>Ga0209237_1001682_pt1 | contig 13101 bp, 14 predicted proteins | sample GraSoi013_1_40cm_2_FD_185820 | JGI IMG/M metagenome (GOLD analysis project Ga0209237, IMG submission 185820) | Grasslands soil microbial communities from the Angelo Coastal Reserve, California, USA - Sample 10_02_2013_1_40cm (SPAdes) (version 2) | ecosystem: Environmental > Terrestrial > Soil >... | reverse complement strand
TCGCCATGCCAGTCGTACATCGCGCGATTGCGCTCGTAGAAGCCGTCATCAGGGCAGTTGAGCGCGACCATCAGTGGATGGATATTCGTGGTCTTGAGACCCGGGCTGACGGAGTACCGGCATCGGTACTAGTCCATCGGGGTGATGGTCCGCCCCGTCCTCGCGCCTACACTCGCGCGATGCGGGTCACGGTCGCGATGGGCGCCTTCAACGAAGCACCGAACGTCGCGATCGTCGTCACGGACGCGCTCTCGGCGATCGCAGAGACCGGCGGTGATGGCGAGGTGCTCGTCGTCGACGACGGCAGCACCGACGGCACGTCCGCCATCGTCGACGACCTGATGGCGCGCGACACGCGGGTGCGCGCGGTGCATCACGCGACGAACCGCGGCTTCTCCGGCGCGATGACGACAGCGCTGCGCGAGGCCCGCGGTGACTGGATCTTCCTCGGACCAGCGGACGGACAATTCGACATGCACGATCTGGTGCGATTCCTCGACGAGAGCGCACACGCGGACATCGTCGTCGGAGTCCGCGCGCGGCGACCCGAGCGGATGGGACGCGTCGTCCTCTCGCGCGCGTTCCATGCGATCACCAAGTTCCTCTTTCCACTGCCGCTCGAGGAGTTCAGCTCGATCTTTCTCTTCCGCCGCAGTCTCATCGACAGCATGACGATCCGCTCCCGACCGCGGACGGCGACCCTGCTCCCTGAGGTGCTTTACCGCGCGAAGGTGCGGGGCGCGCGCTTCACCCAGCTCCGCATCGAGGCGCGTCCGCGAATGGCAGGCGAGGCCAAGGGCGGGCGGATCTCGGTCGCGGTGTTCACGCTCCTCGAGCTCGTCCGGCTTGCGCCGCTGGTGCGTTGGGACGAGATGCGCAGCGCGCGTCGAGCGCGCGTTCCCGCCGGCTCACCGCAGGAGTAGGAGTCACGTAGCGGTCGGTTCCTCTTTCGATCGGATCTCGAGGGCGCGTTCGATATCCGCGACACTACACATGCGCGCGATCTCATCGAACGTGAACTGGAAGCCGAGCCGATCCTCGAGCGCGAAGACGAGCTCGACGAAACGGACCGAGTCCCAGGCGGGCGCCGTCTCGGGCGACGTGCTCGCGCTCACGTCGGAGACGTCGAGTCCGAGGACCAGCGCCACGGTCTCGCGGACCGCGTTCATGACCAGCCCTCGCCTTCGAACAGGATCGTGACGGCCGGCGGCGGCGTCAGGGGCGCCGAGCGCCGCCAGCGCTGCTCGCCTTCCGCGCTGGAGTGCGCGTCGAATCCGCGGTCCGGATAGAACGTCGCCGTCTGCGCGTTCCGTGCGGACGGCACGCGCACGCCGATGACCTCGGATGCGCCCTTCAGCCCGTGCTCGACCGCGACCGACAGCATCGCGTCCTCCACCTGGCGGCGCAGCGCGCGGCAGCTCAACACGAAGGTCTCGATCGTCACGGTATGCATCTCGCGCCGGAGCATGGCCAGCCCGATCACACCAATGTCGCCGAATCGGTCGACCAGTCGCACGGTGAAACAAGTCCAGGCCGGATCCGATAGGAGGGCGCGAAGATCGACCTCGGTGTATCGACGCGTTGTGAGGTTGAATTGATTCGTGCGCTGCGTCAGCGACGCGGCGCGCGCAAGACCTCCCAGGCCAAGCTTGCTGAAGTGCAAAGTCACGTGCAGCGACGCGATGAAGTCCTCGCTCGACGCGGCGACCCGCTGGAGCCGCAGCCGTGACGCGTCCGCCCGATAGAGCTCGTTCCGCCGCCGATCCTCCTGTGTCAGCGTGAGCGAATCGAACCATCCCGGACGCGCGAGGGTCGCGGCGAATCCGAGCGGCTCACCGACCAGCTCGACGACGGCGACATCTGGGAGCGCCGTCCGGATGCGCGCGCACTGCACCGGGTCGTCGTCGGCGAAGACGAACGAGTCGAGGGCGAGATCGAGCTCGCGAGAGATATCGACGAGGTTCTCCGCCTTGTCCTTCCAATTCGCCACGATGACGGCGAAGTCGCGCTCGTGGAGGATCATTTCCGGTCGCTTCGCGAGCACCTCGTCGACATCCGCTCGCTCGTTCGCGGTGTTGAGAGCAAGAACGACGCCCCTTCGTCCGAGCTCGGCCACCGATCGCTGAAGGTCGAGGTAGCCACGAGCCCGGGAATCCTCGTTGAGCTGGATGCCATCGACGCCGTCCTCACCGACGATCCCGCCCCACAGGGTGTTATCCGCGTCGAGCACGAGGACCTTCTTCGTGCGGCCGACGAGCGCCCGCAGGTACTTCGCGTACTCGAGCGCGAGGCGCGACAGCGCCGAGCTCGTGTACGGCACCTTCGCCAGCGCGAACATGCGCTCGTCGAGGAAGGGCTCGCCGCCCTCTTCGAGCGCGAGCTGGTCCGGATCGATGACGAACACCTTGTCCCGCGACCGCGCTGCGTCCTGTATTCGCGTGTTCAGCAGCGAGACGCTCGCGACCTGCCCGCGCGGCGAGATGGTGTCGTACAGGCCAAGCGCGGGAAAGCGGGGACGCGCGAACGCATGGACCAGCGCGGGCGCCTGCGACCACGTCCGCAGCGCATCAAGGGCTCCGACGATGGTCCTCTCGGCTGAACGCAGCTGATCGTCGATCGCAGCGTCATCGAGCGACAGGAAGCGCTCGACGAGCGGCTGCGCGAGACGCGACAGCCGTACGTCCAGGACGACGACATCCGGAGAGAAAGCGCGCAGGCCGGAGTGGGCGCCGACGAGCTCGTCGAGCCATGCGTCGAAGTCGGGAACGTACGCGTCGACACGAAGTCCGGCGAGCACCCCCTGGGCCGAGAGCAGGCGCGGCAGCGGACCGACGTTGTGGTCCGAGAGGAACGCGACACGCATCGGCGAGAGGCCGACGGCGTTCGCGTCAAGCTGTGCGATGAGCGCGGACGCCCGCTGCGCGACCGCATGAGAGCCACTCGTGCCGACCGCGGCCTTGAGCGCGTCCGCCGCTTCACCCTGCCGTCCCGCACGTAACGCGGCTTCGGCGCGCGCGAGCTGCTCGACCGCGAGCGCGCTCCGCTGATCCACGGGCACTAGGTCGGGAACACGCGGAGATCTCCTGACACGCGCGAGTCAGCGGCCACGTCGCGGACGACGCGCGTGCCGAGCACCACGCTCGCGCGGTCGCCGACCCGGACACCGCTGGACACGACGGCGCCAGGACCGATCCACACGTCGTCGCCGATCGACGCGCTTCCGGCGATGATCGCGCCGGCGACGATGAGACAGCGCTCGCCGATCTCGACCGAGTGCGCGATGTGCACGAGGTTGTCGATCTTCGACTCGTTCCCGATGCGCGTCGGGCGCCGGAAGAGCGCGCGGTCGACCACGCTGTTGGCCTGGATCTCAACCCTCGCCCCGACGACGACGGAGCCGGCGTGCGTGATCGCCTGAACGCCGTCGATGGTCTCGGCCTCCTTTCCCCATCGATGCTGATGGACAGCGCGCGCCTTGAACTCGAAGCCCTCGGCGCCGAGGACGGCGCCAGCCCGAACGATCGTGTCAGCACCGATGGAGACGCGTTCGAGCACGGTCGCGTTGGCCTCGATGACGACGCGCGGACCGACCCGGACGCCGCGCTCTGCAACGAACGCGCGCGGGTGGATGCGCGCGCTCGGGTCGATCTCCGACGCAAAGTCCCGCCAGTAGAAGCTCGTCTCGCGCGCGAGGTATTCGTGGATACGGTAGAAGGCACGCTCTGGATCGGCAGCCGTGGCGAGGCCGGCTGTCGCTCCGATCTTTGAAACGAGTTCGATAGGCGAGAGCACGCAGAACGCGGCCAGGACGGGCGCGCCCTCCAGAGCTGATGCATCCCTCACGTACACGAGCTGCCCCGCTTGGGCGTGGCTCAACAGCCCAAGGTCTGAGAAACTACCGTCGCGTTCGACCCGTAGATCGAGCTTCGAAGGAAGGGAACTCAGCCGCGAAGAACCTGAGACCTCGGTCACCTCGCGACGGGACCGCGCCTGCGAGCAAGCTGATGAGCGACCTCACGGGGTCGCGCGTCGTCTGCTTCACGTCGGACATCGAGTGGGCACCCGACTGGGCGATCCAAGAGATGTATGCGGTCATGGACCGCTACGGCGTCCCGGTGACTCCGTTCGTGACGCATGAGTCGCCGTACCTCAGGGCACGGTTGCGTACCGTCGAGGACCGCTTCGATGTCGGCGTTCACCCGAACTTCCTTTTGCCGAGCACGCACGGTTCCACGATGGACGAGGTCATCGACCACGTCATGGCCCTGTGGCCCGAAGCCCGTAGCTTTCGCGCGCACTGCTTCTACGACCATACGCGAATGAGTCGCGCCTTCGCGGAGCGTGGGTTCACCTACGAATCCAATCTCTGCCTGTTCCTGCAACCCTTCCTCACGCCGTTCCGCAGCGGTACGTCGCTTCTCAGATTTCCCGTCTTCTGGGAAGACGATTTCCATAATGCGCACCGTCTCGATTGGGCGATCGACTCCATCCGCGAGGCTCTCGAGATGCCGGGTCTGAAGATTATGAACATCCATCCACTGCTCGTCGCGCTCAACTGTCCGAGCGACGAGCTGTACGAGCGCAACCGCAAGATGTACGACTGGCACGACGACGGATGGCAGTCGTATCGGTATGACGGGCGTGGCGCGGGTACCTTCCTCGAGGAGCTGCTCAGCTACGTGCGCGACGAAGGGCTTCGCGTTGCCAGCTTGCATGAGCTGTACGTCGAAGCCGAGGACCAGCATCTGACGCCCTTCGACGATGAGACGTTGTTCCGCGCACCGCGACACGGGACCTATGGCTGGCAGCCTCCCGCCGTCCGCAGTGGTGCGCGCCGAGCGCGCTAGTCCTCAGCGCGTGGCGCCGCTCGTTCGTCTCGACGAGCTCGGGAAGGTTCGGCGCGCCGTAGCACGCTGAGGAGCGTGACTCCGCCAGCGCCCGCCTCCCCCGCACCTCTCCGCTTCGGGACATCGCGTGAGACTTATGCGATGTGGAACCCCGCTCGGGAAGCGGACCCGCGATAACACGATCTGGTCAGGACATCAGCCCCAGGTCGACCCAGTAGCGGAGCCCCGTGGCTCCGCGATACCGGCCTCAGGAGCGCCGCGTGGGATCGCTCGCGGGGCGCCTCGAGACGAGCGCGCGGGTTCGCGACAAACGCGCGGCAGCCTCCGACAGGACATCTTCGGTCTTGCAGAACGTGAAGCGGATGAGGTGCCGTCCGAGCTCGCGGCGCGAGAAGAAGGACGAGCCGGGCACGCCGGCGACGCCGACCTCGCGGACGAGCCAGTGCGCGAACTCGGTGTCGTCCTCGAAGCCGAAGGGCGTGATGTCGCAGAGCACGTAGTACGCGCCCGCCGGCGTGTTCGGCGCGAACCCCGCGGCCGCGAGCGCGGAGACGAGCAGGTCGCGACGCGCGCGGTAATCCCGCGCGAGCCGCTCGTAGTACGCGCGACCGAGCCCGAGCCCGACCGCGACCGCCTCCTGCAGGGGCGCGGGCGCGCCCACGGTGACGAAGTCGTGCACCTTGCGGATCCCGGAGGTGAGCCCGGGTGGCGCCACGATCCAGCCGACGCGCCAGCCCGTCACCGAGAACGTCTTGCTGGCGCCGGAGATCGTGACCGTCCGTTCGGCCATGCCCTCGAGCGTGGCGATCGGGATGTGCTCGCCGGCGTAGAGGATGTGCTCGTAGATCTCGTCCGTCACGGCGATGGCGTCGTGCTCGCGGCAGAGCGAAGCGATGAGCTCGAGCTCGGCGCGCGCGAACACCCGACCCGTGGGGTTGTTCGGCGTGTTCACGATGATCGCCTTCGTCCGCGCCGAGAACGCACGGCGCAGCTCGTCGGGGTCGAACGTGTAGTCCGGCGGGCGCATGGGCACGAAGACCGGCGTCGCGCCGCAGATCGCGGCGTCGGGTCCGTAGTTCTCGTAGAACGGCTCGAGGACCACGACCTCGTCGCCCGGGTCGACGATGGCGAGCAGCGTCGAGATCATCGCCTCCGTAGACCCACAGGTCACGGTGAGCATCGTCTCGGGATCGACGGCGATGTCATAGAGCTCGCGGTACGTGCGCGCGAGGGCATCGCGCAGCGATTTCGCGCCCCAGGTTATGGCGTACTGGTTCACATCGGCGTCGATCGCGCGCTTGGCGGCCTCCTTGAGCTCCGCGGGCGCGGCGAAGTTCGGAAAGCCCTGCGCCAGGTTGATGCCGCCGTGGACCGCGTTGAGCCGTGTCATCTCGCGGATGACGGATTCGGTGAAGCCGACCGTGCGCGACGCCAGGCGCTCGCGGGCGACCCTCACTAATACCCCGCCCCGAAGTCGACCCGATTGAGCAGAGGCTCCCCGCTCTTGTAGCGGCGCAGGTTCTCCGCGAACAGGTCGAGCGTCCGATCCTGCACGCGCGGTGAATCGCCCGACGTGTGGGGGGTCAGGATGACGTTCTCCATCGACCAGAGCGGGCTGTCGGTCGGCAGCGGCTCGGTCGCGAAGACGTCGAGGGCCGCGCCGGCGATCTTCCTCGCGCGGAGCGCCTCGATCAGGGCGGCCTCGTCGACGATCGCGCCGCGCGCGATATTCACGATCCAGGCCGTCGGTTTCAGACGCGCGATGACCTCGCGCGAGACCGCGCCGCGGGTCGCAGGCGTGAGCGGTGCGGTGATCGCGAGGTAGTCCGCTTCCGCGGCGACGTCGGCGAGCCCCTCGGGCGCGACGACCCGACTCGCCCCCTCCTGCGGAGTGGCGCGCCGGCGGACGCCGATGACGCGCATACCCACCGCGCTCGCGAGCCGCGCCACTTCCGTACCGATGCTGCCCATGCCGTAGACGACGATCGTCGCGTCGCGCAGCTCCTGGTGGTCGTGGTCCTTCCACTCGTGGCGCACCTGCCGGTCGCGATAGAGCTGCAGCCGGCGTGACGCGGCGAAGACGAACATCAGCACGTGCTCGGCGATCTGCACGTCGTACGAGCCACTGTTGTTGGTGAGCACGATCCCGCGCCGGCTCATCTCGGACAGCGGCATGTTCTCGACGCCCGCGCTGACGGTGTGGTACCAGCGCAGCTTCGGCGTCGCCTCGAGGAGCATCTGCACGCGACGCGGGTTGTTCCCGCTGAGCGCGACCTCCGCGGCGGCCGCGGCCGCGAGCGCGCTCTCGTCGGCGATGGGGATGATCCGATCGTCGGGGAAGCGCTCGGATACGGTCTCCGGGCGCGTGCGGAACGCGCCGAACACCACGATCTCGGTCACTGGAAGACCGCGAGCGGGGCGTTCGCGACCGCGCCGACGACCATCGCGCGCTGCAGCGCCGACATGTCCTCCGGGAGGTCGTCGGGGTCGACCAGGCGGACCTCGGTCGTCTCGGCCGAGGGCCGCGGCGCGCCGCCGGTGATCCGCGCGCGGAAGAGGCAGATATAGAACTGGTACGCCGCCACGCTGCCGAACTCGCGGTTGTCGTACACGCCGACGAGGCGCTCGATCGCCGCGTCGAGACCCGTCTCCTCGCGCAGCTCACGGAGCGCGTTCATCGCGGGAGGCGAGCCCACCTCGGCGTAGCCGCCGGGGAGCGCCCAACGTCCGTTGTCGGCGCGTTTGATGAGCGCGACCCGCCCGTCGCCGTCGAACGCCGCGATGGAACAGCCCGTCTTCGGCGAGACGATGCCGAGATCGGGCAGGTACGGGCGGTCGGGCGTGAACCGCGCGTCGCTCGCGAGCCCGGCGAGACCCTCGGCGATCCCGCGGACACGAACGAAGCGGTCGCGGTCGTAGTCGTTCGTCGCGAACTCGAGACCGGTCGTCGCCATCGCGGCGAGCTCGTGCGCCCAAAAGCGAAGCTGCTCGGATGGACCCATCGGCCCCGCGATACTAGCCATCTTCGTGTTCTGGACCGGCACCGTCCTCAACGCGGCCACCGTCCTCGCGGGCGCGCTCATCGGCACCGGGCTCGGCGACCACCTGCCGGAGCGGCTGCGCGAGAACGTCGTGCGCGGGGTCGGCCTGTTCACACTCGCCATGGGCGCGAAGTTCGCGATCGATACCGCGAACCTCCTCTACATCCTCGGCGCGATCCTCGTCGGCGGCATCGTCGGTTCGCTGCTCCGCCTCGACGAGCGGCTCGTCGCCCTCGGCGATTCGCTGCAGCGGCGCTTCGGCGGCGGCAGCAGCACCGTTTCCGAGGCGTTCGTGACGTCGACGATCGTGTTCTGCGTCGGACCGCTCACGTTCCTCGGCGCGATCCAGAACGGCCTGACCGGCGACGCCAGCCTGCTCGCGATCAAGAGCGTGCTCGACGGTTTCACGTCTATCGCGTTCGCCGCCACGCTCGGCTGGGGCGTGCTCCTCTCCATCGTCGTGATCCTCGTCTACCAGGGCGGGCTCGCCGCGGGCGCCTCGCTCTTCAGCGGCCTCCTCACGGATCCGCAGCTGAGGGAGATGAGCGCGGTCGGCGGCCTCCTCATCCTCGGGGTAGGCTTGAAATTGCTGAAGATCCGCGAGGTGCAGGTCGCCGACTTCCTGCCCGCGATCGCGATCGCGCCGATCATCGTGGGCGTCGTCGACGTCGTGAAGGAGGCCATCGGAGCGTGAGCGCGAAGACCCTCGAGCTACGGAGCGACACCTTCACGCTCCCGACGCCCGCGATGCGCCGCGCGATGGCGGAGGCCGAGGTCGGCGACGACCAGTACGGCGAGGATCCGACCGTGAACCGGCTCGAAAAGCGGTCCGCCGAGATCCTCGGCAAGGAGGCCGCGGTCTACGTCGCGAGCGGGATGCTCGGCAACCTCTGCGGCGTCCTGTCGCAGACCGAGCGCGGCGACGAGGTCATCCTCGGCGACCTCGCGCACATCTATCAGAACGAGATGGGCGCCTCCTTCATCCTCGGCTCGATCCAGCCACGGCTCGTGCCGAACCGCGACGGCTGTCCCTCGCTCGCCGACATCGAGGCCGCGATCCGGCCGGCGGGCATGTTCCCGCGCACGTCGCTCGTTTGTCTCGAGAACTCGCACAACAACTGCGGCGGCAGCGTCCTGACGGCCGACCAGACCGCCGCGGTCGCCGACCTCGCGCACCGCAGGGGGCTGCGCGTCCACCTGGACGGCGCCCGTATCTTCAACGCGGCGGTCGCGCTCGGCGTCGATCCGCGCGAGCTCGCGGCGCCCGCGGACACGGTGCAGTTCTGCTTCTCGAAGGGTCTCTCGGCGCCGGTCGGCTCGATCCTCTGCGGCAGCGCCGAGACCGTGGCGAAGGCCCGACGCGTTCGCAAGCTCCTTGGCGGAGCGATGCGGCAGGCCGGGGTCATCGCCGCGGCGGCGCTCGTCGGGCTCGAGGAGATGCGCGACCGCCTCGTCGACGACCACCGCAACGCGCGCTCCCTCGCCGACGGCCTCGCCGGCATCCGCGGGATCCGCATCGACGCGGGGACGGTGGTCACGAACATCGTCTCATTCGAGGTGGACCCGCAGTGGATGGACACGGGCGCGTTCCAGCGCGCGTGCGCGGAGCGCGGCCTGCGCATCTCGCGCTACCTCGGGAGCAGCCCGCGACTTCGCGCCGTGACGCACCACGGGATCGAGCGTGCCGACATCGCGAGCGCGCTCGAGATCGTCTCCGGCGTCTTGTCGCGGGCACGCACGCCGGTCGCCGCGGCCGACTAGCCTCCCCCACTCGTACTCCCCCGCTACCCGATCGCCGCAGTACGTCCTCGTCCCTGTGAGCGCGCGCCTCCCGCGCCGATGCTTACCGGCGGAGGTGGACGAAGTGCGCTTTCCCAGACGATCGATCGTTGTCTTCGCGACCATCGCGGCGCTCGCCTTCGGCTTGCGCGCCGCGTACGCGAGCGAGAGCTACGCCAGCCTCAGCGCCTGCGTTCAGAACGGCAATGCACTCATTCGATTCCTCAACCCGGGCGAGAAGTGCCGTGACCACGAGACCGAGATCTGGTGGAGCGTCACCGGCCCGCAAGGCGACAGCGGCGCTCGCGGCCTGACGGGCGGCACCGGGCCGACGGGCGATGTCGGTCCCGCCGGCCCCACCGGACCGCTGGGTCCGCAGGGCCTTGCCGGCCCGACAGGCTCACAGGGTCCTCAGGGCCTCACCGGGCCGGCCGGTCCGCAGGGCCTCCAGGGACCGACCGGTCCGACGGGTCCGCAGGGCCTGCAGGGACCGACCGGTGATCAGGGCGGCCTCGGCCCGACGGGCACACAAGGGCCGGTGGGCCCGACTGGCGCGGACGGAGCTGCCGGCCCGACCGGCGCACGCGGTCTGCAAGGGCTGCCCGGGCTTTCCGGCGTGACCTATGTCAAGGGCACCGCGAGGTCGTTGCCGTTGTTCAGGGATTCGCCCAGCGTCTTCGTGAACGTGGTCTGCCCGACCGGCATGGTCGCACTCTCTGGCGGCGCGGTCCCGCCTGCGTTCGACAAGTACGTCGTCTTGAGCACGCCGAACGTGGACGCGGCCGGTCGTCCCGTGGGCTGGACCTCGTGGGTCTCGCCCGTCGATCCCGCCCAGCTCAGCGCGCCGGTCATGATCACGCCCTTCGCGGTGTGTGCCTTCGCTCAGTAGCCTCGATACGGAGTGGCCGCGTATCGCGGGATACGCGGCCACCGTATCGGACTAGTACCAACGGGGTAGGCCGAGAGGGTAACCCCACGCATGAGTGCTCGTTAAACTCGCGGCGGTGGTGGAAGGTTTGGGTATGCGTTTCCTACGGGACGAGCATGGGCAGTCGTTCACGGAGACGGCTCTGCTCCTGCCGATCCTTGTCTTCCTCATCCTGGCGGGCGGCGACCTCGCGCGCGCCTACGCCATGCAGCTCGCCGTCCAGAACGGCGCCCGCGCGGGCGCCGAGGCGGCCGCGATCGACTTCACGCCGACCGAGACAGAGGCCGAGGCCCGCGCCCGCGACGAGATGAGCCGCACGCCCGGCATGGACGGCTACAACACCTCGACGGTGCACGTCACCGTGACGTTCAAGAAGAGCGACGGGACGACGGACTGCGTCCAGCCGGTCACCGAGCCGAACCAGTGCTACGCGACGGTCCGTGTCCAGTTCACGTTCCACACGATCACGCCGTGGCCGCTCATCCCCAACACGGCGAACTTCGACCGTGCGACGAAGATGCGCATGCTGGCGGCGCCGCAATGACCCGCCGCTTGTTCGCGCGCGACGAGTCGGCCCAGTCCCTCGTCGAGTTCGCGCTCATCCTCCCGGTCATCCTGCTCATCATCACGGGCGTCTTCGACGTCGCCCGCGCGGCGTGGCAGGAGAACACGCTCGCGTACGCCGCGCGCGAGGGGACGCGCTACGCGATCGTCCACGGCTCCGGCGCGGTCGAGGAGACCGTCGGTGTGAGCGCGGTCGTGTATCCGTGCAATCCGACCGTGGATCTTGTCAACTGCCCCTCGCCGCCGAACACCACGATCTCCTGTACGTCGACACCGACCTACACCGGTCCGAGCTCGTGCGCCGGCGTCTTCAGCGCCGTGCGCAACGCCGCGGTCGGTGTGCCGAACATCACCGTGGCGGTCACGTGGCCACCGTCCGGGTGCATCAACCGCAACTGCCAGGTGCAGGTCGACGCGACCGCGCCGTTCATCCCCCTCCCCTCGCGCTACCTGCTCGGCGGCCTGTTCCAGATCACGCTCCGCGGCGGCTCACTCTTGGTGATCCAGAGGTGAAATCAGTGCGGCGATTCTTCTTCTCGCGCGAGGGCGAAGGCGGTCAGGCCGTCGTGCTCATCGCGATCACGACGCTCGCGATGATGATGGTCGTCGGCCTCGCCATCGACGCGGGTCAGCTGTACGCGGCGCGGCGCACCATGCAGGAGGCGGCCGACGCGGCCGCTTACGCCGGCGCGGTCGTGCTGTACCAGCAGGGCACGTCGTGCTGCAACCAGACCGCGGCCTTCAACGCCGCGACGAACGACGGCACGCTCAACGGCTTCACCGACGGCGTCAACGGTGTCACCGTCACGATCCGGCAACCGCTTCAGGCGCCGTACAACACGAACAAGTACGTCGAAGTGATCATGTCGCAGAACGTGCGGACGGCGCTCGTGCCGGCCGAGGCGGGGCTCAGCTTCGTGCAGGTGCGCGCGATCGCGGGCTCGGACCCGCTCAACAACCAGTACGCGATCATGGCGCTGGACCGCGGGAATACACCCTGCGCGTTCACCGACCAGCCGACCGGCGAGATCCATCTGAGCGGCGGCGGGATCCTCGTGAACTCGAGCGCCGGCGCGCTCGCCACCGGTGGGAACTGCCCCGCCGGCGGCTCGGGCGCCGCGAACAACACCATCCTCGGCGCCAACTTCACGATCACCTGCCCCGCCATCAACCCATGCTCGATCGACGTCGTCGGCGGCTCCGCCTCGGTCTGGCCGCCCGCCGATCCGGCGAACAACTACAACGGCATCAACCTGGACGCCCCGCCGCAGCCTGACCCGTTCGCCGGCTACCCGCCGCCCGGAAGCACCTATCTCGACGACTCCGGCGTCGCGCAGCCGCTGCAGACGAACCCCTCGCGCATCGGCGCGGGCAGCGACACGTACCGCCAGGGCATCTACACCTCCACGCTGAGCGGCCACGCGCTCTGCCACGGCATCTACATCCTCGAGAAGGGCTTCGACGGCGACCTCGACATCGACACGACCACGGCGGACCCTGACCGGCCCGGCCACCTCTGCGACGGTCGCGTCTTCCTGTACAACACCATGTCGGGCTTCCCCGGGAGCACCGGCACCTGCCACGAGATCAACATCGCCGGCAACCACCCGGTGCACCTGCTCCCACCGAGCAGCGGCACCTACCAGGGCATGCTCCTGTACCAGGACAAGAACTGCACGGAGAACGTCATCTTCAGCGGCAGCTCGCTCACCTTCGACGTCGGCGGAACGCTGTACGTGCCGAACGCCGGGGTCCAGCTGAACGGCCACGCCACCGTGACCGGTGGCCAGATCGTCGCCAAGACCGTGGACACCCAGAACGGGATCGTGACGGTCAGCTTCGATCCGACCAACGCCGCGAGCCCGATCCTCCCGCGGCTGACGAAATAGCGCCCTAGAGACCGAGCTCCGCTTCGCACAGTCGCGGCGGGAGCGGTCCCGCC
>Ga0209237_1001678_pt1 | contig 13115 bp, 14 predicted proteins | sample GraSoi013_1_40cm_2_FD_185820 | JGI IMG/M metagenome (GOLD analysis project Ga0209237, IMG submission 185820) | Grasslands soil microbial communities from the Angelo Coastal Reserve, California, USA - Sample 10_02_2013_1_40cm (SPAdes) (version 2) | ecosystem: Environmental > Terrestrial > Soil >... | reverse complement strand
GCGTGGAGCAGGTGCGTCCGGCCGAGCTCGCTGCCACGCCGGGGCGTCCCAAACGGATCACCGAACACGACCCCGACTGGCAGGAAGCGATCATTCAAGTCGAAGCTGGCCTCAAGGGCGCCCGGGCCGGGGAGCAAGTCGTGGTTCGGTTCCCGGGTTCATCCGACGTCGCCTGGGTCGGCACCCCCAGGTTCGCCGTCGGGCAGGAAGGCACGTTCCTGCTTCACAAGGACTCGACCACCGGCTCGCCGTCCAGCATGCTCGCCGGCCGGTCGGTGCCCGCGTACACGGCGCTGCACAAGTTGGACGTGCTCTCCAAGCAGGACGCGACGCGCGTTCGTGCGCTGATCAAGAAGCCGTAGTCGTGGAGCGGGGCAAAGTAGAGGAGTTCCTGCAGCCCAAGGCGATGCTCACGCCCGGCATCGCGGGCGGCGTGACGATGCTGATCGCCAATGCGCTGTGGGTCGCCTTTAGCCTCCCCCCGCGCTGGACATCGCTGGTGTTGAGCTTTCTGCTCGGTCTCCTCGTCTTCGTTGCCACGAGGGCTCCGTTATGGCAACGGGCGGTGTATTACCTCCTCAACTCCCTCATCATCTTCTCCGTCAGCATCGGCACCAATTACGTCGGAGTGGGCGTGACCCATCCTCCGGCACACGAGACCAGCGCGGTCCAGCCAGGCGCGCGCTTGTTCTTCAGCGACTGGCTGCAACTGCGATACTAGGCGACCATGCTCTCCATCCCGACCTCGCTCCGCCCGTGCGCCTGCTGCGCCGCGGCGGTGCTGATCCTGCCGGTGGTGGCCACGTTGCGTGGCGCGGCCGCGCAAGCGACACCAGCACGCCCTCCGCTCCGATCGGCGGTCTTCCCGGCCGACACCGGGCGCGTACGGGTGACCCACGCCGCTGTGTTTCGTGCGCTCGTTGACACGGTGACCTCGAATCTGAGTCGGCTCGAGATCCACGTCACGACGCTCGGGCCTGGCGAGTCGCCGCACCCACCGCACCGGCACGCGCACGAGGAGCTGATGATCGTCCGCACCGGTACGCTCGAGGTCCTTCAGAACGGGGCGACCCGACATGCCGGTCCAGGCGCGGTGATCTTCGAGGCGTCGAATGAGCTGCACGGACTGCGCAACCCTGGTCCTGACTCGGCGACTTATGTGGTGATCCGAATCGACCCGCACGATCTGCCGATCCCGGGCCGCCGCTAGCGGTCCCGTCCGGACCTGCAATTCCTGCTGGACGGGACATCCGAGGTCCGGATCTGGCGGGCGCGGTAGATTCGATCGTGTCCCGGCTCGACCAGTTCGCCCCGGCTTGGCAGTTCCGCGAGGTCCATCGCCGGTTCGTCGAGGCGCCGCCCGAGCGCGTGTATCGTGCCATCAAGACGGTGACCGCGCGGGAGATCCCGTTCTTTCGGGCGTTGACGTGGCTACGGCGGCTGGGGCGGCGGGGCCCGGTGAGCATCCTCAATCCGGCCCCCGATCGGCCCCTGCTCGAGGTAGCCACACAGTCGGGGTTTCTGCTCCTGGCAGACGAGCCGGGTCGGGAGGTCGTGGTTGGAACGGTGGTGATTGCGCCGCCCGGCGCCGCCCGCTCCGTGACCGCCGAGCAATACCGCAAGCTCGCCGGCTCCGGCTGGGCGAAGGGCACGATGAACTTCCTGATCGAGCAGCGGGGTGCCGGCTGTGTGGTCACGACCGAGACGCGCGTCCAAGCCACGGACGCCCGCACACAGCGGCGGTTTCGGCTTTACTGGACGCTGATCTATCCCGGAAGCACGCTGATCCGTCGGATGTGGCTGCGCGCGATCCAGCGGCGGGCGGAGGTCAGGTCTTGACCGCGACCGCCCGCTCGAGCGCGGCCGCGAGGCCTTCCTCGTCCCACGCCTGATCGTGCCGCGCGCCGTTGATGAAGAACGTGGGCGTGCCGTTCACCCCGCTGCGCACTCCGCTCATGAAGTCGTCTCGCACGCGGCCCTTGTACGTCCGCGCTGCCAGCTCGCGCGCCACCCGGCCGCTGTCGAGGCCGAGCTCCTCGGCGTAGGTGATCAGGTGCTCGTCGTCCAGGGCGAACTGTCGTTGGAACAGCCGATCGTGCATCTCCCAGAACTTCCCCTGTGCCCCCGCGGCCTCCGCCACCTCCGCAGCGTGCTGCGCGTGGGGGTGCAGCTCCGTGAGCGGGAAGTTGCGGAACGCGAACCGCAGGCGCGGTCCCATGCGACGCTGGATCCGCTCCACGATAGGGTGCGCCTGACGGCAGTTGGGGCACTCGAAGTCGCCGTATTCGACCAGCGTCGCCGGCGCATCCGCAGGGCCCTGGATGTGATCGCGGTCCCCGACCGGCAGCACCAGCACGCCCGTGCCCCGGCGCTGGCTCACCGCCCTTCTGCCCTCGCGTCGAGCGTCTCGAGCGCTCGCAGTATCCCGTCCGCTCCGGGGTTCACGTCGATCGGGGAAACGTAGCTCCAGCGCACGATGCCGTCCCCATCGATCACGAAGAGCGCCCGCTCGGCGAAGCCGTCCGTCTCGCGGTACACCCCGTAGGTCCGCGCCACGGCCCCTTTCGGCTCGAAGTCCGCCAGCAGCGGGAAATGCAGCTTGCGTTGCTGCGCGAACGCCCGGTGGCACCACACGCCGTCGACTGAGATACCGAGCAACTCAGCGTCGTGGCCCTGGAACTCGGGCAGCACCTCGTTGTAGAGCGCCATCTGGTCGCCGCACACCGGACTCCAGTCCGCCGGGTAGAACGCGAGGATCACCGGACGACCGCGGAAGTCGTGCAGCGACACCGTCTGGTCGGGCGCGCTGTGCAGCGTGAAGTCCGGGGCCCGAGTACCGGCCCGAACTGGCCGGCCGGTCGCGCGTGTTGCCGTCTCAGTCATGATGGTCACTCCTCGTCAGAGGGCGCGCCGCAGTGCGGCCGCCAGCGTGCGCGTGTCGCCCGGCTCCTCGTGGCGCTGGCCGTTGATGAAAAACATCGGCGTGCCGCTCACCCCGCTCCGCACCCCGCTCATGAAGTCGTCGTGCACTCGCGCTTTGTAGGTGTGCGCCTCGAGCTCCCGCGCCACCCGGGGAACATCCAGCCGCAGCTCGTTGGCGTAAGCGAGCAAGTCGTCGTCCGCCAGCGCCGCCTGGCGCTGGTACAGCAGATCGTGCATCTCCCAGAACTTCCCCTGGGCTGCGGCCGCTTCCGCAACCTCGGCCGCGTGCTCGGCGTGCGGGTGCTGCTCGCCCATGGGAAAGTGGCGGAACACGAAGCGCACCTTCGGTCTGACCTCGACGAGCACGCGCTTCAGCTCCGGGTACGCACGACCACAAAAGGGACACTCGAAGTCCCCGTACTCGACCAGCGTGACCCGCGCGTCCGGCGGTCCCAACACGTGGTCCTGCTCGCCGACCGGTGTCGCGAGCAGCGCCGGGGGTTTCGGAGGGCCCGAACCACGTCGCACTCGGCCCACCGGCGTCAGTCCCGCCGCCGGGGATGCTGCCGCAGTCTCGCCGTCGCGTCGTCGATCCGACCCATGTACGCCCGAACCGCCTCGCCCTTGCCCCGACGTGGCAACACGAAGTGGCGATCGTCGGGTTCCCGGCTCTTGAGGTCGTCCACCATCAGATCCCCGCCGTGTGCCTCGACGGCGGCCTCGAACCGCTCCACCGCCGTGAGCAGGTTCGCCAGGTCGTCGGGAGGTTCGGTACCGGTCACCGTGACGCCGCGGCCGCGCAGTCGCGCCGCGACTTCGGCGACGGCGGCATCCCGCTCTTCCTTGCGGTGTGGATCGAGGGTGCCTTCCAGCTCTTCATAGGGGTCGCGCGAGTCCGGCTCCATGGTCGCCTCCCGACTAGGGTAAAGCAGCTCCGGGCAGTGAAGGTGCATGAAGAACAGCAGAAAGACCACCGCCCCCGAGTCTCAGTGGTGGCCCGGAAAGGACGCGTGCCGATTGCCGTGCGTAAGAACATCAACGTCGCCGAGGCGAAAATAGTTGCGGTCGTGGTGTGACCGTCAGGTCGTGAGCACGATGGGGACAAACCGCACCTCGCCCGCCTTTCGGACCCCTCCCCTGTTCGGCCGATGCCGCTCAGCGCGGCCGCCCCCCATACTCCGACCCACCTGGACGGGCGCTGACGCCCGTCCCTGAGGGAGGCAATCTTGAGCACAGTGCTGCAGTCTCTTTCTAGCGAGCTCGCCGATGCCGTACAGTCGGCCGGGGGAGCCGTCGTCGCGATCCACGCCCGGCGGCGCATTCCGGCGAGCGGGGTGCATTGGCGACCGGGCGTGGTCGTCGCCACGAATCACACGATCAGCCGCGACGAGAACATCACGGTGACGCTTCCCGATGGAACAACCGCCCCAGCGAGCCTCGCCGGGCGCGACCCGGGCACGGACCTCGCCGTCTTGAAGCTCGCCGGCCAAAGCTTCCCGACCGCGAGTCTCCGACCCGAAACGCCCCCCAAGGTGGGCGAGCTGGTGATCGCGCTCGGCCGCCCGGGGCCGAGTCTCACGGCGAGCTGGGGCGTGGTGAGCGGCGTGGATGGGCCGTGGCGTACGTGGCAGGGTGCCGAGATAGATACGCTCCTGCGGCTGGACCTCGCCATCTACGACGGTTTTTCCGGCGGCCCGCTGATTGATGGGGCGGGTCGCGTGCTCGGGATCAACACGTCGGCGCTGGCGCGCGGCGTGCCCGTCACGATCCCGGTCGCGACGGTCGAGCGTGCCGTCTCCGAGCTGCTGGAACGCGGATCGATCCGGCGTGCTTATCTGGGAATCGGTACGCAACCCGTGCGGGTCCCGGAATCGCTGGTTCGCAAGCTCGAGCTGAAGGTGGACGTCGCCCTGCTCATTGTGAGTGTGGCCCCGGGCGGACCCGCCGACCGGGACGGCTGGCTGCTGGGTGACGTGCTGCTCGAGCTCGACGGTGCGGCGGTGAGCGATCCAACCGACATCCTGGCGAAGCTTGGGGGAGACCGTGTGGGCCGGCCCCTCGCGGCGCGCGTGATCCGGGGAGGAGAGGTCAAAACGCTTCAGGTGACCCCAGGCGAGCGGCCGAAGTCGCGGGCGGCATGACTGCGTCCCTCCTCGCGGCCGCTGGCCTCGCGCGCGAGCTCGCGGCAGCGGTCGACCAGCTCCGCCGCATCACCGTGCAGGTGCGGGCGCACGGTGCGGCAACGGGCGCCGGGATCCTATGGACCGGGGGAGAGTCGGAAGGCCGAGGGCTGGTCATTACGAACGCCCACGTCGTCCGGGGCGATCGGGCGACAATCGAGCTCAGCGACGGTACCGCTGCGCGCGGGCGGCTCGTGGCGCGTGACCTGAAGCGCGACCTCGCTGCCCTGGAGTTCGAGCCGACCAGCGCGACGCCATCCGCCGCGGTGCGGGACTCTCCACCGCTGCGCGTGGGCGACCTGGTGATCGCGATCGGTCATCCGGGCGGCCTCGTGGGCGCAGTCGCGCTCGGCATCATCCACGGTGCCGAGAGTCCGCGCGAGGGTCGGACGGCGCGGTGGATTCGCGCGGACGTGCGCCTCGCTCCCGGCTTCTCGGGAGGCCCACTCGCCGATGCCACGGGCAGACTCGTCGGAGTTAACACGATGACGCACGGTAGCCTGGCGCTGGCGGTTCCCGCGGCGGCGGTCGAGGCGTGGGTACGACGCTCTCACGCGCTGGTGGCGTCGTGATACGAGTGCTGATCGTGTCACCGAGCTCCGGCACCCGGAGAGCACTCGAGCACGTTGTCGCCCAGGACCCTGGCCTGGTCATCGTGGGTGCGTCCGACTCTCTCCAGTCGCTCGACGACGTGATCGACCAGTCCCGTCCCGAAGTCATCGTACTCGATCCCGGACCTGAGTCGCACCTGCCCCTCCCCCTGCTGCTCGAGCAACGGCCCAGCCGCCACGCGACGCCGCTGGTCGTGCTGCTGGAGGATCTGGAAAGCGAGGTGGGAGCTCGGGCGTTGCGCGCCGGCGCGCGGGCCGCTCTGCCCCATACAGCGTCGCCCCAGGAAATCCACGCTGCCATTCGAGCGGCGGCAGCGGGGCTCGCTTCACTGCCGGCGGCCGTGGCGATGACGGTGCTGGACGGTAAGTCAAACGACGGCGCGCGTGGGCCGGTCGATACCGGGGACCCTACTCTGACCCCTCAGGAAGGGGAGATCCTGACCTTGCTCGGTGAAGGGCTCGGGAACAAGGAGATCGGGGTGCGGCTCGGCATATCCGAGCATACCGTGAAGACCCACCTTGGGGCGATCTACGAAAAGCTCGATGCCTCGAACCGGGCGGAAGCAGTGGCGACCGGTCTGCGGCGAGGCTTGATCATGCTCTGATACCGCGGGGTGCGGGTCGAGTCCTCGCTCCTACGAACTTTGGACTTCTTGCAGGAGTCCGGCGAGCGGCTCGGGCAGCGACACGCCGGGCTCGCCCTCATGCAACACCACGAGTCGCTGGGCCTTGCCCGTGTCGTCCACGATGTCGATTTCGTACCGATAGAGGTCCGCCCCGATCGGCTGGGTTCCACTGGCCACGAACCGACGAAGTGCCGCGATCCGGTCCTTGATTCTCGCCGCGCTCGCCGGCGTGAGCGTGCTCGTGTCCACGGTGGCGACCGGCTCTGATCCACCGGCGAAACCGCCGGTCTGGGTGACTCTCACAATCACATCCGTCTCCTTGTGACGTCCCTCGGCGAGGGTGCGACGTCGCGGAACCGGGCCGCGACGTCGCCGCCGGCTCACTTGAATGCTCTCCTCAGTTCGGCCACAGCGCCAGCCAGGAGCTCCTCTTCGGGAATGACCTCTCCTTCCTGTCCCAACCGCTGCAACTCCGCCTGCAGCTTATCCGGCGCCCGCGCGTACTCTGGGAGCTGCATGGTTCCGCAACAGCCGGAGCGATCCTGCGGGACTTTCGCGGACAGCGAGGGATGATTCGGATCCGCGGCCTGGACCTTCACTTCGTCCGCGCCCAGGATCAGGTTCGGGTCGCCATAGTCCATCTGCCCGATAGCCGACGCTGTGAGCGGGACGGGCGGCACCACGATCTCCCGGACCGCGAACCGCGTGTGAATGAAGGTCCGATAGGCCGGCGGATCACCTTGTGCCTTCGAGATGGTGAGCATCGCCGTCGCTACGTCGGCGAACGTCGCTCCATTCGCCGGCGCCTTGATGATCGCTTCGAGCAGGAGTCTGCAGAGCTTGTGCGCGACCTCGAGCAGGATCTGCGCGGGGTCCTTGACCTTGCCCTGCTGGATCCGCTCGTGAGCATAGATGTCGGCGAGGATATCGTAAATCGCGCCGGTGAATACCTGTGACAGCTCGTGGACCTCGTTGCTCACCTGGCTCAATTTCAGGTCGTTGTCGGCGTTCCGCAGCCCTGCGCTCCGCCCCAGCGCGGCGCCGAACTGCTCGGCCAGCGCCGAGAGGTAGTTCTTGGCGTGGAGGTTGGCCTTGGTGATGGCGACGAACGCTTCGACCTGATCGAGTTGCGACAGGGCAAGGAAGATCGCCGTCAGATCCCCGAAGGCCTCGTGCAGTGCCCCGGTCTGCGGTGGATTGCCGATCCCCAGCCAGCCGGGCTTGAGGCCGTCCAACACCGCGTGCCCCGTCTCGTGCGCGACGATGTCCAGCGAGCGGCAGGTGTACAGCGGCTGGCCTGCCCCCGGCGGCGTGAAGTAGAAGAACTTCAGCGCCTTCTGGCTCCTGCTGTAGAACGCGTTCGCCGTCACGCCGGCGCGCGGGTAAGCGGTCACGGGGTCGGTGTTACCGCCGATGTTCCACGCCCACGCAATGGCGATGCCGCCCCGCAGCCGTTCGTACATCGTGAGCGTCTCGCGCACCACGGCGAAGGTGTGTGCGCAGTCGGCCTCCGGTGTATCAGCCGGAAAGATGAAATCGCCGGCGGCGCTGCGCGTCACTGGGGTCGTGCCCACCAGGTTGGTGTCGATCCGTGGATCCCTGGGACCGTTGACGACGAGCGACGGAACCAAGACGAGACGCCTGCCCAGTTCTCCGACGGACGGATCCTGCTTCCAGATCACGAAGCGCGAACCGCCCAGCAGCGGGAGCGGGATGGGGATCGGGTGTGGCGGCAAGGGCACCGCACGACGCCCCATGAGCACCTCGATGAGCTCCGCTGGCGCCAAGGGCTCGATGGTCGCCATTCGTCCAGCTGAAAATTGCCGCGAGTACGAGTAATCCGTACCTGCCGGATCCTCTTGACGCTTCGCCGGTGGAACCCGCGCTTCCCTCCCCGGCGAGAGATCGAACCGTCGCATAGACACCTCCTGTATCGCCCCGTCGCTTGGTTTGGAGTGAACCCCCAGACGGTTCTGCGATAATGTCAGTGGCGTCTCGCGACGGCTATCACACTACGTGCACGCTCATAATGGCTATAACAGCTTGAGCACTCCGGTCACGGGACTGACATGACTGCCACTTGACCGCGCCGTCGCATGATCGGGCGTACTCGCTACGTCTCTGGTACTGATGCTCGCTGAGCCCCTCTTTGTGATCCGTGCCGGGCATCCCGGCATGTCGCTCATCACCCGCGCGGTCGTGGAGGCCATACTGCTGTCGGAGGGGTCCATCGGCTCCGCGCGGGCCGTGGCGCGCTCACTCGGGCTCCGGAATCGCTTCGAACTCGCCCGACTCCTCCGACGGGAGCGCCTGCCGCCGCTCCACCGCCTGGCGGCATGGGCCACCATCCTGTCCTGGGTCTCGGCCGCCGAGCGGCACGGCCTGTCACTTTGTCGCCAGGCGTTCCGGTCCGACCGCTACCCCGGCGCGTGCTACCGGTTGGTGAAGGAGGTTACCCGGCTGCGCTGGGGCGAGGTGCGCGCGCGCGGCTCGGCGTGGGTTGTGAGCCGGCTTATGGAGGAGTTGGACGACGCAGCGAATGAGGCCGCTCGCCGCCCGCGAATCAGCAACTAGCGCGCCCTCGGGATGGTTCTGGAGGGGACCTTCGGGCCGGCTGCGTCACCTGCCACCGACCGCCTTGTATAACGCAGCGTACGCCGTCGCCGCGTCGCTGCGCCCCTGAGCGAGGCGATCCTGCGCCTCGAGCTGCGTCCGCTCCGCATCCAGTACCTGAAGAAAGTCCGTGACTCCTTCGCTGAACCGCAGGCGCGCCAGCTCGGCGGCGCGCTCGCTCGCGGCGCTCGCATCCTGGAGCCGCTCCAACCGCTCCCGAGCGCTGCGATAGCGTGTGATGCTCGTCTCCACGTCTTGCATGGCCGCCAGCACGACGCGCCCGTACTGCGCGCGCGCGGCCTCTTCCCGCGCCTGCGCCGCGTCGACCTCCGCCTTCACTCTGCCCAGGTTGAGACCGGGCCACGTGAGCACAGGCCCGACCACGTAGCGCAGCGTCCCGCGGTTGCCGAACGCGTCGACCTGCGGGGCGGCGTAGCCCACGCTGCCCCCGAGACTGAGACGCGGGAGGTAGCTCGCCTGGGCCGCTCCCACCAGCGCTCCCTGCGCAGCGGCAAACCGCTCGGCCGCTGCGACGTCGGGGCGGTAGCGCACCACCACCTCGGGCTGCTCGATCGTGGTCACCTCGGGAAGGGGCGGCAGCCGATCGGGTCGCTCGAGCTCATGAGCGACCTCAGTGGGCGAGCGGCCCACCAGCGTTCCGATGCGATACTGCGCCGCCGCCACCTGGGCCTCCCGGGCCGGAATCGACGCCAGCGTGGTGCTCAACTGCGCCTGCGCGCGGTCGGTGTCGAACGCGCTGCCGCGCCCCGCCTCGAGGCGCTGGCGCGTGAGGTCGAACGTGCGGCGCTGGTTCTCGGCGTTCTGGCGGGCTACCTGGAGCTGCTCCTGCGCTCCCCGCAGCTCGAAGTACGCCGCGGCTAGCTCCGCCGTGAGCGACACCTGCACGTCGCGCAGCTCTTCTTGCGCCACGCTCACCAGCGCGCCCTGCGCCTGCACGCCCTGGCGGATGCGACCGAAAATGTCCAGGTCCCAGGTTGCACTGACGCCCGCATCCCAAACGGTCTGATCAGGGAACACACCGGCCCCGGGGAAGGTCGCGCTCGACAGTCGTTGCCGGGAGTAGCTGCCCGAGACCACCGTCGAGGGCGTGAGCTCGAGCACCTGGCGCACCCGGTCCGAGCGGGCGGCGCTCACGCGCGCCCGCGCCGCTCTGACGTCCAGGTTGACGCCCTGCACCGCGCCGATGAGACGAGACAGCGTAGTGTCGCCCAATGGCGCCCAATAGTCCGATGAGAGGACCGGCCGATCGGAGGGATCCGGGGGGGCACCGTGCGCGGCGCGCGTCGCCGGCGCCAGGTACGAGGCGGAGACAGCGTCGCCCGAGGCAACAGCGACGCTGCTGCGATTGCTGTCGCCCATTTCGCGGAACGACGCCGGCACGTCAACGGCGGGTGATCGATAGCCTGGGGCCGAAGCGCATCCGGAGAGCGCCAGGAACCCCAGGAGAAACGCGCTACGCATGCGCCGCCTCCTCTACCAAAGCAGGTTCGACCATGAGTCGCTCGCTCGCCTCCTCCTCGCTGGGACGATGCTCGGCGGCGATGAGCGAGTAGAACACCGGGACCACGAACAGGGTGAACACGGTCCCCACCGTCATGCCCGCCACGAGCACCGTGCCGATGCTGTTGCGCGCCGCCGATCCGGGACCGGTCGCGAACACCAGCGGGAGATGGCCGAACACCGTGGCCGCCGACGTCATCAGCACGGGCCGAAGCCGGGTGAGCGACGCCTCGCGCAGCGCGGCCAGCTTGGCCAGCCCTCGCGCCTGGAGCGTATTCGCGAACTGCACGATCAGGATGCCGTTTTTCGCGATCAGTCCCACCAGGGTGATCAACCCGACCTGCGAGTAGATGTTGATGGTGGTGAGATTGAGGTAGCTGAACACCAGCGCCCCCGAGATGGCGAGCGGCACAGAGCCCACCAGCACGATCAGCGGGTCGCGGAAGCTCCGGAACTGCGCCGCGAGCACCAGATAGATCAGGATCACGGCGAACCCGAGCGTCACGGTGAGCGCCGCCCCTTCGAGCCGGATCTGCCGGGATTCGCCGGCGTAGTCGAGCCCGACGCCGGGGCCCGTCACCGCCGCGGCGGCGTTCTCCAACACGCGCAGCCCCTCCTCTTTGGTGACGCCGGGCTTCACGCCGCCGAAGATTCGGACCGCGTTGCGCTGCTGGAACCGATTCAGGGTGCGCGGTGCCGTGCTCGACTCGATGTGCGTGAACGTCGACACCGGCACCAGCCGGCCACCTGGCGTCTTGATCTTGAGATCGAGCAGCGGCCCCACCGTTGTGCGGCCTTCGTCCCCGATCTGGGGGATGACCTTGTAGCTGCGGTCGTAATAGTTGAAGCGGTTGACGTACGCGCCGCCCAGCAACGTGCCGAGCTCTCGGCCCACGCTGGCGAGGTCGAGCCCCAAGTCGGCGACCTGGTCGCGGTCGATCACCACGCGCGCCTCGGGCAGGTCGATCTTCAAGTCGGTGTCGACGTACAGGAACTTGCCGCTCTGCCAGCCGGCGCCCAGCACGGCGCCCACGGTCTGGAGCATCTGCTCGGGCGGAACGTCGCTGGTCAGCAGGAGCTCTACGTCATACTGTCCCGGCGTGGGCAGCGGCGGATCGAGGCGGGGGAACACCTGCAGTCCCGGAACCTGCGACACCGCACCGTACACTTGGCCGTACATCTGCTCGGTGGTGCGCTTCCGCTCCTTCCAATTCTTCGCGACCATCCCGCCGAACCCGCCCCAGTTGGCCGTGATCGACCACATGAACTTTGCCTCCGGGAAAGCCGTGACCGCCTTGACGACTTGGAGGGAGGCCTTGTTAGTCGCCTCGAGCGACGCGTCGGGCGAGGCCTGCATGAACAGGCTGATGTGACTCTGGTCTTCGATCGGCGCCAACTCCCGCCGCGAGTTCTGGTACAACGGCCACGCCGCCAGCATCACCAGCACCGCCGCAGCGACGATCGCCCAGCGCATTCCCAGGGCGCCGTCCAGCAGCCGCTCATAGCGCCGGCGCACCGCTTCGAACCCGTGGTGCACCAACTTCGTCAGCCGCCCCTCGCGCCCCGCTTCGTGGACGAAGCGTGAGCTCATCACCGGGGACAGAGTCACCGCCACGACGCCCGACACCACCACGGCAGCCGCGAGAGTGATCGCGAACTCCAGGAACAGGGAGCCGGTGAGCCCGCCCTGGAACCCGATCGGCGTGTACACTGCCGCCAGCGTGATCGTCATCGCAATGATGGGGCCGACCAGCTCGCGCGCGCCGACCAGCGCCGCCTGGATTCGCGTCCTCCCCTCGCGCACGTGCCGCTCGACGTTTTCGACCACGACGATGGCATCGTCCACCACCAATCCCACCGATAGCACGATCGCGAGGATCGTGAGGAGGTTCAGGCTGAAGCCGAAGGCGTACATGACGATCGCGGCGCCCACCAGCGACACCGGCATCGCGACCAGCGGTACCAATGCCGTGCGCACCGATCCCATGAACAGGAACACCACGAGACCCACGATCGCGATGGTCTCCATCAACGTCTTGGTGATCTCCTGCAGCGCGTCGGTCATGAACACCGTCGCGTCGTAGGCCATCTGCATGTCGATATCGCCGGGCAGCGTGGGCCGGATCCGGGCCATTTCAGCGTGGAGCCGCGTGGCCACTTCGATCTCGTTGCTCCCGGGGAGCGGCCAGACGCCCATGTAGACGGCTTCTTTCTCGCTGAACTTGGTGATGAAGTCGGCTTCTTCCGCCCCCAGCTCGACGCGGGCCACGTCCGAGAGCCGCACGACGGCCCTGTTCCGCTCCGCCACGATCAGGTTCTTGAACTCGTCCGTCGTGCGGAGGTCGGTGTTGGCCAGCAGATTGACCTGCACCAGGTCGCCCTTGGTCTGCCCCACCGCGGCGAGGTAGTTGTTGCGCTGCAGCGCCGCGTGCACGTCGCCGGGCGCGAGGTTGAGCGCGGCCAGCCGGTCGGGGTCGATCCAAATCCGCATCGCGATGGGACGGCCGCCGAGCACGTCCACCCGCTGCACGCCGGGCAGCGTCGAGAGCTGAGGCTGCATGTTCCGGGTGAGCCAGTCGGTGAGCGCCGGAATCTCGCGCGCCGAGGACGTGAAGCTAAGGTAGAACGACGCATACGGCCGA
>Ga0209237_1001677_pt1 | contig 13118 bp, 9 predicted proteins | sample GraSoi013_1_40cm_2_FD_185820 | JGI IMG/M metagenome (GOLD analysis project Ga0209237, IMG submission 185820) | Grasslands soil microbial communities from the Angelo Coastal Reserve, California, USA - Sample 10_02_2013_1_40cm (SPAdes) (version 2) | ecosystem: Environmental > Terrestrial > Soil >... | reverse complement strand
CGAGCCGGTGAAGAGATTTCTCGTGTTGTAAAGCCTTCCAGAAATACCGCCGCCGCCCGGAGTGATGTTATTCACCGCAGCACAGGATGCGCCCCCGATTGCGAGGCATCCCGGCGGTTTGCCTTTAAATAAGGTAATGTCCGGCGGAATAGTAGTATCCAGCTCAGGTGAATCGAAATTGAATGACGCGCGCGAGAACCCCATCCGGACAGTGTTGAGAAATTGCGGCGAAAAGACGTGGGTTTCCTGGGCGCTAAGGACCTGACTGCGAAGGTCCGCGATGGTTGCGAAAAGTGGGTTTGTGAGGGGCGAAACGTTGTGCCCGTCATCTATCGTAAAGGCGGTGGTGAACGTGTCCTTGCCGGAAGCGTTCAGATCGAACCGCGTAGTGCCGAAGTCCTCTCGAATCGTCTGCACGGGGTTGTTGAAGTTCTTAGCCACTCCAGTGGCCAAGCCGTTCGCGACCTGCTTGGGACCGTTGGGCGCCGGCCATAGCCTCATGAAAGGAAGCATGCGTGAGTCCAGCCTGGGAACTCGAACGGAGGCATTGAGGTTCGCGCCGCAATTCGCGGCTCGGTCCGCGGTGGCCGTATAGATCACGTTGCAGGGCAGCAAGCCCTGGCGCGCATCGTTGTCGGGAACGAAGGCGACGTTACTGAGTCCCAGCGAATGCCGGAACCCTTCGTAGTTGCCGAACAGGAACATCTTGTCTTTTTTAATGGGCCCGCCAAGCGAGCCGCCAAATTGATTGCGCCGGAACGGAGGTATTCGCGGGTCTGTCGGCAGTGCCTTTTGGTCAAAGAAGTTTCGCGCATCCAGGGCGCTGTTCCGTAAGAACTCAAATCCGGCGCCATGCAGTTGATTGGAGCCGGACTGCGTGACCACGCTGACTTGCCCGCCGGCGCGCTTGCCGTATTCGGCCGAATAGGTATCGCCGAGTACATTGAACTCCCGGACGGCGTCAATGCCCAGCAGTTGGCCGCTGACTCCTCCCGGCGTGATACCGATGTTGCTGCTGCCCGTGTATTCAATCCCGTTCAGCAGGAAAAGATTGTCGGACGGCCGCCGGCCGGCCACAGTGAAATAGGCGCCTTCGCCGGAGCCCACTGACGCCCCGGCCTTGAAGTTGTAGAGGACGGCCCCCGGATTGAGTGTAATCAAGTTGTCGAAACTACGGCCGTTGAGCGGCAGGTCTTTGACTTCCCTCTCCCCAACGAGTCCTGAAACCGACGCCGTGGTGGTATTGACCAGCGGCGCTTCTCCGGTTACCGTCACCTCGTCCTGAACTGCTCCCACTTCGAGCTTCAGGTTCACTACGGCCTCTTCTCCAACAGCCAGGCTGATCCCGGTCTGGCGCGCCGCTTTGAAGCCGGACAGCTCCGCTTTTACCTCATATCTTCCCACCGGAAGGGACAACACCCGGTATGTCCCGGTTTCGTTGGTACTCGCCGTACGTCCCGCTCCCGTTTCCAGGCTGGTAACGGTTACCATGGCTCCGGGTACAGCAGCCCCCGTGGAGTCCTCTACTCTTCCGGAAACAGACGCGGTCACCTGCGCATGAATTGCTGCGACCGCAAAACAAATGCTGAATAGAACACCTGCCAAAGCGTGCCTTGACAATACTGCCGCTGAACGCATGTCGCTCTCCTCCCCATTTTTTGTCCGAATTGCTTGCGGCATTATACTCCGCGCTCCAATTGCTGAATCAAGAGGGCACTGGCGCTCGTCCTCTACCAGCCAAGACTTGTGAATAAAGATCAGCCAGGTTAAGGAGTATGGGCAACATCCGGTGCTGCTGTATTAAAATTTCGCCGGCTTATGAAACGCATACTTTTATTCACGACTCTTTTTGCTTCGCTCGCAGCGCCAGCCTGGGCCTTCGACGGTGGGATTCAGGGCCAGGTGCTGAACGCCCAAGGAGGACCGGTTCCGGGAGCGACGATCACAGTCACGGCCAAAGACCAAGAACCGCTGGCTAAAGTCGTCACCTCCGAAGACGGTTCCTATGCCATTTCGAATTTGGAGCCGGGCGTTTATACGCTTAAAGTCTCTAGTGCAAATACTCAGCAGGTGTTGCAAATGGACGTGGTCGTGGACAGCGAGACTGTTTCCACGCGCGCTGACTTTCGTTTCACTGCAGATGCCGCCCAAGAACTCGCTGGATTGGAGGAACGCAATCCAAACATCTTCATCTACCGCATCGACCTGAACGATCTGCGGAACCTGCTGACGCTTTTCCGTGGACCAAACCCGACGTACATCCCTGCATTTCTAGCCGAGGACAATTATTTCGGCGCCGAATACGGAGCGCCGCTGTTGAGCTTTCAGCCGCTCCGTCCGCGGCCCCTGCTGAGGGACTGGCGAGCCTCGGTTTCCGCAACGCACCAGAACAGCGCTCTGAATGCGCGCAATTTCTTTAATGTGGGTCCCTTGCTTGCTTCCCGCATCACAAGTTACAACCTCCGGGCGGGAGGGCCGCTGATCTCTTCGAAAGCGTCGCTGCTTCTCGATTTCGGCCAGATCTTTAATTCCGGCATGGTCAACGGAAACGTCCAAGCGCCTTTGGTATCGGAGCGGACGCCGCGTGCGGCCGACGCACAGACCAACGCCATCATCTCCAATTTGCTGAAGGCATATCCGGCCCAGCTTCCGAACCTCCCCGCCGTTAGCTTGCGGCAGCTCAACACCAACGCTCCGCGCAGCATTGTGACTGCCGATGGCCTGGCGCGGCTTGACGTGAAGCCGGATGAGAAGACCTCCATTGCAGGGTTTTATTCGGTCAACCAATACAGCGAAGACCCGTTCCAGTTGGTTATCGGACAGAATCCGCAGACGGATTTGAGAAACCAGTCCGCGTACATCGAACTCAACCGCGTTTTCTCGCCGCAATCACTCGGCCAGTTCGGCTTTCATTTCGACCGGATCCGAGCGTCTCTATTGCCGACCCATGAGTTTAATGATCTGCTGGCTCCTTTGGGCTTCACGACGGTGCCCGAAATCAACACTCAAGAACTGGCTGAGATCGGTCCTGGAATACAGTTTCCGCGAATGAGGGCCGAGAATCGTTTCAAAGTCTTTTCCAATCTCAGCCGGACCATCGGGCGGCACGCGCTCAAATTCGGCTGGAGCACTACCCGGGCGCAGGTGAATGACCTGCAAAGCAACAACAACCGAGGGGCGCTGAACTTTAATCCGGATTTCGGGCGCACCGCAATGGAGAACTTCCTGCTGGGCACACCCGATCTGTTTACGATCACAATCGGGAATCTCTATCGCGGCTTCCGGGATTGGGAACACACCGCGTTTGTGGAAGACGATTTCCGTTTTTCTCCAACGTTCAGCGTCAATATGGGAATGCGCTATGAAGCCGAGACCTCGCCCACGGAAGTGAATCACCTTACGGATCCGAAGATGCCGGCACAGCACACACTAGGCCCGCGGTTTGGGTTTGCGTGGAACCCCGGCCGGGGAAGACTCACCGTGCGATCAGGCTATGGCATCTCTCACAGCTCCATCTTCCCAGTGACGTACCAAACCACACGCTTCAATCCCCCTTCCGTGCAGGTGCTGGAAATTAATACACCGAGTTTGGTGGACGCCCTCGCGCTGGCCGAAGCCGCACCGGCCATGAAGCCGATTCCGCGCGCTCAACAGAACCTGTATCTGTTGAGCCCGGATCTGGTCACTCCCTATAGCCACATGTACAGTTTGTCGCTCGAGTGGGCACTGCCGTCCGAAACGCTGATGCGCCTCGCCTATATGGGGAGCCGGTCGTTCCATTTATTGACCCAGGCAGTCTACAACCGTCCGGTAGTCGTTCCAGGCATTCCAACCACAGTAGCCACGATCAATCTTCGTCGTCCCGATCAGCGCTACGGCGCCATCAATGTGGTGGAGAGCAACAGCATCGGCTACTACGACGCCGCTCAAGCCAGCGTCGAAAAGAGATTGACGCACGGCCTGACGTTCCGCGCGGCTTATACCTTTGGGAAGGCCATCGACCTGGGTGGAGATTTCACCAACACCGCATCCGGAGTCGAGGTTCCACCGGAGACGGGCACGCCGACGTGCGAACACTGCAATCACTTCTCAGATCAAAAAGGCTTTGCGCTGTTTGATACCCCGCAGACTTTCACCATGAGCTACGTCTATCGCCTGCCTTTTTTTGCGGGCTCCATGAGATGGCCGGCGGCCGTGCTCAAAGAATGGCAGATTTCGGGGACAACTCTTTTCCAGTCCGGCGTCACGTTCCACTTTCATACCGGATCGGACGCGCCCGGTTATGGCAACGTCGACGGCAATACTGCGGATCGTCCCAATATCTTGAATCCTTCGCTGCTGGGAAAAAGCTTTGATAATCCCGATACCGCTGGCGCGCTACTGGGCGCCAATACTTGCAGGCCGCCCGGCACGGACGGACTACCGTACTTGCACTGCCGGAATTTCGATAACAATATTCCCCCCGGAGGCCGGGGCAATCTCGGCTGGAACACCTTCCGGAAAGATGGAACTGCCAACTGGAATGTCGCGTTTGGTAGAAGCTTCCGTGTTGCGGGCGGCGACCGTTCACTCGACTATCGCACGGAATTCATTAACTTCTTCAACACACCTCAGTTTGATAAGCCCGGCACACAATTGGCCGTGGCCACTTTCGGAAAGATCACCAACACCGTTAACAAAGGCCGGCAGGTGCAGTTCACCTTGAGGCTGAATTTTTGACATTCCCCTCCTCGCAGAGGAGGGGAATGTCCGCCCTCCCCGCGCGATTTGGATTGAAAATCTTATCGGGTCGCGGTAATCTCATTGCCACTTAGTCCGATTGAATGCGACTTTAGGTCAAGTCTCTTGGAGGTGCCTATGTGGACCAAGCCAGTGTACATTGAGCTTCGCCTCGGTTTCGAATCGACACTGTATATTTCCAATCGGTAGGAGCCGGAAGCCCTGAAAAAGGGCTTCCGTGTCTTTTTAAATCGTTAAAAAAAGACCGTGCGGATCAGAGTCCTGGGTTCAGCGGCCGGCGGCGGTTTTCCCCAGTGGAATTGTAACTGTTTCAACTGTGCTGGACTGCGGGAAGGAACAATCCGCGCACAAGCACGCACCCAATCTTCGATAGCAGTCTCCGGCAATAACACCGACTGGATTCTGTTCAATGCCTCCCCCGATATACTTGCGCAGTTGCGCGCATTTCCTGAATTGCAGCCGGGGCGAACCGTACGCGACACGGCAATACGCGCAGTGGTCTTGATGGATGCTCAGATCGATCACACGACTGGTTTGTTCATGCTGCGAGAGGGCCGGCCGTTGGAGATCTATTCGACCGATATGGCTCGGGAGGATCTCACCACCGGGAACCCTGTATTCCACATCCTTCAGCACTACTGCGGGATTCACTGGCATAGAGTGCCGATCGATCCCGGCAAACACTTCGGTGTCATCGGAGCGGGTGACTTAAGCTTTAGGGCGGCCCCTGTCGCGAGCAAACCCCCGCCGTACTCTCCGCGTCGCGATCAGCCGCACCAGGGCGACAATATCGGCATGCGCATCTCCGATCCCAAGACCGGAACGTCTGTCTTCTATGCTCCCGGCCTTCTGGAGATCGAGCCGCATGTTCGGCCTCTCCTCGAGGACGCAGACTGCGTGATGGTGGACGGCACTTTCTGGAGCGACGACGAAATGATCCGGCTGGGTGTGTCGAAGAAGCGGGCGCGGGAGATCGGGCATCTACCGCAGGCCGGGGCCGGAGGCATGATTGAAGTGCTGGAACCACTGAAGGCGAGCCGCAAGGTGCTCATTCACATCAATAACACCAACCCCATCCTGAATGAGGATTCGCCTGAACACCGAGAATTGAAAGATCTCGGCATCGAAGTGGCCTATGATGGGATGGAGATCACGCTCTAAGAAGACGTCATGGGTCCACCAGTAAAGCCTCCCTGGACTAAAGAAGAGTTCGAGCGACAATTGCGCGCGAAGGGAACCCGCTATCACATCCACCATCCCTTCCACATCGCAATGAACAGCGGCCAATGCACCAAAACGCAGGTTCAGGGCTGGGTATACAACCGTTATTACTACCAGATCAGCATCCCCCTTAAGGATGCGTCCATCCTCGCGAACATGCCTGACCGCGATCAGCGCCGGCAGTGGATTCTCCGCATCATCGACCACGACGGCACGCAAGCAGACGAAGGCGGCATCGAAGCGTGGCTGCGGCTCGGCGACGCTTGCGGTCTGAAGCGCGAGGACATGCAGTCTTTGAAATATGTTCTGCCCGGCGTACGTTTCGCAGTGGACGCGTATGTCAACTTCGCGCGCCACGCGACGTGGCAGGAGGCCGTCTGCTCGTCGCTCACCGAGTTGTTCGCGCCCGAGATCCACAAAAAACGGTTGGAGAACTGGCCGCAACATTACCCGTGGATCGAACCGGAAGGCTATCAATACTTCCGCAAGCGATTGTCCGAGGCGCGAAGGGATGTCGAACACGGTCTCCAGACCACGCTCGAGCATTTCAAAACGCGCGAGGAGCAGGAGAGCGCGCTCGACATCCTCCAATTCAAGCTCGACGTGCTGTGGACGATGCTCGATACTATACAACTAGCCTACGGCGTCGGACCGTAGGCACAAAGATTGAAATTGAAGTCGGGAATATTTGTGAATTTTTGCGGCTATTCCCCTCTGCGGCTTAAGGTTGATCGCGCATGCCTTTGAACGACGACACGATATTCGAAATCGCTCATCATTACCGCTTCCAATGGGAGCCTGCGCAGCAGCTGCACGTGCTGCTCTATCCGGAAGGAATGGTCCAGTTGCCCGGCAGCTCAGGCGAGATCCTGAAGCGCGTCAACGGCGCCGCGAGGGTGGGCGAGATTGTCGCCGACCTGGAGCGCGCTTTTCCCGGCGCCGATCTGCGGGGCGACGTTATCGAGTTTCTGGAAAACGCTCATGGAAAAGGCTGGATTCGAACAAAGCAAGGTTAATCTGCCGCTCTGGCTGTTGGCCGAAGTCAGCTACAGGTGTCCGTTGCACTGCGTGTACTGTTACAACCCCATCGACTATGCGAGCTACGGCGAGGAGATGTCGACTGAGGACTGGCTGCGCGTTTTGAGGCAAGGACGTGAACTCGGCGCAACTCAGCTTGGATTTTCGGGAGGAGAACCGTTGATGCGGTCTGACCTGGAAATCTTGGTCGCCGAGGCCCGCAGGCTCGGCTATTACTCGAACTTGATTACTTCCGGCGTGGGCCTCGATGAGCGGCGAATCGCAGCATTCAAGGAGGGTGGGCTCGATCATATCCAGGTCTCGTTCCAGGACTCGACCCGCGAGATGAATGATTTCCTGTCCAGCACTCGCACCTTCGATCTGAAACAGAAGGTCGCCAGGCTGGTCAAGAAATACGACTACCCGATGGTGCTCAACGTGGTCCTGCACAAACTCAACATCGATCATGTACAGCAGATCCTCGAGATGGCCGAGCAGCTCGAGGCGGAGTACGTCGAACTCGCCAATACGCAATACTACGGCTGGGCCTGGCTCAATCGCGACAAACTCCTGCCGAGCCGCGACCAATTACAGCGCGCGGAGGAAATCACGAACAACTTCCGCCAGCACGCCGCAAACCGGATGAAGATTTATTTCGTTGTGCCGGATTACTACGAGACTCGGCCGAAACCCTGCATGAGCGGCTGGGGCGCGGTGTTCCTATGTATCACCGCCGATGGCGTTGCGCTTCCCTGCCACTCGGCACGCATGCTCCCCGGACTGAACTTCCCGAGTGTGCGCGATCACGATCTCCGCTGGATATGGCACGATTCGCCGGCTTTTAACACCTACCGCGGCGATGCGTGGATGAAGGAACCGTGCCGCTCTTGTCCGGAGAAGGTTAAGGATTACGGCGGCTGCCGGTGCCAGGCCTACCTGATGACGGGCGATGCAGCCAATGCGGATCCGGTATGTGACAAGTCTCCTTTGCATGGGCTCGTCACCGATGCGGTTGAACGCGCCGCGAAGCGTGAGCGCGACAGCGCGAAACCTCAAGTGAAGCGCGCAGCCGACGCCCTCCTCTTTCGCGATGACGCGAACTCGCTGCGACTTGCCGACGCCAATAAACAGCCTTCGGCATGAATGCTCCTCAAATCGTCACCACTCCCGCTGCGATTCGCGCAGAAGGCCTAACCAAGCGCTACGGCGAGGTTCTCGCGGTAGATGGCCTGACACTGGAAATCGGTACCGGACAGTTCTTCGGCCTGTTGGGTCCGAACGGCTCAGGCAAAACGACCACCATCCACATGCTGGCAACCCTGATTCAGCCCAATGCGGGCTCGGCCGAGGTCGCAGGCTTCGACATCGGCCGCAACGCCGTCAAGGCGCGTGAGGCGATTGGGATCGTGTTTCAAGAATCCGCGCTGGATCGAACGCTCACCGTCGCCGAAAATCTGCGCTTCGCCGGACTTCTGCAGAATCTGCCGCCGCGAACCATCTCGGAACGCTCGCGCGAACTGCTCGAACTGTTCGGACTCGGCCAATATCGCGCCACACCGGTTGCCGCACTATCGGGTGGAATGCGCCGCGCGCTCGATATCGTGCGTGGAGTTCTGCATCAACCCAAGGTGCTGTTTCTCGATGAGCCGACCCTAGGGCTGGATATTCCGAACAGGCGCCGCATCTGGCGTTTCATCGAAAGGCTGCGCGAGCACACCTCGATGACGGTTCTGCTGACGACCCACTATCTGGAGGAGGCCGACGGTTGCGACCGCGTATCGTTTATCCGAAAAGGCCGGCTCGTCGAATGCGGAGCGCCACGCGCTCTGGTCGATGATCTCGGCAAGCACATCCTGGAAATCGAAGGCGCGGATATCGAACGGCTGGTTGCGCGGCTGGAGCCCAAACTGGGACCCTGTCTCGCGGACGGCGATGTCGCGATATTCCGCTGGCGCCAGGAAGACATCACCGAGCTGGTCCAACTCCAGTCAGAGCTGGGAGCGAAGGTTCGCAGCTGGCGGGTGCGACGTCCCAATCTCAACGACGTCTTCCTCTGGGTGGCGGCCGGAAAGGAATTGAGATCGTGAAACTGCGGCCCTTCTATGCAGTGCTGGAACGTGAGCTGGTACGCATGATCCGTCAACGCACGCGGCTCGTCGCGGCCATGGTGCGTCCGCTCATCTGGTTGTTGGTTATCGGTGGCGGATTCAACTCCGTGGTCGGGCGGGCCCACGGCCTGAACTACCAGGATTTTCTGGTTCCAGGCGTCTTGGGCATGACAACGCTCTTTGGCGCCATGCTGGCCGCGCTCACCACCGTCTACGACAAGGAATCCGGCGTGATGCGAATGATGATCGTAGCGCCGCTCCCGCATGCGTGGATCGTGCTGGCGAAGATGGTTTCGGCCGCGCTCGCCGCAATCGTGCAGGCGCTGCTGCTGATTGTCCTTCTCGTGCTGCTCGGCCGCTTCGGCAACGGCACGAATTGGGCACTGCTCGCGGCCGCTGTGGCCGCCGCTTCATTCGCTTGCGCCGGTATAGGTATGCTGACGGCATCGTTTTCCCGCACTCTGGACAACTTCGCAGCCGCCATGAACTTCGTCATCTTCCCGGTCTTTTTTTTGAGCGGATCGCTCTACCCGGTCGAGAGTTTGCCGGTAGTCCTGAAACGCGCCGCGATCATCAATCCGTACACTTATGGTGTCGATTTTCTCAAGCACGCCATCCTGCCGGCGTCCGTGCCTACGGACTTCAGCGTCGGCTTGGATATCGCCGTACTCGCGGGATTCTCCATCGTGGCGCTTACAGTTGCGAGCTGGCGTTTCTCGCAGGAGTCGGCTTACGAGCCGATGATCCGCGTGCTCACGGGCAAGCCCAGCTAATCCGCCGACGCGTCAAACTCGACCGCTGAAGAGAAAAAGGGGGGAATGTTGAAGTGTTCAACGTAGCACTTCAAAATCAGTTATTTGAGGGTGGACATGCGGACACGACTCGCCTAGAAATGGGTCCCGTAAACCGGCGAATAGGCTTCTAGGGGCGGCGCGGTATCGGCTGGTCGCGCATAGCGGCCTGCCAGGCGACGACGGCGAGGACAACAGCCGACTGCCTGAGATCCTCGACCTTCACGGCATCCGCCAGATCGGCATTGGTGTGTCGTGTGCGCACGTCGTAGTTGCGGAAATCCTTGATCACGGTGAAAGCCGGAATGCCCACCGCGTCGAACGGCAAATGGTCTGTGGCCCCGATCCCTTCGATGACATTCCGTCGCACGCCGATATCGCGCAGCGGCTCGAGCCAACCGTCGAAGATCCGCTTGGCCGCCTCATTCCGCTGCATGTAGAAGCCGTAGGTCGCTCCCGTACCGGGATCGTCGTTCAGGTAGACCGAGAGCCGGGCCCGCGCGGTCTCGTCTCGAAGATGCCGGTCCACGTAAGACTGAGCGCCGAGCAAACCTTGCTCCTCTCCGGCCCAAAGAGCCACGCGGATTGTCCGGCGCGGCCGAGCGTTGACCGAGGCCAGAATCCGCATCGCTTCCATGACGGCGGTGACGCCATCGGCGTTGTCCGTGGCGCCTGTCGCCGTGTGCCACGAGTCCAGGTGAGCTCCCACGAGCACCACCTCGTCGCGTAAGACAGGATCAGCGCCAGGTATTTCGGCGAGAACGTTGTAGCTATTGCGATCGTTCTCATAAAAGCGGGCGCCAACTTCGATGCGGAGCTGGACGGGCACACCGGCCTGGACCAGACGAACAAGCATGTTGTAATGCTCCGCTGCGAGTACCACGGAAGGCACCTCATTGCGGGCCGTGTCGCGGTTGCCCTGCACGCGCACGGTTCCATGCTCCATGGCTCCCGGCCGTAGCGCGACGCCGGCCGCATGGGCCTTGAGACGCGTGAGCATCTCGAGGGCCGGCGTGGCGCTGGAGGGCCCTGGCAGTGGCGGGTTTCCTGTCTGCACGGGTCCGTTGCCGTCGGACGGCTGCATCCGGTCAGTCCGCAAAAACTCCGTCTGCTGCCGGTGCGTCAGGACAATTGCGCCGCGCAGGCGCTCGTCGAGGCGCGCGATGTCGATCGCTGTACTATCGCCAATGTAGATCGGCGCGCCCGTCAGGACCCCGGCGGTCGGAGGAGACCACGCCTCGGCATACCCTATCAGGGGCATATAACGGGGCGCGATCATCTCGACAGTGAGTTTCTCGAGCTCCCACCCGCGGCCGAACTCGAACGGCTCCAGTTGTGGATTTTGAAGGCCCCACCTGCGGAAGCGCTCCAGGGCCCAGCGCGCGGCCTCCAAATGGGCTGGCGACCCCGTCAGGCGCGCCCCGAACACGTCCGTCAGAGTGTGGAAGAGAACCGGCGCCTCGGAGCTGCGCAGTCCTTCGGCCTTGATGGCGTTTATCACTGTCTCCTGTGCCCGGTTGTTCGGTCCCTGTGCCGCCCCTCCTGCGTGGAGCAGTCCGGCCAAAACGGCAAATGCCGCTCCGATTCCCAAGCGCCTTCCTCTCATGTTCATCGGTTCCTTTCGACGAAAGCACGCCAACAGCTATTGTTCCGGCGCTTTGACGGCGTAGGTGTAGAGCTTCTCGGGTGGGGTGATTCGGCGCTCCGCGATTAGAGCGTCGGTGACCTGGTTGGCGATGATGTTGTAGTACCACGCGAAAAATTCCGCAAAGGCGATGTAGCGGCCGGAGGACATTAGCCCGCCGAGCTTCAAAAACTCTTCACGACGATTTTTGAAATACGGCAGGAGCTTGTCGCGTGAAAACAGGCCGATGAAAGTGCGATATTTACGCGCGTCGGCATCTTCAAAGATCGGGTCTTTACCGCGAAGGTCATCGGGGTTGAGTTTCTCTTCAGGAAGGGCCGTCCCGATTGTGACAACACGGTAGCCCGCGGATTCGCGCAGCTCGCGGCGCAGCTTCCCTGCGGCTTCGAGATTGCTCTCCACAAGCCAGGCAAAATATCGATCGGATTTGCCGCGCCGGCGTGGTGGAGGCATTAACGTTTTATCTTCATAAAACGCGTCCATCATGCCGCCCAGCAGGATGCCGGAGACGACGGTCTCATACATGAGACGGCCTTTGGGAATTCCCTTCGCGCCTTCGAGAGAATCGGCCATCGTTTCTATATCTTTCCAGTTATCCAGGATGAGCTTCGTGAATTCCTGCGTATGCTTCCGCAGCGGTTCTCGCATTCGATCGAAGTCGCGTTCACGGATCACGGGCAGGAGCGGACGCGTATCATACTCGTCGAGGCGCCCAACGAGGCGCTCGTCTTCGAGCTTGTCGGATACTTTTGAGACGTCAGACGTGGACACCTTCAATTGCTTGGAGATTTTGTCGATCGACCAGCCTTCCGCGTACGCCACAACGATTTCGCGCGCGAGGTCTTCCTTCATCAGGTCCTCCGCCTGGCGCGACCACGGATACGAGCCGAATTGAAAGTCCGCATGGACATCCGGCTTCTTGACCGGCTTCTGGGCCAGCAGCAAAACGAGTGGAATTATCAGAAAATTTCTCACCATAGAAATTTTAATCCAAATTGCACGATTCGCGGGGATCGCGCAACAAAAAGCGCGCCGAAGTCCGGCGAATCGGCAAAGTTCTGCATCGAGGGCGGCGCAACCAAATTGGGATGATTGAATACGTTATAGAAGTCCGTCCGGAATTGTGCGCGCGTCGAATCCGAGAGCCGCATGGTTCGCGAAAGCGCCATGTCGACGTTGCGGATGCCGGGACCGGTGATCACGTTCCGTCCGCTGTTCCCGAATGTGCCGGCTGCGGGGATTTGAAATGCTTTCGGATCAAAGAAGCGCGATGCCGACGGCTGATCAATATTCGGATTTCCGATGAGGTTGGGCCTATTCACAATGGGACTTCCGGTGCCGGACACATCCGCGCTCACAATCGCCGACAACGGCGTCCCCGACTGTAGCGTTCCGATGACCTGGAGCTGCCAACCTTTAGTCATCGCAAAACGCGCGCCGGGCAGGCTGTATGTACCGGAAAAAACGAAGCGGTGTCTCATATCGAAGTCCGAAAGCCCGCGTTCGCCGCGAAGGTTGTGCGAGTTCTGCGGGAGGATGCTGATCAAAGTCGCGTCATCGATCGAGCGGGAGAACCGATAAGAGGCGACAAATCCA
>Ga0209237_1001675_pt1 | contig 13125 bp, 12 predicted proteins | sample GraSoi013_1_40cm_2_FD_185820 | JGI IMG/M metagenome (GOLD analysis project Ga0209237, IMG submission 185820) | Grasslands soil microbial communities from the Angelo Coastal Reserve, California, USA - Sample 10_02_2013_1_40cm (SPAdes) (version 2) | ecosystem: Environmental > Terrestrial > Soil >... | reverse complement strand
TCCTGGATCATCTCCTCGGCCACCAGGCGCGCATCCGTGTCGTTCCACCGCCCGCTGATGTCCTTCACCTCGTTGACGTCCATCCGGCGGACTTGGGTCGTCGCGCAGCCGGAACACACCACCAGCGCGGCCGCCCATCGTACGAGTGTCACCAGGAGCTCCTTGGGGGATTGTTCCAATGCCGCTTCCGACGTTAGGCAATGGAGCGAAGACGAGTCAAATTCGGCACTGAATGACGTCGTGAATCATGCCCAATGGATTGAAAATGCAGCGAATGCCACCGCCGACGACAACCGGCGGCAAAGTCCGTCGGACTGCAGCGATGTGGTCAATCGGGGACCGCAGGGTTACAGCGATCGAATCGGCTCCGCTGGGGTGCGCACAGCCTCACATCGCAATCGCCGGTCTCGCGCTGGAGCTACCAGAGGCGCTCCCGGGCCAACCTGCGCGAGAAGAACGCGCCGCCGCGACGCACGATCCAATGGGCGGCGAGGGCGGGGAGCGCGATCCCCGCAACCCAGCGGGTGAGCGTCACGAGTGACATGAGATCCATCTTCGGCCACCGGACCGTCCGGAGCGCCTGGCCACGCTCGATCATCCAGTGCCACGCCGTGTGGCCGACGATCGCGGACAGCACCACGACGCCGGCGCGCCCGGCGAGCGCGGAGCGGCGCAACAGCAACAGCACAGGGAGCAGCACTACCAGCACGGCGAGTTGCCCGATCTCGATCCCGACATTGAAGGTCAGAAGCGACACCAGCAGGTGCCGGCCGGCGAACTGGAGGTTCTCCTTCAAGCCGTAGGAGAACCCGAAGCCGTGGACGAGGCCGAAGATGCCGGTGATCAGCCAGCGCCGGCGCACATCGCCGCCGAGGATGTTCTCCAGCGCCATGTAGAGAATGGTCGCGGCGATCGCGGTTTCGACAAAGGGAGGGAACCACGGCCCGTCTGGACCGACCCCATATGCCGAGCCGATCAGCGTGAATGAGTGGGCCACGGTGAAAGCCGTCACGATGGGCACCACCTGGCGCAGCCGGACTACCGGGATGACCAGGCAGAGAAGGAAGAGCAGGTGATCGATGCCGCTGAGGATGTGCTCCACGCCGAGGATCACGAATGCGCCTGCCGCCTGGTACCAAGCCGGGTTGAGAACGACTCGGCCATCCTGGGCCGAGATGAGGAATGCCGAGCTGGTCCCATTCGAGGGCAGGTAGCGCACGGCGAGCTTCACGTAATCGCGGAGCTCGGCCACAACGAGCGTGCGAATCGAGAATCGCGAGTCAGCCGAGACGATGGGATAGGTGAATCGAGCGTCGAGAAAGCCCTGACCGTAATAGATGCCCGTGCCGGCCTCGAGGGGTTCGGCCACATGGGCGACCGCGTCTTCGTACCGCTCGAACGAGCGGTCGGAGGGCAACGAAAGCCGTCCAAGCGAGCTGGCCGCTCTCAGCGGTGTGGCGCCTTCCCAGAGCGCGACGTCGTGGGCGATGGCATCGAGCGCGCGCTGCATGGCAGCGCTGTCGGTGGAGAGATCGATCTGCTGTCCGTTCTGAGGGAACCGCACCGAAGTCAGGAGGTCGAGGGGCACGCGGATCACGAGATGCGCTTGCTGGTCGTCGAGCTTCACAAACGCATTCATGACGTGCCGCTGGGGGAGGTCATGAGCAGCCGCCGGAGTGGTGGCCAGCATGGCGCAACCGATCGCGAGTGCGAGCCGCCGGCGGAACATGCCCACTCCTCTCCCGGAGGCCGGGAGCGACACGCTCCCGGCCTCCCGACTGCTGCCGCTCAGTCGTCGTCCTCGTCCGTGCTCACGAACTTCTGGATGCGGCGGCCGGTGATCGTCTCGGCCACGTACATGATCCTGCCCGTGGAATCGATCTCGACCGTATGCGCGAAGGCGAACTCGCCCGCGTTGTGCCCGGCACGGCCGATGCGGGCCGCCACCGTGCCGAGGGCGCGGTTGATGATCCAGACGGAGTCGTTCCCCAGGTCGGTGTCGTAGATCCAGTTCTGGTGGCGGTCAGGCGACAGCGTCAGATCGCACGCGCGCTGGGTTCCCAGGTTTCCGTGCGGCATGAACGCGGAGGTGTCCACCGGAATGTCGCGCTGGAAGTTGCCCATCTTGTCGAAGATCCGGATCTTGCTGTTCGGGCGATCGCAGGTATAGACGAGGCCGTCCTTGCCCAGCACCACGCAGTGCGGATGGCCGCCATCGTCACCTGGAGTCGCACCCGGTGCCGTCGCGCTACCCCAGACGCCCGGCGCCCCCCACTGGCGCACGAAGGTCCCGGCGGAATCGAAGACGACGACGCGGTGGTTGCCGTACCCGTCGGCAATGTAGACGTTGCCACGCTTCCCGGTGACGGGATCCGGATCCGGATCGACACCGAGGTCCGCGGGCGCTCCGAAGGAAGAGCGTCGAGACACCCCACTGGACGAAGCAAGCTGAGGGACCCCGAAATTGAAGGCCCGAATCGTGTCGCCCGTGCGGTCTCCCCGGCGTGCCGGCTCGCTTTGCGCTCGTCCGACACGGAGGATCAAGGCACGGCGCGTCGAGGCTTCCATTTGTTGTTCTGCACCGGGCAGGCAGCAACGAACCCGAAACAGTGCAGACCGCCGTCCTCGAGCGCAGGGCCAAGCCGCCCTCGCCGGTCCCCGTCAGTGCGTCCGCCACCCCAGTTGCTTCTCCGCCGACGACAGCTCGCTCCAGCGCTTCGCGATGTACGGATGCAGCTTCGCCTCGAAGGTACCGCCCAGATCGATCAGCGCCGCGAGCGCGCTCTCGCGGAAGTAAGGATGCGTCGACGAGGGCACACAGGAGATCCTCACGCCCGCGGAGCCGACCGTCATCTCCAGGTCCGAGTCGTCGCACTCGTCGCATTCGAACGTCCCGCTCTCGTGCACCTGGCCGATGTGCGGCCACTCGTGGCAACCCTCGATGGAGTCCTTCACCAGATGCGTCCGCAGGCCCATGCGCGAGTCGAGCTTGTCCTTGATCTGGTTCAGCGACGGGCACTTCACGAACGTCACGTCGTAATGGATGATGGCCATGTGCGTTCAAGCCTCCGGTTCGCTGCTGCCGGGTCTGTCCTTGCGGCGCACCCCGAGAAGGTACGCGCTGATGAAAGGGTCGAGCTCGCCGTCGAGCACCGCGTCCGTGTTTCCGCTCTCCACGCCGGTGCGCACGTCCTTCACCATCCGGTACGGCGCGAGCACGTAGTTGCGGATCTGCGAGCCGAAGGAGATGTCCGACTTGGAGGCCTCGATCCGGTCGCGCTCCGCCTGCTGCTTGCGCAACTCCAGCTGGTAGAGCCGCGACTTGAGCACCTTCCAGGCCATGTCGCGGTTCTTGTGCTGGCTGCGCTCGTTTTGCATCGACACCACGATGCCCGTGGGGACGTGGGTCATGCGGATGGCCGAGTCGGTCTTGTTGACTTTCTGGCCGCCCGCGCCGGAGGCCCGGAAGGTGTCGATGCGCACGTCGTTGGGATTGAGATCGATGTCGATGTCTTCGTCGACCTCGGGATAGACGAAGACGCTGGCGAACGAGGTGTGCCGCCGCGCGTTGGCGTCGAAGGGCGAGATGCGCACCAGCCGGTGCACGCCGACTTCCGCTTTGAGCCACCCGTAGGCGTGGTCGCCGCGGGCGATGAAAGAGGCGTTCTTGATCCCCGCCTCTTCGCCGGGCTGGAAATCGCCCAGCTCCACTTCCCACCCTTTGCGCTCGCAGTACCGCGTGTACATGCGGAAGAGCATCAGCGCCCAGTCCTGCGACTCGGTGCCCCCGGCGCCCGCGTTGATCTCGACGATGGCGTTGAGATGGTCCTGTGGACCGCCGAGCATCCTGGACAGCTCGAGACGCTGCGCGCCTTGCACCGCCTCAGCCATCGCGAGCTTCGCCTCCTCCCAGGTCGCCGCGTCGTTCGCCTCCTCGGCCAGTTCGTGGAGCGCGATCGCATCGTCGAGGCGTTGCCGCTCGCGCTCGTAATGGGCGAGCTGGAGTTCGAGCCCGCTCTTCTCCTTGCTCAGCGCCTGGGCGCGCTTCTGTTCCTCCCAGAAGCCGGGCTGGACGCTTTCCCGCTCGATCAGCTCGACCCGCGCGCGCTTGCGATCGATGTCAAAGCGCCTCCCGGAGCGCGTCGAAGCGCCTCGAGAGCTCATCCAGTTCCGGTGGGAGCGTCGCCATGTCTGCCCTCTACCGCGAAATGGCCCTGGAGGGAACGCACTTCACTCCGGCTCCGAGAACGAGGCGCCCACCATCCCGTCGAACCCGAGCAGGCGCCGCTCTGCGGCGGCCATCCTGCGGGCCTCGGCCGGCGCGTCGTGCCCATATCCGCGGCAATGAAGGATGCCGTGCGCGAGCAGCCGGCGCAGCTCGATGGCGAGCGACCAGCCGCCTTCCCGCGCCTGCCGCCGCGCCGTGTCGATCGAGATCACCACGTCTCCGAGAGCGCCGGGCTCCTCCAGGGGAAAGGAGAGCACGTCCGTCGGCCGGTCCTTGCCGCGCCACCGGCGGTTCAGCGACCGGCTCTCGCGATCCGAGACGAGCGCGATCGATACGTCTTCCCGGACCCAGCGCCGCGCCGCGGCGCGCAGAACGGATGCGGCGTACGCGCCTCCCTGCACCTTCACGGCAACCTCGACGCGGGGAGACTTCGCGCGATCCGCTCGCATGCTCGTGTGCGTCCCGGTAGCAGAACCGCAGACGTTACGTCAATTCACAGGGTTGGCCAGGCGGCAGGCGAGCACTCGCCCCCTTCCGTTTGGCTGTAACAATCGTTAGATCTACGCCCTCGAACCCCCGCCCATGCGCCGCTGGCCCTACATCCTGGTCGTGGACGACGACGCGGACTTCCGATCCGGCCTGCGCACCGCGCTGGAGATGAAGGGTTACCAGGTCGATGAAGCCGCGAACGGCGCGGAAGCGCTGCTGAAGCTCGGCGAGAAACCGCCGCTGCTCGTGCTGCTCGACCTGCAGATGCCGGTGATGAACGGCCGGGAGATGTTGCAGCGGATGCGCGCCACGCCGGACCTGAAGGAAGTTTCGGTGGTGATCATCTCCGGCTTCGGATTCGAATGGGAAGCGGAGCTGATGGGAGCGCAGGGATACATCGGCAAGCCGTTCGAGTCGCAGGAACTGGAAGCGACCATCGCGAATCTATTGAGGCCGCGGCTGGTCACCTCGCGAATCGCACCGGAGAAGCCGGCGGAGAAGCTGCGCTCCTGAGCGCGCGCTCTTCGGCGCCGAGGGCGGTGATCCTTTCATTGAGCAGATCCGCGAACCGCTTGTGGTGGGAGAGTCGCGTACCGCCCCGGATCTCCGGCAGCTCGACGGGCTTGCCGAACACTGCGATGACCGTCGGCTCGCGGCGGCGGTTCGCTTTCACCTCCGTCCAGAAGTGATTGGTCATCCCCAGGATGAACGCGGGCACGATGGCCGGCCGGGCTTTCAGGGCGAGCTCGCCGACCCCCGGCTGCGCGGGCAGCAAGGTGTAGGGATCGTCGGTCTTGTTGCGCGTCCCTTCTGGATGGAACCCCACCATCTCTCCCGGCGTGCGCAACTTCTCGAGCAGGATGTCGAGCGAGCGGCGATTCATCGCCTTCTTCTCCGGGGCGCGGAAGAAAGGCGGGAACATCGAACCGCCGGTGAGCAGAGCGCTCGTCACGAGCCCCATCGGCGTCTCGTAGAAGAAGTTCGATCGCACGGGAAAGTTCACCCGCCGGCCCAGCCGCGGATGGCGGATGAGGAGCCAGCCGAGGATGAACAGGTCGAAGAACGTGCGGTGGTTCGTGACCAGGAGGATGGGAGCGTTCCCGGGGATGCCGTCGAGCCGCTCGATCCCGTACACCCGCAGCCGGCGATACACGAGCAGCCAGCCGACCAGCGGAGTGATCACTGCCCGCTGCCAGATCCGCGCCGGCCGCCTGCCCCAGCCCTGGTTCAGGAAACGCATCACCCGGAACGCAATCCGCTCCATCCGGCTCAGCGTCGCGAAAGCCGGCTCGTCTCGCATCAGAATCCCGGGACGAGCTTGGCGATGATCTCCTTCATGATCTCGCTCGTGCCGCCGCCGATGGTGAGCAGCCGCGCGTCGCGAAAGGCGCGAGCGACCGGCGTCTCCACGACGTATCCCATCCCGCCGTGGAGCTGCTGGCAGTCGTAGACGACCTTCTGCATCAGATCTCCGGCGAGGAGCTTGGCCATGCTGATCTCCTTCACCGCCGGCTCCTTGCGGTTGAAGAGATCGCAGGCGCGGTAGGTGAGCCAGCGCGCCGCCTCGATGGCCGTGAGGTGTTCGACCAGGCGATGGCGCCAGACCTGGAACCTGGCCAGCGGCTTGCCGAAGGCGGTGCGCTCGTTTCCGTAGCGGAGCGCGTCTTCCACCAGCAGCTGCATGCCGGCGACCGCGCCGATGGCCGCGACCAGCCGCTCTCCCTGGAAGTTGGTCATCACGTGGTAGAAGCCTTCGTTCTCCTCGCCGAGCAGGTAGCGGACCGGGATCCGGCAGTCCTCGAAGAAGAGAAGCGCGGTATCGGAGGAGAGATTTCCCACCTTCGCCAGCTTCTTGGAGACGCTGAATCCCTTCACGTCGGTCGGGAAGGTCACCAGCGAGATGCCGCCGTGCCCAGGGCCGCCGGTGCGCACGGCGAGCGTGATGAAGTCGGCACGCGTCCCGTTCGTGATCCACATCTTCGCGCCGTTGATCACGTACTCGTCGCCGCTGCGGCGAGCCGTGGTGCGCAGGCTCGCGACGTCGCTTCCCGCGTCCGGCTCCGAGATGCCGAGCGCGGCGATCTTCTCCCCGGCGAGCGCGGGGACGAGGAACTCCTTCTTCTGCTCGGCCGTGCCGATCTGGTCGATGATCGGCGTGGCGATCTGCGACTGCACCAGCAGCCCCATGTTGACGCCGGAGTTCTGGCAACGGGTCAGCTCCTCGGCCAGGACCACCACGAACCAGTAGTCGCCACCGGCGCCGCCGACGCTCTCGGGGTAGTTGATGCCGAGCGCCCCGATCTCCGCCATGCCGCGAAAGATCTCGCGCGGGAAGATCCCCGCCTCGTCCCACTCCAGGGCGTGCGGGGCGAGCTCGCGCTCGACGTAGTCGCGCAGAGTCCTGCGGAACAGCTGGTGCTCCGGCGTGAAGGGCGGATCCATCGAGAACATGCGCTCCTCCAATGCTACGCCCTTCGAGCTGCGCTGCTGAATGAGCGCTCATTCATAACACGGCGCCGACCGCGGCGCCCAAGCCGAGAGCGGACCAGACGAGGGACGACGCCACCGGCCGCTCCATCTCCCCGGCCCCGCGGGCGACCGATGCCGGCAGCGCGGCGAACAGCCCTCCCAGGGCCAGCAGCCGCAGCGGGGGCAGGAACAAACCGGCGACGGCCACCAGCACCGCGGCACGGGGCAAAAACACGGCGTTCGGCATGTATGGATCGGCGCGCGCCGCGATCGCCATTCCGGCGAGCGGAAACAAGAGCGCCATCCACGTCGAATGCGGCCGCGAGGGCTGCTGCATGGCGAAGAAGCCGCCAAAGAACGCGAGCGCGACGAGATGCGCGCCGAACCGCGAGTGCAGCACGTGCTCGTGCGCGGCGAGCGTCCAGGTGGTTCGGGGGGTGCCGCGATCCTGCAAGTCGGGGACGCCGATGGAGGCGGCGAGAAGAGCGGCCACCGTTACGATCGCCGCGACCCGCGGGAACGACGCACCCAGCGCAACGCCGGTGGCCCCCCCGAGGCCCTGCGCCATGTCGAGCCAGGCAAACGCGGCGCTTCTGCGCTCCACGGAGATGCCGTCTGCGGCGCAGCTCGCGCACAGATCGCCGAACGCGGGCAGCGCGACCGCGAGGAGGGCCGCCGTGAAGAGCTGTCCCACCGTGAGCAGGCTCGCGGCGACCCCGAACAGCGCGAGGAGCAGAAGTGAGAATGCCACCACGGAGCGAGGGAACCTCGTCCCGGTCCAGGCCCAGACGGGCTTGAGCAGCCTCAGGGCCGCCCAGCCGAGGACGGCGCCCTTCTCGCCCGCATGGGCGAACCACGCCCAGGCGGCAAACTCCGCGCAGCCGGAGAGGACCGACAGCCGCAGCGCGAACCGCGCCTCGTCCGGAAACAGCGTGGGGCGCAGCGGCGGCGAGGGGACGACGCGGAAGCGCGACTGTTTCGGCCCGGTGGGCGCGAACTGCTCGGGAAGCTCTGGAGGGTCAGCCACCCGGGCCCACATATCACAGGCCGCAACGGTGCCGGTGTGCAGGTGTAGGAGGATTGAACATCGTTCATACGCTGGAATCGCGCGCTCATCGAGCCCGCCCCTTCTTTGGGCCGCTCGAACCCGTGACGTAGAGTCGGACGCGTGGAGCAGCAGGCGCACAGTTTCGGCGCGATGAGCTCGTGCCTGCACTGCGGCGCTCCGTTCACTGCCGCGGTCGCGGGCCAGACCCTCTGCGATTGGTGCCAGGGGCTCACGCATCCGGAGCCGTGCTCCCCCCTGCAAGAGGCGGAGATCGCCGGTTTCCGGCTGCTGCACGAGCTGGGCGCCGGACGGTTCTCGCATTCCTGGCTGGCAGAGGACGCCCGCAGCCACGCGGTGGTGGTGAAGCTGCTGCGCCGCTACGCGCCCGATCCCGAGACCGTCCAGCGGTTCGTCGCCGAGGCGGAGCGACTCGCCGCGATCGCGGAGCTGGACCATCCGTACGTCGCGCGGCCGCTCTGGGCCGGCGTCCACCTGGTGCAGGCGTTCTTCCTCGTCTACGAGAGCGGAGGCGAGCTCACCCTGGCTGACGAGCTGCGGCAACGCGGGCGGGTGCGCGCGCCGCGAGCGCTGGAGGTGTGTGCACAGATCTGCGAAGGGCTCGGGGCGACGCATCGGGCGGGCGCCCTCCATCTAAACCTCAAGCCCGCGAATGTCGGGCTGACGCGCCTGAGCGACGGCACGGAGCACGCCGTGCTGCTCGACGCGGTGACCTCGCATCTGCTCCAGCACGTGGACCTGCGCGACGGCCACCCCCTTCCGATCGCCACCGCCGCCTACACCGCCCCGGAACAGGCGGCGGGTGACGGAGTGGACGAGCGCAGCGACCTGTACTCCGTCGGAGTGCTGCTCTTCCAGCTCCTCTCCGGACGGCTGCCGGTATCGGGCGCCACGCCGCAAGAGCTCCTTCGCGCACACCGCGAGCACGCCACCCTGCGGTTGCGCGACATCGGACGCCGGGTGCATCCGGAGCTGGAGGAGACGGTGGCGCGCCTGATGGCGAGGGATCCGGCCGAGCGGCCCGACAGCGGCGACGAAGCAGCAGTCATGCTCCGCGCGATGGCGGCGCTCGCGGAGGCCGCGCCCCTCGAGGACGAGGTGCACCACGACGATCCCGTACCCATTGGCAGGCTGCGCCTGACCGTGGCCGTGCCACCGAAGATGCTCCCGCCGGCGGTGGATCCGGGTCTCGAGCGCGCCATGCTCGGACACGTCTCCCCCGCGCCGACGGAGCGCCCGCCCGGGGTCCCGAAGTGGGCGGCATTCGTGCCGCCGCGGTGGTGGCGCGCAGCAACCGGACTCGCGCTCGCGGCAGTCGCCGCCGCGGTCCTGGTGGCCCGGGCGCACACCAGGTCCGGCGTACCGCCTGAGGCCGCACCATCTGTTTCCGCCGGCCCTGCTGTCCCCCCGGCTGCGCCATCGCTTCCGGCTCCTTCCGCCTCAGCGCAGCCCACCGGAGTCGCGGCGCAACCGGGGCCGCCGCGGCCGAGCAAGCTTGCGCAGAACGCGGCGAGCCCGTGGGCGAAGAACTTCGACCGCGCGCAGAAAGCGCTGTGGACCAATCGCGCGGGCGGCGCAGAAACCATCCTCAGGGACATCCTGAAGAAGCCCGGCCTCACCCGCAGGGACCGGGCCCGCGCCAGCAGGATGATGGGCGAAGCCGAAGCAAAGAATGATCATCGCGCCAAGGCGATTCAGTGGTGGCGCCAGGCCTTCCAGCTCTTCGACGACCCGGAAGAGCGCGCCAAGGTGGCGCGATTGATCCAGGCGAGGGCGCGGTAGGCGCACCATGGCGAGCTCCTCAGTCCAGGCCGCGGAAAAGGCGCTCTTCAGGCCGGCTCTCCAGGGCTGACGCCCGAGGGGTCGGTGGGAAACGCGCCGAACTCCTCGATCAGGGCCGAGCAGAACGCCAGCGCGGCGCGCTTGTTCACCGCGAATCGGTACAGGGCGAGATCCGCGCCCCGCTCGCCAGCGAGCTCTCCCACCTGCTCCAATACATTGAGAAGATCGACTCCCACCTCCACCAGGAACGCCTCGGGCCCGCCCTGCAGCCGCAGGCCGATGGCGGGATCGACGCTCGCTTCGAACGCCGCCGTCTGCGCGCGGCCGTCGAGCAGCTCCTCGAGCGCCTGGAGGAACTCGATCAGGTCCATGTCCAGGAGCGTGGCGCGCGGAACGTCCAGCATGGGGACGAAGGCGTGGTCCCCGCCGGCACGGTGCTGGTAGCGGTCGAGTCCGACGCGCATCTCCAGCGACGCCGGCTTCGTCGTGCCGTCCGAAAGCCGCCGCAGCAGCTCGATGCGGAAGCGCAGGTTGCTGGTCTGGTTGAGCAGCACCGCCATGGGCGTCATGTTACATGAGGGCGCTTCATGCGCCGCCTGGTGCTGCCGACGCTGTCGGGAGTCCTCTACTTCCTCTCCTGGATCGGGTTCGGCATCTGGCCGCTCGCCTTCGTCTGCTTCGTTCCCTTGCTCTGGGCGTTGCGCGACGCTACGCCGCGCCGGGCGCTCTGGCTCGGCGCCTGGATGGGATTCGTCACCCACCTCGGCGGGTACACCTGGATCATGCATGTGCTGCAGGTGTTCGCGAACGCGCCCCTGCCGCTCGCGTTCGCCGGATACCTGGTGCTCTGCGCCGTCCAGGGGCTGCTCTTCGGCGTGATGTCCTATGTCCTCGTCTGGGTGGGCCGGCGAACACGGTGGCCCGCGGCAGCGTTGCTCCCGATCGCGCTGGTCGCGACGGAATTCGGCTATCCCTTGCTCTTCCAGAGCTACACCGGCATCGCCTTGATGCCGGTGCTGCCGCTGGTCCAGATCGCGGAGCTCGGCGGAGTGCTGATCCTTTCCGCGCTGCAGGCGGTGGTGAACGGAGCCCTGTTCGATGCGCTGGAGGCATGGCGCTCCGGCAAGCCTGCGCCGGTGGGCGCGATGGCGGCCTCGCTCGTCGCGCTCCTGGGAAGCGCCACCTACGGCTACGTGCGGCTGGTGCGCGTCGAGCGTGTCGAGCGGGCGGCGCCCAAGGCCCCCATCGGACTCGCGCAGCCGAACGTGGGCGAGCTCGAGCTGCACGAGCATCCGCTCGCCTCCGTGCGGACGCTCCAGGACGAGACCGCCGAGCTGCACGCGCGCGGAGCCGAGCTGGTCATCTGGCCGGAGGTCGGCTTCAACACGCGCCCGCTGCGGCCCGGAGATTCGGACGGCCGCGCGATCACGGGCGCAGTCCCCGTCGCGGCGATCATCGGCGCCGTCCGCGTGGACGGCCGCAAGGTCTGGAACAGCGCCCTGGTGATCGACGATCGCGGCCGGATCGGAGACCATTACGACAAGATCCAGCTCCTCGCCTTCGGCGAGTACATCCCCGGGGGCGAATGGTTTCCCGAGCTGTACGAGTGGTCGCCGCTCTCCAGCCCGCTGGCGCGCGGCCAGAGCACGGCGCCGCTCCGGTGGAGGTCCTGGCGGTTTGCGACCTTCATCTGCTACGAGGACATCCTTCCGGGCATCGTGCGGTCGATCATGGCGGACCACGCCGAAGGCCGCGCGCACGCGATGGTCAACTTGACCAACGACTCCTGGTACGGCGCCGGCCACGAGCAGGAGCAGCACCTCATGCTTGCGGCGGCGCGCAGCATCGAGCACCGGCGCTGGCTGCTGCGGGCGACCAGCACTGGCATCACCGCCTTCGTGGACGCGACGGGGCGCGTGGTGCAGCGGATCGGCCGCAACCAGCGGGGAGTGGCGCTCGCCGAGGTCCCCATGTTGCAGGGCACCACGCCGTACCAGGTGCTCGGAGACTGGCCCGGCTGGGTGGCCCTCGCGATCATCGCGGGTGCGGCCGTGCTGGAAGCAGCGCGAGCGCGGTCTCAGCGCCGTGAACGTCGTTCGTAGTAGATAGAATGAGTGCGTAGAGCCGCCCCGTGGCTTCTGGCCGTGATCTTCGCGGTCTGGAGCTACTGGCCGACCGCGGGATCGATTCCCGGCTGGGGCGGTGATCCGCTGTTCAACCTATGGACGTTCGAGGTTGCCTGGCACAACCTCGGCACGACGGCAGGGCTGTGGGAAGCTCCGCTCTTCGGGGGGTCGGCGCTCGGACTCGCGTTCTCCGAGAACCAACTGATCCCGGCGCTGCTCTTCTGGCCGATTCGCGCGGTTTCGGGGAACGGGGCGATCGCGCTCGGCGCCGCCGCGATCCTGATGTCGCTGCTCGCGATGGCGTGCACCGCCGAATGGCTCCATGCGCTCGGACTGCGCCGGCTGACGGAATGGGGCGGTCTGCTGCTCGCGGGATGCGGCTGGCTGCAGAGCCAATACGCGCACTACCAGAACCTCTGCGTGTTCGTGCTGCCGCTCGCGTTCTGGGCATGGACCGCCTACGCGCGCGACCCGCGGCCAGCGCGGCTGGGAGCCTGCGCGCTGGCGTTCGGCTGGATCGCGGGTTGGAACCTGTACTTCCTCGTCTTCGCCGATCTCTGCCTGCTCGTCCTCGCGGCTCGCGCGAAGCGCCCGTTGGTCCTGGCGCTCGCACTTGCAGTGCAAGCGCCCTTTCTCGTCCCCTACGCACAAGTCGCGCGCTCGATGGGTGGTTACGCCGCCTTGCTCTCCTCCGGCGCAGGCCTGCGCAGCCTCTTCGGCTCGGCCTTCCGCCCACGGCTGCTTCTCCCTTCCTTCGAGGTCGACGTCGAGTCTGCCGGCTACCTCGGCCCGGTCTGGCTCGCTCTCATGGCCGCCTCTCTGCGCCGGCCGGAGAGCCGGCCATGGCTGGCGGCCGCCGCGATCGCGTTCTGGGCGGCCCTCGGCCGCGGCTACGGGCTCTTCGACGCGCTGGCCGCGTTTCCAGGCCCTTCCGCGCTGCGCTCGACCGGGCGTGCACAGATCCT
>Ga0209237_1001672_pt1 | contig 13139 bp, 13 predicted proteins | sample GraSoi013_1_40cm_2_FD_185820 | JGI IMG/M metagenome (GOLD analysis project Ga0209237, IMG submission 185820) | Grasslands soil microbial communities from the Angelo Coastal Reserve, California, USA - Sample 10_02_2013_1_40cm (SPAdes) (version 2) | ecosystem: Environmental > Terrestrial > Soil >... | reverse complement strand
GGTCGTCGGAAAGTCAGGCGACCGGGTTGGGCCGGTCAGGTAAGCGCTGCCCGAAGAATCAACTGCAATGGCGGACCATGCGTCCCAGTCGCCGGCTCCGATAAAGGTCGAATACAGGAGGGGATCGATGATCAACGGTCGTGACCTGTCCCACGGCGAGCACCGAACGCCGACGACTGCAGATGCGCGCTCCACGTACGAGCAAGGAATGGCGTGCCATCCCTGGTGCGCGGAGGGGGCCATGTCGCGCAAGGGTCCGAGGGGCGTTTGCAAGATGAGGTCTCCATTGGAATCGAAATCGAGCCGTTGCGCGCCCTCGTATCTCATCTGGATTTGCGCCGGATCGGCTCCCGGGTGGACGAAGAACTCGTACTTCAGGCCTGTATTCGCTCCGCGGTACACGAGATCGATTCCGTCGAACAAGTCCTCGTAGAGTACAGCGCCGTAGCCGCGCACTCCCGTGTGCCATTTCGTCGGATCGTTGCCGATGAAGTAATTGCTCCGATAGGGGAGCTCTTCGCGACCTTCGGGCGTCGCATCATTCGCTCCCTCGAATTTCATGCGCAAAAGGACGGCGTGGCTCACCGCCGGCAATTCCGGTTGGAATATTTCCTTCACCGGAGGGCGATGATTCGAACTCTGTTGTTTGGATTGAACCAGCGTCAAGAGGATCGCGCTATCGGTGAACCCGGCTCGCAGGCCTCCAGAGGAAAAGTAGAAGCGGACATTCCCATTGCGAACCTGCCCGGCGTTTTCGATTAGAGCATTCGGGACGAGCGATGGTGCATCTCGCTCTCCGGAGGACCCTCCGGTATTCGCCCCACCTCTGCCCACCGGTCCTGTTTGCGTCGGAGCCGAGGACCTCTTCAACGCTCCGACTGTGCCAGAACTAGAGGCTGCGAAGAGAATTAGAACGAGCAACCCCGCTTGAGCGACCGCGGCACGTCGCCTCAATTTGTTCTCTCCCTCCAACGCGGCTCTGCGGCGAGAACCCCAGCTCCTTCGCCGATGGAACTCGGATTTGTGATGATCTCCAACGAGACGAAGAACGGCTTCGCGGTAATGGTCAGTGTTGCTTGCCACCGGTCCGAATCGAGGCTTCGTCAATCATGTCACCGGCGGCGGCGGTTGCGCGGGAGGCGTCCGCGAGCGGCGTCGACGCCGCCAGAGCAGACCGCCCGCAGATCCGAGGGCGGCGGCGCCGGCGGCCACAGCCGCATAAATGGCCCAAGGCACCGAGCCAGGTAACACCCCCAAGTTCGCGTTCGCCTGGGTCCCAAACTGACGGGTCCACACCTCGTTGCCATTGACATCGTACTTGCGGACGAAGGCGTCGAACCCTCCCGTGCTCGTCTGTTCGGGGAGGGCACCTGCCGCGTACCCGGCCACGTAGGCGCCGGAGGCATCCACGGCGATCGCATAGGCTTGGTCGTCAGCGGAGGTTCCGAACTGGCGGGTCCACACGACGTTGCCGCTCGCATCGTACTTGCGGACGAAACCGTCGTCCGATCCCGCGCTCGTCTGTCCGGGGAGGGTGCCCCCAAACGTGACCCCGGCCACGTACGCACCGGAAGCATCCACGGCAATCCAATTGGCCCAATCGGCAGCCGAGGATCCGAACTGGTCGGCCCACAGGAGGTTGCCGCTTGCATCGTACTTGCGGACGAAGGCGTCGTCCGATGGATCCGGCTCGTAGCCGGAGGCGCCACCCGTGCGCCCGGCCACGTACGCACCGGAAGCATCCAGGGCCATCCCCCAGGCCAAGTCGTAACTGGAGGATCCGAACTGGCGGGTCCACAGGACGTTGCCGCTCGTGTCGTACTTGATGACGAAGGCATCGGCCGATCCCGCGCTCGTCTGTCCAGGGAAAGCGCCCGCTGTGACCCCGGCGACGTACGCGCCGGAGGCATCTACTGCGACGTTATCGGCCTGGTCGAAATCCGAGGATCCGAACTGGCGAGTCCACAGGACGTTGCCGCTTGCATCGTACTTGCGGAGGAAGGCGTCGCCCGATCCCGCGCTCGTCTGGCCGGGGAGGGCATCCCATGTGAGCCCGGACACGTAGACGCCGGAGGCGTCTAAGGCGATTCCATTGGCCTGGTCGAAATGCGAGGTTCCGAACTGGCGGGTCCACAGGACGTTGCCGCTCGTGTCGTACTTGATGACGAAGGCGTCATAAGGAAAGCTCCCGTCCGTTCCCCCGTTCGTCTGTCCGGGGAGGGCGCCATTTGTGCGCCCGACCACATACGCGCCGGAGGCATCCACGGCGATGGCAATTGCCTCGTCCTCACCCGAGGTTCCGAACTGGCGGGTCCACAGGACGTTGCCGCTCGTGTCGTGCTTGCGGAGGAAGGCGTCGCATGATCCCGCGCTCGTCTGTCCGGGGAGGGTGCCATTTATGGACCCTGCGACGTAAACGCCGGAAGCATCCACGGCGATGCCAACGGCCCCGAGGTAGCAGTTGGAGTGGACCTGGCTCACCTTGGGAGCGGACGGAGTTCCCGACGCCACGAGGGCGGGGGACACAACCAACAAGAAGGCGACGCAAAGGACAGCCCTGCGAATCATCTTGTCACCTTTCGAGGCGATTCTTCAGATTCTTGATCGACTCGTCCATGCCCTGTTCGAACTGCTTTCTGGCCTTCAGCTTGTCCATCAGCTTCCCGAGGTACGAGTAGGGGAATTCGTATTCGTTACTCCACGTGACGCTGCTTCCCTTCTCGTTCGGTTGGATCTCGATGCGTGTCCTTCCGCTCTTGAGGAACCCGCGCGTCTGGCGGAACCCGAAGACTGAGTTTTCCACGACCTCGCTGGTCTCGGTGTCGGACTCGACCTTCATCCCCTGCATCTCGTAGATCCAGTGCGCCTTCGGTCCGTCGCTCGAGGCGCTCCTCACGAAGGACGCCCATTGGGGCCATTTCTCGGGGCTCGCTACCGCGGCGAAGACGCGTTCGGGTGGCGCTCTCACTTGAAAATTCTTGATGATTTTGGTCAGGTTCTCACCGCAGGGCCGATGAAACCCAAGCTACATAGCCCTCTAAGACGAAAGGGATGTATGGTCACTTTGCATATAGCCGCGCATCAAGAAGAGGGAGCTGAAGCGGAGCATCATCCGCCTCATCCGTCGGCGCGAGATGTACGGGTACGAAATTCGGAACCGACTCGCCGCCGAGGGCGAGAGCGTTCAGTTGAGCTACTTGTACAAGGCCCTCAAGGAGATGTCCGACGAGGGCCTCCTCCATAGTCGACTCAAGAGGGGGGAGCACGGTCCGCAGACAAGGCTGTATTGCCTGACCCCCAAAGGTAAGAAAGAGCTCGGAGCGATTCTCGAGGAGGCCACGGAACTGATCCATGACTTCTATGAGGAATACGTCGCCAATCTGCCTCCCGAGTTCTTCTCCGAAAAGTTCCATCGGATGACCATCGAGGTCTGCTCCGGCCGGGCGAACGTGGCTCTGGCCATCTCACAACCCCTGACCCATCTCCATCGTGAGGTCCTGGAAGGCATCTGTGGTCGATCCGGTGCGAAATCGACGTACTTAATCAAGCCCGCTCACGTCGATGTGTCCGCCGAGTTCCCAGACCTCATCGTCCTGACGGGAAGTTTCGACGACATCCCTCTCCGGGACCACACCCTCGACGCCGTGGCGGTGGTTGACATCCAAGACGCGACGAATCTGAGGCGCTGCTGCAGAGAGTTTCGGAGGGTGTTGAGAAGCGGCGGCGTCTTGTGGGGATGCTCCCCTTTCATGGGGCTCGGCGGCGACCGCGACCCACTCGAAGTTGGGGAGTACATGAAAAAGCTCAAGTACGAATGGACGGGGAAGTCGTATCCCGACAAAGAGAGTATTCGGAAAGTCCTGAATGAGACGTTCGACTACGTTGACGTTGCGAGCATGGGTTTCTTGACGGCCTTCATGAGTGGCCTCAAGCCTATCAAAGTCTGACGAAGAAGCCGGGTCGAGTTCACGGATAGACGGTGGCATCTGCGTCGGCGTTCGTTGCGAGTGTCGGTGCCGTCATCTCCCCGGTCAGCGACCAGATCCTCGGTTGGACGGCGACGGCTGGGAGGCTCACGAGACTGACGATCAAAGAAACGAAAGTGGCGAAGCCCACGATCCGCACCCACGACGAGATTTTGGCCTCCCCCATCCGCCCGGGCTGGTTCTCGCCCTTTTGTGTCGGGGACCTCCTACCTCCTGACAAGATCTTCACCTCTCTAGCGCTACCCGGTTTCTAAGTCCTTGATGGCCCCTTTGATCCATAACACCGCGTGGGAGGTGCCCGACAGGGTGATGCCCCAGCCCGCGATCGTGCCGGTCTCATTGAGAGCCAAGCCGGCGCTGCAGCATCCCCCTGGGAGCGTTCCCAGGTCCACGAGGCCCGCCCCTCGAGTCCAGATGAAGGCATGCTGATAGAGGGTGTTCTTCGACTTCAGGTCGCCCCACCCAGCCACCTGGCCGGCCTCGTTGATGTCCGTCCCGACCGCGATGGAGCCCCCGAACGAGCCCAGGTCGGTAATCGCATAGGAACCGTCCGCTCGCGGCGTCCAGAGGACCGCATGATTCACCGACGTCCCGAATCTCCCCTGCGTCGCGATCGATGCGTATCCGACAATCGAGCCTGTGTCGTTGATCCCGCGTCCGGCACTGTACCCGCCGCTGAGGGCGCCCAGGTCGGTGATCGTGTACGTGTACGTTCCGGGCGATTGGGGCTTCCAAACGACTCCATGGGTCATTCCCGAGGCGGTCGTGGCGTGGCCGGATATCTGACCGAATCGGTTGATGCCCCAACCTAAGCTGTAGGCGTTAGCCGAGGCGCCGGGGAGGAGGCCCAAGTCCATCATCGCTCCGTTGGCCCAGACGAAGGCGTGTTTCGCGCCCGAGGCCGTTTCGCTGTCCCCGACAATCTGGCCGGCGTCATTGATCCCCCACGCCGTGCTGTTCGCGCCGCCCAAGGTGCCGAGGTCCTTCATCCCACTTCCCGTATCCGGATTCGGCCAGAGAAATGCACGATGAACACCTCCGGCCGTGTCCGAACTCTGCCCGACGATTTGCCCAAGTTTGTTGATCCCGAACGCCACACTCGCGCCTCCCAAGCCCTCGATCGTCCCGAGGTCCTTGAACGTCCCCACCTGCCAAAGGAATGCGTGAGCCACGCCCGCGACAAAATACCGCTGACCGACGACTTGCCCCACGTCATTGATGTCTTGCGCGCTGCTCGACCCCGCGTCCGTCGCGCCGACCGGGATCGACGCGAACAGCGAGAACGTCACGACGCTCAGAAGAATCACCGAGACCATTGCTGCAATCCGTTTCATTCCGTGTTCCTCCTTGACCAGTGCGTCGACATGGACGTGGAGGATGATAGGCAGGTAAGACGAATTCCGTATGTGTCCAATTCTGTCATAGCGATCCGGCAAGGGCCAAACAAGACTGATGCCAGAATGGCACAGGACCGCTGGGTGGAACGGACCCAGCCGGATTCGCTACTGTTCAACATTGATATTACTGTCCGAAGGACCCGCGGACGAAATTCTTGTCCGCGAAGCGGAGAAGGTCGTCTGGTCCCCCTGTGGAGAACCAACCGGTCCTTCTCCCTTGCCCACCTCTCGGATTCCGTCCAAGTCCGGACGGACTCACTTCGACTCCCTATAGGTTTCTCCAGAACTCGCCGGCTGGGTGGCTCTCCTAGCTCCGCAGGTTAGGATGTCGCCCGCCGAGCGACGAAAAAGGCCACGTTAACCTCCCTCGTCTGGAAAGGTCGCATCGCTTTGATGGCCTCTTGTCGGAACCGCTCCTGGACGCGGGGCGGCATCGCGAGATACTCGTCGAGCATGCCCCACATTAGACTCGGCTCCAGTGAAGCCGATGCCGGGATCGTCACCTCGAAGGTCTCCGTAAAGTGCCGAACGGCGGCGAAGCCGGCAGTTTCGAGGAGGTTCGCTTCCCAACGGGGTGCCTGCTTCGCTTCCTTCGCGGCCAATGATCTAAGACGTCGGGTCGCGGTCAGCCCTGGGCCCGGGTTGCGTACCTTGTGTTTTTCAAACACTTGCTGGAACCTCTCGGCGAATCGTTCATCCCCTGAATCCGCCTCACCGCAATGGCAGAACCGGCCGCCGGGCACGAGCACCCTTCGCCATTCCTGAAGCGCCGTCGGGACATCCCACGGTGTTTCGGGTTGACCGAAGCAAGAAATCACGGCGTCGAACGAGCTGTCGACGAACTCCAGGGATGCCGAGTCCATCAGATGAAACTCAAGAGTTATGAGCCCCGACTCGGCGGCACTCTCCCGCGCTTTCTTCACCATCTTCGGAGAGGTGTCGATACCGACGACGCGCCCGGTTTCCCCGACCCGTCGAGCCGCCGCGATTGCGGCGGACCCCGTCGCCGTTCCGACGTCGAGGACCGAGTCGCCGGGCTTCACCTCCGCGACATCGAGGAGTCGTTCCCTGATGCGGGCGGCAGCAGCTACGTAGTAGCGGGCCCAGATCCATGCAACGCGGTCGTTCCATTCCACTAGGAGCGTTCTGTACGCCTCCTTGTCCGAGGGCCTCATCGCAACCTGCCGCAGGGCCGTGCCTGCCAGCCGAGAGGCGTTGTCCGGAGCATAACTCTACCTCGAGTGTCCGCGAGTGCTTCATGTTTCAATGGAAGGCAGACAAGAACCCGAGTCCCCGCAAAATTCCAGGATAGTCGCCATGGACTCACGATAGGAGCCACAACTCACCGAAGTCCAGACGCTGCGAATCGAGCTGAATCGGCTCGCGAAGCGGAACCAGGCTCATTGATGAACCTCTTCCAGGGTCGAACCATTCACGAAGGAAAGCATGTCTCAGCCGACGCGCGCACTTTCATCCCTGAATCGATCGAAAATAGGATTCCATCATCGACTAGTTGGATTTCCCTGGGGCCCGTCACAGTTCCAGCATCTTCTACTTGAGCTCTATGAAAGTGAGGTGAATCGGCTTGTCAAGAGGGTTCTCCGGCGGATGTTCGACCGCAGGAAGCCACATCGTCTGCCCCGCCTTCATGTCGAAGTCTTCCGCTTTGCCGTCGGGGGTACGTGAACCTCGCTCGAGCATCCTCCAGAAAGACGGCAACGGCCCTCCCGAAGCAATTTTCCTTTGAGCATCCCTGAGAAATCCTGAATCCCCTTCTCCTTCAACGTCACGGAGTCCCCCGTCCTCTGCAAGTCGCCCCGCGAGATTGTCCTGTAGGGCAGCGCGAGTTCCATGCGTGACTGCCGTGTTACGGCATAACACTATCTTGCGAACATGTGAATCGGACCAGGTCGCGCAACGAATTTACATCGTAGCCAGTTGATGGAGCGGTCGGACATAGGCGACGTGAACGAACCAGCGTGACAAAAATGGCATGCTCCCGACGGAGAGTTCGGATCCCACCCCTCGCTACCCAGGGTCCTCCATAGGGGTATTCCACTGGCAACGTTCTGGGCCCTATGGCTTGGCTTTGGCGCGCCGCCGCGCCTGCCTTCCCTCCAGGGCTTTCCGGACCTCCTTGACGGTCAACGGCTCGATGGGCAGGGTCTTTGTCCCCTTGACGTAGCGCTTGCCTACGATGGCGCCGAGGGCGGCTTCTTTCGTCGCGTAAAACTCCTCCCGGATCACCTTCCAATTCAGCGAGTACGGGTTCTTCGTCGCGCGGTGAGACCCGTCGGCCGTTGGCCCGCTAACATTCCCGGACAGCCACTTCACACTCACGACCTGGAGGCGGCTTGGTCCATGAGTGTACGTATTGATCTCAATCGCCTGCCCGAGCCCGAACCCGAGCTTGCGGAAGTAGAAGGCGTACAGGTCCTTGTGGCTCGTACGCAGCCGGAAGGGGGGTTCCTCCTTGAGGGGCGTCCGAGGATGCTCCCACCGCGCGGGGGCCGCGGGAAGTTCCTTGGGCCACGTCATGTGAGAAACGAATGTTCTCTAAGACTGAAAAAGACTTGCCCACCGATTGTTTTGGCAGAATAAGACTCTGCCGGGAAGCTTCTTTCCACCAGCTCGCTGGCCAATAATTCCTTTGGACCGGTACAATGGTGTGAGTTTGGGACTTTGCTCCGACCGCCCACTCTCCCAGCACAAGATGCCTGGGGCCAAGACTTCCTGTTTTCCGATCCCCTTTGATCCTCGCAGGAATTTGACGGACCCGGACGGAGCCGCAGCCGAGACCACGTCTTCGTGCGTCATAGTCACTTTGACCATGCGGCTGACGAACAGCAGATCCTAGACACAACTGATGTCGAGAAAAGAGAGGACTGCGTCCGTCCTGTAACGAAGTCTCACCGAAGGAAAGTCGGTCTTGAGCCGCAAACCACGATCATGTGTTTGACGAGTAACGCTATTCACGGTGGTGCGATTGCCCTGACAGGGGGAGGGTCTTTCAAGGAAACACGACCCTCTTCGCTAGAAACGGCTACTGCTGGGCGAAAAACCACAGGTCACCCCACGGCCCCGGACACACTTTTGTCGGGTTGGCAAGAGCCCGCCCTGCTTTTTGCGCCTTGACTGGCCTAAAGCTGAATGCTGTTGGCGCGATTGAACGCCTGACGAATTCTGGTCCGCGGTTCCTCTAGTCTTCGCCCTCTACGCGGTCATGATCCCGACGGGCGACGAGGGCAAATTACCGGGCGGCCTCATGAGTAACAATCACGCCTTTAGCGGGCTGGAAGACTAGCCAGAACACCGATAACGGCATCGGTACCGCATACGGCTGAGCAAGGGAATTCTCTCTAGCAACAGTGGGGTTAAGCGTTGGCCATCTAATATCGGGACCGGTGCCGCCGCAAGCCTTTGACCTAGACCTTAAGGTGAGCAGCGAAGAGGCCGTCGGCAACCTCTTGAAGGGAACAGATGGTCACGACTCCTTTCTGGGGAGATACCTGAGGGAAGATAGCGGTAGTGACTTCATCTACGCGAACCTCGACTCCGAGCTTAAGGAGATGATTCTCAAAGGATGCCGTTACAAGAAGAAGCGCTACGAAACTTTCGTTCCGGCACTTATTCGGGTTTACGCAAGAGACCTTTTGGGTAACAAGCAGATCAAAGGGGCCGTCGAAAACGAAAACCGTCCTACGCTGCAGAAAGGCCTTGTTGAGGTCAAGATATTACTCGAGAGCAGAGAGGAACACAAGAGGTTCCTCTACACCCTCTTCGGGCTCGACCAATCATGGTCCAGGGCCGGCAAAGGCGCGGTTTTTGACATCGCGCTGAAAGGCCTCAAGCTGGCGCTTGCAACTTTGCCTTTCGGGTTGGGCATAGCCGCGGAGGCGGGCCTCGGAATCGCCCAGGGTCTATGGAAGCGGACGAGGGGGGACGCGACGGCTTCCGTTTTGGGGGGACTTGCGGAGGCGGGCGGCCACTGGAGGGAGATGTCCGAGGAGGAACAGCGGTTCTTCTGTTACCGGCTTGAACGCGAAAAGGGCCTTGAACCGGATACGACCTTCCCGTTCTATAGGAATTACTTCGACCCAGGCAGCGGGTTCGGGAGGCGCCTTGAAGAGTACGTCGAGCAACACGCACCCGAGATTTGGGCAAAACTGGAGGAGAAGCCGGAAGTCAGGGACCTCCTCCGCAGCATCCATTTGTTTAGCCAGCGACTTGGGGAGATCGAACAGCGACTGACTGCATTGGAACAGAGACTCGCTCAGGTGGAACAGGAACTGACGACGGTGAAAACTCATGTGGCTGAACTCACGTACAAGTTGGGGCGTTTCGAGGAGGCTATTACATCAGCCGGAACCACCCAGGGCAATGAGGGCATCGACTTGTACAGACTGGGTCGTTTCGCTGAAGCGTTAGCACAGTACGATAGAACAATTCTGCTGAACCCAAGCGAGCCGGCCCCCCACAACAATAAAGGCGCATCCCTCCACAAGTTAGGTCAGTACGAAGATGCGTTAGCGGAGTACGATCTGGCGATCCGGCTCAACCCGAGCGATCCAGACTACTTTTACAACAAGGGTCTTGCCTTTGTCGAATTAGGTCTGTTCGAAGAGGCGCTCGTGGAATACGGTCGAGCAATCCAACTCGACCCAGACGATCCAAGATATCACGCCTTTGAAAGTGTCGCTCTGACCAGATTGGATCGACACGATGATGCGCTGGTGGAGATTGCAAAGGCGGTCGAGCTCGACCCGACCAATCCAGACTACCGCTTGAAGAAGGGTAACCGCCTGTCCACATTGGGTCAGTTCGAAGAAGCGTTGGTGGAATACGATTTGGCGATCCAGCTCGACCCGAGCGAACCACTGTATCACGACAATAAGGGTCTCGCTTGCGCCAAATTGGGCAGGCACGCCGACGCGGTGATGGAACACGACCAGGCAATCCTGCTCAACCGCAGCAATCCGGATTACCACAGCAACAAGGCTAATGCCCTGTCCAACTTGGGTCGGTTCCGAGAAGCGTCGGTGGAATTCGACCTAGCGATCCAGCTCGACCCGAGCGATCCAGACTACCATAGCAACGAAGGTAACGCACTCTGCCGTCTTGCTCGTCTCGAAGAGGCGTTGGTGGAATATGATCGGGCGATCCAGCTCAATCCGAGTGAGCCAAGTTACCACGATAACAAAGCTATCGCGCTCTCCAACTTGGGTCGTGACGCAGAGGCGTTCGCGGAATCAGAGAAGGCGCAACTATAGCGGTCGAATGCATGATGACGTCGTCAACCCAAGGCGTCTGGATGGTTCACAAGAAACCGCGAATCCGCTGATTGTTACATTTTGTCGACGGACCCGGAGAGATTCGCCGTTACCCATGTGGGGATGTCAATGTCCGACGAATTGGCGGACCAACTGAGGTACACCTGGAGCAGTAGGCCGTCCCACCATGAGGAGGACCAACCGGTCCTCCTCCCTTTCCCATGTTTCGGGATGCGTCTTCCGCCTCGGCACGGTTTTCTCACGACACTTCGGAGGAATCGAACTCTTGTTGCACATCCACCAGGGGGCTACTGAAAAGAGTTGAATTCCCACAAAGCCGACCCATGGGCCTGATTTTCGCGCCTCGGTGCGCGCAGCGGGTTCGGCTGGTCACCGGATGCCCCCGTCTGTTCGCCGTACGTTGTCGTACGTGCGTCTCGCCCGCCCCCTTCGTTCCCCACGCCATGCCCGCTCGCAAGGGCGGGCCCTTCTCCGCGAGAACTGATTTCAACGAATGGTCTTGACGAGGCCCGCCCCACCACACTCTGGACACTTCCCGATTCCGCCGCATGTTACGCAGGCGTGTGCCTGAACGACTCCGATGCCGCCGCACCTTGGACAATTGCGTCGGCCGCGGCATTGAGGACAGAGGCGCTCGTAACCGAACCCCCACTCATCCAGCGGCATCGGTTTGAAGTTGGTGACCTTTGCGTCTTGCAGGCACCTCCACACGCGTTCCACCATCAGCAACGAAGAATTCTCACCAACCTGAAAGATGTCGCTTCCGTCCCAATTGTGAGGGTCGAAGTAAAGTCCGTCCATAGCTATCGGGGCGCCGCCCTTCGGCCCAAACTTGGCCTTGCTCTTCTCGAAGTCTTCCGGCCCGGCACGTCCGAGGATGGAGAGCCCGTCGTAATCCGTCAACGTTCTCTCGCCAATGCGCACGACCACAGGATAGGTCGCGTAACCGGTGAACCGGTTACTCTCGAGTAGCCCACGCACCTTGCCGCTAACAACATGGAGGAGCCCCCGTTTCCGAGAAAGTCACTGGGCCGTGATCCTTTCTCGATCATGATGCTGACGGGCTGGTTTGGCAACACGCGGCCGAAGGTCAGATCGCGGAAATCCGCCTCCGTTTGAATCCGCTGACCCCAGTAGAATTGACTTGCATTCGTCCAACGGAGAAACCGGACAGTGCTCAGATTCAGTTCCGCTTGGGTTTCCTTGTCCATATGCCGACCGCCAATCCCGGAAAGCTGACTGAGACGTTTGAAGCCTTTCGGTCAGTTTCGTGGCGGAGGACGCCCCCTCCCGTTCGGAGGCGGGCCAATACAGGTTCCGACCAATCGACCGCTCGTGAAGTCGATGATGTCGAGTGACAATTGGTAGGGGCGAGTGAAGTCGCTCGTGTCAAGTAACTGCCAGATGTTGAAACACGTAGCGGTCGGGCTGGCTACGTAACCGGTTTGTAGTCTGGTACAGAGTGCTCGACGACGGGCAGTTGCGAACCCAGCAGGATAGAGGTCGAGACCAGGAGGCCGAGCAAGATGGCGATGGCCGAAATTGGCAGAGGTAAATCCGGGTTAGCCACGCCGATCATCTGGAAGACCACCACAACGAGCAACACCAGAGCGGAGAGGTACATCATCGCGTACGCCACCACACCCGCCGCGAGGCCCAAAATCCTGGTTCGCTGCCCAAGACGCGCCCACATCCGGAGCCACCTCCTCTGGAAAGGGCGTTGCAGAAGCGCCGTGATCAGGACAACTCCAACTAGGCTCCCAGTTGCGAGCCCGAAGACGACGGGCCAACGAGTGATTCGAAAGCTGCCATGCGAGACTCCCGTGTCAAAGCCGTAGGAAAGGCCCAACAGGATCCAGGGCAGCAAGCCTGCGCGAGCCCAAGAGTTGATCCGGAATTTGTCCTTCGGCGACCTTCGATCCACCATAGATCGATGAGACCACGGGACTAAAAGGGTTGTGTCGGGGTGTCCTGAAACTGTCAACTTAACAGGCGTCAACAACCTGAGAAGGGAATGAAAGCCCTCCTCCTGTCGCCTTGAACGGCAGAAGGACGGGACCTGCTGGTGCGGCGAATCGCGGAGCGGCTCCGCGGTACTAGGATTCTGCGGAGGCGACGTACAAACGACATGAGAAAGGCCGTGGCGATCCTAGCCTGTTGTCGCCGCTGTCGGCAGCTCTTCCCTCCGCCTTAGAAACGAGAGCGGCGGGCCTCGCTCTGGACGAACGCACGTCCGGATGCGGACCAAGGAGTACTGCCTGTGGATTGCGATCGACCGACTCGACGGAAGACTCGAACGGATTCGACAACAGGACTGGGAAGTTGAAGCTCCGCGCGTTTCATACCCGGGGTTCTTTCGGCGATCTCCGAATCGGCCGGTAGCGAGAAGATAGCTGGTTGTCCCCCGGAACGTCGGGGGCTAGATACCTCTTCCGTGGTCGGCCCGGACTACGTGTCGGCACCTT
>Ga0209237_1001671_pt1 | contig 13141 bp, 10 predicted proteins | sample GraSoi013_1_40cm_2_FD_185820 | JGI IMG/M metagenome (GOLD analysis project Ga0209237, IMG submission 185820) | Grasslands soil microbial communities from the Angelo Coastal Reserve, California, USA - Sample 10_02_2013_1_40cm (SPAdes) (version 2) | ecosystem: Environmental > Terrestrial > Soil >... | reverse complement strand
TCCGGGCCGCTAAACGTCAGTTCGAAGAGGTCGATCTTCTTCTCGAACAGCATTCGGAGGCTTAAACCGACATCGATGCGTCTGAAGTGAGCCAGGGGCTCTTCTTCTGCGGGCTCGAGACCGCGTAAGGTCAGATCGTCCAGCCAGACCCGTCTGTGCCGGAAGCTCCACTCCAAGTTCTTGAGTGTTACTGTGGCGCCGGTTCTCCGCTCGATTTCATGCACAACATACTGATGCACTCGGTCCTTGAAAGCCGGTGAGTTCAGATACACAACAATACCGCCTGCCAGTGCCCCCACGATGAGCGCCAGGACAACAAGAACCAGAACAATGCTGCGCCTATTTAAAAATCTCAATCTTGCTCTTTCTGCGAATCGCTTCCAGCCAGATATTGATCTCGTGGTTCAAAGCTTCCTGAAAAACATTGTTCCGAACCGAGTCCGCGACGCTTTCCAGCGTCGGGATGGCCGCCAGGCCGCGTTCTTTCGCGGCCGGAACAAATACGTTTTCGTAATAACGGCGGATATCTTCGTCCGTAGGATGAATGGACTCTCCCCAGCGCTTGTCGAAATACTTTCGCATCCGGATACGCAGACGGACCGCTTCGCGAACTTTCGCTGGCGGCAAGTCGGAACCGGGGCCGAACTTACGCATTTCGGCATCGACTTCGCCATCGGTAACGTCGGCGGTAACATCCGTCATATTCGTTTCGATCAGGTAATCATCGATCACGTGCTGGAGAAGCGCCGCCTCATCCTCAATCGGCTTGTCGCCGAGCGTTCCCCGGATCTCACGCTGCTGGCGCATGTCACTCGCCGTGATGATGTGCCCGTCAACGACAGCCACAATGCGATCGATCACCTCCGCACGAATGGCGAACGGCGACGACAAACAATACAAAAGCAGCAGCACCGGTTTCATAAGCTAAAAAGGATTCCCCAGCGTGAAGAACACCTTAAAGCGCTCCTCTCTCCTATATAACGGTTCGCCCGGGTTGAGGGTAGATAGATCTTGCACTCTGAATCTGAGCTTTGGATTCAAATTGATTCCAACGTCGATGCGCACCGGGCCGAGTGGGGTCTGGTAGCGGAGGCCGAATCCGGCGGTGTGCGTAAACTGACTGAGATGGATATCCGACAACGTTGAAAATACATTACCAGTATCGTAAAAAAGAGCGGCGCCCAAACCCTTAATGGGAATGATGCCCAAGGGGGTCCGATATTCGAAATTACCGATCGTCATCGCGTAGCCGCCCTCAGGTACCGCATCGTCGAATGAAAAACCCCTGAGTGTTGTCGACCCACCTGCGAAATAGCGTTCCGTGGGTGGCAATGATGTTGTACCTCCGAAAGGATGGTTCCACCCTAGACGAACCGAGGTTGCGAGTACTCCGCGAGGAACCGGGGTATAAAAACTGTACAGGTTATACAACGAAGTGAAATTCAATTCAGAACCAAAGGCACGGCTTGCGATCTGAAATGTCGTCGTATTGAACGAACCTGTAGTCGGATTCAATGGATCGTTTCGGCGGTCTTGAACGTAGGACGTGCCGAACCGCGCGATTTGGAAAATGCCCCGTTCCGTTTTAAGTTTTTCTGCCAGAGGATTCACACGAATATCCTCCAGGTCGACCGTCTGATACCCCATCGTAAACAGAAAGTTTTGGCTAGGGGAGAAACGCTTCAGAGTTTGCAATGAAAAGTCGAGCCGGTTCGCGGTAAAAGAGGGTCGTTGCGTGTGTTCAAAGAACGCAGAGGCGAAACCATCGAGGTCGTGATTGAACAACCGCGGTTCACGAAATGTCGATTGAGCAAGCCGCTCCCTGAGGCTGCCTCGAACTCGAAAGCTGATTGAACGATCGAGGCCCCACAAATTGTTGTGAGAGATTTCGACCGTGCCCCGCACGCGTTCGTACTCCTGGTAGCCGATACTGTAAGTGAGCAAAATCGGTTTTGCATCTTCGACCTGAATTAATAGATCGCGTGTGTGCGGTTCCATTTCCGACAATGTTACGATGTCGACCCTGGTGAACAAGCCGGTGGCATACAGACGCCGTTGACCTTCGAGAACCACTTCCGGATTGTAAGGAGTATTTGGATAGAGACCGCTATTTCGATGGATGATTTTGTCCTTCGTTAATCTATTTCCCTCCACGAAAATCCTGCCGATTTGATAAGGCTCCCCTTCCGTTATCACAAATGCGACGCGCATCCCGTGATTCGATTCGTCATCCATCACGCTACGCTCGACGCGAGCATCCGCGTAACCGCGCGCGTAGTAGTACTGGGTAACGGCAGCACGCGCTCGGTCCACCACCAACGGTGTGTAGAGATCTCCTTCCTTCAGTTGCATCGCTTTGCGCAATTCGGGTTCGGAGATGGCGGAATTCCCCACGATCACAATAGAATCGATCGGCACCTGGCGCCCTTCCTGAATTTCGATCATGATGTTGATGCTATGATCGACCTCTGCGTAATTGCCTTTGACGACGGTTCCTTCGAAGCCGGCATTGCGATACATCGTCTCAATCGTCCGGACATCCTCGTTTAGCGCTTCCGGGCTGAAGAAACTTGGATTCAAAAGCTGTCCTTTTCGAACCTTCATGCGTGCTCGAATGTCGTCGGTGCTGAAATGTTGATTGCCTTCAATTGCTACCGCTAGGATTCCGTGTTTCACACCGGGCTCGATCGGATAGTTGATCTGAATGGCATTGTCTAGAGGCGCCGGGATCAAGTCCTTCCCAACCATGGCTTCGAAGTAGCCTTCCTGTTGCAAATATCGGAGAATTTGCGCGCGGCCTTCTTCGACGAGGTCCTCATCGACCGAGCCCTCTTCGAAAACGGGCACGAGGTCCCGCAATTTCTTTTTTGAAATTTTGAATCCGGGCGTCTCGACAAGCGTGAATTGGCCCGGCTCGATCACCACATCAATGTCGACCGTATTCGTCGAGGACTGGTACATGCGATTTTCTGTGACTTTCGTATTCAAAAAGCCTAGCTCCGAGAACTTGGCGCGGATATTTGCCTGACCCTTTTCAGCTCGACTCGCGGAATATTCATCGCCGCTTTTGAAATTGAATGCATCGAGCAACTCTTTTTGGGAGAACGTTTGCAGTCCTCCCTGCACTCGAACGCTGCCTACTTTTGCTTTATGGCCGGGGGTGACGCTCAGCGTCACGAACGCCAGTTGCGAGGCTTCCTCGAGTTGATATTTGGGCGTGATCGCGGCTTCAAAATATCCTTCAGCTTTCAGCAAGTCGAGCGTCTCTTGGACAATCGCATCCACGGCGGAACTCGTGAATTTTTCGCCGTACGGCAGGCGGAAATATGCGGATAGCGGACGTTCGAGAAGATTTTCGGGTTCCAATCGAATCGTGCTGAAGAAAAAATTGGACTGCACCCGGAATATGAGATCTGTCGCGCCGTCGGCTGCCGGAGTGGCGTCGACTTCGACGTAGCTGTAGTGTCCGGTGTTGTAGAGGGCCTGTATGGATGAACGGATGTTGTCCGTGGTAATGACGTCCCCGGGACGAATCGGCAGAAGTTCGAGGTCGGTTTGCGATTCCGTTCCTGAAAGCGTAAGGCTGGATACGCGAGTGCCGTAGTACTGCTGTTCCGCATTGAGCCAATATGGTACCAGCAGTACCAACATAAGGACCCGCACCTTCATATAACCTACGCTGCTCCAATACCTTAGACGCAACTTGTTAAGAAGGTAGCAATCTGAGGAGAAATTTAGGCTTTAGTCACCCGGCCGGAGCGGATGCAATTAGTACAAACCCGCATGCTCTTGTGGGTTTTACCAACAACGACCCGAACACGCTGAAGGTTCGGATTCCAACGCCTCTTCGTCAGATTATGGGCGTGGCTTATCCGATGGCCGTACAGCGGGCCCTTGTTACAGATTTCGCAGCGCGCCATGAAGGCAATCTCCTTATGAAATAACCCGAAAGTATACCATAGGTACTCTGACTGGGACCTGAACCCTCAACTGCGCGTAGTGGGTCACTTTGAAAGTTATCGAGCGTGGTAACTGTAGCGCCGCTCCGCGAAGCGCAAGCGCGAGAGTGTGCTAGAATGGCAGTACTTCTCGGATGACGGAGCCTTCCTAATGAAATGTTTGTCCATTTCGGCCCTGATCGCCGCTTTGTTAGTCTTAGCATCGTGCGGTTCGGCCTCTAAAGCGTCTGCCGACGTCGTTGCGCGCGTGAACGGCAAAGATATAACTACCGCGCAATTGGAAAAGCAGTTCCAGAATCGGTTAAATGGAGCCGAACAGCCGCCGTCGGCGGAGGAAGCGCAAGATCTTAAGCTTCAAGTCCTCAACCAATTGATCAACGACCAAATTCTGCTCGAGATGGCTTCCACCGCCGGCTTGAGTGCGACGGATGCAGAAGTTGACGTCAAGTTCAATGAATTCAAAAACCAATACACCGAGGAAAAGTTTAAGGACCTGCTCAAAGAACAGAAAATGACGATCGATGATATCCGGAACGAACTCCGGAAAAGTATCACGATCGATAAGCTCGTGAACAAAGAGATCACGTCGAAGATCTCGGTAACGGATGCGGAGATCAAAAATTTCTACGAGAAAAATAAAGATAGCTTCAATCTTCCCGAGAGTTATCACATTGCGCATATCCTCGTAACTCCCGTCGCCGACCCCGATCTCCGTAATGGAAAAAACGACGATGCGAAGAGCCCGGACGAAGCCAAGCAAAAGGCGGCGCGCTTACTGAAGGAGGTCCAGGGCGGAAGAGATTTCGCAACTGTAGCGAAGGAATCCTCTGAAGATCCGAGCTCGGGTCCCAACGGTGGGGATCTGAAATTCCAGCCGCTGCAGGCGATTGAAAACATTGATCCAAGACTGGCGCAGGCCGTTCAAAAAATACGGCTAGGAGAAACTTTCCCGCAGGTGATCGAAACCCGCTTCGGTTTCCACATCCTGAAATTAATGGAGAAAGACGCCGGGGGACAGAAGGATCTTTCCGATGCTCGGGTCCAGACGCAGGTGCGCCAGGTCATTTTCAATCGGAAAGACCAGACGCTGAAGAACGCCTTCTCGGAAGCCGCACGGAATAAAGCAACCGTGATGAATTATCTCGCCGAGAGGATTCTCGCCGCGGCGGGCAAGAGCCAGTAGGAAGGATTTTCAAAATTATCTGAGCACCCGTCTCCGTCCATCAACCTTCCACGCACTGGTTTGTTGGGCCCTCGACTCGGACGGCCCTCGAGACTGCTCGGAGCGGAACAGCGCCACCGCCACCGCCGCAACGGCCCGCTCGTCTTGAGTTATTTTCGTTTGATGCGTTCGGCTTGCCAGCCAGCGATCGATGAAGCCGGTATCGAAGTCACCTTTCAAAAAATCCGGATATTGGAGAATCTCGACAAAGAAACCAATGTTTGTCTTGATTCCTTCGACATGGTATTCGCGTAATGCGCGCTGCATCCGTCGAATGGCTTCCTCGCGCGTAGCGCCCCATGTCGCAAGCTTTGAAATAAGCGGATCGTACTCGATCGGCACGGTCCAGCCTTCATAAACTCCGCTGTCATCGCGCACCCCTGGTCCCGATGGTGTCTGTAACATGACGATTTCACCGGGAGATGGAAAGAAGTTGTTGTCCGGATCTTCCGCATAAATCCGGCATTCGATAGCCGCCCCACGCATGGTCACATTATCTTGGACGATCGGCAGTTTCTCACCGGCTGCCAAACGAATCTGAAGTTGGACCAGGTCTAAACCTGTTACCAATTCCGTTACCGGATGTTCGACTTGAAGTCTGGTGTTCATTTCCAGAAAGTAAAACCGGCGCTCCGGATCCACGAGGAATTCGACAGTCCCGGCATTGTAGTAGTTCGCCGCTTTTGCAACCTTCAGCGCGGCCTCGCCCATGCGACGCCGAAGATCAGGATTCATAATTGGCGAAGGACATTCCTCGATCACCTTCTGATGCCTGCGCTGAATCGTGCATTCGCGTTCGCCGCAATAAATGGCGTTTCCGTACCGATCCGCAATGACCTGGATTTCGACGTGCCGTGGCCTCTCCACGAATTTCTCGATGTAGATAGAATCGTCGCCAAATGCGGCTAACGCTTCGGAGCGCGTATTCCTCAAGGCGCTTTCCAATTCCAGTTCGTCACGAACCAGGCGAAGACCCTTTCCGCCGCCGCCGCCCGAAGCCTTGATCATGATCGGATATCCTACCGACGCGGCAATCGACCGCGCTTCTGCATCCGCGTTGATGGGATCAAGTGTGCCCGGAACCGATTCCACACCGTATTTTGCGACGGCGCGCCGCGACTCTATTTTGGAACCCATTAATGCGATCGATGCCGGCGAAGGACCAATGAACGTGATCTCCGCATCTTCGCAAGCCTGAGCAAACGCAGCATTCTCGGCAAGAAATCCATAGCCGGGATGAATAGCGTCGGCATTTGCCCGCTTGGCGGCATCGATGATCTTGCCTATGACAAGATAACTTTCACGGGAAGGTGCGGGGCCAATCGCGTACGCCTCATCAGCCATACGCGCATGGAGCCCGCCCCGATCCGCTTCGGAATACACGGCAACGGTGGCGATACCCATTTCTCGGCACGCGCGAATCACCCGAACTGCAATTTCACCGCGATTCGCTATGAGGATCTTCTTAAACATCCGCCGCCTCTGCCGTCCTTAGTCCATAGGGAATGGATACGATGAATAAAAACAACAATAAGACCTCGGAATCACCAAAGTTGTACTCAAATAAACCGGCAACCATGAAGCCCGTCAGGGCCGCCAACGCCGAGAGGACGATCCATCGTGTGCTTTCGCCTGTCGTCCTGAGCATGGCGACCAAACTGGCATAAAGTTCAAAAATAAACCAAAAGAAGGCAGCCAGGCACAACAAGCCCCGCTCGGCCCCGATTTGAACGATATTATTTTCCAGGTGCCCATAATAGAAATTGGCCCGAGCCAGGTCTGTGCCGCTGTAGTAGCGAGGAAACTCGGAATGGATCCGCTCAGGACCGACACCGAAGAGCGGATGATCCCGAATCATCTGTAAGCCCCCGGACAACAATGCGACCCGGCCGGCGTCGGGAGCGAATGCCTGCTCCTGAAAGCTCATCATTACGCGGTGCTGGATGAGTCCGGACGCGCCGACCGCCACCAGACCCACGGGCAGTGCCGCCCCAATTAAAGTCCTTCGCGGAAGATTTATTGCCACAGCGAGCAGACCGGCAACCGCCCCAAGCCACACACTGCGCGTGAAGCTGAGAACCAACGCGGACCCAGTCACTGCGGCGGGTGCAACCCAGCGGCGGCTTAAAATCATTAAGGCAGGAATCGCTGCACACCACACGAGAAGTTGTTCGGCACTGAATGTGATCCAATGCCCCATAAATCCGGTCATGCGAGTCAAGACCGTCGGATCGTCCGCGAGGTCGTGAGTGATACGAAATTTGATGTAAGCGTTCGTGAACTGAACCAGCGCCAGGATCGATGCTCCCGCGCTCACCGCAAGCAATACCCTGTATGAGAGCCGGGCGCGGGATGTCGAGGTGACGAAATTAGCGGCAAGGAATGCCATGGCAAATAAAACAAATTTCCGCACAGATGCCACCCCGAGTTCCGGCTGCGGTGACATCGCCAGTGAGATCACGGTCGTAGCCATGAACGCGCAAAGCGGCAGAGTGTAGCTCGGCCAAATGATTCGCCCGGGGCGGAATAGGAGCCAACCGAGAAAGGCAAGCGCAAGTAGCGTTTCCGCTGCGGCAATCGAGACCAGCGCCGAGGCGGCCGACGCGAGTGTAAGCGCAAAGAGCCAAAAGTCGCGTGAGCTGCGCATAATCGCGGATTCTATTCGATATTGTGGTTTGTTTGAGATATAAAACCAGGTCTTGTGTTTGTTTTTCATTTGCGAAATCTGCGCTTCGGTTACACGTCGATCCCGGTGCTCAGCAACGTATCATTCGATATTGCGCCCGGTGAGTTCGTGGTGCTGCTCGGCCCAAATGGAGCCGGTAAATCGACATTGCTGAAGATCCTCGCGGGCCTGATCCATCAATACACCGGATCAGCCGAGTTGTGCGGCCAACCCCTGGCTCGCCTGAGACCGGTTGAGATCGCAAGGCGTATCGCTTTTGTACCTCAGGAAACGCATATGGTATTTCCGTTTACCGTGCAAGAAATCGTCATGATGGGGCGGCTCCCACACCGGGCGTTCGGCGCTTTTCTCGACAGCCGGATGGACACAGAACGGACCATAGAGGCCATGGCGTTGACGGATACTGTGATGCTGTCGGGAAAAAGATTCAACGAGATCAGCGGGGGCGAGCGCCAGCGCGTTGTGCTAGCCAGCGCGCTGGCGCAGGATCCCGAAATTTTGCTTCTCGACGAGCCAACGGTTTACCTCGATCTAAAACATCAAATCCAGTTTTACGATATTCTCGAGCGCCTCAATGCCGAGCGGGGGCTGACGATCGTCAGCGTTACGCATGACGTCAATCTGGCGGCGAGATACGCGCGTCGCGTAATCGCGATTCGTGCCGGACGTCTCGTGGTGGATGGACCTCCGGATGAGGTCCTCACGTCTCAGCTTTTTTATGACATCTTCGAAATCACCGCGGCTGTTTTCAAACGGCCTGACGGCCGCGGCAATTACGTCATTCCGACCGCGTGAAGGTGGGCTTTCAGCCAAGCGCTTCCTGATGATAGTCGGCCCCTGCGCTGCGTTCTCGTTGTTGGTCGTGGTTGTCGCCCCCTGGATCGGTTCGACGGGCGTGACCTGGCATCATGTGTTGGCGGGAATCAGCCCAGACCGCGAGATTTTTGTGGTGGCGCGCCTCCCGCGAACTCTGTTCGCCGCTATTGCCGGCGGCGCATTGGCAATGGCGGGTGTCTTGTTTCAGGCCCTCTTACGGAACTCCTTGGCCGATCCATTTACCCTGGGCGTGTCGGCTGGCAGTTCGTTCGGCGCGGTCGTGGCGATTTGGTTCGGATTGGAAACAGCGATTTGGGGGATTCCCTGGATTTCTGTCGCCGCATTCACGGGAGCGTTTGTCACCATACTTCTCGTGTTTTTCATCGCGCGAACCAGCAACACATTACCGGCATTCACCTTGCTTCTGGCAGGCATTACGCTGAATTTTGTATTCGGCGCCCTGATCATGTTCATTCACTACGCGGCGAATTTCAGTCAGGGTTATCTTATGACGCGGTGGACCATGGGCGCAGTGGATACCGCTGACATGCAGACCGTTGCTCGATCGGCACCGTTCGTTATCGCTTGTTTCGCTGGCTTGCTTTGGCTGAGTCCGCATCTCAATCCGCTTAGCGCTGGAGAAGAGTGGGCTGCTTCTCGCGGGGTCCATGTGCGCCGCGTTAAGCACCTTGTATATTTCATGGGCTCGATCCTCACGGGCGCAGTGACCGCATTCAGCGGCCCCATCGGGTTCGTCGGCCTTATTGTTCCACATACGGTCCGCCTTGTTGCGGGCCCCGATCACCGCACGCTGATCCCCGCGTCTTTTTTTCTCGGTTCGGCTTTCCTCGTGATCTGCGACACGCTCGCGCGCACGCTTTTCGCTCCCGCTGAAATCCCCGTTGGAGTAATCACCGCTCTCGTTGGCGGGCCATTTTTCATTCTGCTGCTCAAGCGAAAACGCAACGAATTGTGGTGAGACCCGCATTCCCTTATAATGAGAAGGTTGCGCCTCGGCGGCGCGACTCTATCGACCACGGAGAGGTGCTGGAGTGGCCGAACAGGGCTGCCTGCTAAGCAGTTGCACGGGCAAAACCCGTGCCGGGGGTTCGAATCCCCCCCTCTCCGCTTTCCCTTTTTGTGTTCTCCATCGATTACCGGAAAATTGAAGAGAGCGTCCCACGATTCAAATGGACACACGCCTGTGGAAATCTAGCCGCGGGCCATACTTTTTTTCATGCGGGCCGCCACTGAACTGTTCTCAAGAAGACTATGTTGCAGCATTTTGGCAACGTTGGGAGCTTCGCAAAACGCTGGAAGGTCCCAACACCAGAGATATCGTTCGGAAGCCGCCTGTCCAGTTGGCGTTGCAAAACTAACGAGAACGAGGATGATTTATGGTTTTAATGAGGGTTCAATACGATGCCTCGGGACCTATTATTCTTGCCAGTGATTTCCCGGTCTTCCGCGACAATCTGAAAGCCTATCTGGAGCAAGAAACTGAGATTGAAATCATAGGTTATGCCAGCCGCGAGCAGGAAGTGATTCGACTACTGCAATCGTCAGAACCGAAACTGGTCGTATTGGACCTGAAGCTGGAGTGGGAAGCGCTTTGCGCTTTACTTCATCTGATCCACACCGCTTGTTCTGTCCGCTCATTGGTTATGGCCGATGGCCTGGACAGCAGCCGGGTGACCCAGTTGATACTGCACGGGGCGCATGGAGTCGTGCCCTCGTGCACGACACGGGAACTGCTGACGAAGAGCATTCATACGGTGCTGGCAGGCGGTTTCTGGGTTAGCCGTGCCACAGTGACTGATTTCGTTGCTCTTATGCGGGGAAGCGCGTCTGGTATCCGCATGAAGACGTCGGAAGCGAAAATCGAGAATCCTGAAATTCCAATAGCTTCTGCGACAACGCCGATTAATTCTTCCGGGAGATCGGAACGGGAAATTGCACGTCTGGGTTTGACACACCGGGAAATGCAGGTTATCGAGGCTCTCGTAGATGGCCACAGCAACAAAGACATCGCATCGACGTTTAACCTCAGCGTGTATACCGTGAAGCGCCATCTCGCGAATATCTATGACAAGCTCGGCGTTTACAATCGCGTCGAACTGGCGCTCTTTGTGATCAATCGGGGACTCTGCGTTTCGCCTGCGGCTGTTGCAACCACAGCTGACACCTTTTCGCCGATCGGCAGTAGCCCACAGCAGTCGTCGATAGCGCACCGGAAATCAGCGAGGCTCCCCGAAGCTTCCTGAGCGTCCCAGCCGAACCACCACGGCTCTGCTTGTGCAGCACTCGGATCTGCTGAAGGTCACCCACATGCCCCTTGGAACCCAACACACGCGGTCTTCCGAGTGTCTTCCCTTCAGCACGGGCACGCGCCAAGCTTGCCTTCGTGCGGCTGATTTCCGCCGGTTTAGAAGGACTCTCCCGCAAATTTTTTTTCCACACCCATACTTTCGACGACGACCGGGATCACTTAATCGTAAGTCCGGAAAGAATCATTCAATTCAAAAATTGATAGGAGAAAAACAATGAACCGCGAAGTACGGGCGGAGTTGGACTTCAATATACGCGATCTCGGCGAAGTCCAGCACTCGCTGGAGGGGCTGTAATCGGTATGGGCAGAATCCGTCCTCGTTTTGATGTGAAAGCTATCGCCAAAGAGACCACCGTCAGAGGACAGTTCGTGCGCAACGTATTGGCGGCAGTCATGGACGATGAGAAACGCCAGCGGGTGCTCATGACGGGGTTGCGTGCGCTCGAAGGAAAGCGTGATCTGGAGGTCTTCTAATGAGGTTTCTGAATGTCAGTTCGAACGGGTTTGGTTTTCTCCGCAGCAATTCACTGACGTTTGCTCCGAAGTTCACGGTCGTTTACGGTCCCAACGAGACCGGCAAGTCGACCTGGCATACCGCCCTGTATGCGGCATTTTGCGGGATGCGGCGCAGCCGGATTCAAAGCTTGGCCGATGAAGAGTTCATCCAAAAATACCGTCCCTGGAATTCTCCGAATCCGTGGGAGGTGAGCGTCCGCTTCCTGCTACAGGATGGACGGAATATCGAACTGCGGCAGGAACTTGTTGACCGCATCGATTGCCGCGCCACCGACGTGGACTTCGACCGGGATTATTCCAACGAGATCGTCAACGAAGGCGCCCTCGACGGATCGGTGTGGCTGGGCCTGGACCGGCGCAGCTTCCTGGCCACCGCCTGGATCAAGCAAGGCCAACTGCTCGACGTCCTCGGCAGTGCCGAGGTCCTGCAGACTCATCTCCAGCGCGCCGTCGCCACCTGCGCGGCCAATTCCCCAGGAGCAAAAGCGCTTCAGCTGATCGAGAGTTTCCGCACCGAGCATGTGGGCGACGACCGTGCCAACACCCGACCGCTTTATCGCGTCATACGCCGGGTCGAATCGTTGAAGTCGTCGATGGACGCCGCCAAGGCCGAGCACGTTCGCTATGTGCAACTGATGGCGTCGGAAACCGAGGGAGAGTCCCGGCTGGAGATGCTGCGCCGTGAATTGAATCTGGCACGGGCGATTGTGGCCGATCGCGACGCCAATGACTGGGAACGCCGACTCCTGCGCGTCAATGGTACCCTGAGCGCTTTTCCGGAAAGGCCCGGCCGGGATCTGGACCGCCTCCATCGCCTGGTTCGAGAAGCCTCGGCGGTCCTAGAAATCTGGAAGGAACGCCCGGATAGTCCGGATCTGTCGGGTCCGACCGCTGCCGAGATCGAGGAACAAATTCGCAGGCTGCCGGCGCGGCCTTCCGGCGACCTGGAGCCCGATCCGCAGGTGCTCAAGGCGGAGGCCGAATACCTGGCCGGCAAATACGCGCTCCAGCTCCACACCCAGACCGAGCCTCCCCAGGCCGAATTTCCTGAAACGGGAGGACTCTCCGGCGAAGTGATCCGCCAGATCGCCTCTTTTCTGGAAGAGGCTGGGCCGGAGCTCGATCCGCGTCTGGAGGAAATCGCGCGCAATCCGATCAACGAACGGTTGATCCCCCGGACCCATACGGCCATCGAAGTGTGGGAGCGGCGTCCGAAAATGGCCGAAATTTCCAGTCCCACGGCCGAGGAGATCCGCCGCGTCATCGACACGCTGCCGAACCGGGTCGAAGGCGACCTGGAGGCCAATCATGAAATCCTGGAAGCCGCCAATGCGTATTCCTCCGCGAAGGAAGCACTGCGCCAGAACGGCATGAACCGGCCTGCCGATGCGGCTTTACCGGACATCGGAAACGCCTCCCCGGCTGAATTGCGGACTCTCGCCCTGCGCCTGCGCGAACAACCCGCCGAACAACCCGCCGAACAACGCGCCGTGTCGGGCTTCAGCAACCAAATCCGGATCCGCAGCGCTGCACGCATGGAGCTGGAGCAACTGGGCAAGAGCCGCCAGATCTGGATAATAGGGGCCAGCGTCGCCAGCCTGGCCATACTGGCG
>Ga0209237_1001670_pt1 | contig 13145 bp, 12 predicted proteins | sample GraSoi013_1_40cm_2_FD_185820 | JGI IMG/M metagenome (GOLD analysis project Ga0209237, IMG submission 185820) | Grasslands soil microbial communities from the Angelo Coastal Reserve, California, USA - Sample 10_02_2013_1_40cm (SPAdes) (version 2) | ecosystem: Environmental > Terrestrial > Soil >... | reverse complement strand
TCGCAGGCGCCTCGATTGCGGCGCAGATCGCGTCGAAATCCCAAAGTCCGGAGGGCTTCGGGGCCTTCGCCTTCAGATGGTCGAGCTGGCCTTCCCGCCCCAGGAGGTTCACGATCCACGCCGTGTATGCGGGCGAGCCGGTCGCCCCGGGCGAGTTGTAGTTCGTGACGTGGAACGAATGAGGTCCGGGGATCTCGATTGCTTCTTTGATGAAGTTCCCGTGGCGGTCGACGACCTGCGCTCGCACGCCCGCGGTCCCGGGTCGGGTGAGGTGTTCGACGCGGAGATCCGGGAGGAACTCCTGCACGCGCTTCGCCATCGCCCGCTTCGAGATCGACGAGGCCCATTCCTGGGTGGCGAGCGTCATGAACTCCGGGTTCACGAGGACCGCGAGCTTGTTGACGACCGGCGACTCGAAGAACTTCCGCACGAGGTCCGCGGGGTCGTCGAAGAAGCCGCGGTACGTGTACGGCCCCGGGACGGGCACCGCATTCGGCCCGATCTCTCGCCGGCCGTCCGCGCGGACGATCCAGTGAGGATCGAGGAACGGGAGCTCCGGGTGGCGGGGCACCGTGTACAGGTTCCGGCTGGAAAGGTAGTACCGCGCGGGGTCCACCTCCCAGTACTCGCCGCGAAAGTGGAGGTCCGTGTACTCACGCGCGACGCCGAGCGCGTGCGCGATATCGATCGAGTTCCCGCCCGCGGCGTTGATCAGGAACTTCGTGAGGAGCGGCTCCTCCCACGTCCCGACCGATACCCGGATTCGCGACCGCGGGTCCACGTAAACGCGATCTTCGCCTGCAGCGGGCGCGATGTGCACTTCGAGATGGTCCCCGGCGACATCGATCGACTCGAGGTCGGCCCCGAGGAGGAACCTTGCGCCCGCGCGCTCCGCGTCGTCCCGCAGGGCTTGGGTGAACGCCTGATAGTCGACGCTCGTATCCGTCTTCGACCAGATCGCTCCATGGGAGCGCACGTTCGGTTCGAGCTGTCGGACCTCGCTCTCTGTCAGGAGCGAGAGCTCGTCGTCGCCCATCCCGTTCGCGAGCCCCCATTTTCGGTACGTCTCGAGATGGGAGACCCGATCCTCGCGGGTCGCGACCTCGAACGTCCCCACGGGCACCCACGGGAGGCCGCGCGACGCCGCGTACGATTTCCACATGCCGTAGGCAATCTGGGAGGACCGTGCGAAGACTCGTCGCCCGACCGGGTCGAGATAGAACGGACGGTGGACCACGCCCGTGTTCCGACGGGAGGTGTGCTGGGCGACCTGCGACTCCTTTTCCAGCACCGCGATGCGGCCCTCATACCGCGTCGCGAGCCAATATGCAAACGAAGTCCCGAGGATCCCGCCGCCGACGATCGCAACGTCCCAGGGCTCCATGGTCCAGGCTCGCGGAAGAACCCGGAGCTTATTATTACTCCGCACGCACAGGGCCCGCGGCTTCGGTCTACGTCATTTCCTGCCGCGGCCAGAATCGGTCGATCCGCCCCGGCAAGATGAAGATGACCGGGAACAGGACGTAGACCCCGAGGCTCAGGCGGGCGTCGAGGAACGAGAGCAGGGTTGCCGCCGCGGAGAATCAGGGTCCCAAGAGGATCCGACGCTTGCCGGACCGGATGATCCGCTCGTCCATGTCCGCGTCCACGAGATGGCGGTGGACGGTCGCGTACCAAAACGAGGTGTAGAGGAGGAGCTGCACGGCGAGGAGATTGAGCCCGTAGACGACGAGGGTCACCTCCTCGAGGTCGTGTCGGCCGAGCAGCGCCGTCGTCAGCGGGAGCAGGCCCACGAACAGGAGGAAGAAGTTGTTCAACCAGATGAGGGTCCGGTCCGTGCGCCGGATGTAGTGGAATCCAACATGGTGCCCAACCCAAAAGATTCCGAGCATGACGAAGCTCAGCGAGTAGATCAAGACGGCCGTGGCGACCGTCATGAAATCGGGCAACGGTTGGTCCGGGGGACCCGTGATGTATGGGACCGTCAGGCTCAGTCCGAGGATCGTCATGACCGCGCTGAAGATGCCGTCCGTAAGACCTTCGACCCTCGTCTTGCCGAGTCCTGCGACGGAGCCTCCCCGAGCACTCATGGAACGAGCGGTGCCATCGAAGCGGTGGCTATAAGTTCGGCGTGACGTCACGCGAGCTTGTACAGGGTGCGCCCCGCCAAGAAACTCCAAATCACCAGGAAGACGAACCCGCCGAGGTTGAATATCCCAGAGATCATGGAGCCTATGAGGAACGTCGGTGCGAAGAGGAGGCCGAGGACCCTGGCCACGATGCCGATGTACGCGGTGCCTCGCTTGAACGTCGTGCTGTGGAGCATCGCGTAACTCGGTCGCCAGGGCGATCTCCGACATTTTTTACTCTCGCGCATTATTATCCCGCGAGGCAACGCTTTGAGAATCGTCCTCTTCGGAGCTACAGGTCGGACCGGGCACCTCTTGTTGCAGCGAGCTCTCCGGCTGGGACACAACGTATCCGCGTACGTGCGTGACCCGGCTCGAATGGAAATCAAGCATGATCACCTGCACGTCGTTCGCGGCGACGTCCTCGATCCGTTGTCCGTCCACTGGGCCGTCGCCGGAGCCGATGCCGTCCTAAGCGCCCTGGGGTTCAGCGCCCGGCGGACGCCACCCGTCCTCTCCGAAGGCGTCCGTCACATTCTCGACGGCATGGAGACGCATCGGGTGCGGCGGATCGTGATCCTGTCGGCCGCGGGTGCACTCCACGAGCGGGCCGGATTCTTCGTCGGAACGGTCGGACTAGGACTCGCCCGGCTATTCCTACCTGGCGTATATGCGGAGCACCGCAAGATGCTCGAAACGCTCCAGCGGCGGGACCTCGACTGGACCGCGGTGAGGCCGGTCCTGCTCACGGACGCTCCGCCGACGGGCCGCTACCGCGTGGTCACGGAAGGCATTCCGCGATGGGGCTTTCGAATCTCCCGGGCGGACGTCGCCGACTTCATGATTCAGCAGCTCACGAGCGACGCGTTCGTCAAGAAAATGCCGGCGATTGCGAACTGAATCGGATGAGGCGAGTTCGGTCGGCGGCATTCGATGCGAGCGTCGGATCGCAAGGTGCCTTTCGCGATTGGCCGATGAGGTGGTAGACAGAGGGCCTTGATGGAGCAGATGACCTGCACCAATGAGCCTCCCCACCGGCAGAAAGTGCCGGCGCGGTCCGATTCTATTTCACCGTGAAGATTTTCGCGGTGAACTCGCCCGTCGGGATGTTGTACGTTCCTTCGAAGCGGAGATTCGCGCCGTTGAGCCGGGCGAGTCGGGTGGACTGCGTCTGACACAAAGCCTCGCCTTCGGCATGAACCGACGTCGGGCTGACCGTCCTTCCCGTGCCCTTCCCCTTGAAGATGAGCATGTCCCCGTCGTCGGTTTGGTCAATCCCCCGGGACTCGAACTCGTAGGTCCCATCCGACTTGAAGAGCGCATCGACGCTCTCCATGTGGTTCGCGTCGTATTCGCCCTTAACGGTTCCCTGAAGATTGTAGGAGATTAATACCCCGTCGGGCTTGAACTCCCGAATCGTCACGGACGTCGTCTTCTCATTCAGTTCCGACAAAAATTCCTGCTCTGGCATTGTTTTGAACCCCTCCACCTTGGGCCCCGCATGGGATGTCACGCGGTATAGCCCTTTCGGAGTCTCCTCTCAAGGTCCGATTTCGAGGCGAACGGGGCCGGTCGTCGCGGTAAAGGATACGGACGGGTCCGCCGCGCGACGCTCGAGCTGGGGATGGGGCCCGAGACCGATCCCCACATCGTCCTTCACGATTCCGTTGTCGAGCATGCACGCCTCCGCGACAGGATTCAGGCCGACGGAGAAGAAACCGACCCGCGCGGTCGAGACCTTGGATTGCACGAGCGTGTGATTGAGCAAATCCTCCCGGTCTTCCGCTCCCCATTTCACGATCCTCCCCGCCTCGATTTTGAACCAAGGGCGAACGATCGTGCGGCCCGCGAGGAAGATCGGGTCCGTCGCGTGGACCTCGCCGTTCACGGATTCGGGACGAACGGCTCCGTCCAGCTTTCCGGCGGGCAAGGAGGTCTCGACGAATCCACGTCGGATGTCTGCGGGGTCCACGATCCCATCGTCCACCACCGGCGGGATCGGCTTCGTCTCGAACCGGAGATCTGTGCCCGCGTCCGAGACGATTCGGACCCTCTTCCGTCCGGAGAGCCGGCGTCCCAACGCCGTGCCCCGCTTCTGGATTTCCTTCAGGTCGACGCCCAGCGCGGCGTGGTAGCTCCGATGCCATTTCGCAAAGTCGAGCCCGTACGCCTCCGCCCGTTCTCGGGTGACCCGCCCGATTGGCAGGTCCACGAAGGGCACTTTCCGGCGCCGCCTCGGTTCGTGCTGTCGCGACCCGCCCAGCGCGTTCGCGTCGAACTTCTCGGGCGGGATGTCTTTCATGCGACGCGCGTCCGAGGGGCCGCCCAGGTAGATACGGGCGGTGCAGGTCGAGTCAATTGCATATTCCACGGGGGACGGCTGTCGCAGCCACTTGAGGGATAGCTCGTGCATCGACGTGAACCACAGATCGTCCGTCATTAGGGTGATGTGGGTGTCGCTCCCCGTGCGGCGCGCCTCGAGCGCGAGCGCCTCCGCGAGCGGGATCGTCGGCGGGTATGTGTAGATCTCGAACACGTCCTTCGATCGAAGACGGAGGGAGGCGCGGACGACTTGCCGCGCGAGCGGGATCCATGCTTCAAATTCGGGGGCGGTGGACGAGGCGGGGCCGACGGGCATGGGGAACGACAATCGTCCGAGAGCCGATAAAAGGTGCGAATGGGGGACGGTCCGTCGACCTACGAAGCCCACGTGACGCTGAGGTCGGTGCCGATTTTCTTGAGCGCCTGGACGACTCTTGGGTCGAGCGGAATCCCTTCTTTTCGGAATTTCTCCATGCGGACGAAGCTCTTTTCGCCGTGCACATAGATCCGCTCCTGCCCTTGCGCCTTCGGGCTGTCCTTCAATTCTCGGGCGAGGCGGTCGATGTCCCGGCGGAACTCGTCGAGCGGACGGAACGCGCTCGGGTCCAGGGCGAGGAAGAAGTGACCGACATCGGGCCGTCTCTCGTTCGCGTAGACTTGCAATCCCGTCGCGGCGCCACTGAGGACGCCGCTCAGGACGTCGACCATGAGGGCGAGTCCGTAGCCTTTGTGACCTCCGAGGTCTTCGCCTTCGCCGCCGAGGGGGAGGAGGCCGCCGCCGAGGCGCTTCGCCAGAGCGTTCAAGACGCGCGCCGGATCCGTGGAGCTCCTTCCGGTTTCATCGACCGCCCAACCGTGTGGAATCGGTTTCCCCGCGCGGTTATACACCTCGACTTTCCCGCGCGGAACCGTGGCCGTGGCCATGTCGAGGACGAACGCCTTCTCGTTCATCGCGGGAGCCGCCAGACTGATCGGGTTCGTGCCAAGGACCGAGGTCCGCCCAAACGTCGGCACGACGAGCGGGGCTGCGTTCGTCATGCTCACGCCGATTAAGTTGTGCGGAAGCCCCATCATCGCGTAATAGCCCGCGATTCCGTAGTGATTCGAGTTCCGCACCGCGACGACGCCGACCGCGGTGTCCTTCGCCTTCCGGATCGCCACGTTCATCCCACGCGTGCCGACGACCTGACCCAAGCTCTGCCCGCCATCGAGCAGCGCGGTCGCTTTCGTTTCCTTGACCACCCGGCTCTGGTCCGTGGGTTTCATGAAGCCTTCTTTGAGGCCGCTGACGTAGCGCCCGAGGCGCGCGACCCCATGGCTGTCGATCCCGCGCAGATCCGCGACGACTAAGACGTCGGTCGTGACCCGCGCGTCTTCCGCGGGTACGCCGAGCTTCATCAGGACTTGCTCGCAAAAGTGTCGGAGCGGTTTTTCGCGGATCGTCACCGTCTCGGCCATCGATGCGTCTCGTCCGACCAACGGAATCGACCTGCGCGTATAAGCTTGCGGTCCGCCCTTCCTGCGGGCCTCACCGTCCCCTGCGCAGCAAATCTCGGAGTGCCTTGGGCGCCCGTTCCGTCGCGACCGTGATGACGACGCGGGGCAGGCCGCGAATATGCCCGCGAAGGAACGCCTCCGTTCGCGGTCGGTTTTGCTTCCAGCATTCCCGCAGCCAGGTGCCAACCGCGCGTTGGACCCAGAACTCCTCGTCGTGGAGGAGTTTCTCCAGGACTTGTAACGGCTTGTCCAACTCGCCCGCGAAAACGAGGTCGTGCATCGCGTAGGTCGATGCGCGTCGGCGCCAGATATTCGTCGAGCGCGTCCATCGCAGGACCTCCGAGAAGCGAGGGGGGTCCCGACGGACCATCTTCGCGATTGGGCCGGAGGCTAGCGCGTCGCTCAGAGCCCATCCCGTCGCCTCGTCGACCCAGCGGTCCGCGAGCGACCACGAGGTTCCATCGAGGATCTTCGCGAATCGATCGAGGACCATGATGCCGAGCGCTTTCTCCTCCAGGACCTCGCCGGACCAGAGCGCCGCGGCGAGCGGGTTCACCTCGGACGCCGTCAGGTCCCGATGCGCCTTCGCGAACGTCGCCAGGATCGTCCGCAACGTCGGGACGCGGAGCCCGAGGACGGGCACCGGCGAGCCGAGATACGCCACAGGGTCGGAGGGCGTGGGGGATCGAGGCGCCTTTCGGACTTGTTCGACGAGTTGGGCGCGAGTCTCGCCAACGTTGACAGGCATCGTTAGGGAGGACGTCCGATGCGGCATGAAGTTGACCGCGTAATCCGTTCAGCTGCATGCGTCGGCTCCCGCTGGGTTTGTAGAGTTTGTAAACCAGAAGTGAGATAAATCGCGGAAGGCCTGTGTCGGCCATGGAGAGTTCTTCGATTGCCGATCTCGCCGCGTCACCGAACCGGGCCTCGGGGGAGCAGGTCGCCCTGATCACAGGCGCGAGCCGCGGCCTCGGTTACACCCTCGCCGAATTCCTCGCGCGACAGCGGTGGACCCTCATCCTGGCTGCGCGCCATGAGAAACCGCTGGGCGCGGCCGCGGAGCGCCTGAGGGCCGCGGGCGCCGTGGTTACGGCCGTGCCCGGCGACGTCGCTCGCCCGAGTGACCGCCGTGCGATTGCGGCCGCCGCGCGTCGCGCGGGTCGGTTGGATTTGCTGGTCAACAATGCGTCGGAGTTGGGGCCCTCACCGCTGCCTCCGCTCCTGGAGCACCCGCTCCCCGCGTTGCGGCGGGTGTTTGAGGTCAATGTCCTCGCGCCGATCGCCCTCGTCAGCGCTTGTCTTCCGCTGCTGAGATCGTCGCGGGGTCTCGTCGTGAACGTCACAAGCGACGCAGCCCGCGGCGGCTATCCCGGATGGGGCGGGTATGGGTCCAGCAAAGCGGCGCTCGAACTCGTCTCGAAGACGCTCGCGAATGAGCTGCGGGATTCCGGCGTCGGCGTCGTCGCAGTGGACCCGGGGGACCTTCGGACCCAGATGCATCAGGACGCGTTCCCGGGGCAGGACATCAGCGACCGGCCGCTTCCCGACGTCACGTTGCCGTTCTGGGCGTGGCTCGAGGGACAGGATCCCTCACGAGTCTCAGGCCAACGGTTCGAAGCCCAAGGCACCGTGTGGGAGGTGCCCGCATGAATCGCCAGGAACTCGTTTTCGAGCAACCGCGGGAGCTGTTCGCCTCGACGCCCATCGAGACGGAGCGGGGCAGCCGGGATGCGGTGCGGCTCCTCGTCACGACGCCCGCCGGGAACCGCCACGGGACGTTCGTTGAGTTGCCGCGCTTTCTCTCCGCGGGAGATCTCCTCGTCGCGAACGAGAGCGCGACGCTCGCCGCGAGCCTGGAGGCCCACGGGCCCGCAGGCACCTACACGCTTGACCTCAGCACGCGATACGCGGACGGCCTCTGGCTCGCTGAACCGCGTTGGGATTCGGCGCATCCGGGCCCGATGCCGATCCAGCCCGGCGAGGAGGCTCGCGTGGGCGACGCGACCGTCCGGTATGTCGCGCCGTATCCGGGAATCCCGCGGCTCTGGTTCATCCGCTCGGATCGTTCCCTCGAGCCGATTCTGGAGCGGGCGGGCGTGCCGATTCATTACGGTTACGTTCAGAAAATCTGGCCCCTGGATGCGTATCAGAGCCTGTTCTCCCGGGTCCCCGGCAGCGCGGAGATGCCGTCTGCGGCGCGACCGATTACTCCGAGAATCCAGGAGGCTCTCGAGGCGGGTGGCGTCCGATTCACATCCGTCGTGCTGCACTCGGGCGTCAGCAGTCTGGAGATCGAGACGGACTCCGTGGAACAGCAATCCGTGTATCCCGAACCGTTTCAGGTCTCACGAGCCACGGCCGAGCTGGTGAACCGCACCCGCGAAGAGGGTCACCGTGTCGTGGCCATCGGGACCACGGTCGTCCGTGCACTCGAGTCCGCATGGACGCCGGACGGCTTGCGGCCACGACAGGGCTTCACGCGGCTCTTCGTCCATCCCGGAAATCCGGTGCGATCGGTCGACGGCCTGCTCACGGGGTTCCACGACCCGGTCACGAGCCATCTCGCCATGCTCGCCGCCCTGATCGGCCTGCCGCGCGTCATGGACGCCTACCGGGAGGCGATCGCGAACGGGTACCGGTGGCACGAGTTCGGGGACAGCCACCTGATCCTTCGAAAGTGACCGGACGCCATCGTGCGCTGGCGGTCACGGCCGGATGTTCTGGTTCATCCGGAACAAGTTCTGCGGATCGTACTTCCGTTTGAGGGCGACGAGCCGCTCGTACTTCTCCGGGTCGTACGCGGCCCGAACCCGTTCCGCTCCCTCTTCTCGTTCCTCCCCGAGGTAGTTCACGTAGACGCCGCCCGAAGCGAACGGTTCCATCGCCTTCCACAGCTCTCGGGTCCATGCGATGTTCACCTCGTCCTCTGCGGGATCGGACCACAGGGACGTGATGATCAGGTCGAACCGCGCGTCCCGATGACCGAACGCCGTGTCCCGTTCCCCGACACGCGAGACCGCGCCCCCCAGGTATTCCAGGACGACCGCGGTGCGTTTCGAGGGCACGCGCTCGAAGTGGCGAACCAAGGTGTCGATGGCCTCCTCACTGAGGTCCGCCAGGAAGCCCGACTTCCAGTAGTTCCGAACCCCTGGCGGATACGAGGGCGCAAGGATTCCCTGGAGGTCCACGTACGACATTCGCTTGATGTCATCCACAATGGGCGGCCCGAACTCCCGCAGCGGGCGGAGGATTCGCTCGCCGTCCTCTGCCGGGCCGATGTAGCCCGCCAAGAGGAGGGTCACGGGGGCGCCGTCGGGCGAGGCGGCGAGGGCCGCAAACAGCGTGACCTCGTCCGGTGCGCCTTCGACGAATTTCCGGTAGAACCGCAGGGCCGCTCGGGCTCGATCAAATGGATGGACCGCGACTCCGTCGAGTATCGGACCCACTTGATGGAGTTGGAACTCGAACGATGTGGCGACGCCGAAGTTCCCGCCGCCACCTCGGACGCCCCAGAACAGGTCCGGATTCTCTCTATCGCTCACGTGCACAAGGCGTCCGTCCGCGGTGACAAGCTCGACGCTGAGGAGGTTGTCGCAAGCGAGGCCGTGCTTCCGGGCGAGGAAACCGAATCCGCCCCCGAGGGTCAGTCCGGCGACACCGGTGGCGGGAACCACTCCCCCGGTCGTTGCGAGCCCGGAAGCTTGCGCCGCCTTGTCGAATTCGCCCCATGTGACGCCACCGCCGACGACGGCCGTGCGGCGTTCTGTGTCGATCCGGACCTCTTTCATGGGCGACAAGTCGATGACCAGGCCGTCGTCACAGAGCGCGTTTCCCGAGACGTTGTGGCCACCGCCGCGGACGGCCAATGGAAGGTGGTGATCCCGTGCAAAGGCGATCGACCGGGTCACGTCCTCCGCGTCCCTACATCGTACAATCAGTGCAGGTCGGCGGTCGATCATCGTGTTCCAGATTTTCCTCGCATCGTCGTACCCTTCGTCATCGGGTCTGACGAGTTCCCCATGCAGTTGGTTTGCGAACTCCGCAAGCTCTTGGCCCGATATCGACACCGCTCCCCCTCCAAGATTCGGACTGGAATGCGGAGGCCGGCGTAAAGGACTTGCGGTGCCACCGCTCACTCCACGTTGTCCCATCTCCCTCCAGTGGACGCTCCTTTAAGTGCCCAGCGGTCAATCATGCGCACGGCCGAGTTCGGCCTGTGGTGGAGCATGCAGCCAGGTCCGCCTCAGCAGCCCCCTCAACAGTGGCCTCAACAGCCCCCGCCGTATCCGTATCCTCCCCAGGCTCCTCCGCCATACTACCAACCCCCCGTGCCTCAGAAAAAGTCGAACACGACGCTCGTCGTCATCCTCGTTGTAGTTGCGTTGGTGGTGATCGGTGCCTTGGCTGCCGGCGTGTACCTCTTGGGGGCGTCGTCCCACACGGTCCGGATCACCGCGGAGAACCTCGACATCACGGGCGCGACAAACTGCTGGACGTCCAGCACCGGATCCGGCGAGGTCGTCCCGGGCGGCGCCCAGTTCACGACGACATGGACGTTGAGTTACACCGCCGGGGCCTTCGACCCGAACAGCTGCACGGTCCAAAGTGTTTCCGTGCCGACAGCCGGATTCTCCCTCGTGAGCGCAAACACTCCCCTCACCGTCCCCGACGGCGGCAGCCAGTCGCTGACCATTCGGATTCAGGTTCCGAACGCCGATTTCACGGGAGTCCTTACGCTCCTTCTCACCGTGACCTCGCCGTAGTCCGCCTGCCGAAACCGAATTTCGTGAGCGATTCAGCAGAGTAGGACGTCGACCGTGACGAAGCCCTGGGCGGCTTCGAGATCGTGGATGTAGCAGCCACCCGGGGAGCTTGTAAAGGAGAACAGCTCAGAGTCCGTTCCCGTCGCGACGAGGTTCTGTCCCGTGCTCAGGCTCCGCTTGAGGACCGCCGAGGCCGAGGTCGCGTCCGAGATCGCGATCGAAACCACGATGGCGTCGTTTACGGTAATGGTAATCGTCCGGTCGAGCGCTTGGTCGACGTGGGCGGGGAGCTGGAAGAACCCGTCCGATCCGGGTGGAATGATGAAGGCGGAGGCAAGGACGATCGGATAGGAGTCCGCCACGGTCGCGACCCGTACGGTTCCATCGGGGAAGACGGTCGTCGTCACGCTCGTGATGCTCTCAGTCTGTTGGATGTTCTCGCGGAAATTGACAAGGTTGAGGACCTGGTGGCTCGCGAACGTGAACTCCTCGTGGACCGTCGTCGTGATCCGTCCGCTCGAGGTGTCGACGTAGCCCGCAACCGTCAGGGAGCGGGCCGCGGAGAACTCGAAGGTCGCGCCGTTGTGGCCCGTCGTCTGGACCACGCTTTGGTCCGCATCCGCGGCAACGTCATAAGTGGTCAGCGCGCCCGACGTCTGGGCAAGACCCGAGTCTTCACCCACCAGGAGGTTGCCGCCGAGCTGCCAGTAGAAGCCGTTGTTCACGACCGTGAAGGCAATCGTGTGCGGGTTGCCGTCCACGAGCATCCCGATGAACGGCGTCAAGTCGACCTGATAGGGGTCTTCATTGTACGCTCCGACCGCCGCGATTGGCCGCCACAGGAAGGGGTTCACGCCGCCCGTGAAGATGTATGGGAACGGCCACACGACCCCGGCGAGCGTCCCGTCCACCGTGACCTGGATCTCGCGGAACGCCCCGCCGCCGCACAGGCCGTTCGCGTTGGCATACGCGTCCGGCTCACTTCCGTACCAGAACTCGTCGCACGAGTTCCCTTTCGCGAAGAGCTCGAGCACGATGCGCAACGCGTTCGTCGGTAACGTCACCGGCGCGGCGGCGACCGGCGCACGCCCAGGATTGAAGATCCAGTCGCCCGATAGGCCGATGATAGCGTCGGGATACCTCCCGGCAGGCCAACCGGGGCCGGTCGTGTAGAAGGTCAGGGTTGCCGTGACGTAGATGATTCCCGTGTAAACGTTGTTGACGACGTTCGGGAGGTGGATTGCGTACGGCTGGGAGGCGGCGAACACGGTCGCGTATTGGCTCACATCCTTCTCGACATGCCACGTAATCCCTGCGGGCGTCGGCTCCGGTGTCGTGCCGAAGTAGATCAGGACGCCGCCGACCCAGATCTCCGTCTCGCGGTCGAATTGGCGACCCGCGACGCTGCCCGTGTAGTCGAGCGCGACCATGGACCATGGTGCCGGGCACGAGTCGGGAGGCCCTAGGATGCCCGTCGCAGGGACGTCGTATCCGCTGGGCCCGAACGCGAAGTGGTCGGCCAGCGTCACCGTGCAGCTCGATGTTGTTGGACGGGCGAGCGGCGGGAGCGCCGTGACCGGATTCTGATAATTCGTTTCGATGGCGGCGACGGGCAACGAGCCCGACATCAGAACGATCAATCCCGCGGCGATGACGACAAAGCCCACCCGGAACGCGCGCCGGAGCCCCACGTTGTTCCCCTGTCCCGGGAGGCCGCCTGCGTATTTACGCCCGTTGCGTTCGCTTCTCGTGGAGATGAAACGCTCACGCGGTTTCCTCGTCGATTGCGTCGCCCGTCTCTCTCTTCCGAGGGGAAGGCTTTAAGGACCGCCGCGGAATTCGACGCGGCGCGGAGTCGACCGGAGGGCCACATGACCTGGGGACTTCAGAACCGCCTGTCTCGGATCATCCGGCCGACGGACGGTCGCACCGTGATGCTCGCGGCAGACCACGGATACTTCCTCGGCCCGACGCACAAGCTCGAGATCCCGCGGAAGACGTTGGAGCCGCTCCTCCCCTACGCGGACGCAATCATGGTCACCCGCGGCGTCGTGCGCACATCGATCGATCCGGGGTCGAACGTGCCGATCGTCCTGCGCGTGAGCGGCGGCGCGAGCGTGCTGAACGAAGACCTTTCGAACGAGAAGATCACGACCTCGATGAAGGAGGCCCTTCGGCTCAACGCATCCGCCGTCGCCCTGTCGATCTTCGTCGGCGCGGCCCACGAGCACGATTCCTTGGTCAACCTGGGCAAGCTCGTCGATGAAGGCGAGGAAGCCGGGATCCCGGTCCTCGCGGTGACCGCGGTGGGCAAGGAGCTCGAGAAGCGGGACGCACGGTACCTCGGCCTCGCCTGCCGCATCGCCTCCGAGTTCGGCGCGCATTTCGTCAAGACCTACTATTGCGAGGACTTTTCGAAAGTCGTCGAGTCGTG
>Ga0209237_1001667_pt1 | contig 13149 bp, 16 predicted proteins | sample GraSoi013_1_40cm_2_FD_185820 | JGI IMG/M metagenome (GOLD analysis project Ga0209237, IMG submission 185820) | Grasslands soil microbial communities from the Angelo Coastal Reserve, California, USA - Sample 10_02_2013_1_40cm (SPAdes) (version 2) | ecosystem: Environmental > Terrestrial > Soil >... | reverse complement strand
CGAGTGGGGCAACCTGGTGAAGGCGTCGATCGAGAAGCCGTAGTGGACCGCGAGACGCGCATCGCCTGGCTGGTTGATCACTCCCGGCGGCCCCGCCACCGGGGGAAGCTCGAGGACGCCGACGTCCTAGTGCCGGGCGGCAATCCGGGGTGCGGGGACGTCGTCACCCTGTACGTCAAGGCGCAGGACGGCGACGACCGGGTGGCGGCCGTCAGCTTCGAGGGCGAGGGCTGTACGCTCAGCCAGGCAGCCGCCTCGATCCTGGCCGAGCGCACCAACCGGCTCCAGCCGACCTTCGAGGAGGTTCTCGCGTTCTCTTATGAGGAGATGCTGGACCTCCTCGGGCGTGACATCACCGCGTCTCGTCCCGCCTGCGCGACGCTCGGCCTGGGGACCCTCAAGGCGGCCGTGAAGACCCTCGAGATGAACCGGAAACTTCGGGCGGCGGGCCACACGGACGAGGAGATCTACGAGCTCCGTCGCGCGATCGCGGCGGAGCGGGACCCGATGGGCCTGGTGTTCGGGGAATCACCAGGAGGAGGAGTACCATGAATCCGATACAGAAGACGTTGCTGACGACTGCCTTCGAGGCGTTGGGGCCCGAGCGCGTGACGCGCGGCCTAAAGGCGACCGGGCATAGCTGGAGCGACTGCTTCCTGGCCCTCGCCATGTCCGGCGAGCCCGACACGTTCGCGCGCGAGCTTCAGAAGCGCTGGCGCAAGGAGCATTGCGTCAGCACCCACCTCGGCGTCCGGGTGCAGGCGGTGAACGAGGTCGTCAGGGCCTGGGACAACGACGAGAGAGCGTTCCGCTCGCTGGCAGCAGAATGGCTGGAGCTGAACCGGGCGGCGGCCACGGTGGCTAGCCTTGGAGTTCGAATCTCCGTCTAGCGTCGCCCACGACCTGATCGAACGCCTCCAAGGAGGCGCGGTCCCAGTCGTAGCAGTTGGTGGGGATGCACTCCCAATTGGGGCCGTCGCCGAGGAAACGGAACTCCTGGGAGAAGTCCTGGCATCCGGGGCGCTGCCGGACTTGCGTGCGAATCCACTCGTACACCTCTGCCCTAGTCTTGACCTCGGACATAGCGCCCCCGCCGAAGCTCTTGACCGTTACCGCGAATCGTCACCACCTCGGTGACGAACCCGCGTTGCGCAGGAAGGATCTTCTGGAGTGCCACCGGGACAGCGAACCACTCGGCACGGTCAACCTCGGGGAACTGCTGATGCTTGCCCGACTTCGGAGGCCATTCCAGGGAAAACAGGTTACTGTGTAGCTGCGTGGGATCGCAGTCGCCTTCTACTGCCCAGGCGTGGACTACCTTGCCACTGCGCTGCGTGATCGGCCTCAACGGGATGAAAGGGCCCTGGGCTCGACAGCCGGTCTCGTCCTCGAACTCACGCTGCGCGGCCGCCAGCGGTTCTTCGCCAGCTGGGAACTCGCCCTTGGGAATCGACCAAGCCCCCTCGTCCTTGCTCGCCCAGAAGGGTCCTCCCGCATGCACCAGTAGCACCTCAGGCTCACCCTTCCTGAAGCGAAACATCAGGAGACCTGCGCTCGTCTTCGCCATCTCCGCCGCACGTAGGGATTGTCTTTCACGCCGTACTTGTGGCGCTCGAACCGCGTCTCGGGGTCGAGCCCCGTCATCCCCACATAGAGAGGAGGCTTCCGGGGGTCATGACTGGGATTGGCGGCGCGGAACTTGGCATGCTCGAGCACCGCGACATCGAGCTCGATCACGTACACGTGGTGTCGCGCGACCTTCCGCAGGGTGGCCACCCTCTCGCCATATGGACCTGCAGATCAGTGCCGCACCGAGTCCGGAGGCGGTAGCGCCACCTGTAGCCTGACGAAATCCAGGAGTCGCTGCCGCGCGGCTAGGTCCAGTAACTGTCCGTCGAGGACAACCGCATTGATCTTCGTCGTGTTGTGGATGTCCACGATGGGGTCCGCGTCGAGGAGCACGAGGTCGGCGAGTTTCCCGCGCGCGATGGTGCCGAGTGAGTCGGTGGCTCTCAGGAAGATGGCCGGATTCCTGGTTGCAGCCTGCAGCGCCTCCATCGGCGTCAATCCCGCTTCCACCAGTAAGGCAAGCTCGTCGTGGAGACTGAAGCCCGGAAAGCAATATGGGTTTAAGACGTCGGTCCCAGCGAGAATCGGCACGCCAACTCGATGGAGTAGGCCCACCAGCTCGACTTGCTTCGCGTAGATCCGCCTAGTCCGCGCGAAATCCGCTGCCGTCGCGGTCTTGAACCGGAAGTCGTTCCGCGGATTCCAACCATCTCGCGTCTCACGCGACATGTATTGGAGGCGGGGGTCGGATGTGAAAGCGGTGTCATCCAGGTGCGCGAACGCGCGGAGCACGGTCAGCGTCGGCACCTGCCAGGTACTGTCACGCAGGAACTGAGCGGCGAGAGCCTGGCACTTGTCCGAGCTGTAGGTGTCTAGGAGCTCGGCCTGCTGTCTGCGCCCCAGGGCCCTCAACGAGTCACGCGGCTTTTCAAACGCCGAGACGAGCGCCGCTCGCAGTGCAGTCTCATTCGTCGAACAGCTGAGCAGGAGATCGGTCAAATGCTCGATGCTCCGTTGCCCGGCCTTAGAAGCGGCGAGCGCCCCAACGGCGACAGGCACATGCCCGACGACGGGCATGTGGAGCCGCTTCGCCTCTGCCACGATTGCCGTGTAGGCCTCGCGGGGCAGCAGGTTGTACACCTTGATGAAATCAGCGCCCGCAGCGTGCAGGGAGTCGACGACGCGCCGTGCTTGTTCCGCACTCGAGAGCGCGATGCTGCCCTCCCAGATCGGCGGCGAGCCGTCGAGGACTTGTCCGGACGCGACGAAGCGCGGCTCAGTCTGGCGGTGCTGAGCGAGGCGAATGTGGGCACTCGCTACGAGGTCGAGGCTGCCCCACATTTCCCGCACGCCGGTCACGCCGTTGACGAGGAACAAAGGTCCGAACGTCGGAAGCGTACTCGACCACGCCGCGTGGACGTGCATGTCCCACAAGCCCGGGATGAGAAACTTGCCGGTCGCGTCGAGTGTAAGTCCGCCCTTCGGTATCTGGACGCCTCGGCTCGGTCCGAGCGTCGCGATGCGATTCCCCGTCACCACTACCGTCATGTCCGACTGGGGTGGAGCGCCGGTCATGTCGATGACGGTGACGTGGGTGAATGCGAAGGAACCCACAGGCATGCCGGCCTGATTCTGGGCGGCGCCTACCAGAGGAGCGGCAAGCAGAGTCAAATAGAAAATGGCAGGAGTGTGCATGATGGGATCCAGAGAGCGCCCGAGAATTAGCCGGCACGCGACAGCTTTGAGACTACCACGGAGAGCGCCGCAGCACAAAGGCGCTCCGTCATCCTGGCTCTCGCAGGGGGACGCTCCTCCTTCGTGTGCGTGCGACCGGCGGAGGAATGCAGCAGCGCCGCCCTCGATGGTGAGGACGGCGCTGCGTCGTGGCTCAATGCGCCGTGGCCATCTGCTCGGCGAAGTACCGGCCACCCTCGTGCGGTACCCCTGCGTCGACCACATCGCAGTAGACCATCGTCTGGTTGAGCAGCTGGTAGGCGATCTCGCCAAACGTGAACGGCCCCGGCAGACCCGCCCGCGCTCCATCGAGCTTGCCGTACACGTAGTTCAGGGTGCAGTTGCAGGCGAAAGCGAGGTCGTGCGTCGGCCCCGCAGTGACTGACTTGAAGCCCTGCACATAGTCCGGCATCGGCTTGGCCAGACGGTACGTCCGGTCCTTGAACACCGGTGCATAGAGGGAGACCGTCCCGGCCTTGGGGTCCACCCCCTGAATGCTGACGTTGATCAGCGCGCCGTTGTAGTCGGCCATCAGCGGCAGTTTGGTGTCCACTGTGTTGTCCGTCAGCCACCGGGCGAAGTTGGTCTTCCTGTCGTCGACCCAGCAGTCGGTGATGGGTCCAAAGCCGTCCGTCTCGAAGCGGATGTCCGGACCCTCGGAGCGCTCGAAGATGTTCACGATCTCGACGTCTGCCGTCTTCCCAGCAGGGAGCGACACATGGCAGGCGAGCGCCTTGTCGGCGAACACCTCGCCCGTCTTCCCGTTGAACACCTTGGGCGTCTCCTTGCCTAGGTCATTCAGGTCGATGCCGGTGACCCAGCCGACGATCGGATGGACGAACAGGCCCTTGAAGTGGGGAGCGTCCTTTCCGTACGCCAGATGGACCTCGGAAAAGGCCGGCATCATCAGGAACGTATAGCCGTTGGCCGGCGCGTCCGCGGTGACGCGGTCGATCGTCCGTTTGTCGTAGACCGAGATCCTCGGCGCTGCTCGCTCGTCCGTCACCAACTCCTGCACCATGAGGGAGTCGCGCGTGGTGAGTCCGCCGTCCTCGTCAGTCATCAGGTAGGGAATGGTACCTCCCACCCAATTGCCCCTGGGCAGCCGTGCCAGCAACCGCTCGTCGCCGGCGACCGCGAACAGCTTCTCCGGCGCCTGCGCCAGCTTGGCCTGAAAGGCGGCGACGCTCATGCGCGTGCCATTGCGGTTCTTCATCGGACGACCCTCCTTTCGCCTCCCAAAAGGAAAACGACCGCGGAGCTACCCGATGCGGTAGCTCGGCGGTCGTGGGTCCTTCGTGGCGTCACCTTTGTCGGCGTCGCGGAGGAGGCGAGGACCCGTGGCTTTGTGCCCCCGGCTTTGGCCGGGTTTGCCTTTCTCGCTGCAGGGCGTGCGTGCTGGGAAGTGAAATACCCCGGCGGCCCTGGGGCGTCAAGTAGCTACTTCGCGGGGATCAGGTCGAACTTGCCAAACGTTTCCTGATAGAAGAGCGCGCCTTCTTTCGCGTCTCCACCGCTCCAGTGTTTGTGCCCGCCTGGGATCCGCAAGAAATCGCCTGCACCGACCCGCTTGTCGCCAGCATCATCCTTGTACAGGTAAGCGCCGTTCAGAACGACGAGTAACACGTCGTTGGTGTGGCTGTGAATTCCAGCATCGAAGCCGGGAGCGAACCTGGTAAATCCGCCGTCGGGCCCTTTGACCGTGTCCCCCCAAATCAAAGACGTGGAGACACCCGGCATCATGGCTTTGAAGGACGCCTTACGCGAGTCGGCGAAGATCACGGCTTTTCCCTGCGCATATACAACGGCCCCTGTCACGGCCAAAGCAATTGCGATTCCTGCCAGCGTCACCGTCCGTTTCACTGGGTCCTCCCGCGTGGTTGTGATCGCGTTACTTGAGTCGTCCCGCAAAACGAGAACCGGCCAAGCGAGTATCTCGCTCAGCCGGTTTCGCGATTCGCTCCCCTCGAAGCATAGGCGACCCACACGACATCGCGCCTCGGGGTTCATAGCATCTGAGTTAAGCGCGAATATGCATACCTGACTGCGGTCCGCAAGGTTGTGCTCGACATGGGCGAGTTCATCACCGCACCACGACCGTGCCGGTCATGTGCCGCCCGTGGACCGCGCAATCGTACTGATAGGTGCCCGGCGCCGTGAAGGTGACGGCGTATGTCCATCCTCCTCAGCTCGCCGGCTTCGCCGAGCTGGATTTTTCCCAGTTGACGAACAGGAACCCGCCGGGCGCGTCGAACTTCGGCTCGCCCGGTCCAGGCAGGATTTGCAGCTGCAACTCTTCGATCTTGTTCTTGGAGCAATCCCAGCAGGCGAGCGCGAAGTCCCCGTCGCGCCGGGTGCGGGACAACAGCATCACGTGCACCATGGCGTTGTCGGTCACGCGCGCGCCGTTCTTGTACAGGTGCCCGAACGCCCACAGCGCCACCGCGCTGTTGATCGTCGGCACGAGCGGCGTGTGCACCGCCGTGTTGCCATGGTAGTACAGCCCGAGGATCACGCCGCCGAAGCGCGGGTGGTGAGGGACATCTTTCGTCTGGACACGGTCCAGCAGGAGCTTCCAGCGGGCGCCGTCCTGAGTCGTGAACTCCGCGACTCCATCCACCGAGTCGCGCACCGCGCCTTTGTCCCAGGCCGTGAAGGTGAAGGCGCCGGAAATCGGGATCACGTTGTTCGAGTAGGGCCCGTTTTTCACCTGCGACTCGAGCCCCTCCCGCTCATCCCCGAACTGCTTGAGGATCGGGGCCGCGCTGTCGGGGAAGGGGAACCCTCCGGGAAGGATCTGGATCACGGGCCCACCGCTGGTCACCCGGATCGCCTGCACGTTGGCGCCCACGACTGTCAACTCGGTCTCCATGCCGAGCTTCTTGTGCGAGTCCTCGCCCACGGGGCAGTACACCTCGTAGGTCCCCGGCTTGAGCGTGAGCGTCAGGGTGGCGCTTGACCCCGGCTGGATGACGGCAGTCTCCTGCTCGATCCCCTGCCCCTCGACCTCGAAGGCGTGCGGGATGCTCCCGCCGTTCGCGATCGTGAACGTCACGGTCCCGGCGGTGATCGAGTGCTCAGAGAGCTCGACCTTCCATTCGGACAGCTTGGCGCTCACCGCCACCGGGTCGCCCGGGGCGCGGTGCGCGGGGGCGGGGGCCCCGGCCCCGACGAGCGCAACGGCGGCGAGCAGTAGTCCCGCGGCGTTCCGGACCGGAACGGCATGTACGTACGACATACGCGATCTTCCTCCTGCGAGAGTGTGATTGACAGGTTGGTTCGATGCTGGAGACCCCGCCCAGCGTAGGGTTATTCCGCCGGGAATAATCTCGCCGCTCGCGGAGTCCTCTCCCGAAGGCCTCGCGACATCTAGAGGTCCGGTTGGAGTCAAGCGAGCTGGCGCGATTCGAAGCCGTCGTGTTGCCGCACCTGGACGCCGCGTACACGCTGGCGCGCTACCTGACGCGCAACGAGCACGACGCAGAAGACGTCGTGCAGGACGCGTCCTTGCGCGCGCTCAAGTATTTCGATGGTTTCCGCGGCGAGGAGGGGACCAGCGCGCGCGCCTGGCTGCTCGCGATCGTGCGCAACACCGCGTTCAGCTCGCGGCGTCGCCAGCGCCCGGACGAGGGTATGCTCGAGTTCGACGAGGCGCAGCACAGCGGCGCGGTGGCGGATGAGCACCCGGAGGCAGCGTTGCTTCGCGGCGCCGCCAAGGAATCGCTCGGTCGTGCGCTCGACCGCTTGGCGCCGGAATTCAGGGAGGTGATCGTGTTGCGCGAGCTCGAAGGACTGTCGTACAAGGAGATCAGCGACGTCGCGGGTGTGCCGGTGGGCACGGTGATGTCACGGCTGTCGCGCGCTCGCACGCGCCTCCAGCAGGCGCTGCGTGACGAGGAGGAAGGCGGACCGTGACCCATCCGGGCTTCGAAGCCCAGCTGGATGCCTACCTCGACGGTGAGCTCGCCCCGGTCGACGCGCGCGAGCTCGAGGCGCACCTTGCCCAATGCCCGGAGTGCGCGCGGTTCCGGCAGGAACGGCTCGAGTTGCGCGCGGCGATCAAGGCGCGCGTCCCGGCGTTCCAGGCATCGGACGCCCTGCGCGAACGCGTGCAGACCGCGTTGCGCGGCGCGTCGCGGGCCCGCGCCCCCAGTCGCTTCGGCGCACCAGTCGTGTGGCGCTCGCTGGCACTCGCCGCCTCACTCGCTGTCGTCGCGCTCGGCAGCTGGCGGCTCGCGCTGCGGCGCGGGGCTGGCGAGAGGCTCGCCGACGCTGTGCTCACAAGCCACATCCGCTCGCTCATGCCCGGCCACCTCACCGACGTGCCGTCCTCCGACCAGCACACGGTGAAGCCCTGGTTCAACGGTAAGTTGGACTTTTCGCCGCCCGTATTCGATTTCGCCGGCCGGGGTTATCCGCTGATCGGCGGCCGGCTCGACTACGTCGGCGGCCGGTCCGTCGCCGCGCTCGTCTACGGCCGGCGCCAGCACCTGATCAACGTGCTCCTGTGGCCCACCGGGCGTGGCCCGACCGTCGCTCCCGCGACCGAGACGCGGCAGGGATACCACCTGCTGCGCTGGACCACGCCGGCCTACGTGTATTGGGTCGTCTCCGACCTGGGCTTGGCGGAGCTCCAGGATTTCGCGCAACTGGTGCAGCAAGCCGATTCGGCGGCTAGCGGACCGGCTGCTGCGCACGGTCTTCGTTGAGCGAGGGGAGGCTACCGGCTGTCTCGGGTAGGGTGGCAGAAGTGTGCGAAGGTGGGTAGACTGGTCAGCCGCTGTGGGGGCTACTTATGCGCGCTCTAGGCTTAATTGTCTGTGCGATCCTCGCTGTGGCCCTTAGCACGCATCAAGCGACGCCGTTCGGTCGCTTTCAGGGCACGGTGCAAACCGAGTGGCTTGACGATGGCCGGCGTATGCGCCTCCTCCAGGACTTTCGCTTTCTCGAACCCGACAGCACGGAGTGGATCGCCCCCAGGGACTCGTCCATTGACGGTGCTTCAATTCCCCAGGTCTTCTGGTCGTTCATCGGTGGACCGTTCGAGGGCCTTTACAGGAATGCCTCAGTCGTTCACGATGTCGCTTGCGTCGTCAAGACCCGGCCTTGGCGAAGGGTTCACCGAATGTTCTATCTCGCCTCTCGCACGGGAGGAGTGGGAGCACTCGACGCCAAAGTCATGTTCGGTACGGTATTCCTCTTCGGCCCGCGCTGGCCGACACCACCTGGGGGCTCTGGACATGGAGGGGGCGCCGCGAGGTTCGTCATTGCTCAGGACACTCTGCAACCCAGGCTCTCGACAGACCAGGACTTTCTCCGAATGAGAGAGTACATTCGTCGCAATCCCGAAATTAGCCTCGTCTCAATAGAAGCACTTACTCGGGACAGACTCCTTCGCGCAGTTCCAGAGGTACCGAGAATCTTCCGCGGCCTGCTCGAGGAGCCTTCCAACAGGTAATGATCCTCCTTCAACGTCTGCGGTCCTGCTAACCGTCCGGAACGCGTCACCTTCATCCTCGGAGATTGTGAAGCCGCCCTCCGGATCGGAGAGTCCTCGTCTCTCCTACTTCTTGCCCGCCCGTTCCGCCCGCCGCCCGATCGCTCGCAGCCACATGCGGCGAATCAGCGCACTCCCCGGATAGATCAGCGCCCAGTAGAGCCCGAACCGGCGCCGGGTGCGCGCGTCGCTGGCATGGACGCGCGTCTCGGTGGTGACGCGGGAGCAGCGACCGCGCGGCTCGATCAGGAAGTTCATGGTGGCCCGCGCCCAGCCGGGGCCGGCGAGCTGGCGGTACTCATCGGCCGTCCGCGGGCCCGGCGCACCGGGCGGCGCGATGACCACCTTGCCAATCACGATCTCCCCCGGCCTTCCCACTGGGTCGGGGGGCGAGGCCGCCAGCAGGATAAACCCCGTCTGCGTCGCGACCTCGAGGATGGGCCGATCCGGCGGGGGATTGAGGATGTCTCGTGGACCGGGTCGGCCCAGCCGCCGCAGCCACGTCAGGACCCGATAGAACCTGATCTCCCGCGCCGTTACCGCCTGGGTGGCTTCATAGGTGCGGCCGGGCGGTGCGGCGACGCAGCGGCGATGGACCCCGTGGAATTGCCACGAGGGGGCGAAGTCGTCGAGCAGGGGCACGGCTCCAATCTACGCCGCATAGTGCTTGGCCGGGCCCACGCTTTAGCGTGGGAATACCACGCCGCGACATTCGGGTCGCCGCGCGCCAACGTAACCGCTCAGCAGCTCGTGTCGCTGGTCCAGGTCCCCGCGAAACCCGGCCCCGACCACGTGCCCGACATGGTCGTGCCGGACTGTGTGCCAACGGCGGTGCCACCGTATTCGATGGTGAGACTGAGGCTGCTGCCGTTTACGGTTCCCGTGAGGTAACCGTCCGAGCCGTCGACATTCACGTACGCGCCGGAGAGGGACCTGCCCCGCCAGACCAGGTTCCAGATGCCGTCGGCGTCGCCGGTGTAGGTGCCGCAGAACACCGTGACCGGATCGGCAGTCGTGTGGCGGTACGCCACGGCTCTGCCCTCCGCCGAGGAGTGCATGTAGGTACCGAGCACCTTACCGGTGTTGTCGATCGTCCCGGTGATCGTGAAGCCTCCGCCGGAGACCTGGACGACGTTGGTCGAGGTGACGTAGGTCCCCGTCACGGCTATCGGCGCCGCGCCCACGGGCTTGATGGTGCCCGTCGTGCCGCCGGCAGCCACCGTCAGATCGAGCGACGCGCTGAAGTTGGGGGACTCGCCGGCCATGGTCCCCCTGTACTGGCCTTCCAGGGCCGTCGGGCCGGTCACACCCGAGTCATTCTTGCACGCAGCGCCGGATGCCACCAGCACAAGCGCAGTTGCGCTGAGAAGTCGACTGACGGGTCGCATGGGCATGCCATCCTTCGTTGAGAGTGTGATTCGCCGCAGCAGGGGCGCTCGCGCTACGAAGCGAGAGTCAGCCGAGTCAGAGGCCACTCTACCGCTCCCCCAAAAAAATGAGACCGGCCGTGTCGATCCCTCCCACTCAGCCGGTCTCGCTCCCCTCGAGGCAGGGGCGATCCGCACGACAGCGCGCCTCGAGGCTCATGGCATCTGAGTTGCGTTCCAATATGCACCCCGGCTGGCCGCGCGCAAGCTCGCGACGCACCCCAGTCGTCTAGGAGGCCGCCGGACCTGCTGCTTGCTTCCTGCCAGCGCCGCCAGCGCCGTCCTTGTTCTGCTCCAGCCACTCCGGCCGGCCCGAGTGCTTACCTCGGGTCGGCCCTCTTGCCGCGCAGCGTCGCCAGCTCGGTGACGAACCCGCGTTGCGCGGGAATGATCTTCTGGAGTGCCACCGGGACCGAGAACCACTCGGCGCGGTCAACCTCGGGGAATTGCTGCTGCTTCCCCGACTTCGGAGGCCATTCCAGAGAAAACACGTTGCTGTGTAGCTGCGTGGGATCGCAGTCACCTTCCACCGCCCAGGCGTGGACTACCTTACCACTACGCTGCGTGATCGGCATCAGCGGGATGAACGGGCCGTGGGCCCGACAGCCGGTCTCTTCCTCGAACTCACGCTGCGCGGCGGCCAGCGGCGCTTCGCCGCTCGGGAACTCGCCTTTGGGAATCGACCACGCTCCCTCGTCCTCGTTCGCCCAAAAGGGTCCGCCCGGATGCACCAGTAGCACCTCAGGCTCACCGTTCCTGAGGCGAAACATCAGGAGACCTGCGCTCGTCTTCACCATCTCTTCCCTCCTCGGACCTACTTCTGCCACACCGCCGCACGTAATGATTGTCCTTGACGCCGTACTTGTGGCGCTCGAACCGCGTCGCGGGGTCGAGCCCCGTCATCCCCACATAGAGCGGAGGCTTGCGGGGATCATGATCGGGATTGGCGGCGCGGAACTTGGCATGCTTGAGCACCGCGGGATCGAGCTCGATCACGTAGACGTGGTGTGGCGCGACCTTCTTCGGCACGCGCACCATCTAGCAGCCGCTGGCTGCCTGGCGGTTGACCCGGATGACCTTTTTTGAGCGTCAGGAGAGGATCACAAAGCAACGCAGCTCCGCGCTCGTGCATTGCCACGCTCCAGCTCATTCTCCATGATTCCCCCGCACCACGACCGCGCAGACCCGGAAAGGAAGTATGACCCGAGTTCCCCCCGCGCTGCGATACGCGCTTCTGGCACTGCTCCTGGCCCTCGCGGGAGTTCTCGGTCTCGTCCCGGCCAGCCGGAATTTCGTGCGCGGGTACGCCGAGGGGCGGTCCAGCGACCAGGAAGCGATCCTCGCGGAATACGGCGAGTCGACACCCTCCCTCGGCGCAGTTCGTTTCGCGTATGGCGATTTCGGCGGGCTCAATACCGACGCGCTCCGCACCAACGCGATCCCCTGGAAAGTCGTCGCGGCCGCTCTCGTGCTCCAAGCACGCCGCGACGGCGAGTCACCCCGCGCCGGCCTTAACCGGGTCCTGGGCGAGTTCGGGTTCATCATTCCCGACACGATCCTGAATTGGACGGGGCCGGCGTCCGCCCGGCCGTTCGCGAGGCCGCTCGGGATCGTCACGGGATACGTCGAGCGGCGTCTGCCCCGCATCAAGCTGGAGGTCGGGAATCTGGGCTGTGCAGCGTGCCACGCCGGCGTGACCTACGACCGGCACGGGGCGCCGCGGCGCCAGGTGTGGCTGGGCCTACCCAACACGTCCCTGGACCTGGAAGCCTACACGACGGCGGTCTATGAGAGCCTGGTAAAGGTCGTGCATGACCGCGGGCCGCTTCTCGAGACGGTGCGGGCCCTGTTCCCGGACGTCGACTCGCTCGAGCTACGCACGATTGAGCGGTTCGTCCTCCCGCGGGTCGAACGCCGCTTGACGGAGCTCGCGACGACCCTGAACGCGCCGCTGCCCTTCCGGAACGGAGGCCCCGGCCTTACCAACGGGATCGCCGCGCTCAAGCTCCAGCTGGGCCTTTTGCGGGGCGATGTACGGTCCTCCGAGGTTGGATTCACGTCCATTCCCGATCTGGGCGGAGGCGCCCTGCGCACCTCGCTCCTCTATGACGGTGCCTACGCGGTGCCGGGTAGGAGCCGGTTCTCCCCGATGGCGCCCGGCGATCTCACCGCGGGGCATCTCGCGGAGCTTGCTCGCATCGTAACGTTCTTCACCGTGCCCACCATGGGGAACACGCCGCTGGCAGCCCGACGCGCGATCCCCCACGTGACGGAGGTGATGAACTTCCTCCAATCCTACCGACCGCCGTCGTTCCCGGGTCCGATCGACTCCGTGCGGGCGCGCCGGGGCGGCGCCCTCTACCGCGCACGGTGCGCGGAGTGTCACGGGAGCTACAGCGATGGCGCCCCGAGCGTCCGGCTTGTGAGCTTCCCGAACCGCCTTGTCCCGCAGGCGGCGATGGGGACCGATCCCGCTCGGTGGCAAGCAATGGAGCCCCGGCTGCTCCGCGCGATCCGTTCGTCGGGATACTCCGCCGTCGATCCGGCCCAGACCGGCGGATACGTGGCGCCGCCGCTCACGGGTCTGTGGGCGACGGCTCCCTACCTGCACAACGGCTCGGTGCCCACTCTGTGGCACCTCATGCACCCGGCGGAGCGGCCGCCCCGCTTTCAGGTGGGTGGACACCGCCTCGACTTCGAGCGGGTCGGAATCGCCGGTGCCGTGGACCGCGACGGCACGCTCCGCTACCCGGCGTCGTATCGTCCCTGGGCCCATCCTCGGCTGTATGACACCGCCCAGCCGGGGCTGGGCAACCGCGGGCACGAGGGCCCGTTCCAGGACCTGACCGAACAGCAGAGGGCCGACCTCCTGGAATACCTCAAGCTCCTCTAGACCAGCAGCTCCTCGGCGGGCAGGCGGGG
>Ga0209237_1001666_pt1 | contig 13150 bp, 17 predicted proteins | sample GraSoi013_1_40cm_2_FD_185820 | JGI IMG/M metagenome (GOLD analysis project Ga0209237, IMG submission 185820) | Grasslands soil microbial communities from the Angelo Coastal Reserve, California, USA - Sample 10_02_2013_1_40cm (SPAdes) (version 2) | ecosystem: Environmental > Terrestrial > Soil >... | reverse complement strand
GAACGATTCCTGTTGTCGTGCACTCTGCTTGCGTGAAGCAGGACCGCCGCGACGGCCTCATCTTCCACGGGGGGTCGTGAAGGTGAACCACAGGCAGTCAGTGTCCCGAGCCCTTCCATCAGCGAAAACGCCTCACTCCCCGCTTAGGACTTACTGAGCTTCGTTGAACCGCCCTTCCGTTCGCGGCGACCGGGTGTCTTGGGGGAAGATTTTTGTCGCTAGCCGAAGAAGAAGGATGGCGCGGGTGATGACCGAAATAGCCCACCTGATGAATGATGGTGATCTTGAGTTGGGAACCCGCGCAGAGGGTATCCTTCATAACTAACAATCAGAGTGCGTGAGTCATTGCCGCTCCGGTACCTGGTACGCCTCGCCTCGGATTCTTTTCGGTCCAGGGAGGGCTTTCTTCGTGGCGTCCGCTCCCTCTCCACCTCGGTGGGCGGCAACGTCCGCAACCCCAAATGGACCTCGTACGGGGCTTTGGAGATCGACGTCTTTGTGAATTCGAGACCGGACTTCGACCTTCTTCAGGCGGCGCTAGAGCCTGTCTCGAAAATCGAATTCGTCCACGACCTCAACGAGGCTCCCCCTCACAAATCGAAGGAGGAGATCATCTCCGAGGCGAGGAGCTACTTCAATTCAGAGAGATTCTGGGAGGCTCATGAAACACTCGAAGCCTTGTGGAGGGTCTCCTCGGGCGACGAGAAGCTTCTCCTGCAAGGGCTTATTCTTGTCTGCGCCGCCTTTGTCCACCACCAGAAGGGCGAAGAGGAGACCGGGCAGAGCGTCCTGCGTCGCGCAAGCAGGCAGCTAAATTGGCCTCAGAGTATGTACGAGGAGATGGACCTCGAGCGGCTGAGACGTCGCGTTCAGAAGATCCTAGCCACTAAGCGATTCCAAGTCTTCCGAATCTAGCCGAAGACGGGCAGATTCATCGGGTTGGTCTGCTCCGAGAGCTTTCCAGGCGACCTAGAAGCAGCAACGCCGAGTACGAGTGTCACGAGCGATAGCGCGATGGCCACCTGAGAGGTGGAGACGCCGAGCGCATTTGGTGAGAGGAAGAAGGAGACGATTAGGGCGGCCGCGTCCACAGCGGCGACCTGGAAAGCGAGTCTCACCCCAACGAGGCAGGCTAGACCGTCCCCAAACAGGATGACTCCGAAGATCAGTATGACCGCGTCCAGCGTGCTCCCTCCCTCGAGGTTGCCGGTCGGCAGCGCGAGCAGGGAAAGTCCTGTGCTGACAGCCAGGATCGCCCAGATCGAGGTGATCAGAGTGATGATTGCGGCGATGCGTCGAAGCAACTCGTCTCACTTCATCGTCAGTCTGTAGATGCCCGCCTCGATTACCTTATTCACGTAATCCTTGACGAGGTAGAGCCGGTGGATCGGTGGTGCGGTGGAGGAATCAAGCGATAGGTCGTTGCGCACTACGAATTGGTGCTGCTCCCCACTCTTGCAGGTGTGCTCAATCTGCTTCCCCGGCTTCACCCCCAGGCTCCTCATGAAGACCTCTTTGGCGGTCGTGCACGTTAAGATGGCCCACTGCTCGTCGTCGGGGATTGAATCGAAGCCTACACTCGCCTTCAGGGGTTCCCCGTACCTCTTGTCGTCGCAGAAGGTGCGCTTGCAGCTCCTGCATCGCCAGACGTCCACGACACCCTGGAGGTAGTTGTCTCTGTTCACGTTCACCATCCCCATAAAGACGATTTCATGCTCATGGCCGACCATTTTGGTCACTTCCCACCCTGCTCGGCGAGCCTTTTCTTCGTTGCGGCTTCGTAGACCGGAATCAGCTCCAAGATTAGCTTGTCCACCCTCATCCTCCTCTCCCTCAGCTCCCTCGTGACCTGTTCCTGGTAGGTCCTGAAGTAGTTCGCGACGCCGAGTCTGGGGTGCAATGCGATGAATCTACTCCCATCCCCCGAGAGCAGGATCATGCCTCTCGAGAGCAAGACCTCGGTCGAACGATTTTTTTCGGCTTTTGGTATTCCGCCTTCCCTCAAGATTTTCAGGTACAGCATCGCTTCCTCCCGTCCCAGCTCGATGTCGGTCCCTAGGCTCCTGATGACCGCCTCCTCGTCTCTGGGCAACCCCGGCGGCTCTTTTGCGGCGACTAAAAGACCTCTCCTCACGTGCAATATATTCGATTTCCGTCCTGAAACCTGCATTTTCAACTTCCTGGAAGTCCCCCATTATATCGAAGCCGTGCGAATGAGACGCGTCCGCTTTGAACTTGGTTTCGAAGGCTCAGGCGCTGGCCGGAACTACGGCGGTATTCCTCCTACTTATGTCAGGTGCCGTATTCGCAGCCGCGAACAGGGCCCCCAGCGCGTTCGGGCTTAATGCGCCTCTGCTGGTCGACGAAGAGACCTCTAACAGCTGTTCGACTTCGCAGGGAAGCACTTCTACTACTACCCACCTTGGGGAAGAGCACCCGCTGGGTACTTGCCAGAACGAGTCCGAGACCTCTGAGACTGAAACCGAGAGTTCCCATTCTGGTGGACAGCATAAGCAATCACAGGAGCTCACCCTCAAGATGGTACCTCAATCGGTCCAGGGCGCCCCTAGCGGGTACCTGGTAGGGCGAGGCGATGCGAAGATTGAGATCGAAGGCACGACGATAGAGGTACACGCGGAATTCGAAAGCATGAATCCCGAGACTCACTATGTCCTCCATCTGTCAGATGGGACTAGGCTCGGAGAGATGACTACGAGCCATGCAGGAAACGGGCACATCGAGGCGGTCCATGCCTTGACAGTAGGACCCCATGCAATCGGACTCTCTCTCCTCGATATCTCAACCTTCGGGTCCCGGACGACAGTGATGCGGAGTGACCCGGCTACTTTCAATGTGACGATCGCTCAGTCGACAGCTAGCGAGTCAACAGCGAGGCACGAAGGCGCTCACGATGTCACGACGACTTCGGCCGACAAGCAGGATGAGGAGAACGTGAATACCGCACTTCAGGACAAGACGATCCCGGCTGTAGTCCATTGGACGGGATCTGGGGCGAGCACATCGCTCCTCGACCCCGACTTCACAGTCTCCGTGGGCAAGTACCAAGACTCCGGGCTCCTGGTCTCGATCTCAGGAAACGCGACCGGGTCCAGGGTAATCCTGATTAACCTGACCAAAGATGCGAGCCCGAACTTTGGCTCCGGAGCTCTCCTCGTGACGCTCGATGGGACTCCCATACAGCAAGCCTCCTCGTTTCTGCAGGTTCTCAAGGCCCAGCCAACAGACCCCGCCCGCTACATGATCCTCTCGACCAGCTCTGGATGGCAGCTTCTCGTCTCCATCCCGCACTTCTCACTTCATACGCTCGCAATCCTCCCTGTCGTCGCAAGCGCGATCAGTAACATCTTAATGGTCGATGCCCCCGTGCTGGCGTTATCGATCCTCGCCGTGAGTTCGCTCTTCGCCATCGCCTACGCCAGGCGCCCGAGAGCCTACATCTAGCAGACCCCAAATTCAGACCCAGGATTCGGATGCCTTTTAGCTCAAACGCTTTTTTCTACTCGGGATGACTGCTCTCGACATGATGCACGAGAGACCTGAGACGAATAGGGTAATCAAGGTCCTCGACCACCCTGCGAGGAAGCGTATCATCGAGCTCCTGGGGGCGAAGGGAGCGATGCCTTGGAAGGACCTCGCCGCCGAGCTCGGGATGGGTACTGGCGCACTCTACTACCACATTGATACTCTCGAGGGGATTGTTGCCAGGGACTCCTCCAAGAGGTACTCGCTCACGAAGCCAGGGCAGGAGGTCTACGAGTATCTGAAGGCGAACCCTGAAGCCGTATCGGTCAAGGATGTGCCCCCGAACTTCAAGAGGTCGGGACGGCTCAGAGACTACGCGGAGACCATCATCGCCCCCAGGTATCTTTTGGTAAGTCTGACTGCGAGCAATCGAAGGTCTATCTTCTCTCTCTTCCTTCTCTCTGGGGCATTCGCCGCGGCGATGCTCTACACCCGACACGAAGCCCTGCTCCTCTACCTCGCCCCCGCCTCCAGTGGAATTGTCTCGGTTGGGAGCTATCTACTGAGCCTGGGGGCGCTAATTCTGACCAGTTATCTGGCGACTGTGACTATCTTTCACGACAGACCGAATCTACTCCCTCTGGCAGCGTCGAGCAGCCTGTCGTTTCTCCCCGTCGTGATCTTCTCTCTCGCCCTTTCCGCGATTTCCTCAACCGCCAACCTCTCCGCAAACAGGGACATCCTAACCGTCGCGTTGGTAATCTTTCAGGCGTGGAGCGCGACCATCCTGGCTGCAGGGATAAGCATCTCTTCGAGCGTCAGGATAGAGAAGTCGATAATGGCGAGCCTTATCGTCCTCTACACTACGATGATTCTCGTCTTCGTGCTGGGAAGCGGTTTCTAGGGAACCTTTGTCGTGTCCTTGGAGTTCCAGAGGAACTCGAAGTAGTCTTTCGCGAAGCTAGCCAGCCCGTGATGGTCGGCCCAGATAGCCAGAGGCGTGTTTGGCTGATCACCGCCGCCCAGCAGCAGTACGACCTCCCTCGCGTCAGCGATGACGCCCCCACCGTACATCGTCTTCCTTGCCCTCACCTCGGCAACCCTCGACAGCTGCTCGATGCTGGCAGCGGAGACGGATGGCGAAGTCAGGAGTTGACCCTTCACGCCTTTCTCCTTCAGCGTCGTCATCAGGGGGAGAAGCTGGTCAGTAAAGGGCAGGAGCTGAGGCGGCAGGGCGATGAGCAGTTCGGTTCGGCAATTCAAGAGCAGGCTCTTCACTCGAGACAAAATCTCTCCGTACCCGCGCACAATCCAGATGTCCTGTTTTTCCTGCTCACTCTTGTTCTTCTGTACCCCTATCAGTTCCTGAAGCGCGTACTGCTCCTTCTCCCTCCTCTCCGCCTCGTATCTGGACTTCAACTCCGCGATGGCGGTGTCAGGCGGCTTCGCGGTGTAGACGACGGGCCTGCTCTTCTGCTCATCGACCCAGCCCTTCCCGTGGAGCGACTCGAGGGCCTCGTAGACCTTCGAGTAAGGAATCCTTGCGTCGCGACTCACATCGTTCGCGGTCATCGTGCCTCCCCGCAGCAAAGAGATGTAGGCTTTGACTTCGGTGCCCGTCAACCCGAGCTCCTTGAGGGCTGAAAGCGCGCGTTCACTGAGGGACATCTCCGAAGGTCAATTCGCGGGGCACTCTTATTTAGTCTAGCGAATCCCGGCTCGCGAACCCGGTCTATCACCCTCATGCGGTCCCGCCGCTTCTTCCCGGGATATCGCGGCTGCCGCGAGGACAACAGCCCGCCCCCAAGAGGTGGCTCTGCCGCTCGCGCGTTCTGCAGCGTATTCTGCTGGGTCGGGGGTAATTGTCGCAGTCGCAGAAGGGTTGACTTAACTGGCGGTGCTCGAGCTCGTCGGCGTCGCTGGAAATCGCAGTCATGATATGCGGGGGCAGCGCCGACCATATCACAACTCGGCTCCCCGGGAGGGCTCGATCTCCTCGGGCTTGGGGGCGGCATCCAGACATCAAATTCTTGGCATTCCTATCAGGGGTCTTCTCGTTCAGCTGCACGCTCCATCCGACAAAAATGAGGTGAGAATTGACAGTCCCCTCCCCGCGTAAATGAGTCCGCTTCGGGCAAATCTTATAATAATGGTGGAGCCATTAAACAGTCCATGGCCTTGGACCCACTCGAGTGGATAATCATTGGAGTGATAGTGGTCGTCATCTTTCTCTGGGGCCCCACGAAAATCCCAGCACTCGCGAGGGCGTTGGGGCGGGCGAAAAGGGAGTACCAAGAGGGGAAGAAAGAGGGCGGCTCAGAGTAGCCGTTTGGCTACGACTTCAACAAGCGCCTGTACCTGACCAGGACCGCCACCTGAGCGAGCGATAGTGCAGTCCCGAAGGGGAGGTACCACAGCGTAGCGATCGCGGTGACGACCCTTCCGTACCAAGCCCACCACCATCGGTAAAACCCCGAAACGAGGAAGAAGAGCCAGAGGAATCCCTGGACAACGAAAGGGGTTGCCATTGAGGCGGGATCTACCCCCACCAGCGAGACCAGGAAACCCCAAGGTCCGACTCCCGGCCCGAAGTACCTCCCCAGGAGAAGAGCGTGCATTCCGTCGAAGAGCATGTAGCCTCCCACCACGACGGGAATGGTCGAGACTGTTGCGACGACTGCCCTAGGGCGCATCCTCGTTGATCCAGATGTCGTTGCCGTCGGGGTCCTTCAGCATCGCGAGACTTCCCCACTCGGACTTGGTGAAGTCCGTCTCGAACTTCACACCTCTCTTCTTGAGTTCCTTCACGGTTCCCTCGACGTCCTTCGCGTAGAATGAGATACCCGTGTTCCCGGGCTCGAGCTTGCTCTTCGGCTGCTGGCAGAGGTGAATCTTCCAGGCTGCGCCCTTCGGCCAGACAGTGACCCAGTGCCCCTGGACCGAGGACTCGAAGCCGAGCTTCTCGCTGTACCACCTCGCCGACCTCTTGCCGTTTGATACCACAACGGCGACAGAAAAGTTGCGGTTGAACACCACCCGACGCCTCTAAGCCTAGGGCCTTATCCGTTTCGCTCCGTCATACCCCACGTCCTGAATATGGCTGTCGTGTCAGAAGTCCAGTGACGCTCCTGGCCGCTCATCACAGGTTACCTTCATGAGGTTTGGCTGATCTTCGTTGAAGCAGTCTCGGGTTCTTCATGACCATCTTCTTCTTTCTCAGCCGGTGAGCCGGAACGGATCCGACGTAGCTCGAGTCGGGGCGTCTCTTTACGTAACTACGATTATTCCCGTCATAGAGGGGGTGGATACTTCAGTAGTATCGGTAGGTCCCGCCACGGTGAAGGTCACGCTGACATGTTTCCGTACGGAAGGTTTCCGGAATCGAACGACTTGGCACCAGCGGGGACGGAGGTCGAGGTGAACAATCAATCCGAGGAACGGGACCAGCGACTCCGGAGCTCTCTTGGAGAGAGCGGTGGCCCGCCCGCTTCCAACCCTCTGAAGGACGAAACGACGGTATTTACGCTTGGTGTGGAGAGAGTCTCAGAACCACTTATCTAACCTCGCATTTCTAATTTCTCAGCCTTGCCTTCACTTGCCAAGATTTTCATCGTGCTCTCGGTCTCTTCTCTCTGGCAGGCAGTCTCGGGCTACGCGGACATCTTCTCCCACAGGTTCGTTTTCAGAACGTTCGACCCACCGCTGAACCCAGCGCACCTCTCCCTCTACTCAGCATCGCTGGTCGGCTTGATCGCGATCTGGTTGGGATTGAGAGCGAGACGCCGAGAAGCAAACGGATCCGCCGCTTCTCCGGGACTCCGCATCGCGTTCGTCGGAGGGGGTGCTGAACTCCTCGCTGGCTTCATTAACGAGGTCTACCACCAGGTCGTTGTCTACCTCTTCAACAACAGCGCGCTGCACTTCGCTATTCACGGCCTCTTCGTCATCTCCATGCTCGTCGTCGCGCTCGGCGGTCTCGTCGCCACGACGTCCCTCCTGTCGCAGAGCCCCAGCGGCTCTCTGCAGTGGAGTTCCTCGATCTTAGTCTCCTCGATCTGGCTACTGACGATAGGTTCTGTCTCGTATATCGCTGCCTCCGCGGGCGAGGCGGCTGGCTACGCCTATCTTCTGTCCGGGGCCCTTGTGGCTGCAGTGATAGTGACTTCGGCGCTCCCTGTGATCGACCGCTTCGGCGCAATCGTCTTGGCGTCCGCTCTCTTCCTGATCGTCAACGGAGGACTGATCTACTTCTTCACAAAGGGTTTCGCGTTTCTTCCCTACTCGGTGATCGCCGCGCTCGCGGTCGAGCTGGTCTGGAGGGGAGTGCGAGGTTTCGGGCTCAACGGCCCCCTCTTCACGGGAGCCTTCCTCGGCTTTATCTCGTACTGGCTTCTCTATCCGTACTCTTTCGCGTTCTTTGGCTCGGGCGCGTTGCCGACCTCAGACGCGGTCGCTCCCCTCCTCGGCGCTACAGTGACCGGCATACTCGGGGCTGCCCTCGGCACCGTAGCGCGGAACTACTTCGCGGGCTTTGTTCGGTCTAGCATCGCAGAAGAACAGCAACGGCTAAAAGCACAGACCGTGTGAGAGAGGGCGTCATGGCTTCGCTGAGGCCGGACTTTGCGGCACTCCGCGTCGTTCAGCTCTCTCACCTGAAGTGTGAAGAGTGCGAGTTCGAGTTCGACTACCAATGGGTTCCGGCGGTCTCTCTTACGCTGATTAGGCTGGGTAAGTCGAGACAGATACGCTGCCCGAAGTGCGAGAACTGGTCGAGCTTCAACCTTTCAGAGACAAGAGTTGACCCGAAGGTCCATCGGTGTTCCGTGAAGGTAGGACCAATCTAGCGAGCCGACGAACTCATCAAGCCGTCTTCAGGCTGTAAAATCACCTGTTTTAGACTTTATAAGTCACTCCTAGAGCTAACTTCTTCTCGATGCCAACCTTCGAAAGGAGCATCGAGATAGCCGCATCTCCCGAGACAGTCTGGAAGATTGCAGCAGACCCATCCCTCATCCCCAAGGTATTCCCCGACGTCATCTCTGCCACCACCGACCGGCCCGGATTGGCGCAGGTCGGCCAGAAGGTCACCGTGACGGCGAAGGTGGCTGGCCGGCGAGTTCAAGCGACAACGGAGAATACCGAGGTCATCCCGAACAAGAAGCTCGTCCTTAAGCAACTGCCCGGCGGATTCATGAAGACCTTCGTCAGCACATACACCTTCGAGCCAACGAACAAGGGAACCAGAATGACGTCGAAGGCCGAGTACGAGGCTTCAGCTGGATACCTCGGAAAGTTTCTGAGCGTCCTCGTCGTGAACAGGACCGTCAAGAAGAATCTGGAACTGAGCGTGAAGAATGTCAAGGAGCTTGCGGAGCTGAAGGAGCTACCCGCGTCGAAATCGGGCTAGCTCCACCCTCTTTCTTAAAGGTGGAAGCCAATCATTCCGTGTTTGTATTTACTCACCAGAACTATGTCCTTCAAGCTGCGCGTGACTGCCGACAGGCTCGCAACATCGTCGAGGTTATCCGAGGAATCCCTGTCAATCTTAAGCAGAGTGAGATGAATGCTTTCGTGGCTCATTATTCCCACGAACAATCCCGGCAGGTCGGCAAGGCGTCGCCAGGCGGTGCTGCCACAGATGCTGACCGAGCGGTTTTCCGCGTCGACGACCACGTCTGGGAGGTCCGCGGGGCACGAGCTATCCAGATTAACCTCATCGCATACCAAGGTAGCACTTGATCGTTTCTGCAAGATAAGTGAGTTGTGAAGCAATGGTATGGATTAGCAGGACAGATGTATTGCAAGACTGTTCACTTGTTGGACCCCTCTTCGGAGGGCGGGGAAAGCTGGGTCTTCGTCGCTCGAGGTAGACCCGTAATCTGAACTTGTGATTCCACGCGTATTTTAAGCGCGCAATCGCACACCAAACGAATTGACTGCGCCTGCGGGCGAGAATCATCGCCCCTCTCTCGGAGATCATCTTCGCCAATCGGAGCGCGCAACAATCGCACGCCTCTCTCTTTTGGGTCACGAGCTCCGCGCATTCCTATCTCCCCAACCCCGTTTCCTTTGCCTCACACACAAGAGGGGATTTCTTGAGTGGTTTGACGCAGACTTCCATCAGATGCTGGCGCCGGGGCCATGCGAGTGGCAGGTTCGCGGCTCTCAGCGGTAACGCAATCGCACGCAGAGAGCTGGGGGAATGTCACTAGACTTTGGTCTTGCAGTTGCACTCCACGGTTATCTTGGCGCAGGCGATGCAGTACCTGACAGCCCCCCTTATCACTGCGCTTCCCCCGCACTTCCCGCAGACTGCAGGCACATCCATCTCCTGTTTCATGATTCCAGCTTCCGTTCAGCTACCCATCGAATTGATTTGGAATCTATAAGCCTCTATGCGAAAATCTGTCACTTGCTTTCTTAAGTAAGAAGTCTATCGCATTATGTTATACGATTCGCTTACTGACGCGTCCGAAGTTGCGAGGATTTCAAACCAGTCGTTGGTTATCGCGTGTTTTCATGGAGAGATGAGTTCCGACTACTCAGAACCCCATCTCGATAGATCCGATAACGAGTCCTGTAGGGTGGCAATTTGTATCTCAGAACAACTTCCTTTGCGGCCCCTTCTCAGCTGCCGTCTTCACGTGACACTCAAGACCAGGGTCTCGAAAGGCGGTAGAGCTTCTGTCCCAGAATTACTGTCCATTCGACGTAAAACAATTCGATGAACAGAAAGGCTATGTTCGGTGCGTCGGGCGTCGCAAAGCCCTCTGCGGCAATCGCGAAGAAGAGTATGAAAAGCAGCCCGAAGGCGATGTTCATCCAGGAGTAGCCCCTCCCGAATGTCCTGCTGCTTCGGATCGCCACTCCCGTCCCGAGGAACGCAAAAATCCACAACACTCCTTGTGTGAAAAAGAGTCCGTACGTGGAATAGACCAGGACCCTGGCCACGTTGATTATCGTCGGCTTCTCCGAAACTGCCGCGGAGTTGTAGACTACCGCCGCCGAGAAAAACGCATAGTATCGCAACACTAGGAAGCCGACCAAGATAGCTGAGGCAATGACCCCGAACCCGAGACAGACCATTGCGTAGTTAGGACTCGTTATCTTCAGTGTCCGGTAGAGAGTCAGGTAGATCATCATGGCCGCGAGCCCCACCATGCCGAGTCCCACCATCTCGCCCAGAGGCGCGTAGTTTGTGAACCACTGAGCGAGGAACTGTGGCCACCCGCCAGAGACGAACCCGGGTTCGGTGGCGTACCCCAGACCCCCCGTCATGAGCGTCAAGAGAAAGGAGATGATTCCGGCGATAACACCGCTCAAACCTGCAATCTGCAGGAGCCTCTCGTCCTCGTTCATCTCATCGTCGCCTCCGAGGGGGAGGTTTCAACCGGCCGTGTATTTTAATCAGCCTCGTCGCATTTGACGACGAGCAAACGCTCTTCTCGAGGCATGGGTGGGTTGGTCAGCCCGAGAGTACCAGCGTAACCACATACTCCCAGGGCCCCGCGTGCCACGTCACAGTCGGATGGGGAAGGGAGGCCTCCCCATCCAGTTAATTCTCAGGGGGATTGATTTCGCCCTGAGCTAATTCGGAGAGGTTGTCGGGTCTCCCTGGACGGGCGACCTGCTTAGCTTCGCTATCACCCTTTCGACTCGTTTCCGCTTCGCCCCCTTCTGGATGTCATCAAGTCGAGAAGCGAGCGTCTCGACGAAGGCCGCTCTGTTCTTGTCGGTGACTATCGGCACGAGATTCTCAGAGTACATCGGAAGCTGATTGGTCGGAGAACGCTTCAACTGTTCTATGAGCAGCGGAATCACCCTCTCTCTGTACTGAGGTAGTGATGCGAGCTTAATCAGAATGCCTACCGCATGGTCCCTGGTGATGACGGAGCCTTTCTCTCCAGAGCCAACAATCTTGGTTAGCATCCCGTAAATGGTCTTGGAGTTCGCCAGCGCAATCTGGTCGAGAGCAGCCATCCCACCCCAAACTAATCGATTGTTCTCGCTGTCGAGCAGTGAAGAGAACTCTCCCGCGTATTTGGCAATCAGAGCGGGCTTTCGCTCCCCAACTTCATAGAGAACCTTGATGCAGTCACTCTGGATTTCCCGATCCTTGTTTGCAAGATTCCCGACGAGTTCTTCGACCGCCAGTTCGTCGTTCCTGTCAACGATTAGCATTGCGAGCTTCTGATTGGGAACTTCGTCTCTTCGGTTCAGAGAGCTGGCCAACTTGTCAATTATCGTCATCCCGGCCGTGCTGCAATTTCGTGATTCATGGGGATAAAAAAGCCTTCAGGAGTTGGGACCTCAAGGAGTCGGGAGACCAGCCTGAAGAGGCGATTCGACTCTCCCGTGTCAGGATCCGCCGGCCGCCGCCCCTCCCGATACTCTCTGGCTGACTGAGGCCGTTCGAGGATTGTTTCTCCATTACCTCTCACCCTGAAACCCCTTCGACGGCCGCCCGCAGCATGACGAGGATTCTACAACCCCAGGTACGATTCCCTGAGGGAGGCGTTCGCGCGAAACTCTTCGGGCTTCCCCTCGAATATCACTCTCCCAGTGTCCAGCAGGTACGCCCGGTTCGCTATGGCGAGCGCCGCCTCGATGTTCTGCTCCACGAGTAGAATCGTGATCCCCGTCTTCTCTCTGAGTTCCCCAAGGACCTCGAAGACCTTCGAGGCGACGACCGGCGCCAGGCCGAGGGAAGGCTCGTCGAGCATCAGCAACTCTGGATTCGACATGAGTCCCCTCCCGATCGCGAGCATCTGCTGCTCCCCCCCGCTCAAGAGGCCCGCGCGCTGACCGCGCCTCTCCTTCAGGATGGGAAAGAGGTTGCACACAAACTCCCTATTGTCGTCGATCTTACTACGGGCGCGCTTCGTAAAGGCGCCGAGGTCCAGATTTTCCTCGACCGTCATCCTGGTGAAGAGCCCCCTCCCCTCTGGAACTAGGGAGATACCGAGGGAGGTGACTCTGTCGGCCCGGAGTCCGCTTATCTCCCGAAGACGGAAGGCCACACGCCCCCGCCTCGGCTTGAGAACCCCTTGCACGGTTCTCAGGGACGTGGTCTTCCCCGCTCCATTGGAGCCGAGGAGTACCGCGAGCTCTCCCTCCTCGACCTTGAAAGAAACATCCCAGAGAGCCCTTGTCTCCCCGTAGTAGACTTCGAGGTTGGAGGCTTCTAGGAGCGGCCTTCCGCTCAAGCAGACCCCCCAAAGTAGGCCTCGAGCACACTCTGATCCTTCACGACCATCTCTGGAGCACCCTCGGCTATCACGGCCCCGTGGTGCAGGACCACAACCCTATCCACCGTCCGCATCAGAACGCGCATGACGTGCTCCGTCCAGACGAGGGTGAGCCCGAATTCCTTTGAGAGCTTCCTTATCATCTCAGAAGCCCACTGAGTTTCCGCGACGGTCAGCCCGGCCGCGAATTCGTCTAGGAGAATCAACCTCGGTGAAGTGCCCAAGGCGCGGGCCACCTCCAACCTCTTCTTCTCTCCCCCGGTGAGCCTCTTGGCCATCTCGTGCATCTTCCCCCCGAAGCCGAGGAGGTTGCAGATTTCTGCCGGGTCTTTCGGGAGTCTGCCGTTCCCCCCTCCGTGGCTAAACATCGAAGCGGCGCCGACGTTCTCGAGGACCGTCATCTCCGGGAAGGGCTGGGG
>Ga0209237_1001664_pt1 | contig 13153 bp, 9 predicted proteins | sample GraSoi013_1_40cm_2_FD_185820 | JGI IMG/M metagenome (GOLD analysis project Ga0209237, IMG submission 185820) | Grasslands soil microbial communities from the Angelo Coastal Reserve, California, USA - Sample 10_02_2013_1_40cm (SPAdes) (version 2) | ecosystem: Environmental > Terrestrial > Soil >... | reverse complement strand
ATCTGCACGGCATAGCTCTCCGGGTCCGCGATGCCCGCCACCGCGACGACGTGCCGGCCCGTCAGGGCGGCGGTCTCCACCCGGCCGCCGGACAGCATGCCCTCCAGATGGTCGAGCGCGAGGTGCACCACCGCCACGGGTTTCCCGGGCCAGCGCGCGGCCAGGGCGGCGGCCCGCCCGCGGGCCTCCTCAGCTCCCGCCCGCTTGCGGGTGACGACCACCGCATCGGCGCGCCGCAGCGCGCTCCCCGATTCACGCCACGGGCCGGCCGGAAGCAGCCAGGGCGGGAGCCGGACGTCCTCGGCGCTCACCAGAACGAGGTTCAGATCGCGTCGCACGGCGAGGGTTTGAAAGGCGTCGTCCAACACGAGCACGTCCGCGCCGCCCGCCAACGCCTGCGCCGCCCCCGCCACGCGATCGGGGTTCGGTACGACGACTGCGCCGGGCACGAGCCGCTCGTGGACTCTGGGCTCATCCCCACCGTGGCCCCGGAGCAGAATTCCCGGCGTCCGGCCCCGCGCCGCGTAGAACGCCGCGATCCACGCCGCGAGCGGCGTCTTGCCGGCGCCGCCGACCGCGCGGTTCCCCACGGCGACCGAAGGGAGTGGGAGCGGCCGCGGCGTCAGGAGTCCGACTCGGTAGAGGGCGGCGCGTACCCACACGACGGCACCGTACAGCGCCGAGAGGGGGAGCAGCGCGGCTCGGACCGTCCGCGCGAGCGCGTTCCGGCTCTGCCACAGCCAGCGGGCCAGCCGGTGGAGGGGATGCTGTCTCATGCCGGTTGCGTCACCTCGCGCAGGGCGTGCGCGACGGCCGTCATCCCCCGGCGCAGGGCTTCCTTGCCCTCCGCCACCGACACCGCCGGCCCGTACACGACCTCGACCGTCGCGAACGGCTTGGGGATGCACATGCGGTCCCAAGTGGGCAGCCACCACGCCGACGAGGGCCGCGCGCCGATCGGCAGCAGGGGCACGCCCGCGTGCTGCGCCGCGGCGACCGCGCCAGGCTGCACCCGCTCGGCGGGGCCGCGCGGCCCGTCGGGCGTCACGGCAACCACCGCGCCCCCCTGCAGCGCCCGAACGATGCCGAGCAGCCCCACTTCCCCACCCCGTTTCGTGGAGCCGCGCACCGAGCGGTAGCCCCAGCGCTGGGCCAGGTCCGCCAAGTAGCCGCCGTCACGATGGCGGCTGATGAGCAGCACGACATCCTCGTGCCGGTGGTGGAACAACAAGGGCAGGATGCGGCTGTGCCACAGCACGAACACGAACGGCCGCCGCGTCTCGCGCAGCGCCCGCAGGTGCTCGGCACCGCGCACGCGGATGCGCCAGGTCGCGGCGAGCAGCCGGACCAGCGCGGGGCCGATCACGGCCGCGAGCCGCTCCGCCCAGCGCAGCTTCATCGCAGCAGCTCCGCAGCAATATCCGCCACGCGGTCCGCGGCCCCCGGAGCGCCGAGCCGCTCCCGCACCTGCGCCAGGCCCTCGCGCTGGCGCCGCGCGGCGACGCCGTCCGCGTCGAGCAACGGCAGTACCGCCTCAGCGAGCGCGCGCGGGTTCGCCGCGCCCTGCAACAACTCGGGGCAGACCGCTGCCTGCGCCACCAGATTCACCAGCCCGACCCACCGCACCTGGATCAACCGCATGGCGATGAACCCGGAGACCGGGTGCAGCCGGTAGGCGATCACCATCGGCACGTCGGCCAGCGCCGCCTCCAGGGTGGTCGTGCCCGACTTGCAGATGCCGGCGTCGGCGGCGGCGAACACGACGGCCGGATCCCCCGAGGCGACGAGGAACTCCCCCGCGTCCGGGTAGGCGGCGCCCGGGCTGCCCGCCACGACGACCTGCACCTCCGGCCGCGCCGCCCGCACCCGCGCGGCGGCGACACGCCAGGCGGGCCACATGCGCCGGACCTCCTGCCCCCGACTCCCGGGGAAGAGGCCGAGCACCGGCCGCGCCGGATCGAGGCCGAGGGCACGCTTGGCTTCCGGGCGAGGTGGTGCAGGCGGCCGGTCCTTGAGTGGATGCCCGACGAACGTCGCGGGCACGCCGCGCTCGCGGAAGAACTGTTCCTCGAACGGCAGGATCACGGCCAACCGTCGCACCGTCCGGGCGAGACGCTTGACCCGTCCGCGCCCCCAAGCCCACAACTGCGGCGCGATGTAATAGAGGACGGGCAGCCCCGCCTCGGCCGCGGCGGCCGCGGCGCGCAGGTGGTAGCCGGGATAGTCGATCAACAAGGCGAGGTCGTAGCGGCCCGACCGGAACGCCGCCCGGGTCCGCGCCAGGAGGCGGTAGTGCGCGGGGAGTTTCGCCAGTGCCTCGACGAACCCCACCACGGAGAACTGCTCCATGCGGTCCAGCAGCGTCGCGCCTGCCCCAGCCATGCGGGGCCCGCCGAACGCCTCGAGCTGCGCGCCGGGCAAGCGGCGTCGCAAGGCGGCCACTACGGCGGCGCCATGGGCGTCCCCCGACGGCTCGCCCGCCGAGAGGTAGATGCGAGGCGACCCGCTCACGGCCGGGCGGCGGAGAGCGGCGAAGCCTGGATGGCGTCGGCGACGCGGTAGGCGAGCGTCAGCGCCTGGAGCCCCGCCGCGCCGGACACGACGACGTCGCCTTCCCCGCGGACGGCGCGCAGGAAGCTCTCGAGCTCGAGCGCCAGCGGCTCGGCCTCCGGGGCGCTGAGCTTCACGTGGTGCACGATCTCCTCGAGATGGCGCGCGCCCATCGCCTGCCAGCCCGCCTTCAGCTCGTAGAAATGCCCGGTGCCCTGCGCGAGGTCGAGGGAGAAGTATCCCGTCGGCTGGAAGATGCGCAGCGTGCGCGTGCGCTTCGGCGTCACGCGGCTCGCCGTCACCAAGGCCACCGCGCCGTTGGCGAACTCGACCCGGGCGTTTGCGATGTCCACATGGGCGGTCAGGAGCGGCGCCCCCGTCGCCCGCACCTCGGTGACGTCCGCGTGCACCAGCTCGAGCACGAGATCGAGGTCGTGGATCATGAGGTCGAGGATCACCGCGACGTCGGTGCCCCGCGGCTGGAACGGGGCCAACCGCTCGCACTGCAGGAACCGCGGGCTCTCGAGGTAGGGCGCCGCGCCGCGTACCGCGCGATTGAACCGCTCCACGTGCCCCACCTGCAGCGTGGCACCGGACGCGTCCGCGGCGCGTACCAGGCGCTCCGCGCTCTCCAGCGTGTCGGCGAGCGGCTTCTCGATCAGCGCGGAGATGCCGCGGGACAGCACGGCCAATCCCACCTCGGCGTGCGCCCTGGTGGGCACGACGACCGACACGGCTTCGACCCGCTCGAGCAAGGCCTCCAGGGTGGGAAACGCGACGGTATCCAGCTCGCGCCCCACCTGGTCGCCACGGCCCGGATGATGATCGTAGATGCCCACCAGCTGCGCGTCCGGCAGCTTCCGGTACAGCCGTGCGTGGTGGAAGCCGAGGGCGCCGGTCCCGATGACGCCGACGCGCACCCGCCGCGTGGTCACACCATGACCCCCCGCTGGGAGGCTTCGATGAAGGAGAGGAACTTCTCCACCTCCGGCAGGGGCGGCAGCTCGGCTCGCGCCCGGGCGATCCCCTGACTGACCGTGAGGTCGGAATTGAAGAGTAGGCGGTAGGCCCGCTTCAGCGCCAGCTTCACGTCGGGCGAGAACCCCGCCCGCTGCAGCCCCACCGAGTTGAGGCCGTAGAGGTGGACCGGATTGCCCACCGCCTTCGTGTATGGCGGCACATCCTGGTTGACGCGCGAGCCCCCGCCCACGAAGGCATACGTGCCGATACGCACGAACTGGTGGATCGGCACGAGGCCGCTGATGATCGCCCGGTCCTCGACGGTCACGTGCCCCGCCATCTGGATGCCGTTGGCCAGGATGACGTCGCTGCCGATGGCGCAGTCGTGCGCGATGTGCACGTACGTCATGATGAAGCAGCGCTGGCCGACCGAAGTCTTGCCCGTCGCGGTGGTGCCGCGGTTGATGGTGCAGTACTCGCGGATGATGGTACCGTCGCCGATCTGGACCCAGGTTTCCTCGCCCTTGTACTTGAGGTCCTGGGGATCGTTGCCGATCACCGTGCCGTAGCCGATCTTCACGCCGCGGCCGATCCGGGTCGTGCGCTCCAGCACCGCGTGGGCGGCGATCTGCGTGTGGTCCCCGACGGTCACCCGCGGCCCGATGATGGCAAACGGTCCGACCGCGACGTCGGGCCCGAGCTCGGCGGTGGGATCGATGAGCGCCGTGCGATGGATCACCGGTCCGTCACGATCGCCATCATCTCCGCCTCGGCCACGAGCTGGCCGTCGACGTAGCCGGCGCCCTTCATCTTGCAGGTCTTGCCCCGGAACTGGAGCATCTCCAGCTCGAAGCGGATCTGGTCCCCGGGCAGCACCGGACGGCGGAACTTCACGTTGTCGAGCGACATGAAGTAGACGACCTTGTCCTCCACGTCCTGTCCCTCGAAATGGCTCATCAGCAGCATCCCGCCGACCTGCGCCATCGCCTCGATGATCAACACCCCCGGCATGATCGGGTGCCCCGGGAAGTGCCCCTGGAAGAACGGCTCGTTGATCGTGACGTTCTTGATCCCCACGATCCGCTTGTCGCCCTCCACCTCGATGATCCGGTCCACCAGCAGGAAGGGGTAGCGGTGCGGCAGGATGTCCATGATCCGGCCGATGTCGAATGCCGGGCGTCCGGTTCGCTTGGCGGCGCGCGCCAGGGCACGCGCCAGCGCCACGTTCCCGATGTGGCTGGGCCGCGTGGCCACGATGTGCGCCCGAATGCGCGCCCCGGTCAGCGCCAGATCGCCGACGATGTCCGCGGTCTTATGGCGCACGAACTCGTCCGGCCAGCGCAGCTGGCCGCCATTCACCACGCCGCGCTCGTCCAGGACGATCGCACTGGACGCGCTGGCGCCTTTGATCAGCCCCTTGGCCTTGAGCGCCTCCACCTCGCTCGCGAACCCGAACGTGCGCGCGGGCGCGAGCTCGCGGCCGAACAGCTCCGTCGTCACGTCGAAGGTGCCGGCCTGGCGGCCGATCAGGGGATGCGGGAACTCGACCGTTACGGTGAGGCGGAGCGTCTTCGCGGGCGCGACCACGTAGGCCGCCTCGCCCTCGGTGACGGTGAACGGCGCCTGCACCGTGAGCACCGAGGGCTCGCCCCCCACGTCCACCGGACGCGCCCGGGCCAGGGCCTCGAAGTAGGGTTGCACGCTGCCGTCGAGGATCGGCGGCTCCGGCCCGGTGAGCTCGATCATCAGGTCGTCGATCTCGTGGGCCGCGACGGCCGCCAACAGGTGCTCGACCGTGTGGATGGTCTGGTCGCCGTGACCGATGGCGGTGCGGCGCTCGAGCGCCTCCACCTCGGTGATCCGCGCCGCGATCTCCGGCCGGCCGGCGAGGTCTGCCCGCCGGAACACGATCCCCTGGCCCGAGGGCGCGGGGAGGAACGTCGCCTGCGTGGCCGCCCCCGTGTGCAGCCCCGTGCCCGAGAGCGACTGCGGCTGCTGAATGGAGCGTCTCGCGTTAGGCATCCCGGTCCCGGCGCACCAGCGCCTCGAGGTCGTCGACGATTTTGGCCAATCGATACAGCGCCGCCTGGGCGCGCAGGTATTCCCGATGGGAGCGGGCGGGGTACCCGGACACGATGGCGCCGTCGGGGATGTCGCCGATCACCCCGCCTTGGACCGTGACCCGCACCCGGCTGCCGATCGTGAGGTGGTCCGCCAGTCCCACCTGGCCGGCCAGGAAGACGTCGTCCCCAACGTGGGTGCTCCCCGCGATGCCCACCATGGCGGCGATCAGGCAGCGGGCCCCGATCCGGACGTTGTGCGCCACCTGCACGAGGTTGTCAATCTTGGTGCCCGGGCCGATCACCGTGTCGTCGACACTGCCCCGGTCCACCGTGGTGTTGGCGCCGATCTCCACGTCGTCGCCGATGAGGCAGCGCCCGACCTGGGGAATCTTGCGCGGCAGCTCGCCCCGCGTGCTCGGCACGTACCCGAAGCCGTCGCTGCCCAGCACGGCCCCCGCATGCAGGATCACCCGGTTCCCGATCTCCGTCCCGCTGTAGACGGTCACGCGCGGGAACAGCTCGACGTCGTCGCCGACCTGCACCCCGTCCGCCAGGGCACACCCCGCCCCCAGGCGCACGTTGCGGCCCAGATGCACGTCGCGGCCCAGGGCCACATGCGGCCCGATCACCACCGGGTCCTGCCACGTGGCGCCGCGCCCGATGACGGCGGTCGGGTGCACGCCCGGTTGCCACACGGGTGGCGGGTAGAGCACCGGCAGGACGGCGAGCAGCGCGGCATGGGTGTCCGGTACGACGATGCGCACGGCCGGCCCTCCGGGGGCGGCGGCGAATTCTTCCTTGCAGAGCACCACCCCGGCGCGCGAGCGCTGAAAGTAGGGGAGGTACTTGGAGCTGGCAAGAAACGAAAGGTCGTCCGGCCCGGCCCGATCGATGGGCGCGACCGCGACGACCCGCACCTCGCCGCTCCCCGGCGCGATGAGGCGGCCCCCGGTCAGGGCCGCGATCTCCTGCGCGGTGATCGCCCGCTCGTGCTCCACGCCGCCTCCCGCGCCGCCCTTCACGGGCCGGGCGCCCTTTCCGTTACTGCGCCGACTGGAGGCGCTGCAGTACCTTGGCCGTGAGGTCCAGCGCGGGGTCGGCGGCCACGATGGGGTTCCCCGGGGCGTCCGCGTCGAAGATGAACGAGTAGTTCCCTTCGGCGCGCAGCCCCTGGATGATCGAGTTCACCCGCGCCTGGATCGGCTGTAGCAACTCGGCCTCGCGCTGCTGGGCCCGCTGCTGCAGTTCGTCGGTGCGCTGTTGCAGCCGCGTCTGCATCTGGCGCAGCTGATCCAGCCGCTGTTGCTTGGCGGCGGGGGACAGCGCGATCGTCGCCTGTTCATACGCCTGGGTCGCGGAGTCGAGCTGTTGCGACAGCTTTTGGACCTCCTCCTTGAAGCCCAGCACTTCTTTGTTGAAGGTCGACTCCGCCGCGGCGTAGCCGGGCGTGCGTTGCAGAATCTGGCGCGAGGACACGAATCCGAACTTGAGCGGACCGGGCGCGACCGTCGCCCGCGGGGCGGGGGGGGCGGGGGCGGGGGCGGCCGGGGCTTGGGCCGCCGCCTGCAGCGTGCCCGCCAGCGCCAGACACACCACGACTACACGCTTCATAAACGTCTCCGAGGGAATTGGCATCAGAAGAAGTTGCCGAGTTTGAAGTGGAGTTTCCAGCCCGGCGCGGGCCGGCCGAGAAGGTCCATCTTGTCGAAGCCGTAGGCCCAATCGACCCCGAGGGGGCCGAGCGGGGAGATGACGGCGACGCCGATGCCGGCGCCGCGGAACAGCCGGGTCGGGTTGAACTGGCTGGCGCGCGCCCACAGGTTGCCGGCGTCGTAGAAGGTGCTCACGTAGAACATCTGCGACAGCCGCAGGCCCACCTCGCCCGTCATGCTGAAGAACGCCTTCCCGAAGGAATTGGCGCCCGTCGCCTGCCCCGAGCTGGCGTTGGGATCGTAGCCGTTGGGGGTGATGGAGAACTCGTCGTAGCCGCGCAGGGGAATGCCGAACTGCGTGCCGCCCATGAAGAAGAGCTGGTCGAAGAACGGCGAGTCGCCGAACACGAACCCCGACCGGGCCGAGAGGCCGAGCACGAAGCGCATGCCGCCGCCGACCGGCCCTCCCTTGCCGCCCAGCTGGCCAAGCGGCGCGTACCAGCGGCCCTCGAGGTCGAGGCGCTGGAAGTCGCCCTTGCCGCCGAGTAGGCCGCCGCTCTGGGAGAGGCCCGCGCTGGCCATCGAGCCGGCGGTGGGGAATGGCAGGTCGATGCGGGTGTCACGCAGGACCGAGACCCCGAGGGTGGAGCGCAGGCAGTTCGCGCACCCGAAGCGGGCCCGGAAGGCCTGGTTGGAGGCGGAGCCCTCGAACGTCTGCTCGTCGAGCGCATACGAGGCGAAGAGACGGGTGTAGCGGTCGTTGAAGACCGGGAACCCGAGCTGCAGGCTGGTACCGCGCCGGCGCAACCGGCCGAGGTCCGCGATCTGGTAGCGCAGCCGCGTGTCGTGCACGTCGAGGGTCCCCGAGATGCGGGACTCGCGAATCGCCGGGTCGGTGTACGTCACCTGGAAGTCGTTGATGTTCTTGCCGAACTGCCACTGGAACCGGCCCCGCTTGCCCTGGCCGAACAGGTTGGGCTCGTCCAGACCGAGGAACCCCCCCAATCCGGTCCCCTGCCCGACCGACGCCCCGAAGTTCACGTTACCGGTGCGCTTTTCGGAGACGCGGAAGATCACGTCCACATCGCCCTGGTCGTTGGCCGGCTTGGTGTCGGGGACGGGCAGCGGCTGATTGAAGAACCCGAGGTTCGAGATGTTCTGGTAGGACTTGATCAGGGCGTCCTGGCGGAACACGTCGCCCGGGATGAGGACGATCGCGTCCCGGATCACCCGCTCGCGGGTCACGTCGTTGCCGACGATGTCGACCTTGTTGACGATCGCCGGCTGACCCTCGGTGATCACCCACCGCAGGTCGACGACGGGCTTGCCGTCCGGTCCCGTGCGCCGGATCGCCTCGGGCCGCACCTGCGCGTAGATGTAGCCTTCGTTCGAGTAGTACGTCTGCAGCGCTCGCGTAGCGTCGTCCCACTTGCCCTGGTTGAAGTAGGTCACGGCCGCGCGCGCGCCCTGCCGCGGCTCATGGCGGAACGGGTTCAACGTCTCGATCTCGTCGGTCGAAAACCGACGGTTGCCGACCACCTCGAACGTGCCGACACGGTACGGGTCGCCCTCGCTCACCTGCAGGACGAGCGTGGCCTTGCCGGTGGTGTCGTTGACGAGGATCGTGTCCCCCGTCACCTGGAAGTCGGCAAACCCTCGGCTCCCGTAGAATGCGGGCAACTGCTCCTGCTCGTCCGCCCGCAGCTTTTCGTCGTCGTACGCGCCGTCCCGCCACCACCAGAACCCTTCGGGCTTGGTGCCCATGTGGGCGACGATCTGCGCAGCCTGGAAGTGTGTGTTCCCCTTGACGTCGATCCGGGCGATCGCCACCCGGCGGCCTTCGTCGATGTCGAACACCAGCCGCACGCGGCTCGAGTCTCCTTCGAATACGCGCAGCGTCCGCACGCGCGCCAGGTAGTAGCCGCTGGCGCGGTACAGCGAGTCGATGCGCCCGCGCGCGCGCTCCACCGCGGCGGGGTCGAAGGGCCGCCCCTCGGAGAGCTGCACCCGGTCGCGGACCGCGTGCTCGCTCAACCGGTTGACGCCCCGGACCGTCCACTTGATGAGGGTCGGGCGCTCCTTCACGCGGATCACGAGGAGCGGGATCGCCGCCGTGGTGTCCTGCTCGATGCGGATGTCGTCGAACTGGCCGGTGGCGTAGAGCGCCTGGATGGCGTGGCCGAGGTCGCGGTAGCTCACCTGGCGGCCCGGCACCAGGCCGCTGGTGAGGAGCACGCTCGCTCGCCCGACACGCTGGGCGCCCACCACGGCGATCGAATCCGGCACGCGGGCGCCCCCCGTCACGCCCCCGCCTTGCGCGGCGCTGGGGCGCGGAGCGAGACCGACGGCGGTGAGGGCGAGACTGAGGAGGAGCCGGCGGCTCACGCCTTCGTGCCCGTGAGGGCGCGGAAGGCGAGGCGTTCCTTGTCGGGCGCCACGTCGACCTCGATCTCGTCGCCCTTGGCGAACTCCCCGACCAGGATCTTCTCCGACAGCGGGTCTTCCACGTACTTCTGGATCGCGCGCTTCAGCGGGCGGGCGCCGTAGTGCTCGTCGTAGCCGCGATCCACCAGGAAGCTGCTCGCCGCCGGGGTGAGCCGGAGCGTGAGCTCTTCCTCCCCCAGCCGCTTTTGCACCTCGCGCAGCAGGACGACGACGATCTGCGCGATGTGCTCGCGGCTGAGCGGATGGAAGACGATGACATCGTCCAGCCGGTTCAGGAACTCGGGGTTGAAGACTTTGTTGATCTCTTCCTTCACCTTCTCGGAGATCCGCTCGAACGACGCGCGCGTGTCCGGCTGGGCGAAGCCCAGGGTCTTGCCCTTGACCATGTCGCGAGCGCCGACGTTCGAGGTCATGATGACCACGGTGTTCTTGAAGTCGATCACGCGCCCGTAGTTGTCCGTCAGGTGCCCCTCGTCGAGCACCTGCAGCAGGATATTGAACACATCCGGGTGCGCCTTCTCGATCTCGTCGAGCAGCACCACGGAGTACGGCTTGCGCCGCACGGCCTTGGTCAGCGTGCCCGAGTCCTCGTAGCCCACGTAGCCCGGGGGCGCGCCGATCAGCCGGCTCACGGAGAACTTTTCCATGTATTCCGACATGTCGACGCGGATCAGCGCGTTCGCGTCCGCGAACAAGAACCGCGCCAGCGCGCGCGCGAGCTCCGTTTTCCCGACGCCGGTCGGGCCGGAGAAGATGAACGAGCCGATCGGGCGCTTCGGATCCTTGAGCCCGGCCCGGCTGCGGCGGATGGCGCGCGAGATCACCGCGATCGCCTCGTCCTGCCCGACGACCGAGACGTGGATCTCCTCTTCCATGCGGAGCAGCCGCGCGGTCTCGGCCTCCTGCAGCCGCGTGACCGGAATGCCGGTCCACCGCGACACGATGAACGCGATCCCCTCTTCGTTGATCGTGGGCCGCCGGGTCTGCCGCTCCCGCTCCCACTCCTCTTGCTTGTGCCGGATCTCCGTCTGGAGCTCCCGCTCCTGGTCGCGCAGCGACGCGGCGCGCTCGAAATTCTGGTCGCGAACCGCGCCTTCTTTCTCGCCGTTGATGTGCTCGAGCTTCTCCTTCAACGCGGCCACCTCGGGGGGCGGCACCTGCGTCGCCAGTCGCGCCCGCGCTCCGGCTTCGTCGATCACGTCGATGGCCTTGTCCGGAAGGAACCGGTCCGTGATGTAGCGCTCCGACAGCTTCGCCGCAGACTCAAGCGTCGCGTCGGGGATGACCACGCGGTGGTGGTCTTCGTAACGCTTGCGCAGTCCCTTCAGGATGTCGATCGTCTCGTCGACCGTGGGCGGGTCGACGATCACCGTCTGGAACCGACGCTCCAGCGCGCCGTCCTTCTCGATGTACTTGCGGTACTCGTTCAGCGTCGAGGCGCCGACGCACTGCAGCTCGCCACGCGCCAGCGCGGGCTTCAACATGTTCGAGGCATCCACCGCGCCCTCGGCGGCCCCTGCCCCGACCAGCGTATGCAGCTCGTCGATGAACAGGATGATGTTGCGATTCTGCGCGATCTCGTTGATGACCGCCTTCAGCCGCTCCTCGAACTGGCCGCGGTACTTCGTGCCGGCGATCACCGCCGCCATGTCGAGCGACAGGACGCGGTGATCCTTCAGCGCCTCCGGGCACTGGCCGCTCGCGATCAGCTGCGCCAGGCCCTCGACGATCGCCGTCTTGCCCACTCCCGGCTCACCAATCAGGACCGGATTGTTCTTCTTGCGGCGCGACAGGATCTCCATCACGCGCTCGATTTCCTTCTGGCGCCCGATCGTGGGATCGAGCTGCCCCTCGGCCGCGAGCTGCGTCAGGTCGCGGCAAAAGTGGTCGAGCGCGGGAGTCTTGGACTTCTTCTCGCTCTTGGGCGCCGCGGGCTGCGCCGCCGCGCCGCCGCCGCCCGCGGCGGACGGCATCTCGCTCCCCAGCAGCCGCAGCGTCTCGGCGCGCGCCTGCTCCAGATTCACCCCGGCGTCGGTGAGCACCTGCGCCGCGATGCCCTTCTCCTCGCGCAGCAGGCCGAGCAGCAGGTGCTCCGTGCCCACGTAGGAGTGATTCAGCTCGCGGGCCTCGCTCATCGCGAGCTCCAGCACCTTCTTGGCCCGCGAGGTGTACGGCAGGTCAGGGCCAGCGGCGGCTGCGGCCTTCCCCTTCTTGACCGTTTCTTCGATCTTCTGCTGGATCTCTTCGAGGTCGACGTTGAGGTTGGTGAGCACGGCGGCCGCGACGCCCTCGCCCTCGCGGATCAGGCCGAGCAAGATGTGCTCGGTGCCGACGTACTCGTGGTGCAGCCGGGCGGCCTCTTCCCGCGCCATCTGCAGGACTTTCCGCACCCGATCCGTGAAGTTGTAGCCGTTCATCCCCGCTCCTCACGTCCCGCCTCAACCGGCCTCGGCTTCGAGCAGCCGCCGCACATACGTGGCGCGCACCGTCGGCAGCTCGGGGTCGCCGGTCTGCCGCCCCTCAAGCGCTGCCAAGTGCGCGGGCTGGGTATAGATCAGCAGCTTGTTGAGGGTATATACACTCAGGCCCTTGATCAGATTCAGGCCCACCCCCAGCCGCACCCCGCTCAACAAGTTCATCGTCTCTTCGAAGGTCAAGCTGCGCGCGTACTTGAGAAGCCCGTACGCCCGCCACGTCTTGTCGCCCACTTCGTCCGACGCCTTCTGCAACAGCATTTCCCGCGCCTGCGTCTCGTACTCGATCACCTGCCGGACGATTTTCCCCAAGTGGTCAAGCAACTCCTCTTCGGACTTCCCCAGCGTCGTCTGATTGGATAACTGGAAGAAGTTCCCGACGACTTCGCTCCCCTCCCCGTACAACCCCCGAAAAGTCAGCCCCACTTGGGTCAGGCCCTGTAGCACCTTCCCGATTTCCTTGGTCAAGACCAAGCCGGGCAAGTGGATAAGCACGCTTGCCCGCAGCCCGGTCCCTGCGTTGGTCGGGCAAGACGTAAGATAGCCAAATTCCGGGTGAAACGCGAAGGGAAGCAGCCGCCCCAGGTCGCTGTCGACAGCTTCGAGGGCGGCATAGGCCTCCTCCAGAGCGAACCCCGAACACATCCCGTGCAGCCGCAGGTGGTCTTCCTCGTTCACCATCACGCCCACCGGGCCGTGCACGACGAGCGCCGCCCCCGGCCGCGGGCGTGCTTCCCGATCCAGTCCCGCTAACTCCTTGCTCACCAAGTGGCGCTCGTGCAGCAGCTGCCGATCTGGCCGGTCCAATTGGTCCAGTCGGAAGGTAATGGCGTGCCGCAGGTGAGTGCTGGCGGCGGCGGCTTCCTCCACCCGGGTCAGGACGACGGTCCGGTCGGCGTCCCGAGCGCGCTGGCCGAAGACGCAGCCTTGCAGGTTCCGGGCCAGTCGAATTCGGGTCGACAACACGATGTGCCCGCCCGGGCCGGAAGCGTCGAGCCAAGTCATCCCG
>Ga0209237_1001662_pt1 | contig 13161 bp, 15 predicted proteins | sample GraSoi013_1_40cm_2_FD_185820 | JGI IMG/M metagenome (GOLD analysis project Ga0209237, IMG submission 185820) | Grasslands soil microbial communities from the Angelo Coastal Reserve, California, USA - Sample 10_02_2013_1_40cm (SPAdes) (version 2) | ecosystem: Environmental > Terrestrial > Soil >... | reverse complement strand
CGCGCCTCCGAAGTGGGCAAGGAAGTTCCCTCTCGCCTCGTCAAGATGTCGGTCAAGCGCGCGCCACCTCGGCCGCGGTCCCCGGGCACAGCGCTTGCAACTTCGCCGCGGCATTTTCGCGCGAATCCCTACGGGAGGGGACCTGAATGACCTTCGGAAAATGTGTTTGGGACGGCTGCACCCGCCACGCCGAGAAGGAGTCCACCGGCGCCTGCCGGAGGCACCATCTCCAGCTGCGCGACGCGCGCTGCACCGGGTGCCAGGGGCCCCTGCGCAATCGACTGGAGCTCGATCGCAAGCGCTGCGTGCGCTGCTCCGCCGTGCGCGCGGCCTGACCCAAACGCATCAGTCGAGTTCCAGGCTTCCTGCACGCGGTTGCGCCGCCGCGGCCGAGTCGCGCATGGAATTTCGTGGATCTACGCGTGGCATCGGCGTTGCCGCCAGAGACGAGCATGGCGACCGAGCCCGCGCCGTCCGAGAAAACGCCCGAAGGGCAGGTCGTTCACACCTTCACGGTGCTGCGCGGCATGGCCGTCGCGCTCGTGATCGAGACGCGCGACTGGTATTCGGGACTGCTGCAAGCCGCGCTGGCGCGTGTTCGCATCGAGGGTCAGAACTAGGCGGGTGTTGCGGGGGCCGCGGGCGGTCGATGCCGCCCGCGGGACTCCCCTTGTTTCTTGCGCGGCCCTCGAGCCGCGCGCTCCGGCGTGCGCCGGGGCCTTGTGACTGCTAAGGATGTTGGCGCCGCACGTGGCCGCTAGCAGGCTGCGCGCAGCGCGCTCAACAGGTCCGGTGGCGCATTCTCCATCCACACCTCCTGGATTGGAGTTGCCCTCGACGGTGGTGGGGACGATGTCCCCGTCACCGTACCTCCGGTGTACTCTCCTCCGCCGTCGTCGTCAAGCGGGTCAACGGCCGCCGCGCAGCCGCGGATCGAGCACATCACGCAGCGCGTCGCCGAGCATGTTGAAGCCGAAGACGGCGAGCGAGATCGCCACGCCGGGCCACACCGCCATCCACGGCGCGCGCAGCATGTAGGTGCGGCCCGAGCCCGAGAGCATCGCGCCCCACGACGGGTAGGGCGGCGGCACGCCGAAGCCGAGGAACGAGAGCGCGGACTCGGCGAGGATCACGGCCCCGAGGCCGATGGTGGCCAGGATGATGATGGTGGCGAGCACGTTCGGCAGCAGGTGACGCACGATGATCCGCGCGTGGCCGCAGCCGATGGCGCGCGCCGCCTCCACGAACTGGCTCTGCATCACGCCGAGGGTGGCGCCGCGGATCACCCGCGAGTTGGTGGCGGCCGCGATGATGGCCACGGAGATGATCAGGTTCAGCCGCCCGGGGCCGAGCACGGCCATCACCGACAGGATGATGACGAGGTACGGGAACGAGAGCCACGCGTCCACCACGCGCTGGACGGCGAGGTCCCAGACGCCGCCGAAATACGCGCTCGACACGCCGATGGCGGTGGCGACGACGATGGCGAGGGCGATGGTGGCGAAGCCGACGGTGACGGACACCCGCGCGCCGTACACGACGCGGCTCCACATGTCGCGGCTGAGGTTGTCGGTGCCCAGCCAGTGGGCGGCGCTCGGCGGCTTCATGCGGGCGCCGCGGATCGTCTCGTCGAAGCGGTAGGGCGCGATCTGCTCGGCGAACACCGCCATCACGAGCATGGCCACGACGATCACGCCGCCGATCGCGCCGAGCGGCTTGCGGCGCGCGAAGCGCGCCGCGGCCAGCGCCCAGCGCACGGCGGCGGGCCGGGGGCGCGCGCCCGCAGGCGTGGGCGCGGCGCCGTTGAGCTCGAGGGTGGCCGAGGTCATCGCGCTCAATAGCGGATCCGCGGATCGAGCACGGCGTAGAGGGCGTCCACGGCGAGGTTGACGAGGACCACGGTGGACACGACCAGCAGGTTCACGCCCTGGATCACCGGGTAGTCGCGCTGGTTGATCGCGTCGAAGAGGAATCGGCTCACCCCCGGCAGCCCGAAGATCGTCTCGATGACCACGGTGCCGCCGAGGATCTGCGGCAGCTGCGTGCCCAGCAGCGTGATCACCGGGATGACCGCGTTGCGCAGCCCGTGCTTGATCACCACCGCGCGCTCGGCGAGGCCCTTCGCCCACGCCGTGCGCACGTAGTCCTGGCGGAGGACCTCGAGCAGCATGCCACGCGTGAGGCGCATGAGCGCGGCGGCGGAGGCGACGCCGAGGATCACCGCGGGCAGCAGGATCTGCACGACGTGCCCGAGGGGGTCCGCGCGGAACTCGACGAAGCCCGTCACCGGGCGCCAGCCCCACCAGATGGCGGGCAGCACGATCAGCAGCGTGGCCAGCCAGAAGCCCGGCACCGACAGTCCGAGGATGGCGAGGCTGCGCACGACGTAGTCGGAGAGGCTGTCCTGGCGCGCCGCCGCCAGCACGCCGACGGGCACGGCGATGAGCAGCGCGATCAGCGTCGCGTAGAGCGCCAGCTCCGCCGTCACCGGCAGGCGCTGCCCCAGCTCCTGCACCACCGGGCGCCGCGTCCACAGCGACTCGCCGAGGTCGCCGCGCGCCGCGCGCCCGATCCACTCGACGTACTGCACGTGGAAGGGCCGGTCGAGCCCCAGCTTCGCGCGCAGCTCGTCGATGTCCTTCGCGTAGGAGGTCTCGGCGAGCATCAGCTGCACGGCATCGCCCGGGATCAGCCGGGGCAGGGTGAAGACGATGGCGGTGGCGATCAGCAGCGAGGGAACGGCGACCAGGAGGCGCCGGACCAGGTACCGCCGCAACACGGCGCCGCCTCCCGTCGCCTCAGCGTTCGAGCCAGGCGGCCATCAATCGGCCGCCGTAGTCGTAGCCGAAGCTCGGCGCGTAGTTCTTCAGCGCACCCTCCCAGACGCCGATGTAGACGCCCGAAGGCATCTGGACGTAGTACTGCTGCCGGGCCAGATGCCGCTGGATGTCGACGATGATCTCCCGGCGCTTGGCGACATCCGCGGTGCGCCGCTGGCGCACGAGCATATCGGCCACCACCGGATCGTTGATGTGGCTCTGGTTCTTGAGCTCGTCGGGGTAGTACTGGCCGAACAGGAAGTTGTCGGGCTCGAGGAAACCCGTCTGCGGGCCGTAGGTCATGGAGTCGAACTTGCCGTAGAAGCACGTGGAGATGTACGCCCCGTACTCCTTGGTGTCGAGCTTCGCGTCGATGCCCACGTCCTTGAGATATTTCTGGACGAGCTGCATGGAGTCCACGAGGATCGTCGAGCCGTAGGTGGTGAAGCACATGGTGGCGGGGAACCCGTTGGGGTAGCCGGCCGCGGCCAGCAGCCGCTTGGCTTCAGTCGGGTCGTACCGGTAGTAGCGGGCGCCGTCGCCGAGCTTGTCGATCGGGATCGACCACTCCCGCAGCGCGGCGGGCACCGGCGGGTTGAGGACGCCCACGCCCTCGAAGACGGCCTCGATGATCGCCTTCCGGTCGATGGCCAGCGACATCGCCTGGCGCACGCGCACGTCGTTGAACGGCTTGCCATCGGTGCGCATCGAGAGGTGGCTCATCACGGCGGAGGGGTACTCGACCGTCTTGAGGTTGGGCCGCTTCTGCTTGAGCGTGTCCTTGATCTGCACCCAGTCGGTGCGGTTGATCGTGCCGGGGAATTCCCAGCCGAGGTCGTACTTGCCCGCGAGGAACGCGGAGATGCGGGAGGCGTTGTCCTCGTCCACGGTCATCTCGACCCGGTCGATGTAGGGGAGGCCGGCGAGGACGTAGCCCGGGTTGCGCACGAAGCTGAGTCCCACGTTCGGCCGATAGGCGTCGAGCATCCAGGGTCCGGTCCCGACGACGGCCTCGTGCTTCTTGAGGTCGCCGTACTTCTCCACGACCTCCCGGGCGACGATGGCGACGGCCAGCGGGTTGGCCAACATGTCGAGGAACCAGACGAACGGCTCCTTGAGCGTGAACTTGACCGTGTACTTGTCGGTCGCCTCGACCTTCTCCACCGACTTCAGCATGTAGGCGTTGGCGTTGCCCTTCACGGTGAGGAAGTGGTTCACGCTGTACACGACGTCGTCCGCGGTCAGCTCGCGCCCGTTCACCGGAGGCTTGTGGTGCCAGCGCACGCCCTTGCGGAGCTTGAACACGTACGTCGTCTCGCTGGGCTGGCTCCACGACTCGGCGAGGTCGCCCTCGATCACGAAGGTGCCGGGAACGACGCTGGGCCCCGCCTTGTGCTTGAGCAGCCGGCTGTGGGTGAAGCTCAGCGCGATGTGCGTCTTGTAGGAGATCGTCTGGAACGGATCGAAGTGCGGCGGGTCCCACGTGCGGAGCGACAGCGTGCCGCCGCGGCGAGCCCCGGCGTCCGGAGGCTTCGGCGTCTGGGCGCGCGCGACGGAGGGGCGGAGCGTCGAGGCGGCGAGCGCGCCGCCGCTCAGCGCCAGGAGATCGCGTCGGCTCAGAGGCATGACAGCACCTCGTCGAAGATGCCGAGCGTCTCCTCGACGTCGGCCTCCGAGTGCGCGAGGGAGACGTAGATCTTGTTCACGGCCTTCACCGCGCCGCGCCGCAGCAGCTCCTGGTTGAAGCGCGTGATCTTCGCGCGGTCGGCGGTGAGGGTGGCGCGGTAGTCGACCACGGGGCGGTCGGTGAAGAAGAGATCGAAGACGGGCGGCTCGCCGCTCACCTGCGCGGCGACGCCGTGCTTGGTCACGGCGGCCTGCAGGCCGGCCTTCAGCCGCGCGCCCGTCTTGAAGAGGCGCTCGTAGGTGCCGGGCTTGCGCAGCTCGGCCAGCGTGGCGAGGCCGGCGGCGGCCGCGATGGCGTTGCCGTTGAAGGTGCCGGCCTGCCAGACGTAGTCCGGCGTGCCCTCCAGCGCCGCGTCGAAATGGCGCATGATCGCCGCCGGCCCGGCGATGCACGCGAGCGGGAAGCCGCCGGCCACGACCTTGCCGAAGGCCGCGAGGTCGGGAACGACCTTGTAGAACTCCTGGGCGCCGCCGTAGGCGAAGCGGAAGCCGGTGACGATCTCGTCGAACACGAGCGGCACGCCGTGGCGGTGCGTCGCGCGGCGTAGGCCCTCGAGGAAGCCGGGCGCGGGCGGGATCGTGCGCTGGTAGGGCTCGACGATGACGGCGGCGAGCTCGTCGTGATGCGCGTCGATGAGCGCCTCGGTGGTGGCGAGGTCGTTGTACGGCGCGACCAGCACCTCGCCGTCGATGGCGTGCGGGATGCCGGCGGAGTCGGCCATCGGCGCCGGGAACGCCTTGGGCGAGCGCGGCACCACGCTCATCAGCACGTAGTCGTGCGTGCCGTGGAAGCCGCCCTCGAACTTCATGACCTTGTCGCGCTTGCGGTAGGCGCGCGCCACGCGGAGCGCGAAGAACGTCGCCTCGCTGCCGCTGGAGGTGTAGCGCACCTGCTCGGCGCACGGCACGGCGGCCACGATCTCCTCGGCGAGCCGAATGGCCGGCTCGTTGACCACGAAGTACGAGGTGCCGCGCTCCATCTGCCGCTGCACCGCCTCCACCACGGCCGGGTGGGCGTGGCCGAGCAGCATGGGCCCGGAGCCGAGCAGATAGTCGAGGTAGCGGCGGCCGCTCATGTCCCAGAGATAGGCGCCGCGGCCCTCGCGCACGACGAACTCGAGCCCGGGGCCCGAACGGTGACTGCCGAGCACCCCGCCGGGCAGCACGCGGGCGGCGCGCTGCAGGAGATCGGTCTGATCACTCATGGCAAGACCCTGCCTCGTTGCGAAGGTGCGTCATGATACCAGAACCGCCGAGCCCGCAAAGGCGCCGCGCTTGAGCGCGCCGAGCGCGCGGTTGGCCTCGGCGAGCGGGAACGTCGTCGTCGTCAGGCGGACGGGGATCCGCGCCGCCTCCGCCAGCAGGGCCTCGCCGTCGGCGCGCGTGTTGGCGGTGACCGAGCGCACCTGGCGCTCGTAGAAGAGGTCGCGCGCGTAGTCGAGCGGCGGGGTGGGCGTCATGGCGATGCCGGCGAGCGCCAGTGTGCCGCCGCGCGCGAGCCGCCGCAACGCCAGCGGTACCAGCTCGCCGGCCGGCGCGAACACGATGGCGGAGTCGAGCGGCTCCGGCGGCGCGTCGCCCACGTCGCCCGCCCAGGCGGCGCCCAGCGTCCGCGCCAGCTCACGATGCGACGCCGCGCGCGTCAGCACGTGCACGCGGGCGCCGCGCGCGCGGGCGACCTGGAGCGTGACGTGCGCGGAGGAGCCGAACCCCCAGAGGCCGAGCCGCCCGCCGCGCGGCACCGCGGCGCGCTGGAGAGCGCGAAAGCCGATGATGCCGGCGCACAGCAGCGGCGCCGCGTCGACGTCGGAGAACGCCTCCGGAATCGCGTAGGCGAAGGCGGCGGGCACCACCGCGTACTCGGCGAAGCCGCCGTCGGCGTGCCAGCCGGTGAACTCCGCGCGCTCGCACAGGTTCTCGCGGCCGGTCGCACAGTACTCGCAGTGCCCGCACGTCCGCCGCAGCCACGCGATGCCCACGCGGTCGCCGGCGCGCACGCGCGCGTCCGGCGGCGCCGACTCCACCACGCCGACCGCCTGATGGCCGGGAACCAGGCGATCGCGCACCGGCGGCAGGTCGCCCTCGACCACGTGGAGGTCGGTACGGCAGACCCCGCACGCGCGCACGCGCACGAGGAGCTCGTCGCCCGCCGGCGTCGGGATCGGGACGTCTTCGGCCAGGAGCGGCGCACGTTCGATGGGCGCCTGGCCCTGCAGCACCATGGCGCGCATCGCGCTCAGCCGCCCGCGCGCTCGATCAGCTTCTTCGCGCGGGTCAGGTGTGGGGCGTCCACCATCTGCCCCATGAAGCGGAACGCGTAGGCCCCGCGTGCCGCGTGCTCGGCGAAGGCGGCCACCAGCTCGCGCGCTTCGGCCACGGCCTCCTTCGAGGGCGTGAACACCTCGTTGATGACTGCGATCTGGCTCGGGTGGATGGAGATCTTGCCGGAAAATCCCATGGCCACGCCGTCCTCGCACTCGCGGCGCAGGCCGTCGAGGTCGGCGATGTCCGTGTAGACGGTGTCGAGCGCGTCGACGCCGGCGGCCGAGGCGGCGATCGCGCACATCGTGCGCGCGTAGCGCGGGATGTCGAGGTACTTCCCGTGCTCGTCGCGCACGCGCGGCAGCCCCATGGCCGCCCCCAGGTCCTCGATGCCCCACGAGATCGTCACGACGCGCGGGCTCGCCACGGAGACCTCGCGGATGTTCAGCAGGCCCTCCGGCGTCTCGGTCGCGATGAGCACCAGCCGCGTGCTGCCGTGGGGGATCCCGTGGCGGTGCTCGAGGCCGTCGAGGACCTGCGCGATCTCCCGCACGTCCCCCGCGTGGCGGGGCTTCGGCACCACGTAGCCCGTCGGCCGCCCCGCGATCGTCTCTGCGAGATCGTCGCGGCCCAGTCCGGTGGCGATGGGGTTCATCCGCACCCAGCGCTCACGGCCGCCGAAGTCGCGCCCGAGCCACTCGCGCACGATCGACCGCGTGGCCGCCTTGCGCTCGGGCGGCACCGCGTCCTCGAGGTCGAGAATGAGGCCGTCGGCGGGCAGCGTGAGCGCCTTCTCGAGCATCCGCGCCTGGCCGCCGGGAACGAAGTGGAGCGAGCGGCGCGCCATCAGGGACCTCCGAACCATTTCACCGCTCGCCTCGCCGGAGGCACCGGCTCAGCTCGCGCTGCCACGTTTACGCATCATTGCGTTGCGGCGGGCGCGCATCACCAGCTCGCCGTGCTGGTTCTTCGCGCGGTGCTCGAAGGTGACGATGCCCCACTGCGGCCGCGACTTCGACTCGCGCTTGTCCACGATCTCGGTCTCCGCGTAAATCGTGTCGCCGTGGAACACCGGTTTCGGGAACTCCACCTTGTCGAACCCGAGGTTGCCGACGGTGGTGCCGAGCGTGGTCTCGCCGACGGAGAGCCCGACGGCGATGCCGAGGGTGAGCAGGCTGTTGACGAGCGGCTTGCCGAACTCCGCCTTGCCCGCCGCGTGGAAGTCGAGATGCAGCGGCTGCGGGTTCATCGTCATGCAGGTGAAGAAGACGTTGTCGGCCTCGGTGATGGTGCGACCGGGCTGATGCGTCAGCACGGTGCCGACCTGGAGCTCCTCGAAAAACTTCCCCGCCATGCGCGCCTCCTCCGCGGTGGGCGGATGGTAACATTCCAGGCGGCGATGAGCGACGCCACGCCCCCGCCCGCGCAGCCGAGCACGGCCACGTGCGCCCGCTGTGAGAAGACGCTGACCGAGGGCGATCGCGTGCTCGCGGCCGACCGCGCCTTCTGCCGCTCCTGCTACGAGGTCCTCAAGTTCGAGCTGCAGCAGGCGGTCGCGCGGATGTCGCAGGACATCAACTATCCGCTGGCGACGCTCGGGGCCGTGCTGGGCGGCGCCGTCGGCGCCCTCGCGTGGTGGGGCTTCACCGTGCTGACGGAGATCGGCTTCGGGCTGGTGGCCGTGGTCATCGGGTTCCTCGCGGGGCACGGCGCCGTCCGCTTCGCGGGCGGCAAGCGCAGCGCGGGCTTGCAGGCGATCGCGGTCACGGCCGGCGCGCTCTCGTTCCTCGTCGCCGCCTACCTCGTCAACATGACGTTCATCAACCAGGCGCTCCAGCAGCGCGGCGAGACCTGGCGCATCCCGTTCCCGCCCCACAGCGTGGACATGTTCTACCGCGTCCTCGCCGTGAACTTCGGGCTCATGAAGCTCGTGTTCCTCGCCATCGTGGTGTACGAGGCGTGGGTGATCCCGCGGCCGCCCAAGCTCGACCTGGCCGCGTGACGGACGACCCCGAGCGCCGCGCGCGCGAGGTCGACAACCTCCGCGCCGTCTACCAGAGCCTGCAGCCCGGCGCCCGGCCGTCCGAGCCCCGCTCGCGCGTGGGCCGCGGCGTCGCCGCCGGCGCCGTGGGCGGCGGCCTCCTCTTCGTCCTCGGCAAGGCCAAGCTCCTCGGCCTGTTGGCGGGCGTCTTCAAATTCAAGACGCTCGCGACGATGCTGCTGTCGATCGGCGCCTACGCGATCGAGTGGGGCTGGGCCTTCGCCGCCGGCTTCGTGCTGCTGATCTTCGTCCACGAGATGGGCCACGCGGTGGCCCTGCGGCGCGAGGGCATTCCCGCCGGCGCGCCGGTGTTCATCCCGTTCGTCGGCGCGTTCGTCGCGATGCAGGGTCAGCCGCGCGACGCGGGCGTGGAGGCGCGGGTGGCGATGGCGGGCCCCGTCACGGGCTCGCTGGCCGCGTGGCTCGTGCTCGGCGCCGGCCTGGCGTGGCCGCAGCCCCTGCTGGTCGCTCTCGGCCACGCCGCCGTGCTGCTGAACCTCTTCAACCTGGTGCCGGTGCCGCCGCTGGACGGCGGCCGCATCGCCGGCGCCTTCACGCGCACCTCCTGGGTGATCGGGTACGCGGTGGGCGCCGTCGCGCTCCTGCTCACCCGCTCGCCGCTCCTGCTGATCGTGTTGATCGTCGGGCTCTTCACGCTCGTGCGGCGCTGGCGCGACCCCGTACCGGGCGGGGACGCGCTGCCGCCGCGGCAGCGCGCGACGATCGCGCTCGCCTACGCCGCGCTCGTCGTCGCGCTGCTCGTCACGCTGCCGCTGCACGACTGAGCTCGCGGTGATCTCCGTCCCCGTCCTCGCGCTGGCGAGCGCGCTCATGTCCGCCGCCTCGACCGTGCTCATCTCTCGCGGCCTGCGGCGCTACGGACCGTACACGGGGGCCTGGATCAACCTCGCCGTCGGCACCGCGTGCGTCTGGATCGCCGTGCTCCTCGCGGGCGGCGTCGGACGTCCGACGCTGGCGGGCGTGGCGTACTTCGCGCTCGCCGGCCTCATCGGCACCGTCGGCGGCCGGCTCCTTCGGTTCATGAGCATCGAGACGGTCGGCGCCTCGATCAGCGCCGCCCTCATCAACCTGAACCCCCTCGTGTCGTCGGGCCTGGCCATCCTGCTGCTCGGCGAGCGCGTCACGCTGCCCGTGGCTCTCGGCACGCTCGTCATCGTGGCCGGGACGACGCTGCTCTCCGTCGGCGGTCGCGGCGCCGGCGTGCGCCCGATCCATCTCGTCCTGCCGTTGACGTCGGCGACGTGCTTCGGCGTGGTGGCCGTGCTGCGCAAGATCGGGCTGAGCGGCATGGCGCCGATCCCGGGCTTCGCCGTCAACGTCACCGCGGCCCTCGTCGCGTACACCGCGTTCCTCGTCGCCTCGCGCCAGAGCGCGCTGATGGTCTGCCGCGGCCGCAGCCTCGTCTACTTCGCGGCCGCGGGGGTGGCGGAGAACGTCGGGGTCTTCCTCGTGGTGCTGGCGCTCAGCGTCGGCACCGTGAGCGTGGTGGCGCCGCTCGCGAGCGTGTCGCCGATCTTCGTCCTCGTGCTGTCCTTCTTCTTCCTGCGCGGCATCGAGATGCTGAACCGGCGGATCGTCGTGGGCACCCTGCTGATCGTGAGCGGCGTCTACCTGCTCACCGCGCTGCGCTGAGCGCGCTACGGATGGACGGTGGCGGAGAACGGGCCGCCGATCGGCTCGGCGCACCGCGCGCGGCCCGCCGTATAGGCGACGGCGCCGGTGACGAGCGTGAAGACGAAGCTGCCACCGAGGCGCTCGAACGCGTACACCCGGTGCTGCGTCGGCGGATCGACGAACCCCCTCGGCGCGCATCGCCACCAGCGCGACGACACCGAGCGCGGGATGTCGGCGATGCGCTTCGCGTCGTAGAGGTCCTCGAGCCGCCACGCTCGCACGAGCCGCCCCGATGGATCGTAGATCGCGACGACGGCGCCGTAGCCGGCGTTGTGCCAGTTGTCGAACGTGATCAGGTGGCCCGTGTTGCTGACGAGCGCCTCGACGGGCGCCACCGGGTTCGCGAGGGCGACATCGGCGACGAGCCGGTACGAGCGATCGCCCTGCCGGACGTAGAACTCGCCGCGCGCGGGCCCTCCGTTCGGAGCGCCGGCGAAGCCGACGGTCTCGCCGACCGACGTGCCGGGCACCAGGCGCACGAAGCGCCCGCCGTCCTCGGAGAACACGCTGACGGTCCGCGGTCCCGGCCAGTCGTCGGCGAACACCGCGGTGGCGCCGAGCGCGAGCGTGACGACGAGGGCGGCCGGCCGGCGGCGCACCGGTGTCAGCGACCCGGCTCGATGAGCCGGTCGACGACGTCCTTCGCCGTGGTCAGATCGACGGCGGCCTCGCGCTCGTAGTGCCGGATGGCGGCGATCTTCTGCCCCTGCTTGACGAGGTCGAGGACCTGTTGCTTGAGCGCGGGCGGCATGCCGGTGATGAGCGCCTGCACCCGCTGGGCCCGCTCGGCGGCGACCCGCGGCGCGGCGGCGCGAGCAGCGTCGATCTTCGCCCGCGTTCCGGGCTTCGGGCAGAACGCGGTGACGTACCATCGCCCTGCGTCGCGCACGGTCTGCACGATCAGCGTCGTGCTCGCGTTCAGTCGCGTCTCGTAGGTGATGTGGAGCAGGTGGCTCGGCCGCACAGGGTACCCGACCCGGTCGGAGAACATCGGCGGCCCGGCGGGCGCCTCCTCCATTCGCCACGTGAACGTCGGCGGCACGGGCCCCTTGGCGCCCAGCCGCGGATCGAAGAACGACATCGCCGCCTCGTACTCGCTCGGGCAGACCAGCGACTTCGGATGCAAGAGCGCCGCCGCGCGCGCGGTCTCCGGCGTGTTGATCGCGTCGACCACGCTCTTCACGAATCCGGCCTCCGCGGCGTCGTGGTTGGGCGCGGCCGCGACGCTCGAAGCGAGAAGCACCAGCACGAGCGCGACGAATCTGCTCATACGAGCAGCCTAGCATTTCCGGCGCGGCGCGCGCGGCGAGACGGCGACGACACGCGCGCGAGCGCCCACACCGCGAGCCCCGCGAGAGTCGGCTCCGGCCCCGTCACCCGCGCAGGGTCGCGCGGATCTGGGCGAGGTGATTCAGGTCGTGCTCGGCCCAGTGCTCGAGCATCTGCGGCACGCGGATGCGGCCGTACTCGGGATGGCGCCCGGCGGCGGCGCGCTGGGCGGGCGACAGCCGCCGGACCTGCTCGAGGTTCGCCGCGCGCAGCGCCGTGTACGCGACGAGCAGCGTCCGCGCGTCGGCGCGATGGTGGCGCAGACCGTCCGTCCACTTCTCCTGGTCCCAGGCGACGATCGCTCCGCCCGGCTCGGCGGCGAGCGTGCGGATACGGAAGGCCAGCGTGACCTCGGCGTCGAGCAGATGGCCGAGGACTGGATGGCCGACCATTCGCCACGGCCAGGGCGGCGCGTCAGGCGCAGCCGCGAGGCCCGGCCCAGCGCGCGGCGGATGGCGCGCGGCGCCGCCGCCAGCACGATCAGCGTGTTGCGACGACCGAGGCGATGGTGCAACGTGCGGCACATCGGGCCGGCCATCTCGGGGTCCTCCTCCTCGTTGATGACATACAATATTGTCTTGTGACGTACGACATCGCGATCATCGGCGGCGGGATCGTGGGACTGGCAACGGCCCGCGCGATCCTCGACCGCGCGCCCCGCGCGCGCCTCGTCGTGCTCGAGAAAGAGATTGACATCGCGCACCACCAGACCGGTCACAACAGCGGGGTCATCCACTCCGGCATCTACTACAAGCCCGGCTCCTACAAGGCGCGACTCTGCGTCGAGGGCGCACGCCTGTTGAAGGCGTACTGCGAGAAGAACGAGATCGAGGTCGAGACGTGTGGCAAGGTGATCGTCGCCACCTCGCGGGAGGAGCTGCCGCGGCTCACGACGCTCTACGAGCGCGGCGTCGCCAACGGCGTGCCCGGCGTGGCCATGATCGACGCCGGACGGCTCAAGGAGATCGAGCCGCACGCGAGCGCGGTGGCAGGAATCCACTCGCCGCAGACCGCGATCGTGGACTACCGCCGCGTCGCGGAGACGCTCGCCCGCGAGCTGGTGGCGTCCGGCGTGACCATCGAGCGCAACTTCCGCGTGACGTCGATCGCGCGGCTGCGCGGCACGCTGCGCCTGGCCACCGACGACGACCACGCCGTCACCGCCACGCACCTCGTGAACTGCGCGGGGCTGCAGTCCGACATGGTCGCGCGCCTGGCCGAGGCCCCGGTCGACGTGCAGATCGTGCCCTTCCGCGGCGAGTACTACATGCTGCGCCCGGAGCGGCAGTATCTGGTCAACGGCCTGATCTACCCGGTGCCTGACCCGGA
>Ga0209237_1001661_pt1 | contig 13164 bp, 13 predicted proteins | sample GraSoi013_1_40cm_2_FD_185820 | JGI IMG/M metagenome (GOLD analysis project Ga0209237, IMG submission 185820) | Grasslands soil microbial communities from the Angelo Coastal Reserve, California, USA - Sample 10_02_2013_1_40cm (SPAdes) (version 2) | ecosystem: Environmental > Terrestrial > Soil >... | reverse complement strand
ACACTCACTGAAAAACGCGTGATCGGCTCGTTCTGCGCGAAAAACTGATAATCTCGCCTAGAAACGCTTCAGCCAGCGAATGGACCCTCCCTAGAATTTTGAAAACAAAAGCTTCCCGCGACACAAAAGTGTTCTTTAGAGGGATCCTCTATCCCCTGTTCGATCTCTTATCTTCTCTTTTTCTACTAACTATTTCACGACCCCCCGGGGGTATGTCAAAACAAAAAAAGTCCTTCACACCTTTGGGACAGCGCCTTTTCGACACTCCTCGACCTACGTCCTTTGCAGGAGTCTAAGGATAAACCCGGTTGATCAGGCGTGGAAAAGCGATCGCGTCCCGGATGTGTTCAAGCCTGCAGACCCAGGATACAACCCTCTCCAGTCCCATCCCGAACCCTGAGTGAGGAACGCTACCAAACTTTCGCAGATCCAAATACCACGCGTAGCTCTTCGGATCCAAGCCCTCCTCCCTGATCCTCGCGACAAGAGCATCGTAATCCTCTATCCTCTGCCCCCCACCGGTAATCTCACCATAGCCTTCTGGCGCCAAGAGATCTACAGATAATGTGACCTCGGGGTTCAATGTATCCGGCTTGTGATAGAACGCTTTCGCCTTTTTCGGATACCGCGTCACAAAAAACGGACGATCAAAGTGGGTCGTGAGAATCTTCTCCTGCTCATACCCCAGATCATCACCCCACTTGATTCCCGCCCTCTCTCCACCGATCATCTTGAAAGCATCATCGTAGGTGATTCTAGGAAACGGAGGCTTGACCTTCTCTAGGTCCTCCCGCTTTCTCTCGAACAAAGCCAATTGCGTGCTAGTTCGCTCGAGCAATTGTCCAACTAAATGACTCAGCACTTGCTCCTCGACCTCCATAATGCCTTCCAAGTCAACATACGGGGCCTCCGCCTCAAGATGCCAATACTCCGTAAGGTGCCTACGAGTCCGGGATTTTTCTGCCCTGAACGAGGGGGCGATCGTGTAGATCTTCCCGACGGCCGCGATCAACGCTTCCGCGTATAGTTGCCAGCTCTGCGTAAGGTACGCCTTCTCATCGAAGTACTTCACTTCAAACAGCGTCGCGCCACCCTCCACAGCTGCTGATGTTAGAGTTGGGACCTGCACTTCCAGGTAATCGTGGGAGTCGAGCCACGAGCGAGCGGTTGATAGTATGACCGCCCGGACTTTGAGAACTGCTCGCATCTTGTCGCTCCTGACAAATAGATGCCTCTTATCCAGCAGGAAGTCGGGACCTTGAAACTGCTTTGCAATAGGAAACTCTTCTAGGGCCGCGGAGTCTACCTTGCCAGAGTGAACCAGGATCTCCCTCCCGCCTGGAGCACGCGGATCTGGCTTTACCTCTCCCTCAATCTGAACGCTAGACTCTACGCGAGTAGAGAGAAAGATATCGAAAACCTTAGCGTCGACCTCGCCCTTCCGGACTGTGCACTGTACAACTTCCGAGCCGTCTCGAATGAAGAGGAAGATAATTCCTCCGCTAGACCGTTTGTTCTGGAGCCATCCTCGGACGAGAACCTCTTTGCCATCCAAGCTACCTCTGAGAACATCCTGGACCCGGACAGCCTCCTCCAACCACCACACCAGACGCGCGCGCAGAGTGCGGGAATGGATTATTTAAGAATCCCAGGAACCTCCTTAGCGGCGGGACGATTGTCGGATACTCAAGAGAAGACTACCAAACGCTTGGCAGAACTCAAATCCTATCTTGAAAAGAAAGTCGCCGAACACCAGGACGAAATCCACAACCTACAATCGTTTCTCGAAACCGTAGACAACATTCTTGCAGAAAAGAGCTATCGCCGAGTCCAACTGCCGAAATCTATTCCAGAAACACCGACACCGATCGACTCGAATCATCCCCAGACGATCAGAACGATCAGCGGGGTCCTTCTGGCTGACATTTTCGTTGAGGGCCAGAATCTTAGGATTGTCCCGTCGAAAGATATCAAGTTTGACGCAAATGCTCCGCCGCTTCGATCATTCCTAGTCGGCAAGGTTCTCGAACCCTTACATGTGAAGGATGAGGAATCGACGAGAAACCAACAGCTCTCGCCCGACCAAGTATTGTCTTACGACATAGATCGAGAAGCCACCACCCTCAAACAAATCCACGTTAAGAACTATGGCGACGAGCGGAGGCTCAACGAGCTAAAGAATGCTCTGCGCTGGACCTTCAGAAGAATGTATGAGAAGACCGTTGGGACGCAATAGTCCGTTCACGATCCGTTTACTGACCGATTCTGGAGTCGTTCATAGGCGGCCAACGCACCGAGGCCGCTGAGAGTCTACCTACCAGTGCAGAGAGTTTCAGGTAGACTTAACAGCTTAAGCAAGCGAAGACCTGAACGAGGCTGTTTTCAGAATGCTTGCAAGGGTAGCGAGCATGACCATCTTGTCCTTGACATTGATAATGGGTCCTGGCTTAGTTCCTGCGAGAGCGACCAATCCTACACTTCATGCCCCCATAATCATACAAAGCAACAGTGACTTCACCGTTGACAACGGAGTCACCGGGGGCAATGGAACAGCTGCTGACCCTTACATTATTGAAGGCTGGGAGATAGCGTTTTCTCCCACGTATGGCATTCTAATTCAGAACACCAACGCCCACTTTGTTATTCGCGATGTCGATGTGCATGATGCGTTCTCAGATTCTTCGTTCGGGGCCGTGGACCTTGAAGGCGTTGCTAATGGCCGTCTTGAGAATGTGACAATCTTGGACAACAATCGGCTTGTTGGCGCTCTGGTGGTTCAAGCGCAGAACTGGAATTATCAGGCTTCCACTAACATTACAATAACCCATAGTAAAATCCTGTCTAATTACGGAGGAGTCACAATTCATGGACCATCTCAAAACGTGACAATCTCAAACAACCTTGTCCAGTCGAATCTCGTTGGGATTATAGTGGGCGCTTACACTCGTGATGTCTCAGTTATCGGGAACTACGTGTTATCGAACACTTTCGGAGGCATAAGTGTTACCTATTGTCTTTGTGTTGTCTCGGGGAACATCGTCGACCACAATGGCTTTGGGGGAGTTTACAGCTATTATGGACCATCTGGCTATGGAATCTCCGCAATTCGTCGGTGCGAGTGTCTCATCGTGGACAATACCGTATCTAACAACTCCATCGGATTAGTCGTAAATGATGCTCCTCCTGCATTCCACAATAATTTCATCAACAACGTAGTTCAGGTCGAGTCAGGTTGTCCCTTCGAACTGTGTGTTAGGCCCTTCGACGACGGTTATCCGAGCGGAGGAAACTACTGGTCAGATTATGCGGTGGTCGATAATTGCAGCGGTCCAAACCAAGACGTATGCCCCAGCCCAGACGGAATAGCGGACCAGCCTCTCTTTGTTGATTCTTGCTTTGCCCCTTGCTCTACAAGGCCTTACATTGACCATTATCCGCTAAGGGAACCTTTCGCCTCTCTAGTTACTGGAACGGCCCGGTTTGCGCCAAGCTCGATATTATCGCAAAGTAAAAGTAAATTCATGATGGCCATCATCGGTCTTCCCCAAGGGTTCAACGCGTCTAATCTTATCCCCACAAGTATCCGCCTAAACGAGACGGTAGCAGCCTTAAGGGTCTCTCCTGTAATGCAACCCAATGAGACTCAGGTCCTTATAGTGACATTCAATTTGACGCAGGCCAAAGCTTTCTTGTCAAAACCGGGGCTCTACCTTCTCAAGATTAGCGGGAACATTCTCACAAGCAAGAACTTCAGACCGTTCGAAGCAACGTCAACGATTCATCTGCTTCCCGGTTGACACGGGCCTCTTTCAAGCACATGCCGCTCCATGGCCAATTTCATGACTTATCAGTACTGAGTATCTCAAATCCAATGAGAAAAAAGCCCCCCCAAATACACCAGAAATCAAAGTTTAACATCTATGCTTCCCAGATCGCTAAACAAATCCGTGACCCATGTTACTGGACTTTCTCGGCAATAAGTAAGAACAGTCGTGGAATTCCCTTTCTGCCGGTACAAACCTAACTGTTTGAGAAGACAATCGGAACTCAATAAGGATCTAAGATCCACCAACTGAGCGCCTCTGCAGTTCACTCATGGCTACTCCCGCGTAATCCACCCCATAGGTTCGCTGCAGATAATCCCTCAAGGCCATAGCTGACCTTGCTTCCGAGATGAAGCCCTCCTTGGGAAACTGAAAGCTCTGGGTTGAGCCGCAAGACCTGCACTTGGCTACTACACTGTCATAGATCATCCCACCGCTTCGACCGAAATCATGATCGACCGGCTCCAACGGACCACCGCAATTGCACTGGGTCTTCAAGACCGTGGCGTACGTGGCCTGTATCTCGCGGAAATGCCCGTCAGCATCTTGTAAGAGCTGGCCCTTCAGCTCTGCATACTTCTGATCGTTAGCTATCTCAGGCCTCTCCCTCTCGATCCTGCGAAGACTAAGTTCGAGCAGGTAGGCCATCGGGTTCTCTGGAGTAGCCATGAGAAGAAACCGTTAGACCATTTGAAAAGAGGAGATTGGTACCTTTGCCTCCGTGGACGGGTTCTAAGATCCCCGTTCGCGTCTCGAAACCCCTTGAAAGCCGGAAAAACTGGGCTTGTGGACGTCGCGATTTCCACTTCCTGGACGGTCGACCGAGTAAACCTTAAGAAACGCCTTTTTCCTCACTACTCGTGAATTCCGAAATCATCAAAGAGGTTTGAGTGAAATGTCAGCACAAACAATCGGGGGAACTCCCGTACTAATCCTCAAGGAAGGAACGGGACGATCTACTGGGAAAGAAGCCCAGAGAAATAATATTACTGCCGCCAAAATCATCGCTGAAACCGTCAGAACGACTCTTGGCCCCAGGGGAATGGACAAGATGCTCGTCAGCACGATAGGCGATGTGACCATCACGAACGATGGCGCGACAATAATGAAAGAATTAGACGTTCAGCACCCAGCAGCCAAAATGCTGGTTGAAGTCTCCAAGACCCAGGACAACGAAGTGGGAGATGGTACAACTACCGCTGTCCTATTGTCAGGGGAGTTGCTGGAACGTGCCGAGAAACTCCTCGACAAAGACGTCCATCCTACTGTTATCGTCGATGGTTACAAGAAAGCGGCCGAGAAGGCGATTGAGATTCTGGATAAACTCTCTTTCCCTGTTACAGAGAAGGATGATGCAACCCTCCGTCAAGTGGCCATGACCTCGATGTACAGCAAGGGGATAGTTGTAGCGAAGGAACATTTCGCCGACATCGCCGTTAAGGCAGTCAAGCAGGTTTCGGACAAGGTAGACGGAAAAATCAAGGCCGACATTGATCTAATCAAGATTGTAAAGAAACATGGCAAGGGTCTCGAAGAGACGGAACTCGTAAAAGGCATTGTAGTCGACAAGGAGATCTCTCACGCTCAGATGCCGAAGAAAATAGAACTCGCAAAGATAGCTCTGCTCAACGCTAAACTGGAAAACGAAAAAACAGAATTCGACGCGAAGATTAACATCAACAACCCTGACCAGATGCACCTCTTCATCGAAGAAGAGGAAAAAATGTTGAAGGACATGGTCTCACAAATCGAAAAGACCGGTGCGAACGTACTGTTCTCAGAGAAAGGAATAGATGATGTTGCCCTGCACTTTTTGTCGAAGGCCGGAATCGCAGCCATCAAGAACGTCAGTAGCGGAGACCTTGAGAAATTGTCCAAAGCTACAGGGGGAAGGATAGTTGCAAGTGTCAAAGAGCTCACCAAGGACGCTCTAGGGGAAGCTAAACTGATCGAAGAAGTCAAGATCGGCGACGACAAACTTGTCTATGTCCGCGACTCCAAGAATCCCAAGGCTGTCACAATCGTAGTCCGCGGAGGCACCGAACACGTGGTCGACGAGGCCGACCGATCCCTACACGACGCACTGTCCGTTGTAAGAAACGCACTTGAAGATGGGAAGATCGTTGCAGGCGGAGGCGCTCCTGAAGCAGAACTTGCCAAGCGACTAAGGGAATACGCGGTGAAAGTCGGTGGGCGCGAACAACTTGCAATCGAAGCGTTTGCCGAGGCCATGGAGGCAGTACCGACAACGCTGGCTGAAAATGCGGGACTGGATCCAATCGACATACTGGTTGAGCTAAGATCAAAGCACGAACGCGCAGCTAATCCCTGGTTCGGCGTCGACGTCTATTCCGGCGAAATCAAAGACATGAAGAAGCTGAACGTCCTCGAACCCCTCAGAGTCAAGCAACAAGTCGTAAAGTCGGCGTCAGAAGCCGCGTCAATGATTCTCAGAATCGATGACGTCATAGCGTCCAAAGGAGTCGACAAAGGCAGCCCAGGCGGTGGAAAGGACTCTCCCATGCCTGGCGGGGACGACGAGTACTAAACCATCCCCACCTTACTCTTCGACACCCAGACCCGGTTTTTTAGCGGTCTTAGGCTTCTAACAACTTCTTCCGAACGTTATGTAGAATGTTTGGCGGAGTCCATACTGAAAAGACTCGAACGTATCTTGGCGAGGCAGCTTTCCTCAGAACTTTTGCGGAACCTTTCTCCAAATAGCCGCTAACGAATGCCTCAACGTAGCCCAGCAAAGCATTGTTGAATGGCAACCAATAGTGGCCGGAGTAGAACAAGAATTCGGCGACGTCCCAACCATAGTCTCCCTCGTATCGGGCCTGTTCTAAATCGACGAGAGTGACTTTCCCATCGCGATCGACTATGAAGTTCTCAGGCTTGGTATCCCCTAGGGCAGCCTCCAGCTCGTGGGAGCTAGCCATCAGCAATCCTGCCGTGCGAGCTGCTTCCTTTTCACGCTGTCCGATCTGAGTCGACTGAGCCAGTTTTGCCAGAAGAGTCGACAATCCGTCGCCTGGAATGTATGAGAACAGAATTGCTCTTGATTTCGTGTCCGCGCCGAGAATCTCTGGGACCCTTAGTCCCCGTCGCGAGAGAAGATAGTTGAAAGCGTACTCTGCCTCCATTCGCCGCCGGCCCGAGATCGAGAATCGAACACTGCCAAGACCGTAGAGGCTGAGTGTGACCCATTTTAGTGAAATCCAATTCGTGTATCGTTTAGCAACGAACTTCTCACCGTCAACGTTGATGAGAAAGACGTCGTTGACGAAGCTTCCCATTCTTCTTATCGATATGCGACCGTTAGGTCTGTAGGTTCGGACGAGCTTCAGAATTTGGTCTGTCTCTTCAGGTAAGGCTCCTCACCAATTAAATGGGACTCGGGTGATATGAGACCAGTTGTCCTAAATATGGTAGATTGAACCGGACTTCGATTGGAGCGAATTGGAATCGAGATCTTCCGACTCTCACAATCGCAGAAACTTCCTAGTCTGCTCTATAGCATCGTTTCTGCTATTCCTAATCGGTTCGGTGCAACTTCTATCTTATCGCATCTTGTCTTTAGAACTCGGCATTATCAATGCGGTCGTGATTTCATTACTTGCGATACCTCTCGGTTACGCGTACATGTATTTCTTTGGAGGGTTCGTGTCCACTAGGGCCATCAAACTCTACCTCTTGATTACTCGAGGAACACACATCGTCACAGCAAAGGTATCCGAGCTCGAATCGATAAGATCTGGAAAAGGGGCTAGACTGACTCTCCGCCGCCAGCTGACCTACTTCCCATTCATTCTGGCTGTCATCGTATCCTTCGCAATCTATCTGTCGAAACACCATCTCGTGCCAGTTGTCTCGCCTTTGGCGAAAACGTCGGATGTGATCTCTCTGATCACCGAGGACCAGATCACCTTAACAATGTTAGGGTCGCTGATGGTTCCAGTAGTTGCGCTTGCACTTCCCTACCTTGGTGGCTTGAGGCTTCGAACGATAGACGTTGGTCCGTTTCATACGACCATTCTCTCACTTGTCGTGGGAGTGTCTGGGGGTTTCACTCTTCTCTACTCGATTCTCACTCAGCCTGTCATTAGCGGTCTAATCCACTACCTGCTATTGTTCATGGGGGTCTGCTGGTGCTTTGCGATAGGCTGTAACCTCGCTGCTGATCCGGCGAACAGACAGATCGTCAGGAGCGTTCTTTCGGAGAAGATCTCGTCCAATCTGATATCGTCTAAGATATGGCTTCAAACTCCCCAGGGTGAGTTTAGAGAAGTTTAGACCGTCTTTCGAGCTACTGTTTTTATACATTCAAGGGACGGAAAGCACTTGGCATTCTTCTTGGACAGAGTTCCCACCGGCATCAAAGGCCTAGACGAACTATTGGGAGGAGGATTCCCCGACGGAAGATGCATTCTGATCGTGGGGAGCCCGGGTTCGGGAAAGACTACATTCGCCTTGCAATATCTGTATCATGGAGCGATGTTAGGCGAAACGGGACTCTACGTTACACTTGACGAACATCCTGATCATGTGAAGAGGAACCTTCAGTCTTACGATTGGGACATCGATGGGATGGAGAAGAAGGGGAAGCTGCTGTTCATTGATGCAAGCGGTTTGAGAAGAACTGGAGGCGAAAGCAACCGCTTATCGCCATACGGCGGATCCGCGACCGACGTTTCAGACTTTACGGAGCTTCTGAAGACCATCAACAAGGTCGTGGAGGGAGAGAATGTTCGTCGCATTGCTCTGGACCCAGTTACTTCTCTAATGCTTCGGTATGTCGAGGAATTGAAGAAGCGGAGGGCGACGGTCGCGTTTTTTGATGCCCTAGCAGATTCTGGCTGCACGTCTCTCATAACAAGCGAGTTGAAAACATCAGTCATGGACAGACGATTCCAGTTGGAAGAATTCTTGTCTCATGGAGTTGTTCTCCTCCATACGCTGTTCCACGAAGGCAACGTGGTCAGGGCGGTCCAGATAGAGAAGATGCGCGGAATATCTCACGACACACAGATACGGCCATACCAGTTTGGTATTACGGGAATAGAAGTGTTCCCGCGCGACAAGGTATTCTAGCAGATTCTACTTTCTCGGTTTCTTCGAGTAGAAGATTATTCCTTTACTATCTTCGATCGTGAACAGCGCCCAGCCTTCCTGGTGTTTCCGTGTTCTGAACTTTGCTATCCGGAGACGCCTCTTTCTACTTCCTGATTCTTCAAAGGCTTCCATCTGTACGATACAGTCGGCAGTGTCTTCCAGCTGGCGTTGAACGGTGCCATCGACTCCCAGTCCGACGGTGAAAAAGGCCTTGCCAGACAGGCCTTTCACTCTCGCGCTCACTGATTGGACAAAAGACACTATACTCTCGGGCTTAGCTTTGGAGGCCAAAGGAGTCAGCGAGTCAAAGTATAGGCTCCCGCCTTTGAACGATGGAGATGGTAATGCCGATGTAATCTTGATGCCGAGAGTGGTCAGATCTCCCAGTGATGGTACGGAGATTTTTTCTCTTGACTCTTGGCCAGCTTCAGCTGAGTAACCGTCAACAAAGGTGAGCAATCCGTTCTGCTCATAGCCCGAAACATCGAAACCTAGGGTCTTCATGTTTGATCTGATGTTGCTTGGGAAATCTCCAGTTGTTACGAATACGCAGGGTCTTCCGTTTCGTAGGTCTTCCGCCATCAATTGTTCGAGCAGGAGGCTCTTTCCCGAACCTGTGTTGCCCTCAACAGTTACGGCTGTTCCGCCGTTTAGTTCGCCTCCGGTAAGCGTGTTGAAATGGTCGAACGGGATGAGGTAGCTCTTTCTCCGTTTTCTCCTGTACAGGACGGCACCACCAACGCCACCGGCTGCTCCGACTCCTCCTACGATGAAATATGGGATGAGGTTGTATGGGAATGGAACGAAACCGGGCGGGACGAGTCCGAAGGTTGCTTGACCATGAAGGCTGTATGCGATATTATTTTGATTGTCGATAATGTCGATCCAAACCTGATATGTTCCTTGTGTGGAGTTGCTGGGATACGGCCAAGCTGTGATAAATTCGTAGGGACTGGTCGAGGTTGAAAGGACCATGGTCAAATTTGTTGCTCCTTTGACCGGCAGGATTGTTGGGTCAATAATGGTCATGTTGACCCTTCCTGGCGGCTGGACGTCTGTGATTCCAAAGGCTGAGAAGACAAACAGCTTGACGACTACGAGGTTGGTCGGATAGGGTGCGTTAAGGTAGAAGTAAGTAGGCGCATTCCCAGACCTATCTTGAATAGTGATCGTGTTTGATGGAAAAAGGGCCTCATAACCAGACATGGGGATTATAACTAGAGATCGAGCCGAAGATGAGCCCCAGTTTAATGCAATTGCCGCGTTTCGTGGAACAGAGATCGCAGAGACTTCGATGGCGATCGACGTCTGCTCTATGAGAGGTGTTGATGGGACGTTGAGAGTGATATTGACGTTTGAAAGTCCCGGGAAGATTCGTTGGGTGGAATTCGGGGCAGCGTTCGTCCAGCTCGCAGCTCCGGGGAAACGATAGCTGAAGGCCCCCATAACAGACACCGGGAAGGACATTGGAACGGAGACGTTTCCTGTCCAGTCGATCCACAACGATATGATCAACGGCCCATAGATCGTTGCGGACGACTGCAGAGGCGTCGGAAGTCCAAACGGGATTGAAGCAGAAGTTAGGTTGAGTGTGCAGCTGGCGCAAGTTCCTGATGGACTAAGGAAGGTTAGCGCTCCAGGTAATGTCTGCGAGGGTGGTGAAGACCCCGATAAGGCGAGGTAGAAAACACGCTTCTGGGCTGTGGAAACACCAAAAGCTTGTTGCGCGGTGAGCGCCAAAGATAGAATCAGAAGGAGCACTAAGCCTAGGCGGGCCTTGCTCACGATTGTCTCGTTAAGAGATTCGCCCATTCGGGGTTAAAAGGTTCTACGAACGTGGAGTTCGGAATGAAAAACGAAGAATGGGTGGGCTGGGTGAGGGAAGGGTTGCTTACGCTTTCCCTATGCGGAAGACTGAGGTTCCGCAGTTTGGGCAGACGCCTTTGATGGCTGGTTTGCCGTTCTTCAGCGTCACGTTCTGTGGGTCCTTGATCTCGATGCTTGTCTTGCATTTTACGCAGTATGCTGTTGGCATTTTGTTCTCAACTGAGCGCGACTGAGCATGGTTGGGGTATAAAACACTCACGTAGAAAGGCGAAGACCCCACGAGGGGCTCGGGTGGAATGGTGGGTATTCCGCGCTCGTTAGTGTGAACTACGTCTGAAGACACACGATTATTGCGAATACTACGGGTTTCTAACTCTGAAGGGTGCAATTATTCATAATCTGAGCGAAAACTGACCAACCATGAAACGCGTCTTGGGAAGACGCTTTCCCTGATGGAGTGCGGCTCTTGTTGAGAGGGTCCTTCAGGAATCTCTCTTTGAACGACGGAGGAGAGAGTCGTATGCGTCCTTAATTTGCCTCTGAATGGCGTAGTTGCGGAGCTTCTGGGCCCACGTCTGTTCGAAGAGTTCCTTCATGCTCAGGTTTCGTAGACGGTCCAGATCGGTTCTCTTGCCGTTCTCCATTAGCTCACTCACGAGGGCGTTAAACTCCTCGAAGCTCGGGGGCTCCTGGTGCATTCCCTTCTCGCGTGCCTCTTTCTGGCGCTCCTTCACGAGTCGCGAAGCGCCCCTCACGGATTTTTGAAGGAGAAGGTCGATTCTCTCGCCGAATCCTTGTTGCACTCTAGGCTTCCCTTCGACCAATGGTGATTGTGCGCGTCCGTGTTTTTGGAGTCGCGAGTTGCCTCGCGTGCGAGCCGCGCAATGAAGAGTACCTCCTCTTGTTTGGAACTTTAGAGCCTTTGGGTGAGGATGAGAATATGGGTCAGGGAAGGATAATTGTCTTGATTGCGGTCTTCGATGTCTTTGCGAATTCCATCGCCTTCTCGGCGTCTCGAATCTTGAAACGGTCTGTGATGAGACTCTTCAAGTCTAGTCTCTTTTCCGAGACGAGTCTTATCGCCTCTTCCATCTCCGCCTCGACGCAAGAGTAGCTGGAGAGGAATGTGATTTGGCGTGAGAAGAGTTCGCTTACGTTCAGCTGATATGAGGCTCCGTGGGAGGGAGCGCCGAAGAGGAGTATTCTGCCTCCTTTCCGCACCGAGCTGAAGGCTTGGCTGAGCGCCTTCTCGTTACCCGTCGAGACTATCGCAAGGTCGACTCCGTCTTTGGTAATGTTCCCGATATGAGCTTGAACATCTTCCTCTAAGGCGTTGATTGTGTCGTCGGCGCCGAGCCTCTTGCCGAGGCGGAGCCTCGCTTCGACTATGTCGCTACCAAATATCTTACCAGTTGTTGCATGTCGGAGTAGTTGGATCTGGGTGAGGCCCGTTGGTCCAAGGCCGACGACGAGAATGTTGTCTCCTTGTTTGATATTCGCTCTCCGTATTGCTCGGATGCAGCATGAGGCGGGTTCTATCATGGCGCCTTCCTCGAACGAGAGTTCTGGAGGCAACGGGATTACGGCTCCTCTCGAGACGTTGTATTGTGGGACTCGGAAGTATTCTGCGAAGCCGCACGGGTCGATGTTTGTCCTCTTGAATTCGTTGCAGAGGGTGTAGTTGCCGTTGGAACAGTCTGCGCACTGGTAGCACGGCACATGGTGGTGTGCTACTACTCGCTCACCGGGTTTGCGCTCAGTTACGTTGTCTGCGACTTTTTCGATTGTGCCGCTGACCTCATGTCCTAGTATTCCTCCGGGGCCGAGCTGGCCTTCAATTTTTTCCAGGTCTGTTCCGCAGATGCCGCTGGCTTCCATCCTGACCAGGATATCACCTGCGGCTAGTTTGGGGATCGGGACGTCTTTGACTGCGACTTTCTTTGGAGCTTCGAGGAAGCATGCTAGCATGGATTTGGCAATTGTTGGGTTGTGATTTAATGGATTGCTGGACGGATTGTACGTTATTCTCTAGGAAGAGTAGGCGAGCCATGTATAGCGGGAGCGTGTTGGCATGGTTCTGAGGGTTGATCGCAGGTGCGCGACGGTAAGGAGTCAGTGAAGTTCATGCAGGTTCTTGATCGTGGTATTTTCTTGAAGTTGAAGGAGATGGCCAAGAGTAGGGGCGTTACCGTCCAAGAGCTGATACGTGTCCTCGTTATTCCTGACTGGATGCGAAAGTCTCAAGAAGAAATTAGAAGCACTGATAAGAGAAGGCATAGGAGATTGGCGGGTCCGGCTCGCAGCCCTGTCCATGCGGTGGCGACGGTTCGGCCGGAGCGGCGAAAGCGGTAGGCTTTCGATATTCCGGGTTTGCGGTTGTAAGTGCCTTGTAAAGTGT
>Ga0209237_1001659_pt1 | contig 13173 bp, 10 predicted proteins | sample GraSoi013_1_40cm_2_FD_185820 | JGI IMG/M metagenome (GOLD analysis project Ga0209237, IMG submission 185820) | Grasslands soil microbial communities from the Angelo Coastal Reserve, California, USA - Sample 10_02_2013_1_40cm (SPAdes) (version 2) | ecosystem: Environmental > Terrestrial > Soil >... | reverse complement strand
CAAGGAGATGAAGAATCCCATTCATGAAGGCGCACGCGGGTACATCACTCGCACTTCCCCCAGGACTCATCCAGTTTGACCATGCACCGTTCGAATAGCTCCTAAGGTAAATGCTCACATTGTCTGAGCCCCTGACAGCCAAGTACACAGTCCCGACTCCTCCCGAGCAGAACACAGCTGGCCCAGCAGTACTTCCTCCCAGCGATTTCCAGCTACTCCAACTCCCTGCCAACGATGAATAGTAGAGACCCTTGTCAGTCCCCCTAACAACTGCGAGGGCCGTCGTTTTCGGGGGCAACGTCACCGAAGGAATCGTCTGAGACAGCAGTATATTCGAACCGGACGACCATGACACGGTGAAGCTAGCCAACGAGGCACCGAGCGCCGGAGCACTGGTATAGTTTGCACAGTAGTAATAGCTAGGGTTAGCCGCAAGATACACTTGTGTGCCATTGGTTAGCGATGTAGGCGGAGTAGTACCCGAGGCTAATGTCGTACAGTTACTGACAGTGTCCGCGATCGGTGTGATTGATAGCCCGGTATAGTACTGGGGCAGCGTAAAGGTCGGAGTATAGTAGCCTGCAATCGACACGGTAAAGGCAGCGTAAGGACCAACACTATCGACACAGTCGAATTCTAGAGCTCCGTTGACCGGAGTGGCCGGAGTCACAGAATCCAACGAGGCCGCCGTACATCCACCAAGACCTGAGGGTGGAGGTTGAGGCGGGACCCTCACCGACGGGAAGGTCTGGGTAAAGAGCGTCGAGCCCGACCGCCACGATATCGTGAAAGTGATCAAAGCACCACCGCTCGATCCGACATTCGCATAGCTGGCGCAATAATAGTAGAAGCTCGGCGAAGAGCTAGACCCTGACAATTGCATCCTAGTCCCGTTCGTCAACTGGGACATCGGCGACCCAGACCCGGCCGGTGGGGAACAGCCGTCCGTACCCGCGATAAAGAGACTGGTATAGTACTGAGGAAGATTGAATATCGGGGTATAGTCTCCTGTCTGCGACACATTGAAGACTGGATAAGCACTTGGGCAGCCTCCGGAGCAGGCCAACCCGGTCGGAGGCCATCCTGTTCTGTTATTACAGCCAAACATTATCGTTCCGCTTCCCCCGGCCACCGGACCTTTAGTGGAGTCTTCGATCATACCGGTGCAGTTGGCCTTCATCCCGGATATCGATACGGAGGAGACGGGCGATAGCGGAAAATGCTGAGTTGCCAGAATGGCTGCCAGGACCACTGCTACCAGTGCAACCGCCACGATTACCTGGTTTCTCGATCCGACAGGTCTCACAGACAAACCCGCATAGAGATTGGTATGTCAATCCCGCAGATAAGTCATACCTTTACCGATCGGTTAGATGTAGACGGGGACGCATAATCTCAGTCTGTCCCTGAATAGCTAGGTGGAGAGCACTCTCTGGTAGACGGTCCAGTACTTCTTGGCGACCTCAGTGGGGGTGGTGAGCTGCCTCACTTCGTTTGCAGCGATCCTTCCCAGATTCAGACGGATATCGTCGTCGGTTAATTCCAGCATGGCTGAGTGAATAGAGTTGCTATTTCTCAAGACGACTCTTCCTGTCTCATGATCCCTAACCATATAATGAGCCGGAATAGGCGAAACTATGACTGCGCAGCCAGCCGCCATCGCTTCGAGACAAGCATAGTCGAGTTCTTCTCCGTGAGAGAGGGCTAGAAAGCAGCGGCCTGGACCCAAGAGTCGCAAATAGTCGCGTCTATTCAGAAATCCTGTGAAGATGACCTTGTCCCTGACAGTGTTCGGAATACTGAGCGCGTCCTTCCCCTCACCAACCATAAAGAGAACCGCCCGAGTCCCATCGCGAAGAATGAGCTTTGTGAAAGCGTCAATCGCGAGCTGCGCGCCTTTTCCCTTGATAGAAAGATCGCGAGACCCAAAAATAAAGACAATATCTGCATTCTCCGTCCTCGTGTCGGATTCATCTCGACTACCTCTCGAGATTGATGTTTCAGATGGGGTGAGTGGCGGAGGAATGTAGAGCAAGTTCTCCCGAACGTGTCTTTTCGGTAGGTACCTGAGGGGCAGAAGTGATACTATCACTCTGGCTGTCCTTAGAGCTAGTGTGTTCATCGCCATAAACTCGATAGCTGCAACAGTGCCAGGTATGTTGACTGGGAATCCGAATCTTTCAGCGTACCATTTTGGCAGAAGTCTCCAACTAAAGTATCCCCACATAGTCAAAACGAGCTTGGGATGTCTGATGAAGGCCCCGTAGGTCGAATCTGGGAAGTGAACTAGATCGAAATCCTTCATCTTCTGGCGAACCACCCTTGTTGCGCCGAATACCTTCGCGAACGGCCCGCCCGTGTAATCTGACATACCGAGAAAGGCGTTCTTCGGAAGAGTCAGAGTAGGAAATTTCGCGTCCGGATAATCGATTCCCTGCCAGGTCAATAGTGTAATGTCAAGGTCATTCCGTATCGTCGCTAAGGCTTCGCATAGCTCCGAAGTGTACGTAGAGATTCCCGAGCCTCCTCCATAAGGCCCTATCGCAATCTTCATTCCGAATCGTCAGTCTCCTTACTTGCAATGATACCGCAAGGGTCCCAAGCTCGGCTCAATATTCCAGACATCTACGTTGAATGGGGGCGGTTAGCTCATTGAACTATAAGCGTGTGACAGACGGTCTCGACTCAGTTCTTAGATCTGCTAGCTTTCATTTTCTGGCCTGCGTATATTCGTATTCTCTTAGTAAGGTTCACGATTACATCGCTGTTAGTTTCATCACGGTAGAATCTTATTCCCAAGTCCACAAAAACGGGTGCCCCTGATTCGTCACAGAAGTCCATATACCAGATGGGGATATCCTCATCCTTCTCAATATCTGTTCTTACGTGAAATGGATGTTTCCGCCAGTATTCGACTGGATAGATGAAAGGTTGAGACACATAATTCAACTGGACAAGTCGGTTTCCAGATCTGGACCATTTGAGGCCTACACCAAATAGCTCAACCAGCTCTGGGAATCCTAGGGTATCATAAGTACCGTGGATCTGGAAAGGACCTACGTTTTTTCTATACAGAACGTTTCCGGCAAAAATTATCTCTGGACATTGCAGTCTTTCGTATCTAAGAACGAGCTGTCTGAGACTTCTCGTCTGATTTAGATAATAGGTTCCGACATCCAGAAAGTGGGTCGCTTCAGGATAGTATTCCATTGCATGTTTGTGCGCATCGTTCCACCATCGGACCAGTTTCTCAAATCTTTCTCTTTTCCTATCTCTGGTGAAGTAGATAGGTTCGTGGGTATGACAATAGAACGGCATCTCATCGTAATTAAGAGTAGCAGGTCTCTGTGCTACTGTAACCGCGAGAAACCTCAAGGTTTTCCCATCTCAAAGAAATGGTAGTGAATCTAGATTTCTGTCCGAATTTCCTCTCGGTTCCAAGAGCGCTAAAGATGAGCTACGATCCGGCCAACCTGCGTACGAAATTGATCGCTTGGATTTTTAGCAGCACGAGGGTGTTTTCGGTATGAACTGCTACTTTTCCCAGCAACGGGACGGATACCATCTTCCAGAGGTTCGTTAGAGGTCTTGAACGTGGTAATGAGCGAGGGTTGCATGGCTTGAGGTAGAATGGAAAGTGCGTTTCTATAACCATGTTTCTCTCTGCACCTTCGCAGTCTGACTTGATCGAATCGACCCGCAGTGGAATTATCGTAATACGCGGGTCGCTCCCGAAATTGTGATAGAGTAGATTCGCGTCTGCTTCTATGCAAATTACATGCTCGGCCCCGTGTTTTAGATAAAACTGCGCAGTCTCTCCGTTTCCCGCACCGATATCGAGAACGATCTTTCCAACGGGGAGATAGAACCTATGCCAGTCATCCAACTCTCTCTCCAATGTGTATCGATGCGCTTCATCCATCTCCAGCCCATCAAAATCTGAAAGTCTACACAAATATGATTCCATGCGACTGATTAATTGCTCACTCTTAAGCTACTCCGCGAAGCACTGAAAAGTTACGTCCTTGTGATGCCCTCTATACGGCAGAGTAGCTTTTCAATAGGTAACCGGCGCAAGAGTGTTGTGATCTATGACGGTGCAATGATTGCTTCAACTATGGAGCAATGCCTTCCTTAGCTTGATGGAACAACTTTCGCAAATAGTTGAGTGGTTTGAATTTCAACTGGTCAGGAAAATCATGCCAGAGAAGAGTGTTAAAGGTGACAAAAGTATCGATATTAGGGCAGCGAGATAGATAATTGTGCTCGCAACCTGATTCCGGAAAGGGAGAAGGGACGCCATAACCCTGCTTCTCCCAGACCCACCTGGGATAGATTGAGAAACCCCCAGCTCCACTTGTTTTTTCCCAGTTCTTAGGAATACTAGGACTGATGGCTGGTGGTCTATAGCTGGGACGTTTGTTCGTGAATTCTGGATTCGTCCAAGTGTCCCAATACCTATTTCGACCGGGAATGCCCGCAGTATTACGGGACCAAGTCGAAGCACCGAGAATGCATTCAGACTTTGAGAGTTGCGTGAAAGTAGAATATTCGTCGATAAGCTGTCTCATCGCCTGAACTTGAGAAAGATAATAGGAGTCGACGAAAAAGAAATGTGTGGTGTCAGGAAACAGTTCTAAAGCCTTGCTATTAGCAGCATTACGCCTATCGGCAAGATAATGGATACGCTCGACACTTTTGGCCCAATGGTCAGGAAAAACCCTGTAGCCATCAGTATGACAGTAAAATCTGACCTCCGGTAAAGGCTGAAGCGAGCGAGAATTGCTGATGCAGACCATGGTCAAAATCATGAGAAAACTCGTCTCTCTCCCTGTCTGACGCCAACGACACATGCGATCTCCTTAGCGCACCGCAAGCAGGAAGCAGGCAAGCACATTCTTTCGGTTCCCTCGACATCCATCGTCACAACGTCGACGGAGACATCGAGCTCGACTGGGAGAGAATCTTTGGTAGTTGAAGGTATCATGATTCCCTCTTGTTCAATCATGTCTCTATTCGCGAGGATGTGATTGTAAGTTGCGATTGCTTACTCCTTCTATCTTCAGCCTCCCTTGAAACAATTCTGCTGACGTGACCCAGACCTGCTGCTGTAAATTCAAGAGCTCTGAGGATCAGTATTCCCACGCCGTGCACCGGGTCCGTCGGAAGGGTTGCGAGCGTGGGAGCTAACACCCGTCTAAACGGATTCAGTTGTCCAAGCCCTTCGGAGGGGTATGTTGCTAAATAGGTGCCGAACAGCTTTCCATAGAAGTATTTCTTCCTAAGCATCATCAGAAGGGTAGGTTCACCTTCATCGTGGGCGATCTGCGAAACGGTTCGTCCAACGGAGAGGCCGATATTCTTTGCACGGACTTGGAGATCCCAGTCTTCTCCTGCCTCAAGACTGGGATTGTATCCTCTTAGCATGAGGAGAGCGTTTCTTCGAAAGCAGCGTGCAGCCTCAATCATCTCGTTACGAATGTAGGTTTCTCGTTCAAGTGACTTGCACTCAGCCCAGAAACCCCTTCCCGTGGATATTTCGGGTATTATTAGCGCGTCGTACTTGGCCAGTCCAGCCTCGCACTCTTCTATTAAGGAGGGTGGCAGTATCATGTCTGAGTCGACAAATAGTACGCCGTCGGATTCTGAATTTTCTAGTCCGATGTTTCTTGCTACGCTCCGGTTCGCCTCGACTTCAATCACTTTTGCGCCTTGAGCAGTCGCTTCCTCAGCAGTACCATCCCTGCTGAATCGGTCCACGACAATTACCGCTTTAGGAGTGTAGGTCTGGCTACTTATCGAGTCGAAACAATGACCCAATGTTGCCCTAGAGTTGTAGGTAGGAATAACTATCGTGATCCCAAACAGATGGGGCGGTTCCCTGAACAGCAGCTCATCGTGAACGGGTGAGGCAGGCTCAGATGGATAGCCGACGCTCACTGGACTTTGACTCAGTTGATGGAAGGGCGGAGAAAAGGGCCATGTGGACTGGGCTAGAAGCCCGAGAAAACCTGAGAGATATTTTGCTATCTCGTAGATTGCGAGTCCAGCCAATAGCTTGGGCCGGTGCAGGAACGTCGTTCGTTGATTGAAAAGAGATCTTCGGATTGGAAGAATCTGGGTTGCTGCAATGTGGGGATAACGCCTAACATATCGAATCGCGGTTTTTCCGTAGTACCAACTAGTGATTACGATTTCAGCAAGTTTTTTTGGTTCCCCGATGTGCCACTCTGAGGCGCCTTCGATACGGGCAATCTTGCCGAGCCTCGACACTTTGTTGTGAAGATCGTGCTCTTCGTAGGCCACTAGGGTTCCGTCGTGGCCTCCCACGGCGTCGTACACATCGCGTCTGATGAAACGCGCGGCTTCAATCTGCTTCGACCCAACGTAGGACAGACGCTCAAAGAAGCGTACTTCGGACCAGAAACTCGTCTTCGGGTATGATAGGTTTGGAATCACCACTCCAACAGCCTTCTGATCTAAAGCAACTCTCACAGCCTTCTCGAGTACTGAAGGTTCAAGCACGAAGTCCGAATCGATCTTGTAGATGAAATCGCCTTTGCTGTTGGCAGCTCCCAGCTTAACTTGGCTAGTCCTCTCAGGACCTGCCAGAAGGACTAGGTCAGCGTATTCCTTGGCTATTCGTACTGTCGAATCGCTGGAGAAATTGTCTACCACCACGATCTCGAAGTTCCTATAAGTTTGAGCACGAACGCTCTCGAGACACGGACGAATCGTTCGTCCTGAGTTCTTCGTAGGAATTATTACAGACACGAGTGGATGCTCTGGTAAACCTACCTTGCTCCCTCGATTTGAGCGTTGGTCAGATGCTGGAACGAGGAGCATGCTAGGACCCATTAGAATTGTCCTTCACTAACTATAGCATCAACCTTCAGTTAAACTGGTCGCTCGCTTCAGGAAACTGTTAGGAATGGTGATCCACTCGGTAGACTTCCTTGTATCCGTTCAATAGTCTCGCTGACAGTCAAATTCTCGATTTCTCCCTGCTTCGAACGAACGTGGGAAAGGTGCTCCTTGAGGGCAGACTCAGAACAACTGTATGGGTAGTGCGGTAGATTCATCGCATGAAAGACTTCGATTAGCCAGAGATTTTTGCTAACGGCCTTGTCCACCCATTTATCAGCAATTCTTGCCGTGGTCCATTCATCCCATACTTGACATCTGAGCGCGTAGGGTTCGAAATGATGAAAATAATTGAACCCGGGACGAATCGTTCTCGCTGACGTGTAACATGTGTCTCTTACAAGGTTCATGAGTTCAGAAGTTGGTTCTCCCCCTGGGTAAGAGTAACTCTTACAGGGTTTCCCCAGTTCCTTCTCAATTGCAAGTTTCGACATTGCAACTTCCTCGATTTGTTGCAAATGCTTTCCCGGATACTCTTCAGGCAACCCAAGAAGAGCGTGGGTGAGTCTCGCGGAACGTACGAGCCCTTTGCTTCTCGCTAGGCGAAAGAGCTGGGTGGCTTTCGTTCTAAGGCTCAGCATAGATCCTCTGTGCGTGAACGAATGCGAACCGATTTCGTGACCCCCCACAGACATTTGACGAAGAGCATTCCATTCGACAAACTGAAAGCCGTTAACCTCTTTTCCCACAAATCCTGCCGCGACATAGAATACTCCTCGAAGAGACATCGAATCAAAGGCTTGACAGAATGCGTGTGCATGCGCTTTCCAACAATCGTCGACAGTCAGTGTGATTACAGGTCTTGAGTCGAAACCATGACGTGTCAAAGAGTTACCCTTTTAATCGAATCGGGTTGTGAGTATGGTGTTTGATGGCGAATAAATTCTTGGCGTCGGTACTCAGCTATTGGAATCGTGCCTACTTCGCTAGTCAAGCAGTTGTGCTGGGACGGGCGCAGCTACAGTCACCTTTAGTGAAGTTAGAGTCTTTGGTCTGCTCTTCCTCCACACCAAAACCATGGCCAGGAGGCACAAAGAGAGACTCGCGGCGGAAAGGGCAATCCCAAAGTAAAGGTAGTTTTGTAAAGTATAATTGATTCTGATGTTTAGAGTTCCCGTTTGGTTTACCATGAAGCCGTTAACTAAGCCGTAGATCAATCTCGGCTTGACTTCATTGTCCCCCACGAACGCGCTCCAGAGTTTGTCGTATGGTTCGGTGAGAATTAGGACGAAAGGCGCCGACGCCTGGGCAGTTACTCTAAGCTCGACCCCGCTCGTCTGTTGATAGCTGGTCACATTCGCCAAAGGTGATGAAACTATGCTGGCATTACTGGCTAAGAAATCTGTGACGTTCGCATTCTTCGCAACACTCACGTTCTGGGAGAAAACCGGTCCGGCGAAATCCTTGTTTTCGAATATGAAATAGCTGTTGGTAAGTTCGGCCGGAACAAGTGTAAGTCTGTCGATGAAATAGATCGGGGTTAGCGCTCTGAATTCACTGTCATAATAGTTGGCGTAAAGGTCGATTGAAGTTTCAGGATAGTTTTCAGCTGAAGTTACATTGAAAGACGCGTACCCATACGTGGCGTTTATCATGTCTTGATGGGCTACTGTGGCAAAAAAGACCCTGTTCGAGAAGTCGAGAGAGCCAGCTGGAAATCCATGAATTGCAATGCTGAACCAATCGTGGAACTGTCCCTGATATCCTTGGGATAACACTGATTGTGGTATCGTGTAGCTCATTGTAAGGTTATCTTGTCCTCTGGGCAGCGTTACATTTGAAAGATGAAAAGGGCTATCCCCGAAGGATGTTCCTGGAGCACCGACAGGGAGCGGCGCATGGGAAGTGTCAGTTGGGGCAACGGTGCCGTTGAGAGCCTCGACCTGGGTAAGGTCTTGCTGATTACTTAGCTCTTCCAGAATTTGGTCGTTCGGATAATTGATTGAATCACCATGATAGACGACATATTTCACTCCCATGAAAGCGAGGATCTTTCCAATGTTGTCTGTTGACCCTAGTGGGGCTGGATAGATAGCGTTGAAGGGCACAGTTGGCTTTGATGACAACAAGTCTGGAAACGCAGTTATGGCGTATTGTTTCCAGTCATAGGCCCCACCAGCAGGGATCCACATGACTTTGTAGTCTCCAGGCTGCGCAGTGAGCCAGTTATTCAGCTCTCCATATTGCTCCGGAATGTTTGTGGGGCTGTAGCGCGGCCAAGTGTACCCTTGAAGGTCGAGCAAGGTTCCGTATGTTATCGGCGCGAGGACCAGGAAAACGAGTGCGAGAACAATAGAGTATCGAACGAGTTTTCCGCCCGAGACCTGTAGGGAGAATCTTCTGGACGAAAGCAAGGAACCCACCGCGATCACCCCCAAGCCGAGAAGAAGTCCATATGCGAACGTCACGAGGGGGACAAATTTCGTCGGATTTCTCAGAATGGCCGCGGCACCATATGGAAGGTAGCTGGTGAGTAGGTAGTACAGGAATCCTATCGGTTCATTAACGCCAGCAGTGGCAAGTGCTCCTGCAGCTAGGACGGCCCCAACGAAGAAGACTGAACGGTTCCTGCGATACGCGAGAACGGACACTACGGCGAGCAGAGGAATAATGATGCTAAACGGAGTGTAGTTCTGAGGATGGTCCCAAAAGAAATAATGTGCATTTTCACCCATCAGGAAAATTTCTTGGAGGCTCCAGAAGCTGAGAAAGCTGAGGTCACCGAAGCTGACTGCTCCCTGAGCGCCGTAGATCTGATAGGTCGAGCCTCCCGCCTGAAAGATGTAACCTGCTGTTATCGGGACTAGCCAGAATGCGTTGAACAACAGCCCGATCGCTAGTGCCAGCAGCGAATTCTTGATTATCTTGACTGGGCCTGGGGTGTTCTTTCGTGCCAATGCGAAGATCATGTACATTAGGGCAACGATTCCGACAAGATACGGCCAGAAGGGTTGGGGACTAGCAAGCGCTGAAAATAGGCCAAAGGTAAGCAGTTGCCGTGGCCTTCCCGTATCCATGAATATCAGAAGAGAAGACACCAGAATGGGAAACAGGCTGTAGTTCCAAACGAAACTGTTGGAGCCCGCCACAGTGGCTTGATTATAGAAAAACAGTAAAGATACTAGGCCGCTTACGCCTGAGGCTAGTTCCAGTTTGAGGGGGTCAATCAAGAGCTTCCAGTGTCTTAGGAGTTGCTTGGCCGCAAGGTAGGGGATGAGTGCAGACAGCCAGGCCATTAGGAGAAGATAGCCTTTGACACCGAGTTCTTGCCCGAGAATTCCACTCAAACCGACTAAGATTAGTGTGGGAAACACGGACAGTATGTTTGTTGACGGTCCGTTTCCTATGGTCCAGACTTGCAGGTTATACCTTGTGATTGTGGCTGGGATCCACGGGATGTAGTAGGTTTCGTCGCCATAGAAAGGTAGTCCTCGGGGTAGTAGTAAAGGGGAAAGAATGGCGATTGAGGCTACTAGAGAGATAATAGGGAATAGAAGCAGAAGTAAAATCTTCTGAGCAGTGAGTCGTGGTTTGATGTAACGGTGCCATGCGATAATGACTCCACGCAAGAGGCGGGTTATCGCCTCTTGACTAGTGGCTTTTAGTCGCATGAAACAGCACTACGTGAAAGGGATAGTAGCCTAGTAATATGTTTCCTACGAAACGCCAGAGATTCCAGAATAAGGGTCTATAGGGCGCAGTTCGGCCCCCGATGTACACTTTGACTTTGAATCCGAATGTTTCGAAGTACGCCGCTTCGTCCTCCAGCGCTACAGGCTTATGAGATCTGTCCCTTTTGAAGAACTCTATGAGATTTAAATTGGCGATGTAGGGGACATCGACGATTAGGCTTCCAGAACTCGTGAGCAATTCGTTCGCTCGGGAAAGGAAACGTTCCCTCTCGGGGTCGGTAAGGTGTTCGTAGACCTGTGAGGCAATTATGATGTCGAAGGAGTCTCGGAGAGAATCATCACCGTAGAAATCATAGTAGTAGCCATGTTGCCTCAACCACGTAATTGTGTCTTCGTCAATATCGAATCCCTTGTACTTTCCGCCTTTGGCATCGTTCTCTCGCTGGAATCTTCTGTAAAGTGGAGAGTCCATGTCTGAACCGAAGTCGAGGACCACCTTTTCCTTGAGATTGAAGAGCCGGTCGTAGAATCGCCCCCAAGACCCCCAAACTGGTTTCGGCTTTACTTGCTCCTTTCGAGCCTTAATCTTGTGGTAGGCTCTTTGGTAGGATCCGCTCATTGCAAGATTTCTTCGTAGGCTTCGAGTGATCTTTCAGCCACGTGCTTCCAAGTAAACTTTTCAAGCACTCTTCTTCTTCCCGCACTACCTATTCTCATCGCTTCGCTTTCATTCGTCAGCAGCAACTGCACTCGATCACTCAGTTCTTTGATATCTCCTTGACCCACCAAGAATCCAGTTTTGCCATCATCCACAGCCTCTGGCACCCCTCCGGCTCTATTGGCTACGACCGGCAGCTCGCAAGCCATGGCCTCTAGAAGAACCAAACCGAAGCCCTCGTCTATCGAAGGCAAGACGAGAGCCGCAGAAGATGAGAGATACTTAACCAGTGATTCATCTGATATAGGTCCCAAGAATCTTGTATCAACCTCGAGTTCGCTCGCTAGGTCTTCCAAGAGAGTTCGATATTGCTTATCGATTGTTGGCCCGACAACGATTAACCTGGGCTTGTCTTCAAGCAAAGAAATAGCCTTGATGATATTCTCGACCTTCTTGTAAGGAGTCAGGCGTCCGACGAAGAGGATGTCCCTCCGCCTTTTACCATTAAGCGGTCTAAAGCGCTCTGGATCTACACCCCCATATAGCGGTTTGAACACCTTAGCGAAGTTCTCGTAGGATGAAGAGGCGGCTCTTGTCACAGGAAGCAGACCGTCGAAACCCGAGAACTTCATCATAGGTTTTGATGTTTTAAACACGCGCGCAATCGTGAGTCCATTCCAATTATGATCGGTTGCGACTAGCCGGTAATTTTTCCGCATGAACTTCTTGATAAAGGAGGCGAGAACCGAGACATCACCTGCAAAATTGTGCACGTGGACTATTTCGCACTTGTTCAATGCATTGGCGAATCGCCGCAGGTCTGTGGGAAGAGGATCGAAGTCACCATTGACCCCCTGAATGCACCGTTTAGCCTTCGCCGTCAGAATGTGGATGCCATCAATTTCCAAGTTGTTCTCTTTCTCTGCAAAGAGCATCAGAGCGCTGTCGTGGCCAAGTTCCCGCTGGGCTCGACAAAGATTAACCACGTATCTCTCTGCGCCTCCGACTCTCTCCAAGTTGCGGAGGGCGTCAATATCATTGAAGAATCGGGGTAGAATGTGAAGGATTCTCGTTTCACGCGCTACTCCTTTTGAATAGATCTTCTCGTGGCTACACGCTCGACTCGCGAAAACTAATTGGTTAGGCTTCGATAGATTTCGAACACTTGGTTCGTGATTAGTGTCTCGTCAAAAAAGGCCTTGCACTTCTCAAGTGCTCGAGTCCCCATCTCCACCACTAGGTTCCGTTGATTCTGAAACAGCAACAGCTTCTCAGCGATCGCTAGCGGGTTGTCGGGTGGGACAAGGTACCCGGTCCGTCCATCATCTATTATCTCAGCTAGCCCGCCAGTGGCGGTCCCGATGACTGGCCGACCTCTGCTCATGCCTTCCACAGCGACCCTGCCAAAAGGCTCAGGTGTGATCGTAGGGACGACTACAACATCACACCAATCATAAAGGCGTGTGAGCTCCTGACGATCTACCTGACCGACAAACCTGATTCGATCCATTAGACCAAGCCGCTCTGCTAGATTCAGCAATTTGCTGCAATAGGGTCCGTCACCTGCCATGATGACTTCCAATGGCCCCGCATCCATCGAGAGCTTCTTGATCGCTGAAATTAGGTTCTGGAATCCCTTGTGAACTTGCATGATGCCTACCGAGAGAACGCGGATGTAAGGACGATCGGAACGAGTCGGTGGAGTCCCCCATTCGCGGATCGGGCCATCGATGTATATTCGCTTAACTCTAGCGGGAGACAAACCAGCTTCGACGAGCCGCCTGGCGATGTAATCGCTGTCCGCGATTATCATCGAACACTTGCTCGCTGCTTTTAGTATTCCTTTCTCTCTGGAGTCCATCCAAGAACTGATAGGATAGGGATATCCGTATGATGAGTAGGGTATGTTCAAGTTATTATGATATGAGAGAACAAGAGGAATCATAAGAGCTTCCGCGG
>Ga0209237_1001657_pt1 | contig 13175 bp, 10 predicted proteins | sample GraSoi013_1_40cm_2_FD_185820 | JGI IMG/M metagenome (GOLD analysis project Ga0209237, IMG submission 185820) | Grasslands soil microbial communities from the Angelo Coastal Reserve, California, USA - Sample 10_02_2013_1_40cm (SPAdes) (version 2) | ecosystem: Environmental > Terrestrial > Soil >... | reverse complement strand
CGTGTGCTCAGTGCACGCAATGCCGCGAAGGCACCGCGTGGACCACCAAGATCCTCGAGCGGATCCTCGCGGGGCAGGGCAAAACGGCCGACCTGGATCTCTTGCTCGACCTGTCGGAGAACATGACGGGCAAGACGATCTGCGTGCTCTCGGACTCCTGCGCGGCGCCCGTCGTGAGCGGCATCAAGCGCTTCAAGAGCGAGTTCGAGGACTACATCGCGGGCCGGCGGCGCCCCGTGATGGTGGCGTGAAGGCGGACGGCCGATGGCTGACGGCGTAGTCAATCTGACGATCGACGGGACGCCCGTGAGCGTGCCTCCGGGTACGCTGCTCATCGAGGCGGCGAAGCAGGCGGGCGTGCTCGTACCGCACTACTGCTACCATCCGGGCTTGCCGGTGGCGGGCCTATGCCGCATGTGCCTCGTCCAGGTCGAGAAGGCGCCGAAGCTGCAGATCGCGTGCGCCACCCAGGTCGCCGAAGGTATGGTGGTGCACACCCAGTCCGAGCAGGCGAAGAGCGCACGCATGGGCGTGCTGGAACTGTTGCTGATCAACCACCCGCTCGACTGTCCGATCTGCGACCAGGCCGGCGAGTGCGAGTTACAAGACTTCACCTTCCAGGAGGGCCGCCCGGCGACGCGCTACAGCCCGGACTACCCGAAGCGCTTCAATCCGGTCGAGGACTTCGGTCCCGACGTGCTGTACGTCCCGAACCGCTGCATCCTGTGCACCCGCTGCGTGCGCTTCATGGAGGACGTGGCGCGTGAGCCGGTGCTCAACGTGTCCGAGCGCGGCGATCGGGCCTACATCGGGATCCATCCCGAGGCGCGCCTCGACCACCCCTGGGCCGGGAACGTCGTCGACCTCTGTCCGGTGGGCTCGCTCCTGTCCAAGGACTTCCTGCACCGGGCGCGCGCGTGGGAGCTCGACAAGTCCGCCTCGATCTGCACCGGCTGCTCGCAGGGATGCAACATCACGCTCGACACGCGCGACACCGCGATCGTGCGCGTGCGCCCGCGGCCCAACCTCGAGGTCAACCGGTACTTCATTTGCGATCACGGCCGCATGAACTACCGGTGGATGAACCGCGGCGACCGGATCGAGGCACCGCTCGTCAAGCGGGACGGCGGGCTCCAGGCGGTGGACTGGGACGAGGCCTTGGAGCGCGTGGCCACGGTGCTGCAGGGGGTGAGCGGCAAAGCGGTGGCGCTCGCGTCGCCGAGGGCCTCGACCGAAGCGCTGTTCCTTGCCCGCGAGCTATTCGACGGGCTCGACTGGACCGGCGCCGTGCAGATCGTGATGGGCGAGGAGGCGCCGCTCGCCGGGGTCCCCAACCTGGCGCTCCGCGCCGAGCGGGCTCCCAACGGCACTGGGGCCGAGCTGCTCGGCTATGGACTCGACTATGCCGCGGCGCTCAAGGCGGCGGAATCGGCTGCTGTCGTCCTGGTGCTGGACGAGCCCGAGGTCACGGTCCGCACGGCGGGCGTCCTCCTATACCTCGGGACCGTCCTGCCGGACGGCGCGCGTGACGCCGAGGTGGTGCTCCCCGTCGCCAACGTCGCGGAGGAGGACGGCAGCTTCGTGAACCGGGACGGGCGGGTGCAGCGCTACTTCCAGGCGAAGCCCGCGCCCGGCATGGCGCGGCCCGCGTGGTGGGTGCTCGCCGAGCTGCTTACGGCGCTGGGCCGCAGCGAGCCGCTCGCCGGACCGGACGAGGTGTTCGACCGGCTCGCCCAGTCGGTGGGCCCGTTCGCCGGGTTGAGCTACCACGCCCTCGGACTCGCGGGCAAGAGCGTCACTGCCGACGCGGGAGCCCCGGCGTGACGTTCTTTCTGGTCTCGTCGATCATCAAGATCATCGCCGTCTTCACCGTGATCATGGTGGGGGTGGCCCTGCTGACGCTCGCCGAGCGGCGCATCTGCGCCTGGATGCAGGACCGCCTCGGCCCCAACCGCGTGGGGCCGCAGGGGCTCCTCCAACCGGCGGCGGACGGGCTCAAGAACCTGCTCAAGGAGGAGACGCTTCCGGCCCAGGCCGACAAGGTGCTGTTCCTGCTCGCCCCGGCGATGTCCTTCATCCCGGCGCTGCTCACCTTCGCGGTGATCCCGTTCGCGACTCCGCTGCCGACGCGGTGGGGCGACGTCGACATGGTCGTGGCGAACCTGCCGGTCGGGTTCCTCTACATCCTGGCGTTCGGCTCGCTCGGCGTGTACGGCATCGTGCTCGCCGGGTGGTCGTCCAACAACAAGTACTCCCTACTGGGCGGCCTGCGCGCCAGCGCGCAGATGATCTCGTACGAGATCGCCATGGGGATGAGCACCGTGGCGGTGCTGCTGCTCGCCGGCAACGTGACGCTGACGGACGTGCTCGCCAAGCAATCGCAGTCGCTCTTCACCTGGAACGTGTTCCCCCTGTCGCTGGCGTTCTTCATTTTCATCGTGGCGGCGTTCGCCGAAACGAATCGGCTGCCGTTCGACCTTCCCGAGGCGGAGGCCGAGCTGATCGCCGGGTACCACACCGAATACAGCGCGATGAAGTTCTCGATGTTCTACATCGCCGAGTATTCCAACATGGTGACGGCGTCCGCGCTCATGACGACACTGTTCTTCGGGGGCTGGGACATCCCGTTCACGCAGTGGGACAACACGCCGCCGTGGACCATCCTGAAGACCGTCGCCACGCTGGCGGCGTTCACCCTGAAGGTGGGCTTCTTCCTGTTCCTGTACATCTGGGTGCGGTGGACCCTGCCGCGCTTCCGCTACGACCAGCTGATGGCGCTCGGGTGGAAGGTGATGCTGCCGCTCGCGCTCGTGTATCTGACGGTGATCGCCACGGCGATCTGGTTCCTGCACGAGCAGCTGGGCTGGACCTACGGCAGGCCGTTCGCGCTGGCGCTGTTCGGGCTGAACGTGCTCCTCGCGATCCCGCTGTTCTTCCTGCTCGATCGAGGGCACCTGGTGTCGGGCTCCGTGGCCGAGGAGGCAGGCTGACATGGCGATCGGCGTGAAGGTGCTGAAGCGGCCGGGGACACAGGTCTCGTACGTGCGCGCCACGCTCAAGGGCATGGCGCTCACGCTGCAGCACATCTTCCGGCCCAAGGTCACCATGGAGTACCCGGAGGAGAAGTCCACGGCGGACTGGACGATCTCGCCGCGCTGGCGCGGCACGCATCGCATGCTCACCGATGAGCAGGGGCGCGCCAAGTGCGTCGCGTGCGGCCTGTGCCCGCAGATCTGCCCGGCGAACTGCATCAAGCTCGTGCCGGGGGAGGACGAGCAGGGAAACCGCTACCCCCTCATCTACGAGATCGACGAGTTCCGCTGCGTGTTCTGCGGCTACTGCCAGGAGGTGTGCCCCGAAGAGGCGATCCACGTGGGGGTGCACTACGAGAACTCGGAGTATTCGCGCGACCGGTTCGTGTACGATCTGGAGCGCCTGTGCGCCCAGACGCACCCGGTCTCGACGCTGTGGGATCCCTCGGACCCCAAGGGTGAGTAGGGGATGCCCGGGACCCTGGCCATCTTCTGGGGGTTCGCCGGGCTCGCGCTGGCGAGCGCCCTGCTGTGCATCACGCGCCGCAGCGCCGTGGCGAGCGCGCTGTGGCTCGTGGTGACGCTGTTCGCGCTCGCCGCGCTGTTCGTCCTGCTCGACGCCCAATTCATCGCGGTGCTCCAGGTGCTGGTGTATGCGGGCGCCATCATGGTGCTGTTCCTCTTCGTGATCATGCTGCTCAACCTGGGGCGCCCCGGTCCGACGGACGTGAAGGGCCCGCTCGGCGTCGGGACCGCGTGCCTGCTGGGCGGTGTGCTGCTGTTCCAGCTGTGGATCCTGCGCAAGGCTGTGCCGTCGGCGCCGATCCAGCTGCCGCCCGGCAGCATGGCCCGGCTCCAGCAGGAGCAGGGACTCGTCGGCGCGATCGCCCGACCGCTGTTCGACACGTACCTCATCCCCTTCGAGATCACCAGCCTCCTGCTCCTCGCCGCGATCGTCGGCGCGGTGGTACTGGCGAAGCGCAAGCTCTGATGCTCCTCGGACCCGCGCTCTTCGTCTCGGCGGCGCTCTTCACGCTCGGCGTCTTCGGCGTGCTGCTGCGCCGCAACGCGATCGTCATCTTCATGTGCGTCGAGCTGATGCTCAACGCCGTGAATCTGACGTTCGTGGCGCTGGCGCAGCGCCTGGGCGTCGCCGGACAACTGTTCGTGTTTTTCGTGATGGCGGTGGCCGCGGCGGAGGCGGCGGTGGGGCTTGCGATCATCCTGGCGATCTACCGCCACCGGGGGACGGTCAACCTCCAGAACATCGACCTGCTGAAGGGCTGATGCCGGCCTCCGCGCTGAACCTGCTCTGGCTCGTGCCGGCGCTGCCACTCGTCGGCTTTCTCCTGAACGGGGCCCTCGCCCTGTGGCGTCCGAACGCCAAGGCCGCGGTGTCCACGATCGGGGTCGGTGTGCTCGTGCTGGCGTTCGCCGTCGCCGCCGCCGCGGTGACCGAATTCGCCACGCTCCATCCGGTGGCACCGCTAGTGTTCCGCTACTGGGAGTGGATGCCGGTCGGCGACCTGCGGCTCGACTTCGCCCTCCAGTTCGACCAGCTCGCGGTGGTGATGGTGTTGGTCGTCACCGGCGTGGGCGCGTTGATCCATCTCTTCAGCGTCGGCTACATGCACGAAGATGCGGGGTACGCGCGCTACTTCGCGTACCTCAATTTGTTCGTGTTCTTCATGCTGCTGCTCGTCCTGGGGGCGAGTTTTCCCGTGATGTTCGTGGGATGGGAAGGGGTGGGGCTGTGCTCCTATCTGCTGATCGGGTTCTGGTTCAACGAGCAAATCAACGCCGACGCCGGCAAGAAGGCGTTCATCGTGAACCGGATCGGAGACTTCGGGTTCCTGGTCGCGATGCTCCTGATCTTTCACACCACTGGCTCGCTCGACTTCACTCAGGTGTTCGCGCGCGCCCCGGCCGTGTTCCCGCCCGCTGGCCCCACCATCACCGCCATCACGCTGTTCCTGTTCCTCGGGTGCACCGGCAAGTCGGCGCAGATCCCCCTCTTCACCTGGCTGCCGGACGCCATGCAGGGGCCCACGCCGGTCTCGGCCCTGATTCACGCGGCCACGATGGTGACGGCGGGCGTCTATCTCGTGGCGCGGTGCAACGTGCTGTTCGCGTTGGCTCCGTTGGGGAGCGCCACCGTCGCCGGCGTGGGCGCCCTCACCGCGCTGTTCGCCGCCACGATCGCGCTCAAGCAGTGGGATATCAAGCGAGTCCTGGCGTATTCCACCATCTCGCAGCTCGGCTACATGTTCCTGGGCGTGGGCACGGGGGCGTACGCGGCCGGGATGTTCCATCTCGTCACGCACGCGTTCTTCAAGGCGCTGCTCTTTCTGGGCTCGGGGAGCGTGATCCACGCCATGCACCACGCATATCACGCAACTCACTCGCATGATGACGCGCAGGACATGCGCAACATGGGAGGGCTGCGCCGTCATCTGCCGTGGACCGCGACCCTGATGTGGATCGCGACCCTGGCGATCGCCGGCATCCCGCCGCTCTCGGGCTTCTTCTCGAAGGACGAGATCCTGGGGGCGGCGTTCGCGCTCGCCACCGCCCAGCCGATCTGGTACGTGTACTGGCTGATGGGTGTCGCGACGGCCCTGCTCACCGCGTTCTACATGACGCGACTGATGCTCTACACCTTCCACGGCCCCAACCGCACGGGCGACAAGGAGCGCGAGCACCTGCACGAGCCGCGGTGGGTGATGACCGGCCCGCTGATGGTGCTCGGCCTGCTGACGTTGGTCGGAGGCGCGCTCAACCTCCCCGAGCTCGTGGGCGGCGGCGCGTTCCTGCACCACTGGCTCGAGCCGGTGACCGCGCTTGCCGACCGCATGCGACCCGCGGTCGAGCTGTCGCGCGGCGTGGAGTGGGCGCTGGTGGGCAGCGCCGTCGCGGTGGCCGCACTGGGAATGTTCGGCGCCGCGCGACTGCTCAAGCCCGCGGCCCTCGTGCCCGCGCGGCTCGCCCCCCCCGAAACGGGCGTGGGGCGCCTCCTCTGGAAGAAGTGGTACGTCGACGAGATCTACGACGCGCTCATCGTGCGGCCGGTGCAGTGGTTCGCCCGCGAGGTCCTGTGGAAGACCGTCGATGCGCGCATCGTGGACGGACTACTGGTGAACGGCAGCGCCACGGCTTCCCGGGCGCTGGGGTGGATCGGGAGCCGGCTGCAAACGGGGGAGGTAGGGTTCTATGTGGTGTTGTTCGTGGTAGGCGTGCTGCTGGTGGTCGGCGGCGCGGTGCGGTAACGCGTGTACGCCCAGGCGGTCCTCACCGCGCTGCTCGCCTGGCCTTGCGTCGGGGCCGTCGCCCTGCTCGTCGCGCCCGAGCGCTGGGCGAAGCATCTCGCGCTCGCCGCGAGTCTGGTCGAGTTCGCGATCTCGGTCCCGCTGTGGTGGGTTTTCCAGCCGGCGGCCGGAATGCAGTTCCAGCTCGACGTGCCCTGGATCCCGGACTGGGGCATCCATTACAGCGTCGGCGTCGACGGGATCTCGCTCTTCATGGTCCTGCTCACGACGTTCCTGGTGCCGCTCTCGGTGCTGGGCAGCTACAGGTACATCACCACCCACCAGCGCGCGTTCTATGCGCTCCTGCTGGTGCTCACATCCGGCATGGTCGGCGTCTTCGTCTCCCTCGACCTGTTCCTGTTCTACGTGATGTGGGAGGTGATGCTCATCCCGATGTATTTCATCATCGGGGTGTGGGGGGGCGAGAACCGCCTGTACGCCGCGATCAAATTCTTCATCTACACTTTTTTTGGATCGCTCCTGATGCTGGTGGCGATCCTGGCGCTCGTGTACCTGGTCGCCCAGCGCACCGGCCTCTACTCGTTTTCCTACGGCCACGTGATCACCAACATCGGTCGCCTGGGGCCGCTGGCCTTCTGGCTGTTCGGCGCGTTCTTCCTGGCGTTCGCGATCAAGGTGCCGATGTTTCCGTTCCACACCTGGCTCCCCGACGCGCACGTCGAGGCGCCGACGGCGGGGTCGGTGCTCCTCGCGGGGATCCTGCTCAAGATGGGCACGTACGGCTTTCTGCGTTTCGCGGTGCCGTTCTTCCCGCAGGTGGCGCTCCACCCGGCAGTGCGCACCGGGATCATCGCGCTCGCCCTGATCGGGATCCTGTATGGCGGGCTCGTCGCCATGGTGCAGCCCGACTTCAAGAAGCTGATCGCGTACTCCTCGGTCTCGCACCTGGGGTTCGTGATGCTGGGCATCTGGGCCCTGACGCTGCAAAGCGTGCAGGGAGCGCTCATGGTGATGATCAATCACGGACTGTCGACCGGCGCGCTGTTCTTCCTGGTCGGAATGCTGTACGAACGGCGCCACACCCGACTGATCGAGGCCTTCGGCGGGCTCGCGAAGGTGGTCCCGCTCTTCGCCGCTATCCTCACGCTCGTGTCGCTCTCCTCCATCGGTCTGCCCGCCACGAACGGATTCGTGGGGGAGTTCCTCGTGCTGGTCGGCAGCTTCAGGACGCATCCCGTTGCGGCCACGATCGCGACGACCGGGGTGATCGTCGCCGCGATGTATCTGTTACCGGCGCTGCAGCGCGTCATCTATAACCCGCTCGACAAGCCGGAGAACCAAGGACTCGCCGACCTGTCGCCGCGCGAGCTCGCCGTGCTGCTTCCCCTCGTCGCGTGCATCGTCTGGATCGGCGTGTACCCGACGCCGTTCCTCCGGCGCATGGAGCCGAGCGCGCAGCGGTTCATCGAGTCGGTGCGCCCCGCCCCCGGCGCCACGGCCGCGGTCGCGCGATGAACGTCGATCTGTCCGCGCTCGACCTGTCCCGCTCGGGCGATTTGCTGGTCGCGCTCGCGCCCGAGCTGCTGCTCACGCTCGCGGCGCTGGTCGTGCTCCTCGTCGTGGCCTGGCGGCATCGGACGCCGCAGGACCTGCGGCGCGCCGGCTGGGTGACGCTGGCCGGGCTCGGCGTCGCCGCGCTCGCGACCTGGTTCCTGTGGTGGAATGTCGCCCGGGCCTCGGGGATCGCGGCCATGATCGCGGTGGACGACTTCCGCTTCGTCGCGGACTGGCTGTTCCTCGGGACCGCCGCCCTGACGGTGCTCGTCTCGTTCCGGTATCTCGAGCGGGAGGAGCTGTGGGCGCCGGAGTACTACGTGCTGTTGCTGTTCGCCACGCTCGGCATGACGCTGATGGCGGGCGCTGAAGATCTGATGGTGCTCTTCCTCGGCCTCGAGCTCATGTCGGTCTCGGTGTACGTGCTCGCCGGCATCAACCGCCGCAGTGCCCCGGCCGCGGAAGCCGCGCTCAAGTACTTCTTGCTGGGGGCGTTCGCGTCCGGATTCCTGCTGTACGGCATCGCGCTCGTGTATGGCGCGACGGCGACTACCAACTTCACGTTGATCGGCGTCCAGGTCGCGACGCTCGGCCTGCAGCACGATACCATGCTGCTGCTGGGCCTCGGGCTGCTGCTGGTCGGCTTCGGCTTCAAGGTCGCCGCCGTACCCTTCCACATGTGGGCGCCCGACGTGTACGACGGCTCACCCACTCCGGTCACCGGCTACATGGCGACGGCGGTCAAAGCCGCGGCTTTCGCCGCCCTGTTCCGGCTGCTGGGGGAGGCGTTCGGCGCGGTCCCGGCCTGGCGCGAGATCGTGTGGTGGCTCGCGGTCGCCACCATGGTGGTGGGGAACTTGATCGCGCTGGCACAGCGTAGCTTCAAACGCATGCTCGCCTACTCGTCCATCGCCCATGCGGGCTACCTGCTCGTCGCCGTAGCGGCGGGAACGGCGGCCGGCTCCGCCGCCTTCGTTTTCTACCTGGTCGCGTACACGCTGATGACGGTGGCCGCATTCGCCCTGCTCGCGGCCAAGGGCACGGGCGGCGAGCGGGACGTCGCGATCGACGACCTCGCCGGGCTCGCGCAGCGGCGGCCGTGGCTGGCGTTCGCGCTGGCGGTGTGCATGCTGTCGTTGCTCGGCTTCCCGGGCACCGCCGGCTTCATCGGGAAGTGGTACATCCTCGTGGCGGCCGTCGCGGCGGGGCAGGGACTCCTGGCCGCGATCTTGGTGCTCGCCAGCGTGATTTCGGCAGGCTACTATCTACCCGTGATCATGGCCATGTACATGAAACCCGAGCCGGGCGAGCAGGCGCACGCCGGCATGCAGCTCGGCCCGCTCGGCAACGCCGTGGTCGCGGTTTCGGTGGCCGGTCTGCTCTTCTTCGGGGTGCGGCCCAACCGTCTGCTCGAGATCGCCCGGACGAGCGGCGCCTCGGTGCGGGTGGCGCCCGCCGTGTCGTCCTCCGCGCCGCCCGCGGCCCGGGACGCGTCGGGCCGCTGAGACCGGGCGGGCTCCATGAAGCTCCCCGCCACCATCTTCCGAGAGTACGACATCCGCGGCACCGTGGGCGACGAGCTCACGGGCGAGGTCGCCTACGCGATCGGGAAGGCGTTCGCGACGCTCGCCACCGAGCGGCTGGGACGCGCCGCCCGGATTGCCGTCGGCCGCGACAACCGGCCCTCCGGGGCGGACCTCGCGAACCAGGTCGTGTCGGGAATCGTCGACGCGGGTTCGTTCGCCCTGTTCGTCGGGCCGGTGCCGACGCCCGCCCTGTACTTCGCCACGCATACGCTGACGGTGGACGCCGGTCTACAAGTCACCGGCTCCCACAATCCGCCGGCGTTCAACGGCTTCAAGATGGTGCTCCGCGGGGGCGCCATCTACGGCGAGGACATCAAGCTGCTGCATCGCATGATCGTGGAGGGACGCACGCCCGATCGGGCCGGCGGATCGCAGCAGACGCACCCGAATCTGCTGGACGCTTACGGCAAGGCGGTCGTCAGCCGCAACGGCCCGCTGCCGCGGCGCGTGAAGGTCGTCGTCGACTGCGGCAACGGCGTCGCGAGCCTCATCGCGGTCGAGACCCTGCGGGCGCTCGGCGCAGACGTCGTGGGGCTGTTCTGCGAGTCGGACGGCACGTTCCCGAATCACCACCCGGACCCCACCGTGCTGGAGAACCTGCGCCACCTCCAGGCGGCCGTGGCGCGGGAGCGGGCCGAGCTCGGCATCGCGTTCGACGGTGACGGGGACCGGATCGGCGCGGTGGATGAGCAGGGGCGTGCGGTGTTCGGCGACCAGCTGTTGGTACTGCTGGGCCGCGACCTGGCGCGCCGCATGGGCCCCGGGCATCCCGTGATCTTCGACGTGAAAAGCTCCGCAGTGCTCGCGCAAGAGCTGGCGCGCGTCGGCCTCAAGCCGACGATGTGGAAGACCGGCCACTCGCTCATCAAACAGAAGATGAAAGAGCTTCACGCACCCCTGGCCGGTGAGATGAGCGGGCACATGTTCTTCGGTGGCGACTGGTACGGCTTCGACGATGCCTTGTTCGCCGCAGCGCGCTTGCTGCGCTACCTGGCGGAGCAGGAGGGGCCGCTCTCCCGCTTGCTCGCCGACCTCCCGCCGACCGTCTCGACCCCGGAGATCCGGATTGATTGCCCGGACGATCGCAAGTTCGCGATCGTGGAGCGGGCGGCGCAGCACTTCGCCGCCCGCTATCCCATATCGACGCTGGACGGCGTGCGCATCACCTTCGCCGACGGGTGGGGGCTGCTGCGCGCGTCGAACACTCAACCGGTCCTGGTCATGCGCTTCGAGGCGGGCAGTGAGTCCGCGCTCGCGACGTATCGGGCCGAAGTGGAGGGCTGGCTCGCCGCCCAGGGCATCCGACCGTGACGCGCCCGCGGCGGCGGTCGTGGCTGGTGGCCGGCGCCGCCGTGCTGGTCGTGCTCCTGGTCGGCGGACGTGGCGTGGCCATCGAAACCGCCGAGCGCGCGTGGGCGGCCAGCATCCGGGGAGGGGAGGCGTACATCGCGGGTCGCGACGTCGCACGGCTCGTGAGCGGCCTGATTCTGCTGCTCGCCGTCGCCTGGGGAACGGGCAACGTGTTCTTCGTGTACCGCGCCATCGGGTCGGTGCAGTTGCCGCGGCGGCTTGGCGATCTCGAGATCGTGGAGGCGGTGCCCCAGCGCGTGCTGCTCGGCGGCACCATCACGAGCGGCCTCGTGTTCGGCCTCCTGCTTGCCCTCGGCACAGGCGATTGGTGGATGTCGGCGCGGCTCGCGGCCCATCCTCCCCGGTTCGGCATCGCTGACCCGCTGCTCCATCGAGACCTCGGCTACTACGTGGGGCAGTTGCCATGGCTCGCACGCGTGCAGGGCCTGCTCCTCCTGGCGAGCGTGACGGGCACGGTGCTCGTCGCCCTGCTGTATTTCGGCATGGGATCGCTGCGCTTCCGCCATTGGACTCCTCAGACGAGCGCGCATGCGCGCGCCCACCTCGGCCTGGCGCTCGCCGCCACCGCTCTCGCGCTCGCGTGGGGCGCCGTGCTCGATCCGGCGGAGACCGTGGCGGGACTGCACGGCGCACTGGAGCGGGGCGTGCGGGACGTGCGCATCCCCGGGGCGGCGCTGGTGGCGGCGCTCGCCAGCGTGGCGACGGTGGCAAGCCTCGTGTGGGCGCTGCGTGACAGGCCGACCTTCCTCGTCGCGAGCTGGGGCGCGCTGCTCGGCGTGGCGCTGCTGGTGTATCTCGTGCTCCCCGCCGTCTGGCGGGGGAGGGGCAGCGATCCCGCGGCGGGGTTCGTCGCGGAGCGGACGCGCTTGGAGCGGGGTGGCCCACCCCCGATGCGGCCGCCATGGCCCTGCCGTTGTGGGACCCCGGGCGCGTCCGCGCCACCACCGCTCGGCGCGGCCCGGACCTGCTCGGCCCGCGTGCCGACGTGGCGGCGATCGCGTTGTCGCCGCACGGCCAGGGCGGCGGCCGCGCTACCTGGCTGGTCGCGCCGATGCCGAGCCTAGAGGCGCTGACCCGCGCGCAACCGCCGCCGGGGTGGACCGACGTGCACCGCGGCGGCTGGGCGCGCGCCGGCCGACCGCTCGCGGCCGTGGAGGCGGACAGCGGGCTGGTGTTCGCCCAGCTCATGACCCACGATTCCGCCGCCTGGTTCGGACCCGGCTTCCGCGAGTTCGCGGTTGCCGCGCCGGACAGCTGGCCGGCGCTCCGCGCTTCGGGCATCGCGCTCGGCCGCTGGTGGCGGCGCGCGGCGCTCGCATGGGCACTGCAGAGCCCCGAGTTGGCGCGCGCCGAGACCGACGGCCTGCTGCTCTTGTGGCGCCGCGACGTCGTGGAGCGGCTGCAGCGGCTCGCGCCGTTCGCCAGGTTCGACGCTCCCGACCCGCTCGTGGCGGACGGTGGGCTGTGGTGGGTCGCCTACGGGTACCTCGAGTCGGAAGCCTTCCCACTGGTGCGACGGATGGAGGTGCGGGGCCATCCCGTGCGCTACCTGCAGGCGGGGCTCGTGGGCGCCGTGAGCGCGGCGAGCGGCGAGACGCAGCTCTACCTCGCGCCCGGCGCGGACTCGCTCGCCGCCGCGTGGGCGCGCATTCTCGCCCCCCTCGTGCGGCCGATCGACAGCCTGCCACTGGCGCTGCGGTCGCGACTGCCCTATCCACGCCAGACGTTCCGCATCGCGGCGGCGCTCGCCTCATCGGCGTCATCCGACTCTGCCGGCTGGACAGCGCGGCCGCGCGAGCCCTTCGAAGTCATCGCGCCAGCCACCGAGGGGAGCGCGGAACCGCGGGTTTGGACGGCCCAGGGATTCGAGCGCGGGACCCCGCGAGAGTTCGCGGCGTTGGTGGCCGCGGCCATGGGACCGCACGGCCCCGAGCTATTCGCGTGGCGACCCACCCCGCCGGTGCGGCTGCCGAGCGGGCTGGTGGGTTCCCCGCAGCCGCCCACGGCGCCCGGCGTGCTCCGGCTGTGGAACGCCGGCGGCGGCCTGTTCTCGTGGCAGGCGTTATTCAAGGAGCCGGTCACGGGCGGCCCGCCCAGCGGTATCGACACGGTGTTTCTCACATGGAACGACCGGCGCGGCCAGGGGACGACGCCGTGGGCCGCGCTGCACGACTTCCTGGCGGGAGGGCGGAGCGATCGTCTAGCCGGAGATACGTCGCTAGCGGCGCGCTGGGAGGATGCGCGGCGGCTCGCCGCCCAGGCGGACGCGGCGCTGACGGCGGGCGATCTCGAAGCGTTCGGACACTACTACCGCCAGCTCAAGCAGCTCCTGCAGCTGGTCCGCCGCGAGCTCGTTGCGCGCCAGC
>Ga0209237_1001656_pt1 | contig 13177 bp, 8 predicted proteins | sample GraSoi013_1_40cm_2_FD_185820 | JGI IMG/M metagenome (GOLD analysis project Ga0209237, IMG submission 185820) | Grasslands soil microbial communities from the Angelo Coastal Reserve, California, USA - Sample 10_02_2013_1_40cm (SPAdes) (version 2) | ecosystem: Environmental > Terrestrial > Soil >... | reverse complement strand
TACACCCGGTCGCAGGTGAAATGACGCGCTTCAACTTCCCCGCCGGCGACGACGGCGGCGAAGCCGATGCCGTCGTGGAACTCGTTCGCCTTCGTGTTGCGCGCCTGGAGGATGTCGTGCTCCGCGTCGTGGGTGGTGACGATCGCGCTCGCGGAGTCTGGGACCGAGCTTATCACGAGCCGACAGTAGGAAACGAGCGAGACGCGACGAGGGACGGCGCTCCGGTTGATCAACCGGAGCCGAACGATGCGCACGGGGTCGCGGTCGGGCACGAACACGATCGTCTCCTGCTCGAGCCCGGCGTTCGTGCAGAGGAAGCGAGAGTAGCCGAAGCCGTGGCGGACCTCGTAGAGGCACGTGGCGGGAGCCGGCCCCGGCAGCGGAGACCAGACCGCGCCCGTGTCTTCGTCGCGGACGTAGAACGCTTCGCCATGCGGATCTGTGACCGGATCGTTGAACCAGGGCGTCAACCGGTTTGCCTGGCTGTTGCGGCTCCACGTGTAGCCGGCGCCGCTCTCGCTAACGAGGAAGCCGCATCGCTCGTTCGCTACGACGTTGATCCAGGGAAGCGGCGGCCGGCGTGGCTCGTCCCGCCGCATCGATAGGTGCATGACGTACTCGGAGCCGTCCTCGGAGAAGCCGCCGTAGCCGTTGAAGAACCGCAGCCCCGAGCCGATGGAGTCCGTGCCCGCGTCGGCGTCGCCGGGTGGAACCTCGATGGTTCGCCGTGTCTCGAGTCCAGAGGGCGCCGCAGCGGGGCCGTCGACTTCAACGGATGGCAGTGAGTCGTGGACCAGGAGATGGGCCGCTGCCAGCAGTGTCTGCCGGTCTGCGGCAGACAGCGTCGCGGGAGGCAAATCGAAGATCCGGTCATCCAGACCCGCCGGCGGACGCGCCCCGGAGGCGCGTTCCGGTGCCACGACGAGCGTGGTCGGAAGGCCCTTGGCCTCCCAGTAGCGACGCGCTGTCAGCAGCTCGGCAAGGTGCGGATGGTCCCACGCGCGCGTTGAAATCACGAGGTGCCGATCCTGAGGTATTCCGTACCGACCCAGCGTGGCATTCACATCGACATCCGGCTCCAGGCGTTGCGTTTGCGCGCGGAGGCTCGGATGCGCGTACCAGAGACCACCCGCGAGCGCCTGGAACCTCTCTGCCTGCTCCTCGGAGATCTCCAGCTGTTGCCACAACGCGCGCTCGGCCGCCGCCGCGGCGGCGAACGTCTGCTCGATCGCCGGCCGACCGGCGTATCGCTCCAGCACAGCCATCGCCGTCTCGCGATCCCCGGCCACGCCGGTCAGGAAGCTCAGCTGCGTCTCTGCGCCGGTCGCCAGCTCGACAATCGTTCGCAGGCTGAAAATCGGATCGAGCACGCTACCGACGGCTCCCGAGAGCCGGCCTCGGGCAATCAGCGCAGCGGGCCGGCGCAGCGAGCGGCCGCGACCGACGAAGCGCAGACGGTCGGTCTCCCACTGTAGGTCCTCAGGGCCGACCAGCGCGTGAACCATCCACGGCCAGGACTCGTCGTGGGCGCGAGGCCTCCGCCGCGCCAGGAGGGCGGCGCGGCCCGGGACGAGCTCCGTCTCGACGAAGAGTTTGGAGAATGCGGGATGCGCCGCGTGGGCGGCGGGGTGGTTCAGGACCACCTCGAGATAGCTCGTTACCTCGAGCCGCCGTGTGCTCGGCGAGCGGTTGCGCAGCGCGATCCGGCGAATCTCGAGGTCATCCCTCGGCGAGACGGTGACGTCGAGGCGGGCCTCGATACGCTCGTGCTCGCAAACCAGCGAGAAACGTGCCGGACGATATTCTGCGTGACAGATCGCGTCCGCGCGCCTCACGGGCTGGAGGCCCGACGACCAGAAGCGGCCGGTGTCGAGGTCGCGGAGGTAGACGAACTGGCCCTGGTCGTCCTCGACGCGGTCGCCGCTCCAGCGGTTGAGCGCCAGGCCGTTGCAGCGAGACTGACCGCCACCCGCAGCCGAGAGCACCACGTGGTAGCGTCCGTTCGAGATCAGCCGGGCTGAAGGAGCCGGCGCGTTCCAAGCAGAGAGTCTCACCGAATCAATCGGACCTTCGCAGGAAGTTCCTCGATAGTGGCCTGCGCGTCGGTGAAGCTCGTGATGAGCTTGCCGTTCACGAGGACCGCGCGCAGCGGCGCGTCGCCCGGCGGCCGAACGACGATCCCGCCTGCAGGCATCATGACGTCCCCCGTGAGCGTCAGGTCCATGTCGATGCCATCACCGGCGCGCCTCATGGCGAAGCCGAGCGTTCCGTACCAGGTCGGCAGGTCGTTCACACCCACACCATCATCGCCCTCCAGCCACTCGGCCGGCACACCTGCGGCCACGACGAGGGCCTGGTCCGCCTCTCGCTCGAATGCGAGCATGCTGCGGAAGGCGAGGACGAATTCGGCGGCGATCCACGTGTGCGGCATGTCGCCGATGTGCGCCGGGCTCCTCGGATCCCGCCACGCGATCTCCGACCACTGGTTCCACGCCAATGGGCGCCGGTCGCCCAGGAAGAACTGCGCCAGCTCGAAGGCGCTCTCGCGCCTTCCGAGACGGACCAACGCTCCGACGATGCGGATCTCGTACGGCGAGTAGTTGCTCCAGTCGACCTCACCTCTTCGCCGCTTCCGAAAATTCGACAGATATTCGTCGAACGTCCGTTCGGTGGCGGCGGTGGGCAATACCTGCGCCTCGTCGAGCAACGCGATGGCGTTGGCGGTGGCGGCCGGATCGATGTCGGCCCACTCCACTGAGGCGGGGATGTAGTCGAGGCCCCGGTCCGTCATGGTCGCTATGATGGACGCATGGAGCGTCTCACGAAAGGAGTCGCGGAGGGCGACGAGACGCGCGTGCTGCGGCCCGTCTGCGAGGACCTTCGCCATGGTCGCGGCATCGGTGAGGCCGCGGAGCGCCCAGAAGTCATCCCAGTACGCGTGGACAGGATGCGCCAGGTAGCCTTCGTGGCTGACCGACTCCGGCAGCAGCCCGTAGCAGGCCCGTTTTTCCGGCGTCTGGAAGTCGGCCGTGAGACGCTGGCCGCGTAGCGCTTCGATCCGATCGACGGAGCTCGTGACGGCGGGCCACATCTCGGCGAGGAAGGCGCGATCCCCGGTGAAACGAAAGTGCTCCATGACGGCGTAGATGAGCTCGCCCTGGCTGTCGTATTCCGCGAGCCAGTCGGGGCCGTTCCGATCGACACAGCACGGGACGGTGCCGTCGGGGGCTTGATGGCGCGCGTACCAGCGGACGTAGTCCCGTACCTCCTCGGTACAGCCCGCGCGCAGCAAGGCCGCCGCCATGGTCGCGCCGTCCCGAATCCACGATCGGGCGTAACGGCGGGGACCAGGCTGCAGGGCGGGTCCGTCGCGATTGATCAGGATGTGCGCCGCAGCCGTCCTGAAGGTATCGGCGAAGGCTCGAGCGGGCGGTGGGAGGCGGATTTCGATGCGCCCCAGCTTCGCGTTCCATTCGCGGGCGGCGGCGTCGAGCTGCGCTTCAGCGTCGACATCTCGGGACCGGAGGGCGAGCGCAGCGTCCGCTGCTCCGAAGGGCGTCGCCAGAAAAACGTCCCGTGCAGAACCCGGGGCAAGATCGAGATCGTACCGCAGGGCCCCGGAGGCACAGCCGAAGCCGTCGCGCACCGCCTCCTCTGGCGGCACGTCGCCCGACCGCAGGTAGTCGGTCACGGCACCCCGCTCGAAGGCCGCCGCCCCGAACCCGCTCGGAGCGGTGAGCGGAACCAGGACCTTCCCGCGATTCACCGAAACGACTCCGCGTACGTACTCGAGCGTCGTGATGCGACTGACGCCGCCGAGCTCGAGGAAGGCCTGCCAGGGCGGCGTCACCTGGAACGGGCGCAGCGCGGCGAAGAATCGCACTCGTCGCGGCTCGGTCTTTAGGTTTTCGAGCCGGTACCGCACGTAGAGGACAGCCTGGTCCGCCTCGCCCGTCGCGAAGGCAGTGGCCCGGAGGGTGATCCCGTCCTTCCGCCACAGCGACGACGGGATGGGAAGGAAGCCCTGCTCGAGCTCCTGAGTGGGGGCGCTGTCGGCCCAGGTAACGAGCTCTTCGTCGATGTACAGAAAGGGCTCGATCGAGAACGTGCCTCTACCGACCTCGAGCATGCCGTCTTCGTTGAGGAGCCCCTGCGTGGCGCCCCCGTGGGCGATACTCACCGGCGTCCAGTAGGTCTGCTCGCCGCTGAGATATCTCGGGAAGCTCCCCCTGGGCTCGCTCGCGGCGATGCCGTGGAAGAATGCATTCAGCGAGCGCGAGAACTCGTACGGCCGGACGTCGATCTCGGCGATGCCGATTCCCCTGCCGTCGCCGCCGCCGCGGTGCAGGCGTAGCCGGAGCCATTGCGACGTGCCCTCGGGCAGGTAGACGTAGCTCCGAGCCGCGTCAGGTCGCTCCGCCGAGTAGACCGTTTTCCACGCCGCGCCGTTGTCCGAGGTGTCGAGGTCGAACGGCCGCGCTGGCGTCGTCGGGTCCCAGCGAATGATGAGCCCCCCATACTCGCGCGCCTCTCCGAAGTCGACCACGAACCACTGCGACTCGTCGGAGGGCGCGCTCCGCCAGCTCGTCTCCGCGCGACGATCGACGGCAAACCGCGCCTCGTGCCCCGGCAGCGCGCTCGATGCCTGAACAGCCGGTATCGAGCGGAAGCTGTGATCCTCGAGCCCGAGGTTCGCGATCCATACCGTACCCTTCCCGCCCGGAGGGGCCACGATCGCGAACTCGATCGCGCCGACCTGGCGCATGGGGCCGCCGCCCGCGGGCCCCCACGCGAAATCGATCTGGCTGCTCCGGATCCGCAGAGACCGCCAGTCCGCCCGGAAGCCGAAGGCGTCCTCTTGATACCGCCAGACGTTGTGGCCGCCAGGGTCGACGAGCTTGAACTCGAGCTTGTTGGCAGGCGCCACGCCACGGACGTCGAAGGTGAAGACGTACGCGTCCGGCAGCTGGAACGAGAAGCGCTTGCGGGCGACGACGAAACCGCCACCACCTTTGAAATCGAAGTCGAGCCGGATGGCGCCCCCCCGGGGCCCTCGATCCCCGGAAATGTCGAGTCGCGCCCGTCCAGACGCCACCGTGCTCCAGCCGGAGAGCTCGGTGAAGTCGTCGAGCGTCGCGCCGTTCATGATGCCGCGGGTGCGCGACAGATGGCGCGGTCATCGATGTTGTCGAGGAACACCGGCTGCGGATTGGCCTCTCCCATGATCGGTTGGCGCATCCGCTTCTTCACACTATGGCGACTCGCGGGCACGGAGATCAAGAAGCCCTGCGTGAGTTCACGTTACCCAGTTTAAGGCAATGGCGAGCTCCTTGCCGCCCGAGAGGGCGACGACGATCTGCTGATACGGATGGGCTTGACCATTTTGCATTAGATCAAACAAGGCAGTACGTAGCTGCTGCTCGGCTGGCCCTTTTGTCGGCGAGGCTAGAACTTGAAATTCACTTCCGGGCTTCATGCAGACACCGGGAAGGGGCGTGAAGTAGCGGGGTTCGATTTTCTCGAGTTCCGCCGCGAGGGCGCCCAGTGCATTCCCCGCCATCCTTCGGCTCCCACTCAGCGCAGCACAAGGTCCTGCAGCGCCTGCCTCTCCGCTGGAGACCCGTCATGCACCCGCCGCAGCAGGGGCAGACGCCAAACCAATTCCTGGGGGAAGTCTGGGTAAACGAAAGGGGTTAGCGGCTGCTGCGTCCGCTAACCCCTCGTCGTTCATCGTTGCCGGGGCCCGATTTGAATTGTGGACGCGACTCCTGACCTTCGAGTTCGTACTGAACTACTGACGTCTAATCAAAGCGGGACTCGACCCGTGTTTGAGTCGCGAGAGAGTGGTCGCGCGCTGTTAGAAGGCGCGGCGGTGCCACACCGCCGTACCGTCGCGGTTTGACAGGATGGGCGGCCGTTCCTACACTAGCGCCCGCCATGGCCCCGGAGGCGCACGTCCTCGGACTCCTCTGCCTCCGCTGCCACACCCGCTTCGAGGAGCCACGAATGTTCGCGGGCTGCCCGCGCTGTCGTGCGCAGGGCGTCGCCGTGAATCTCACCGTCGAGTACGATCTGGTACCGCTCGCCGGCGCGACGCCCGAGACATTCGGCACCGCAGCGCGTGGGCTCTGGCGCTTCCGCCACCTGCTCCCGGCGCGGCCGGCACATCCGATCTCGCTCGGCGAGGGTGCCACGCCGCTCGTCCCCCTCGAGCGCCTCGGCCGGCGGCTCGGACTGCCGCGGCTCTACGCGAAGGACGAGAGCCAGAATCCGACGTGGTCGTACAAGGATCGGCTGTGCGCGATGGCGGTCACCCACGCTGTCGAGACCGGCGCGCGCGTGATCACCATCTCGTCCACGGGCAATCACGGCGCCTCCACGGCGGCCTATGCCGCGCGCGCCGGGCTACCGTGCGTCATCTTCACCCTCGCCTCGGTCCCCGAGACGATGAAGACGCTGATGCAGGCGTACGGCGCGGCCGTCGTCGCCTGCCCCACGTCGGAGTCGCGCTGGGACCTCATGGGCGAGGGCGTCGAGCGCTTCGGCTGGTATCCGACGAGTGGCTTCGTCACGCCGCCCATCGGCTCCAATCCCTGGGGCGTCGAGGGTTACAAGACGATCGCCTACGAGGTCGCCGAGGATCTCGGCTGGACGGCGCCGGACGTCGTCGTCGTGCCGAGCGCTTACAGCGACGGGCTGTACGGGATCTGGAAGGGATGGACGGAGCTGCGGACGCTCGGCCTCGTGAAGCACGCGCCGCGCATGATCGCCGCCGAGCCGTTCGGTCCCCTCGCCCATGCGCTGGAGCGAGGGCTGCAAGCGCCCGAGCCGGTCGAGGCGCCGGCGCCGTCCGTCGCCTTCTCCATCGCCTCCCGCTACGGCACTTGGCAGGGACTCGCCGCGCTGCGCGAGTCCGGCGGTGCCGGCGTGCGACTGACGGACGAGGGCGTGCTGGAGGCGCAGCGCGCGTTGGCGCGCGAAGAGGGTTTGTATGTCGAGCCCTCGTCGGCGGCGTCGCTGATGGCCGTCATGCAGCTCGCGGGGCGCGGCGCGCTCGACGCGGAGCAGACGATCGTCCTCGTCCTGACGTCCGGAGGGCTCAAGGACCCGGGCGTCAGCCGCGCGTGGCTGCCGCCGGTGCCGGCCGCCGATGGCGACTTCGATCGTCTTCTCACCGTCCTGCGCGAGGCCTATGGACTGGCGCTGGACCGATAGCCTCGGCGTCGCGCTCCGGGGGCGCGGCCTCCCCGGCCGTGCCACCGACCTGCCGCGCGCCGTCGAGCGCGCGGGACTCGGAAGCCTCTGGGTCATCGAGGACTACTTCGATCCCGGCGCGTACGCGATCGCCGCCGCGGCCGCCGCGGTTACCGAGCGCGTCGTGATCGGCCTAGGCGTGGTCAATCCCTACACGCGCCATCCGGCGCTCGTCGCCATGGAGACCGCGGCGCTGGCGGGAATCGCCCCGGGCCGCGTCGTCCTCGGGATGGGCAGCAGCAACCGGAAGTGGATCGAGGAGCAGATGGCGATTCCGTTCAAGACGCCGCTGCGTGGCCTGCGTGAGGGCGTCGAGATCGTGCGCCGGCTGCTCGACGGCCAGCGCGTGACTTATACGGGCGAGGTCTTCGCCGTGAACGACGTGGCGCTCGAGGCCGCGCCGCGGGCGCCGGTGCCCATCCTGCTCGGCGTCAAGGGCCCGCGCGCGCTCGCGCTCGCCGCCGAGGTGGCGGACGGCGTGCATTGCTCCGTCCTCGCCTCGCCGGCTCACGCGCGACGAGTCCGCGCCACCACGGCGTCGCGGTCTCGCGCCGACTTCGTCGTCATCGCCTACGTGCTCGTGGCCGTCTCCGACGACCGCGCTCAGGCGCGCGCCTCGGTGCGACCGCTCATCGCACACCATCTCGGCGTGCTCCACGGCCAGTCCATCCTCGCGGACGCCGGGCTCGAGCCGGCGCGCACGCAGCCCTTTCGCGACGCGCTCATGGCCCGCCGCGCGGCCGCCGATCTCGTCACCGACGACCTGGTGGACACCTTCGCCGTCGCCGGGACGCCGGCCGACTGCCGCGCCGCCCTCGCCCGCTGGGCGGAGGCCGGCCTCGATACCGCGATCGCTGTGGTGCCCGAGAGGGCCGACCTCGCGCGCCAGCTCGAGCACCTGGGCCGCGAGCTCGCGCCCGCCTGGAAGGAGATGCGATGCCGCTGAGGTTCGGCGTCCACATCCCGACCTGCATCGAGGGCATGATGTACCCGGTGCCGTTCGCGAAGCCTCAGGACATCCTGCCCACCGCACTCCTGGCCGAGCGCGTCGGCTTCGACTCCGTGTGGGGCAACGACCACATGACCACCCAGCGCTACGTGCAGCGCGAGTGGCCCGAGCCGCCGAACTTCTACGAACCGCTCATCACGTTCACCTATGTGGCCGCGCGCACCGAGCGGATCCGCCTGGCCACCGGCATCATCGTGCTGCCGATGCGCACCATGCCCGTCCTGGCCAAGCAGGTGGCGACGCTCGATCAGCTCTCCGGCGGTCGCGTGATCCTCGGCGTGGGCACCGGCGCCTACCGCGAGGAGTACGAGGCCCTGCACCCCGACGCCCGCGACGCGCGGCGGGGCGAGATCGTTGACGAGGGCATGCGCGCGCTGCGCCTGCTCTTCACCGAGCGCAAGGCGACGTTTCGGGGCAAGCACGTGCGCTTTCAGGACGTGGAGTGCTTCCCCAAGCCGCGCCAGGCGCCGCTGCCGATGTACGCGGGAGGCAACCACCCCGAGGTGCGGCGCCGCGCCGGCGAGTACGGCGAGGGCTGGATGCCGGCGGTGCTCTCGCCGGAGGAGATCGCGCGGGGCGTGGAGGACGTCCACCGCGCGGCGGCCAAGGCCGGGCGCGACGGCGCCGCGATCGACATCGCGCCGCAGTTCGCCTGCTCGATCGGCCGTACGCACGAGGAGGCCGTGAAGCGCTTCCACGCCTCGCAGCTCTACAAGCACCTGGAGTCGCTGAAGCGCTCCACGCTGCGCGAGCAGACGGGCGGCTTCGAGCAGCGCAACCTCATCGGCAGCCCGGCGGAGGTCTGCGAGCGGATCCGCGTCTATCAACAGGCGGGGGTCACCACGCTCTCGGGCCTGCTCTTCGTAGCGAACACCGTGCCCGAGATGCAGGCGGCGATCGACCTCTTCGGGCGCGAGGTCATCCCCAACTTCAGGTGAGACTCTTCAGGTGAGACTCTTCAGGTGAGAGAATGGACGCACACCGACGACAGCGCCTGACCGCCGTGCTCGAGGCCGAGGGCCTCGACGCGCTCGTGGCCACCACGACCGAGAACGTCTACTACGTGGGCGGCCTCCGCTCGATCTCGCACGCGCTCTTCCGCGGCCTCGAGCTCTACGCCGTTTTCACGCGCCGCGGGACCGCGCTGGTCATCCCCTTCATCGACACGACCGGCGTGGCCGCCGATCGGATCGAGGTCGACCACGTCGCCTGCTACGGCAAGTTCTTCTTCGAGTACGCCGACGACCCCGGAGAGATCGGCCGGAAGATCCGCGAGTGGACGCGCGCACCCGCCGCGAGCCCCGCCGACGCGTTGGCCGGGGTGCTCGGCGACCTCGGCGTGCTCGGCCGGCGCGTGGGCCTCGACGAGGGCAACCTGTTCGCGCCCACGTGGAAGCGCGTCGAGGACCGCCTGGCCGGGACGACGCTTGTGCCCGCGTATCAGATGTTCCGGCAGGCGCGCATGGTGAAGGGCCCGGACGAGGTGGCGGCGCTGGAGCGCGCGGCGCTCGTCGCCGAGGACGGCATCGCCGCGGTGCTGGCGATGCTGAAGCCCGGCGTCACCGAGCGCGAGGCCGCGCGTGTGTACGAGCAGGAAGTCCTGCGGCGCGGTGCCCAGCCGTTCTTCACCGTGGTCACGATCGGCGAGCGCGCGGCGCTGGCCGACGTCTACCCCTCGGACCGCGCGCTCCGTCCGGGCGACCTCGTGCGCTTCGACCTCGGCTGCCTCTGGGGCCCCTATCGCTCGGACATCTCGCGCACGGCCGTGCTGGGCGCGCCCACCGACAAGCAGACGCGCTACTACGCGGCCATCCTCGCTGGCGAGCGCGCTGCGATCGCCGCCATGAAGCCCGGCGTGCCGGTGAGCCAAGTGTTCGACCTCGCCGTCCGCGTCACGCGCGAGCACGGCATGCCGCATTATCAGCGACACCACGTCGGCCACGGGATCGGGCTCGAGCCCTACGACCCGCCGACGATCAACGCGACGACGAACACCGCGCTCGAGGCCGGCATGGTGTTCTGCGTCGAAACACCCTATTACGAGCACGGCTGGGGCGGCGTGCAGGTCGAGGACGCCGTCGAGGTGACGCCGACCGGGGTGCGCACGCTGACCCGGTCCAGCCAGGACCTCATGGTCATCGGATAAGCGTCATCGGCTGAACAGGAGGCAGGCATGCGACTCGCACTGGCGCTCGTCACGCTGCTGCTCGCAGCGCTCTCCGGCGGAGCGCTGTCCGCCGGAGCGCAGGCCCCGCCCATCCGCATCGGCTTCGCCTCCGCGATGAGCGGCCCCGCCGCCATCACCGGCGAGGGCGTCCGCTGGGGAGCCACGCTCGCCGTCGAGGAGATCAACGCGAAGGGCGGCATCATGGGCCACAAGATCGAGGCCTACTTCGCTGACAACAAGGCGCAGCCGGGCGAGGCGGTGAGCGCGGTGCGCAAGCTGGCCGATGTGGACCAGGTGGACGTCATCATCGGCCAGACCCACAGCGGCGCCTGCCTTGGGGCCATGCCGGTCGTGAAGGAGATCGGCGTCCCGATGGTGATCGAGGCCTGCTCGCATCCGAAGATCCGCGAGCTCAGCGGCAAAGGCGGCAACGAGTGGACCTTCCGCGTCGCCCTCGACGACGAGATCATGGCCTACACCTTCGCCCGCTACATGGCGCGCCAGGGCGTGAAGACCTCCTCGGTGCTGGCGATGAACAACGACTTCGGCCGCGGTGCCGCCGTCGCCTACGAGGCCGCCTTCAAGAAGGCCGGCATCGGGCTTCTCTCCACCGAGTTCTTCGATCCCGGCCAGCCCGACTACCGGCCCGTGCTCACGCGTCTCAAGCGCGCCAACCCCGAGACGATCCTTGCCGTCATCCTGGCCAGCGACGGCGCGCCCTTCATGCGGCAGTTCCGCGAGCTGGGCCTGAGCCAGAAGATCTTCTCGCGCGGCAGCCTCGCCTCCGCCGAGTTCCTCCACCAGGTGCGCGACAACCCGAAGATCGGCGATGGCGTCGTCGAGGCCAGCTACTGGGTCGTCGGCCTGGATCCGGATTGGGACAAGAAGTGGACGGAGCGCCACAAGATACCTCCGCGCGTCCACGGCAGCCTGTCCGCCATCACGCTCAAGTGGGCGGTCGTGCCCGCGATCAAGATCGCGCTGAAGAAGCACGGCCGAGCCGATCGCCAGACCATCCGCGCGGCGCTGAAGGAGGTCGACGTCAAGGACTCGCCGCTCGGGCCGATCAAGTTCGATGACAACCACCAGGCGTGGATTAACATGATCCTGCTCGAGATGCGTGACGGCCAGCTTCGCATTCTGGAGAAGCTCCAGACGAGCCCGGCGCTGCTGAACTGACCTGATCTCAGACGTCCTCGAGCAGGTGCTGCACGGCCTCACCCTCGGCTCCATGTACGCCATGGTGGCCGCGGGGCTGGCGCTCATGCTGGGCGTGGCGCGCCTGATTAACTTCGCCCACGGCGAGTTCTTCATGCTCGGCGCCTACGCATTCTGGTTCGGCTACAGCGAGCTCGGCCTGCCCTACCCCGTCGCCGTGCTCCTGGCGCCGGCGGTCATGGTGATCTTCGGGGTGGCCTACCAGCGCACCGTGATCCGCGCGATCTTGTCGCGCTCCTGGCACGTGCAGCTGATCGCGACGCTGGCCACGTCGATCGTGCTGACGAACCTCGCCATCATCGTGCTCGGCACCCAGCCCAAGGAGGTGCCGACCGCGCTCTCCGCTCGCATCCTCGACGTGGGCGGCTTCCGCATGGCGTGGCAGCGGCTCCTCGTGCTGGTCGCCGCGCTGGTGATCTTCTGGGGTCTCCACCGCTTCGTGGCCCGCACGCGCACCGGCCGCGCGATGCGCGCGATGTCGCAGAACCGCGAGGCGTGCGCCGTGGTGGGGGTGGACGTCCAGCGGGTGACGCTCGTGACCTTCGCGCTCTCGGCGGCCCTGGCCGCAGTCGCCGCCGCGCTCGTCTCGCCGCTCTTCAACATCTTTCCCGACATGGGCACCGCGCTGACCCTCAAGGCGTTCGCGGCGGTGGTGGCGGGCGGCTTCGGCTACGTCAACGGTGCGATCGCCGCCAGCTTCCTGATCGGTCTCACGGAGGCGCTGGCCGGCAGCTACGTCTCCTACGCCTACAAGGACGCCATCGCCTTCCTGATCATGATCGCGGTGCTCCTCTGGCGGCCGCAGGGCCTCTTCGGCCGCCGGATCGGGATCTGACGTGCGGCGCGCGGGCTGGCTCGCGTTCGGCGCCCTCGTCGTGGCAGCACCCTGGCTGGTGGCGGCGGCCGTCCCACGCCAGCAGCGCTACGTCCTGCACGTCCTCATCTTCACCGCGCTCTTCGCCGCGCTGGCGCTGTCCTACGACCTCGTCGTGGGCCACGTCGGCAGCCTCTCGCTCGCCCATCCCGCCTTCTTCGGCGTGGGCGCCTACGCGGCGGCGATCCTCGCCACGCAGGCCCGGTGGCCGTTCCTCGCCGACCTCCTCGCCGGCGCGCTGGCGCCGGCGCTGGTGGCGGCGCTCGTCGGCGTGCCGCTCTTCCGGCTGGCCGAGCACGCCTTCGCCGTGGGCACGCTCGGCCTGGGGCTCGTCGCCTGGATCGTCGCGAACAACTGGGTCGAGGTCACGCGCGGGCCGCTCTGCATCACCGGCATCCCGAAACCGATGCTCGGCCTGCCCGGCGGACCGACGCTCACCGTCACGACGCTGCCCACCTACTACTGGCTCGCCCTGGCCGCGCTCGCCGCGGTCGTACTGCTCTATCGGCGCCTGACCACCTTCCGGCTGGGGCGCGCGTTTCACGCCGTGCGCGACAACGAGCCGCTGGCCGGCGCCGCCGGGATCGACCCGCGCAAGTACCGCATGCTCGCCTTCACCCTCGGCGCCGCGCTCGCCGGCGGCGTCGGCGCGCTG
>Ga0209237_1001654_pt1 | contig 13186 bp, 9 predicted proteins | sample GraSoi013_1_40cm_2_FD_185820 | JGI IMG/M metagenome (GOLD analysis project Ga0209237, IMG submission 185820) | Grasslands soil microbial communities from the Angelo Coastal Reserve, California, USA - Sample 10_02_2013_1_40cm (SPAdes) (version 2) | ecosystem: Environmental > Terrestrial > Soil >... | reverse complement strand
GGGCCGTTGACGCCCGATCGGCCAGACCAGCTTTTGGTAGTTCGTCACGCCACCGGTCGGAAGTGATTGCAGCCGCGCAAATAGTTCCGTCGCGGCGCGCCGTCCTCGGTAGGGCGCGCCACCGGAGGTCGGTCCGTCGGCAAATACGGTCAGCCGCACCCGGTCGAGGGCGGCCAGCGCGACGTAGGCGATGGCGCCGGCGAGCCGCCTCGCCGTTTCGGCTTTGTTCGGCTTTCCCCAATCCATCGAGCCACTGAGGTCGACGAAGAGACTCAGGGGCAGTTCTTCTTCGGCGACGAACAGCCGCAGCATGAAACGATCCAGGCGCGCATAGGCGTTCCAGTCAATCAGCCGAAAGTCGTCCCCCGGTGTGTAATTCCGAAAGTCCGCGAACTCGACGGACTGACCGCGGCGGCGTGACCGCCGCTCGCCGCCCATCTGTCCGCTGACGGCGCGCCGAACCTGCAGCGCCAGCCTTTCGAGCCGGCGGAGCAGGGCGGGCTCCAGCAATGCGGCCGGCGTCATGACTAAGCCCTGGCGGATTCCTTGACGGTGTGCTCCAGGATCTCCGTGATAAGCCGGTCGGCGGTCATCCCGTCGGCCTCGGCCTCGAACTGCAGGAAGATGCGATGGCGTAACGCCGGCGGGGCGACGGCACTGAGGTCGTCGAAGGCGACGTTGTACCGTCCCTCGAGCAGCGCCCGGACTTTTGCGCCGAGCACCAGGGTCTGGAGGCCGCGCGGGCTGGCGCCCCATCGGACGTAGCGGCGCACCCCGTCGAGTTCTGTGCGATCAGGATGGGTCGCGCCGATCAGGCGAGCCGCATAGAGCAGTACGTGCTCCGCGATCGGCACCTCGCGGGCGACCCGCTGCGCGGCCAGGACGGTTTGCGCGTCGGCGACGGCTCGCAGCTGCGGCGTCGACTCGCCCGTGGTCCGCCGCGCGATCTCCAGCAAGTCCTTCTCGCCGGGGAACGGCACCAGGACTTTAAAGAAAAATCGATCCAGCTGGGCCTCGGGCAGCGGGTAGGTGCCCTCGAGCTCGATAGGGTTCTGGGTCGCAAGGACGAAGAACGGCGACGGCAGCGGCCGGGTCTGCGTGCCGACGGTGACGGTGCGCTCCTGCATCGCCTCCAGCAAGGCGCTCTGCGTCTTGGGAGTCGCGCGGTTGATCTCGTCGGCCAGGACGAGATTCGCAAAGATCGGACCGGCCTGGTAGTGGAATTCGCGCCGGCCGCCCTCGTCGCCGATGACATTCGTGCCCACGATGTCCGCGGGCATCAGGTCCGGCGTGAACTGGATACGGGAGAAGCTCATCGACAGCGCCTGGCCGAGGGATCGAACCAGCACGGTCTTGCCCAGCCCGGGCACGCCTTCGAGCAGCACGTGCCCGCCGGCAATGAGCGAAATGACCGTGTCACGGACGAGGGCCTTCTGTCCGACGATCAGACGGGCGAGCTCGGTCTCGAGAGATTCAGCCAGCTCGGTGACCTTGGCGGCGTCGACGCGCGGTTCTTCGGCGATCATGATCCTCCCTGGCGTGTGACGTTACTTCGGGCCGGCTGCACTCTGCTCACCGAGTTGCGAGAAATACTGGCGCACGAGGTCGCGTTCACTGCCGGGGATGAGGCTCTGGTCGGTGGCGTCGAGCGCCGCTTGCTGGTACGCCTGGATCACCTGGCTGTACGGACTCGTCGGCACGTCCTGCCCCGGTCCGAGCGGCGTGGGATCGTTCTGCGACTGACCCGGGACGGGCTGGCCCGGGACGTAGACCCGCTCGGTGCTCTGCGCGGCCGATCCGCTGCCGCTTCCTGAGCCGTTCCCACCGTTGCCGCCGGTCCCGCCGTTGCCACTACCAGTGCCTGTGCCGCTGCCAGTGTCAGTCCCGGTGCCGTTGCCGTTGCCATTCCCGTTGCCATTGCCGCTCGCGCCGGCGCCGGGACTCGCGCCCGGCGATGCGCTGCCGCTGGCGTTGGCCTGCGCGCCCTGACCCCTGGCGTCCCGATCCGCTTGCGCGGCGAGCTCCTGCCGGGCCGCCTCCAGCCCGTTGATCGCCGAGGCGACCGCCTGGTCGGTGTTTTCTTGCTCCTGCAGGGAGTCGAGCTGGCTGGCGACGTCATCGAGGGACTGGGCCGCTGCGCTCGTGTCGCCGTTCTTTATCGCGGACGACGCCTTGCTCAGCGAGTCGCGCATCTTGCTGTTCTGCGCTTGCTGCGAGGCCTTGGCGAGCGCCTTGGCCAGCTCCTCGCGATCGTTGGGCGAGAGACTCTGTAGCTGCGCGGCGAGGTCGCGCACGGCCTGCGCCCCCTTCGCCGGGCTGCTACTGATCGCCTGGGCGGCGCTCTTCCCGGCCGCTGTTGCACTGAGCGCATTGGCGAGGTTCTGCGCGCTGCTGCTCAGGGCCGGCGTACCCGGGTCGGTCAGGGTCTGGAGCTGCTGCTCAGCCGGGGTGATCGATTCGAGGGCCTTGCGCGGGCTGTCCGCCTCTCGGATCTTCGCCGCCGCGTCCTGCAGGATCTTCTGCACCTGAGGGTCCACCGGCGTCGGCTTCGGGCTGTCGGCAATTTTCTTCTTCGCGTCCTGCACGGCCTTCGCGGCACGGGCCTGGCTCTGTCGATCCGCCTGGCGTTGCGCCAGGACCTGGTCCATCGGGTTGGGGAGCAGCGCGAGCGCCAAGGAGAAAATCGCCAACACGGCGACGACCGAGGCTTCGCCGCGGTTGACCCGAACGGGAAACGCCGTCGCCAGCCGGGCGTCAGCCGCCCGCGACAGCGCATCACGCAGCTGAATCGCATCCATCGGGCCAGACTCGCTTCGCCGCTCCCAGGCCGTGGAGAGCCGCTCCTTGAGGCCCAGGCGGAAATCCGCGAGCCGCATCAGCACGGAGGCATTTGGCGTTCGTAGCAGCCAGGCGCCAAGCGCGATGACCAGCACGATCGGGATGCCGACGGCGGCCGCGAGCGCGCGCCCCTCAAATGGCGTAAGTCGGGCAATGACCAGCACCAGGGTGATCCAGGCGAGCGCCGCCACCAACGCGTGCACCGCGTAGCGCGCGCCCCGAGCTCGTGCGGCGGCCCGGCCGAGTTCGCGGATGATCGCATCGAGAGAATTCACGTCGTTGACGGCGCCGCGGCGCGCCTCCGCCAGGGCAGGTGCCGGATGGGTGAAAGCAGCAGGGCGCCCGCGATGAGCGCGATGAGGGAGAGCACGAGCTGCATCGTCACCGTCGCCTGCCAGTATTGCCAGCCGCTGAAGAGCCCGCTCGGAATGGTCGTCCCGCGCGCCTGCACGGGGTTATACGACCGTCCGAGGATGGCCTTGCTGACTGCGCCGTTCGGGCCGATCGGGTAGCAGCTCTGGACCCCGCCGGGTGTGGTCGAGCACGCCATCCCGCCACCGGCCGTCGGATAGATATTGTTGTTGCCGTTGCGGACACCGTAATTGCTGATGGGTCCGTTCGTGCCGATGGTGATAAGTGGAATGATCGGGCTCAGGTAGGTCACCGCGGGGGGAGCCGGCGCGGACGTTGCGTTCGGGTCGACATCGGTCGGGAAGAGCAGTCCAAAGAGCAGGCTGCCGGCGAGCAGGACGAATGCTGCTCCGTAGGCGCTCACGGTCGCCGGGAGCGTGCGGCGGAACGCCGTCGAGCAGGCGATGCCGATAATGCCCAGTGTCAGGGCGCTGACGGCCGTCACCAGGAAGGCTGCCGCGAGCTGGTCCAGCTCGATGCCGCCGAACAGGAAGACCAGGCTGAAAATCGGCACCGACAGCAACAACAGCAGGAGCACGAATGACATGGAGGCCAGCAGCTTGCCCCACAGGATCGAGAACGATGGCAGCTTGGTCACAAACAACAGATCGATCGTCTGCCGCTCGCGTTCACTGCTGATCGCGCCGGCCGTCAACGCCGGGGTGATGAAGGCGAGCAGGACCATCTGGAACAGCACGAGATAGAGAAAGAGACCCTGGCCGTAGTTCGCCGCCTGACCCGCGTTGAAGGAGTTGCGCGCGGCAAACGTCATCGACGAGAAGATCGCCCAGCCCAGGCCACCCAGCAGCAGGATATAGACCGTCATGGCGACCGGTGAGCGCCAGGTGCGCATCCGGGAGCGATACTCCTTGGCGACGATCGGATTCCAGAGCGCCGTGGCGACCGGGTTCATTGCTGGTCCTCCGTCGCTCGCATGAACGCGTCCTCGAGACCGCCCTCGAGCTGACTGAAACCGGAGACTTTGATTCCGCCTGCCGTCAGTGTCTGCAAAATGGCAGCCGCCGTTGCATCGTCGCCTTCGTACTCGGCCTCGATCGCGCCGTTGAGCGCGCTGACCGCGTGGATCATCGGCAAAGGCTTGAGCACGGCAAGAGCCTCTTCGCGCTGACCAAGGACGGTGATGCGCAGCCGCCGCCCGCTGGTCAGCTGCCGGATGACATCCTGGACAGGCCCGGTCGCCCGCATCCGACCCTGGTCGATGATCCCGACCATGGTGCAGAGCTCGGTCAACTCCGGGAGAATGTGACTCGAAATCACGATCGTCTTGCCCATTTTCTGAAGCTCTTTCAAGATCTCGCGCATCTCGACCCGGGCGCGCGGATCGAGTCCGGAGGCAGGCTCGTCGAGGAGCAACACGGCGGGGTCGTGCACGAGGGCGCGCGCCAGGCAGAGGCGCTGCTTGAGCCCGCGCGACAGCGTGTCAACGGCTTGATCGCGGCGGTCGGTAAGGCCCACCAGCTCCAGCAGGTCGTCGGCGATCTTCTTGCGCCGCGCCTTGGGCTGCCGGTAGCAGGCGGCGTAGAAATCCAGGTACTCCGCCGCGGTGAGCTGATCGTAGACGCCGAAGAAGTCCGGCATGTACCCGAGGCGCTCGTGCACGCGGTCCGGCTGCCTCGAGACGTCGGCTCCGTCGACGAACGCGCGTCCCGTGGTTGGTTCCATCAGGGCCGCGAGAATCCGGAGTGTCGTCGTTTTTCCGGCTCCGTTCGGGCCGACAAAGCCGAAGATCTCTCCCCGCGGTACCTCGAATGAGACGGCGTCCAGTGCGGTCCGCCGCCCGTAGATCTTGGTGAGTTGCTCGACGGCGATCACTGGACCGTCCCCGAGAGCGTGATGGCGCCGGCCGCGAAGCCGCCGGTCGTGCTGAGCCGCAGGCGGACCAGCCCGGTGTCCGGATTGACGGCGCTGTCCGGCAGCGTGGTCGTGCCGTTGTCCTGGTAGGCCACCTCGCTCCACGCCGACCGTGACCAGTCCCATACCTCGCCCTGGACCGTCGCGGCTGTCCCGCCGCCCGGCGCGGGGATGATTTTGCCCGCGTACGGATTGGAGGCGGTCAGCGCGGCGCTGAGAAGGTGCCGGCCGGCGGCAAGCGACGGCGAAAATTCATAGGTCACGCTGCCACTCTGCAGCAAGACCATGCCCGGCGGTCCCTGGCCTTGCGAGTCGCCCACGACATCCACGATGCGGCCGCTCACGATGCCGGACGGCAACGAGCCCGTACCAATCTCGTCCAGTGGCAGCGACAGGGCCACGGCAGATTCGCTTGTGGATCGCGGATGACTGCCATTGACGGTTACGTCCTGGAACGGCTGATGGGTCCAGGCGACCAGCAGCGGCGTGCTCGCGAGCGAAACGCCGCTCACGGTTCCACCGGCGGTCAACAGGGAGAGAATCTGCGTCTTCGCGTAGTCTTCGCGCTGGGCTTCGGTCGGCTGGCTTGTCTGCGGGCCGTTGAAGAATGCGCTGCCATAGATGCGCGTGTAGACCGGCTGCCCGGTCTGGTTCGCCGGCTTTATTTCGAGGCTGACGGTCGTCGTGGCCCCAGGTCGTATCGCGCCAAAGGTCTGAAAATTGTCGCCCATGATGAGGACGGCATCCGTGAAGGGCAGGTTGGAGTGATTCTCGATCGTGCCGGTGAGCTTCCCGTTTACGAGCTGGATGTGCGCGGCCAGTTGCGGAGCCGAGGTCAGCGACTCGGTGGCGAAGCCGCTCAAGGCAAAGGCGGTCATCCCGGGCAGCGTGACGTTGTTGTTGTCGACATCGATCCGGATGCTGCCCGAGCGCGATCCCGTCCCGAAGCCCGACACGTCGAATGCACCGTTGTTGACGATCGGGCTGACCAGCAGCCGGCTGCCGGTGATGGTGGCCTGGTAATCACCACGACTCGGCGCCATGATCCCCGTGTAGGTCTCCTGGTAGCCACGGTCCCAGCCCGGCTGCAGGTGCAGGATCGTCACCTGGTTGGCTTGCACGGACCGGCCCTTCGTGAAGACCCCCGCTCCATAGGCGCCGCCGGCGGCGATCACGGCGATAAGGGGCACCGTCACCCAGGCGAGGGCGCGTCGCCGCATCGCTCCCAACACGAGATAATTCACCGGACCGACGAGCAGCACGTAGAGCAGCACGAGCGCGCCGGTCAGCTGCAGGGAGGGAAGGTCGAGTCCCGGGAGGTTCCCCAGCGTGGAGATAAGGGCCCCGCTCCGGGAGCCGATCGTCGACTGACCGCCGAACGGCACGGGGCCCATCCCCGCCGCGTACAGGACGGTCTGGCCCGAGCTGCCGGAGCCAAAGACGGCGCGCGCGATGAGCTGACGCAGGAGAGGGGCGGTGCCACCCCAGCCGGCGACGGGTTCCTGGTTCCAGTCGAAGGTGGCCAGCGTGACGACTCCCGCGCCCAGCTGGCGCTCGAGCAAGAGGGGCTGGGCACCCGCTCCGAGCCAGGCCGACCCGGTGGTCCGGGTGCCGGTCGCCACCTCGACGGGGGCGCCGCCCAGCTGGGCCGTGGTCACGCTGGTCGTGCCGCTGACGGTCATCGGCAGGATCGCGGGCGACAGCCCGGCCAGCGTCTTGCGCCAGGCGGCACCGGTGCCAAGCAGGAGATCGCCGCCGGAGCGGACGAAGTCGCTGATGGCGGTCCGCTGGCCCAATGTGAGGCTGTCGGTCGCGAAGTCGTCGATGGCCAGAATGTCGAACGCCCGCAATGGGATTGCCGAATCCGCGATGTCGTCGGCGCGCAGGTGGACGACGCGGGCGGCGACGCTCGCCGGGTGAACCGCGGCGAAACCGTCGAGCGACGTGGGCTGGTCGGAGAGCACGCCGATCAGGGTCGACGTTGTGCTCGCCGAGGCCGCATCCCTGGAGACGATCACCCGGCCGTTCTGAACGATTCGGGCAGTGATCGTTGCGCCGGTCGTGTCCACGGTCACGTAAGTACGGATCCGCTTGCTGGATCCGGTTGCGAGGCTGATCGACTGGTGGTAGATCGGGAGGCCGTTCACGCCGGGTTGGCCGTTGAGCGCCTCCTGCACCTCGAGCGTGCCGTCAACCCCCGCGCCGGTGTTCTTGGCGTCGATGGTGACCGGCATCCAGTCGCCGGGTTTGACGACGTCCTGGTAACCAACGTGGACGGCCAGCGTTACGCCATCGGCGGCCGCCGCGCCAACGGATGCCCCCGCGAGGCCGGTCGCGGCCACCATGGCGGCCAGGGCGATCCGCGCGGGCAGGCGGCAGCGACGCTGGGCACGCATCTATTGCATTAAGACGGCCGCCGCAGGAAAAAGTTCCGTTCCAGGCCCCCTTCGGCGCCCATCTGGACGCTCAGTGACGGCCGCCGCCGTAAACGTAACTGCCGGAGGAGGGACTCGAACCCACACGGACTTACGCCCAGGCGCTTTTGAGGCGCCCTCGTCTACCATTCCGACACTCCGGCGTGCGAAACGTCCCCCGCCACTCGCGTGGGTGACGCCCGGGGCGAGTATATCCCGAGTACGCTCGTTGGGAACTTATTAGGGATGGTTGCGTCTAACAACTCGAACGACGATCGCGACCTGGTGGGCCGGGCCCGCCGGGGCGATCGGGAGGCGTTTACCCAATTGATCGTGCAATATCAGGTGCCGCTCTACAACATGGCGCTGCGGATGGTCGGCAGGCCCGACGATGCGGCCGACATCGCGCAGGAGGCGTTTCTGCGCGCCTGGGAGAAGATCCGCACGCTGCGGGAGGCGCCCTTCAAGTCCTGGCTCTTCCAGATCGCCGCGAATCTTTGTTATGACCATTTTCGGCGGGGCCGGCGATACGGCGTCATGCCCGAAGACGATCAGACAAGTACGTCTAACGTCGTCGGCCTTGGGGTCGCGACCCCGGATCCGCAGGAGCGCGCCGAAGCGAATGAGCGGACGCGCCTCGTGCGCGATTGTATTCAAGCGCTGGACCACGACATGCGCATCGCCATCGTCCTGCGCGACGTGAACGGCATGGCATACGATGAGATCGCCGCCGTGCTCCGCGTGCCGCTCGGCACCGTCAAGTCGCGGATCGCCCGCGCACGCGCGCAGGTCCAGGAGCGCCTGCAGCAGCATCCGGATTTCTTTCCCACGAGGGAGGACGCCCATGCCGAGTGAGCCGCGCATCCCGGCCGAGCCGTCGCTCGAGGAGCTCTCGGCGTATCTCGACCACGAGCTCGACGCAGCAACGCAGGCTCGCGTTGCCGACCACGTCGCCGGCTGTGCGGCGTGTACCCGGCGCCTGGATGCTCTACGCGAGACGATCCACGCTTTGCGGGCCCTGCCGATGGAAACGCCGCCCCGGACGTTCACAGTCCCGGAGCAGCGCGGCCGGACCTGGCGATGGGCGCCGGCGGGTTGGATCGGCAGCGCAGCGGTGGCCCTGCTGCTGATCGTCGTAGGTATCCAGAATCTGCACCTCCCGGCGGCGCCGATCGCGACGTCCGGGTCGTCCAGCACGAACAGCGGCGGCCTGGCGAACGCTCCCGCGATCCGGAGCGAGAAAGGCGCCGTTGCGCCGCTCTCGGCGCCCGGCCCGTCTACGCAACAGTACGACGCGCAGTCCAGTGGAGCGGCCGCGAATGCCGCGACCGTCTTGGATCCAGGCAACCGCTCGCGGCGGCTGGTCCTGGATACGGACAAGACGACCTACCCAGCTAATGGCAGGATGCGGGTGACGGTCCAATTGATCGGCTCGCCGTCGACATCCCTCAACAGTGGTGACCAAGGGCTCACGCTGATCCTGGTCCGCAACGGTCAGGGCGTCGCACTCAGTCCGATCGGCGTCGAGAGCTGGAACGGCACGCCGATCTTCGGCGGCTGGTATGACCTCGCCAGCTTCCCCCTGTCCGCACCGCGCGCCGGCGATTACCGGCTCGAAGCGACCTGGGTGATTCCCGACGGGTCGGGACGGGTACTCCAAACCGGCGTCCCGGTTCGGATCGCGGGCTAGCTCTTCTCCGGCGGCGGACCTTCGAGGTCCGGCAGGTCCATGCTGTTGATCAGCTCTTTGAAGATCGAGAGTTTGTCGTCCTCTTCTTCTTCCTTTTCGGGGAAGACGCCGGCTTTGTCGAGAACGTCCTGCGAAACCAGGATGGGACACGTCATACGGACCGCCAGTGCGATCGCATCGCTCGGGCGCGAGTCGATCTCGACTTCCTTGCCGTTGACGGCGAGAAACAATCTGGCAAAAAAGACCTCGTTCGTGAGCGACGTCACCTGGATCTTCTTGAGGCGCATCTCGGCGCTTTGCAAGATATTGGCCACAAGGTCATGCGTGATCGGCCGCTCCGGGGTGATGCCCGTGATCTTCAGGGCGATCGCGTTGGCTTCGTAGATGCCGATCCAGATGGGCAAATAACGGTCCGTCTCTTTCTCTTTCAGAATCACGACGTGCTGCCCGCTGGGCATGTGCACACGGATGGAGTCGACCTGCATTTCGACGAATTTAGCCATCCTGAATTCGAGCCTATCTTATCATCGGGTTTTTCAGTCACCAGCCGGGTCTCAGGAGATCTCACGCGGCGTTTTTCGGACTCCGCCGTGACTAAACTTTGATGGTGCCCGACTCCCAGACGAAGCCGCGGCTGGTTCTTATCGACGGCCACTCGTTGGTCTACCGAGCCTTCTTTGCGCTGCCGTCCCTCACGGACCGCGAAGGCAACGTCGTCAACGCGGCCTACGGCTTTACGTCGATGCTCCTGCTCGCCTTACAGGAGCATCCGGACTACGTGCTGGCGTCGTTCGACCTGGGAGGCCGGACGTTCCGCCACGAGGAGCTGGCCCAGTACAAGGCGACCCGGCGGCCCACGCCCCCGGAGCTGAGCCCGCAATTTCCACTGACGCGCGATATCGTGCGCGCCTTCGGCATTCCCATTTACGAGATCCAGGGCGTCGAGGCGGACGACGTCATCGGCACGCTGGCGAGGCAGGCGCGCGAACAGGGGCTGCACAGCACGATCGTCACTGGCGACCTTGATGCGCTGCAGCTCGTCAATGACGACGTGTTCGTCTTGACCAGCAAGCGAGGCGTCTCAGAAACCGTCCTCTATACACCGGACCGCGTCCGGGAGCGCTACGGCCTGGAACCAATCCAGACCGTCGACCTCAAGGGCCTTGTCGGTGACGTCTCGGACAACATTCCGGGGATCCGCGGCATTGGTGAAAAAACGGCCATTAAGTTGATCCAGGAGTTCGGTTCGGTCGAGAGCCTGGTCGAGAACCGCGAGCGGGTGGCGCCGCCCAAGATCAAGAAGCTGCTTGACGAGCACTGGGAGCAGGCGCTGCTGAGCAAGAAAATGGCGACAATCGTTCTCGACGTCGCCGGCGTGACGCTGGATCTCGGCCACGGCTCGGCGAAGGACTACCGCCCGGACGCGGCTCGGACGATTCTGTCCGACCTGGGCTTCCGCAGCCTGGCGGCCAGGGTGCCGCAGACGTGGACCGACGGGAGTGCGATGTCGGCGCCGCCGATTTTTGCTCCGCCCGCGAGGGACCAGGGCAGGCTGCCGCTCGACGGTCAGCCTGCAGAAGCGACGCAGCCGACGCTGCCCCTCGAGTCGACGGCGACCGAGTCCGTCACCGTCATTCGCGAGACGGTCGACCTCGAAAAGCTCATCGCGGCTTTTGTCTCCGCCGACCGCGCTGGATTCCAGGTCATAACCCTGGACGATGTGCCGAGACGCGGCCGCATCGCCGCGCTGGTCGTTGGCCTCAACGAGCACGAGATCTATTACGTTCCCGTTGCCCACGAACAGGAGCGTTGCCTCGAGCTCCGAAACGTGCTGCCGCGTTTTGCCCCGAGCCTACAGAGCGCGAAGCCATCGAAGCTGGGCTTCAACCAGAAGGCCGATTACCTGGCCATGCGGTCGCACGGCATCGAGCTGCGTGGTGCGGACTGGGACCTGCTGGTGGCCGCCTATTTGCTGAATTCGGGTGTCCGCTCGCCGAGCCTCGAGGCGCTCGCCTCGGACGTTTTACATCGCTCGATCGAGGGCCGGGAGGCACTCTTCGGCAGCGGAAGGGCTGCGACGACCTGCGACCAGGTCGACGTCATGCGGGCAGCCGCATTCTTCGGTGAGCGCATGCGCGTCATGCTGGAGCTCGCGCCCCGGCTCGAGTCCGAGCTCGACCGGCTTGGCAACGCCGAGTTGTTCCGCGATCTGGAGATGCCGCTGGTCCCCGTGCTGGCCGAGATGGAGCTCGCCGGCGTGTCGATCGATCTCTCCTACCTGCAGCAGGTCTCCCGGGAGTTATACGACCAGCTGCAGCGCCTGGACCAGGAGATTGCCGACGTCGCCAACGGGCCGATCAACGTCAACTCCCCGCAGCAACTGGCTAGATTTCTCTTTGAAGACCTGGACCTTCCCGGCGGTCGGAAGACCAAGAGCGGCTACTCGACAGATGCCACTGTCCTCGAGGGACTACGGGACCAGCACCCCGTCATTCCAAAGATCCTGGAGTTTCGTCAGCTCAGCAAACTCAAAGGCACGTACGTCGATGCCTTGCCGCTGCTGGTCGATCCGAAAACGCATCGCGTGCACACGAGCTTCAATCAGACGGTCGCGGCGACCGGCCGGCTCTCGTCGTCCGACCCGAACTTGCAGAACATTCCCATCCGGACGGAAGTCGGACAGAAAGTTCGGCGGGCCTTCATTCCCGGCCGCCCCGGCGATGTCTTGCTCTCGGCCGACTACTCGCAGATCGAGCTACGTGTGCTGGCCCACATGACGGATGATCCCGTATTGGTCGACGCCTTCGCGCGCGGCGAGGACATCCACGCCCGCACTGCGGCCGAAGTCTTCGGCATCCCCCAGGCCCAGGTGACGGCCAATCAACGCCGGCTCGCCAAGGTCGTCAACTTCGGCTTGTTTTACGGTCTCAGCGACTTCGGACTGGCCCGCGATACCGGCATGTCGACAGAAGAAGCGCGGGTCTTCATCGACGCTTACTTCCGCGCCTACAACCGGGTGCGCGAATTTCTCGAAGGCATCAAGATCCAGGCCAGAGAACAGGGTTATGTCGAGACGCTCTTGCATCGGCGGCGATACATCCAGGACATACGGTCGCCCAATCGCATGCTGCGCCAGGGCGCAGAGCGGATCGCCATCAACATGCCGGTGCAGGGGTCCGCAGCCGACATCATGAAGCTGGCCATGATCCGGCTGCAAAGCTACATGCACCAGCAGGGGCTTGCAAGCCAGATGGTCCTGACCGTGCACGACGAGCTCGTCTTCGAAGTCACCCCGGGCGAACGCGAGCAATTGATCGAAGTCGTCCCGGACTTGATGGCCAGGGCTTACCCTTTGAAAGTTCCAGTCCAGGTCGATCTCAAGCTGGGCCCGAACTGGCAGGACATGGAGCGGGTGCGCCTTGTAGCCGCCCGAGCGTAAATGCCCGAGCTACCCGAGGTCGAGACCATCGTCAACGACTTGCGGCCGCAGCTGGCTGGCCGCCGTATCGAGTCCGTGATACTCACGCGGGATCCGGCGATTCGCGGGCGCCTCGTGCGCCATCCGAGTGCAACCAAGTTCGTTCGACGCTTGCGTGGTCGGACGATCAAGGCCGTCGAGCGGCGAGGGAAGTACATCGTGATGCCGCTGGACCCGCCTGCTGCCGCAAAGAACAGCAATAGAGGCGTTGAGACGTCAGGTGAACGGGTGATTGTGCACCTGGGCATGACCGGACACCTGCGCGTCTGGGAACCGGAAGAGACGCCCGTAAAGCACACGCACTTCCGAGCCTTGCTCGACAGCGGCCTGGAGCTGCGCTACGACGATCCCCGCCAGTTTGGTCGTTTGGTCGTCGGTAGCCTGGACGAGCTGATTGCGGCGCGCGCTTTCCCGGCGCGGCTCGGCCCCGAGCCGATTCACGGCGACCTGACCGAGGCCGAATTCGAAAGGCTTGTGAAGGCG
>Ga0209237_1001653_pt1 | contig 13199 bp, 12 predicted proteins | sample GraSoi013_1_40cm_2_FD_185820 | JGI IMG/M metagenome (GOLD analysis project Ga0209237, IMG submission 185820) | Grasslands soil microbial communities from the Angelo Coastal Reserve, California, USA - Sample 10_02_2013_1_40cm (SPAdes) (version 2) | ecosystem: Environmental > Terrestrial > Soil >... | reverse complement strand
AAAACTTAGGTTAGTCTAGCTTTATTAGAGCCCACTAAAACACTATCAACTGTGTTCCTCCGACGGCGCCCCGGCTGGTGTTAGAGGTTGACGGAACTACTAGAGGCTCCTCTGCAGTACAAGTCCCGGAGCTTCATTCGTAACCTGGCCGTGTATTTCGGACCGGCTCTCGTGGTAAGCGTCGCCTACATGGACCCTGGAAACTACGGAACGGACATCGTAGGAGGGTCCTCCTTCGGTTACACAATGCTGTGGGTCGTATGGCTCGCCGGAATCATGGCCATGCTTCTCCAATACCTCTCAGGAAAGCTGGAATCGCCACGGGGCATTCTCTCCCAGCGATGATACGACTGCACCTGAAAGCGCCTCGCTACATCATCCCCTACTGGCTCGCATCGGAGGCGGCCGCTGCAATGACGGACTTAGCCGAGTTTCTAGGAACTGTAATAGCCCTATACCTGCTCTTCGGAGTTCCCCTGATCTACGGAACTTTCCTCTCAGTCCTAGACGTACTGTTGATCCTAGGTATCACCCCGGGGGAAGGCGAGAAAGCTCGAGTACGCTTTTCTGTTCTTTGTTTCAATCATTGGATTCGGATACCTATACGAAATCTTCTTGACGTCTCCTAGACGCGGGAGGAATTCTGAGAGGCTCAATCATACCCACTCTTAGCACGACCTCCGAGCTCCTCCTTGCAGTTGGAGTTATCGGAGCGACTGTCATGCCTCACGCTGTGTTCCTCCATTCTGCACTCACAAACGATAGGGTGACCGATCCGAGGGTGGAATTCAAGAAGTACGTATTGCGTCTTCATCAGGCAGAGAGTGTCATAATGTTCACGATGGCGGGCCTCGTAAACGCAGCCATAATGATAATGGCAGCGGCGGCATTCTACCCGAAGATATCCGTTCCGACGATAGACATAGCGTACCGGACACTCCTTCCCCTCTTCGGTCCTCCCGCAGCGGTGATCTTTGGAATAACCCTTCTATCATCTGGACTATCCTCGTCCACAACAGGCACATTGGCGGGACAAGCAATCATGGAAGGGATGCTTTGAAAGAAGATCAATCCGTGGATGAGGCGCCTCGTCACGAGATTCGTTAACACCATCCCCACCACCATCGCGATCCTTCTTGGACTTAACCCGCTCATCATCCTGGTCTACAGCCAAGTTGCCCTGAGCCTACTGCTTCCTCTCCCCCTCGTGCCTCTCTGGTGGTTCACTCGGAATAGGGATCTGATGGGAGTATTCACAAACAGGAGGATCACAACGATCTTAGCGGGAATCTTCGTCCTTCTGATAATCGGGCTAAACGTACTGCTCCTCTACTTCACCTTCACCGGCGCCTCATAGAGAAATCTGACAAGGGGACAACCTGGCGATTCCGAGCGAAGCATAAGTCACAAGAAGCCTCTACGTGCACGCTTCCTCCGGTTCCTTGACAAAGACTGCGGAGGTTTACAATGTCCCCCGGGGCACAGCCTATCTTACGAGCCAGCAAGTTCTTCTCTACATTACCTACCTAGTATTCTACGTTCTGCTCGCTCGAATTCTCAACAAGACGGAGGTCGGCGAGGTCGCAGTCCTTGCCCTTGTTCAAGCACTTCTCACAGGACTAATTTCCGGGTCATTGCCTCTTGCCGCAACCCGTTTCATATCTAGAAGCTTAGTCGGCGGCGATATTCAAGCAGCCGCTGGCGTGGCAAGAGTGACTCTGAGGCTGTCGCTCTCTCTAGCAGTACCTGTTGTCGCGCTTGCTATTCTTTTTTCTCCGTATCTCAGCGGCTTCCTCCAGGGTGCTGCGGACCCAGCGAACCTATTGCTCGTGACTTTCATTGCCTCCTTCTTTCTCGATCTCATGCTTCTCTACTCAGCATTCTTTATAGGCGTCGGACGATACGCACAGACTCTCTACCAAAACGCGCTTTTCGTTCCCCTTAGCAGAGGACTAGGGCTTATTCTGGCATACTATGGTTTCAGGGTCCTGGGCATCGTTTCCGGATGGGCTATCGGAGGAATCGCGACCGTTATTCTTTCGATCTATCTTTGGCATGGCCAGCTTCCGAAAGGAAGAAGTTTTCCAGTACGTCCAATCCTAGCCTTCACCCTTCCCGTATTCGCCTCTGCGTTGATTACTCTGGGACAGCAATGGGGTGATATGGGCATCATTTACATCCTGTTGGGTCCGACCATTCTGGGACCCTACTACCTTGTAGTGTCCAGCGTGAACTTCCTGTCGGTCCTATGGATGCCTGTGAACCAGGCGATCTATCCTGCGCTTTCCGCTGCTCACTCGACTGGAGACCCCAAAGAAGTCTCGGACAGATTAGCTACCGCTTTCAGGCTAATCAATTTGACAGTTCTTCCCATTGGTGCTGCTCTAGCTGCAATAACTCCGACTGCTCTCGACATCGTATATGGCGCGTCTTACGTAGGCGAGGCTTTGACACTGTCCGTCCTTTCGTTGTCTTCTATTTTCGTGGCCCAGGGGGTCTTGTTGGTTACAACTTTGCAAGCCGTTGGTCATACAAGGCGATACTTTGTGGTCACCCTCCTGTCTACCATAGCATTCATGGGATTCGTGGGGTTCGCAGCTTTGCCGATAGGAACCCTCTCCGGGGCCATAGGTCGGGCCCTACTTTCGATACTGATTGTATCGCTCGCGAGATTTTCTCTTCGCCATGAAGTATCGACGCATATCGATTCAGCGATGTCAAAGGCCATTCCCTTGGCCGCAGGGGTGGGACTGCCTCTGTTGGCACTTGATCAATTCTTCCTCATGTATCACCCCTTCAGACCGATCTTTCAGCTGATTGTCCTCTTCGGACTGTTTGTTGTCTTGTACGGCGGCCTTAGCAGGCAGCTCCAAGTGTTTCACCATGGAGATTTCGCGATGCTTCATGATGCGCTTCCGAGAATATTGCGGCCTTATCTGAAGATGATTCAACGTATCATTGTCAGCGGCCCAAGCTGACTGGTCTGGTTGCTATGAGCGGGCCCGGAGGGATTTGAACCCTCGACCTTCGGCTATCCTCTTTTGATAGAGGGCCGACGCTACTGTCCGTGCTGAGCTACGGGCCCGAGCGGTGGCTCAGCTAAGCATTGTACAAATAGCTTTACGAAAAAGAGGGGTTTCCCCACCTGATGGCAGGGAGAATTTACTTCTTGGAGAGTTTCCCGATTCCCATGAAGACCAGTGCAAGCATGACAACAGCGATGCCAAGCAGAACTATCTCGACAATCGGCAGTATTGAACTCGTCAGACTGAGAGGCTGGTACGTTGGTAGTGCGTATGCGATTGTGGCCGAACCGGAACTATAGCTGCCGCCACCTATGTCTGTCCCGACTTGGATCGAGATGGTTCCTCCAAATATGTTAGAAGCTCTACCGTCGGTCGGTACAGTAAACGTGTATTGCGTATTGTATGTCTGTCCTGCAGCAAGAGCTTGGGTGATACCGGTCGTGGTGAAGTTGCCGTCCCAATGATCCGTTATGAAAGCCTTCCAGGGATAGGTAATGCTGATGTTCTTCACTGTGAATGCTTGGGTTCCAGAGTTCCGAATTGTGATCAATAGAGTGCCGGAATCACCTGGAACATAACTCGCCCTGTCTGTGCGCGCGTAAGTGTTGACGATGAAGGAAGCATGGCTGGGGGTTAGCATTATGCCTGCAAGGATGCTGATCGCTAGCAGTGTCAGTGGTACGCTCTTCATTTTCATAAGAGCGCTTCGCCCTTCTAAGTCGGTAAAAGGTTAGTTGTTACTCTCGATATGAATCACACGTGGCTGTTCTCAGGAAAGCTTGATACGGAATAAGATCGGCGGTGTCCACCGGGGCTCGTCGTCTAAGACGCTTCTCAGCGTCGGCGAAGCCTGGTTAGGACGTCGCCCTGACACGGCGAAGGTCGCAGGTTCGAATCCTGCCGAGCCCACCAGCTTCATCACGGATTTCTAAACGATTCAAGATTAATGATCCGACGCTGCTTCGATTGTCCTAGAGAGCTCTATAGGTTTCTTGCGGGATATAGAACCCTGTCTCAGTTGAGGTTAATCAAAACAACAATATCAGATGGAATTGGGTCTCTTAGACGGCGATTAACTTATGCCACTAACTGTGTCCTTACGCTTCGACGGATAAGCCTTAGAGACACAAGTGCCGTAACCACTCCATAGACGAGGTGGAAGATGAAGCTCCCGCCTGCAAACATTAGATTCGACAAGTCTGTGGGAGCCAGCAGGTCAGCAATCGGTACATAGACGACGATCCAGATCGCGATACCTCCTAGCAAACCTACCCAGAAACTCTTTCGGGTCGTGTCAAGGGCGAACCTCTTGAGCAAGGCCGTGATTGCGATGAAGACTCCTCCAGCCACGAGACCTACGAGGAAATGTAGCGCCCAGCCTGTCAAGACTGGAGACGACAAACCCAGCTTCGTCGCGATAGTCACGTAGAAGACTTCTTGGTCTAGAACGAACGCGCTGAGCCCAGCTAGGACGCCTAGGACTACAGCTCCAGCCAGGCCGCCTAATGCGCCAGCCTTCAGCCCTCTGAGGACTGAATAGTCGATTGACCTCATGACTCCTGATAAGAGAGGCCAATTTGAATAATAAGAAACTGGAACCATTCTAAATATCTCGAGTTACAGAACTAATGGCTAGCCTGTACGGTTGCAGGCGTTTCGCTTTCGACTAGACCGTTCAACTCTGCTTCGTGAAGGCTTAGAATGTAGCCATCATTGTCACAGAAGTATATCTTCAATCGTTGAATCCATCGCATCTCTCGATCGCAGCGAGGGCACTTGACCTTGTCCATTTTTCTCGCGTCTTTAGAATTGAGATTTGAACCGGGATAGCTTCGCGAAGCTGAGTTTTTAGACTATCCGTGTTCTATTGATCTTCTTGTTCTGCCACGAATATCTTCGGAGCGTAGTAGTTGCACCGAACCCGCAGGCTGCACATCTCTTCTTCCTGACGTGGTACGAGTGGCGGCCGCACCTCCGGCACCTGATGTGGGTTCCTTTTCCCCCAGCCTTACCGAATGAGGTGGTCCCTTTAGTCATAGGTAGAATCTCCTCCCCTGACGAAAGGGTTTCAAGATAAAGTCTTCGAGAAACAAACCCTTTCGCCCCTTGTTTCCTGGGGCTTCGACCCTACGGACCGCGTGAAGGTCGGCACAAGAACCAGGTGAGTCTCATCCTCGTTCAATATTGCCTTTGAGAATCTTCAGACTATAGTAGTTCTCGCCGGAGAACTCGCTCAAACAAACAGAGTCTGGTTCTTCGCTCCGACACTGAACGGATCCCTTGCCAATAGAGCAGGGAAATCGAGACCGAGAAAGAGAACTGGTGAGAACGTGAGAACGTGAGAACGTGAGAACGTGAGAACGTGAATCGAAGAACCATAAAGAAAGAAGTCCTTGGAATCGTCATGTTCGCGGTTGGAATCAAGGCGAATACTGGAGATGATAGGAATACATCACCTCGACGAGCGCTTAGCTCATCATCGACATCCTGAAGAAGGACACAGTGGAGTTAGCTTCTACGGTCTCCCGGTCCCTCCATTTAGGAGGGAGTGATCATTCTCTTCTATGACTCCGTTTGAAAAAAAGGAAAACCCGAGACTTTCCAGTTTTGAGGGAGAAGGATTTTTCCTGTTGAAAGAAGCTATTGCGATTCATGGACAAGATTGGTCTGAAGTTCGTTGACGACTCTGCGGACCTCTTTCAGAGTCTTCTCGTCATCTGAAGTAGGCTTGTCGTTCAGTTTTTGAGGCGGGTCTTCGTTGGCTGATTTTTCGAATTGTTTGGCCCAGTCTGTTGGGATTTCGTCACTTGGCTTTACTCCAGCGAGGGTTGAGAACACCAGGGTCCAGACCCTTGGCACGTTTGCAAGCGTGTACCCACCCCCTCCGAATAGTAGCAGCTTTCCATTGCAGAGTTCATGCGCGAGATCGTGCATTTGGGTGATGACCTCTGTGTAGACTCCGGTTGTGAGTCTAAGGTGTGCGAGCCGATCATCAAGATGGCCGTCAGCACCGCATTGGACCAGAATTATTTCGGGTCTAAACTTCTTGAGTGCGCCTGGGACGATATGTTGAAAGGTCTCAAGGTAGGCTTCGTCTCCTGTATAGGGCGGTAGCGGAATGTTGAGCTTTAGTCCTCGGGCTTCTCCCCTTCCGGTTTCGTCCGGAAAGCCTGTGCCTGGAAAGAGGAATTTTCCGCTTTCGTGGAAGTCAATGTCCAAGACTGCGGGATCATCATAGTATCCGTACATGACGCCGTCGCCGTGATGCGCGTCTATGTCGAGGTAGACGATGCGTCTCACTTTGTATCTTGATTTCAGATGCGCAATGACAACAGCAGGGTCGTTGAAAATGCAGAATCCCGAAGCTCTTTCAGGATGTGCATGGTGTAATCCTCCGGAAGGATTGAATGCATGCGAGAGTCTCCCGGTCATAACTTCGTCAGATGCGACGATGGATGCTCCGACCACGAGGCTGGTTGCCTCGTAGCAGCCTTTGAAGGCCGGAGTGTCTCCCATATCGAGGAGGCCTATGCCTTTCTTGCTGTATCGTTCGACGAGTCTCACGTAATCGTCGTCATGGAAAAGGAGGATTTCTTCCCTGGATGCGGGGCGAGGCTTGATCGTCTCGATGGACTCGTGTTGAAGTATTCCGATTGACTTGATCAGCTCGTAGGTCAGCTTGACCCTTATGGGTCTCAAAGGGTGTTGGGATCCGAAGTTATAGTCGAGGAATCTCTCGTCCCAGATGAGACCGGTCTTTCCGGGCAGGGAGATCTGCCGTCCGACTTAATCGCTCTATTCTACGTGTACAAAGGCTAGGGGGGATTTTTCGTAGAGTCGGATCGACTTGATGTTCGTGAATTCTAACATTCCGTATCGTGAGAGTTCGCGTCCTATTCCGCTCTTCTTGACCCCGCCGAACGGCATTCGAGGGTCAGATACTACGATGTTGTTCACTGTGACCATTCCAGCTTGCATTTGACGGGCCACTTTTTCGGCTCGGCGAATGTCTCGGCTCCATACGCTCGAGCCAAGGCCAAACTCGCTGTTGTTTGCGTATCTTACTGCCTCATCATCGTCTTTGACGATCATGACCGGCGCTGCAGGTCCAAATGTTTCTTCTTTCATGACGGGCATGTCTTTCTCTACTTCAGTCAGGATTGTTGGTGCGTAGAAGAATCCTTTGCGTCTGAGCCGTTCTCCACCGAGCTCTATCTTGGCGCCCATCTTTACTGAGTCCCTCACTTGTAGATCGAGCTTATGGAGGGATTCTTCCCTGACCACGGGTCCAACATCTGTTTCTGGGCTCAGTGGGTCTCCAACTTTGAGAGATTTGGTCTTGGAGATAAATCGGTCTAGGAATTCTTCTGCGATCTTCTTGACCACGAAGAAGCGTTTGGCGCAGATGCAGCTCTGGCCGTTGTTGATGAATCGTCCCGCGACCGCACCTGTCGAGGCGGCTTCAACGTCGGCGTCGTCTAGGACGATGAAAGGGTCACTTCCGCCCAGTTCGAGGACCATCTTCTTTAGACGACCGCTAGCCTGTTCAGCCACGTCTTGGCCGGCTGGAATGCTGCCCGTGAACGAGATCGCTGCGGTGTTCGCTTCGATCAAATAAGATGCGACTTCCGAGCTTCCCAGAACTATGTTGAAGGTCCCCGGAGGGACGCCTGTTGAATCGAAGACTTCCTGCAGCTGGAGACCGGATTGCGGGGTCACGCTTGAGGGTTTGAAGACTGCTGTGTTTCCCATCATCAATGATGGTGCTGCAAAGCGGACGCACTGCCATAGTGGAAAGTTCCACGGCATGATGGACCCGATCACTCCTAGAGGTTCGAAGGTTACGTAGCTGTCAGTCGCGTCGGTCTTTGCCGCTTCCGGGTTCAGAAACCGTGGGCCGTTCTCAGCGAAATACTCCAAAGCCCAGGCGCACTTTGCCACCTCGGGGACTGATTCTTTGATCGTCTTTCCCATCTCAAGCGTCATGATCCGTCCCAGCTTCTCCTTACGGGATCGAAGGATCTTTGCGGCTCTCTGGAGAAAATCCGCCCGCTTGGCGGGAGATAGTTCGCGCCATTTTTCAAAGGCCTTCCGGGCTTTTTCGACTGACTTTTCGACATCCGTCCGAGTCGATGCTCGGAATCTTCTGAGAACCTTGCCGTTCGCCGGATTTACCGTCTCAATCCATCGTCTGGCTCTTTTCGCAGCCAAGAAAAAATCATCTCGGAACCACAAGTCATCACAGGACTCCTATAAGCTGCATCGGAGGGTACTGCTTCCGATACTCTGAACCCAATCGATGCGGCCAGGCTAGGGAACATGCAAATCGAAACCGATCCCCCACATTGGCGTTCTGAATCGTATGCTGGAATCGCTTCCCAAGACCAGTTCTTGGAACTGCCTCTCGAAATCGCTCCCCGAAACGAATCGGGATTCGCCTCTTGAAACAGTCATCAGGTTCCCTAGCTGAAACAGGTTCCTGAAACGCCATCCCCGAATCATCCAACTCCGGACGCTATCCAAAACCCGAGACAGACACCTGTCGCATGGTGGACCGGGCGGGATTTGAACCCGCGGCCCTACGGAGCAGGGTTAGTGCCTTCCCGCAAACAGGGTCCCAATAGGCGGACCTGCCAAGCGGGCGATCCTCGGCCTGACAGCTGTCAGTATACCAGGCTGATCTACCGGCCCACAAGAAAACGCGAGCAACGTAGGCTGTTAAATCGGTTTGCTCGGAGATGAATTCAGATCGACCGCACGTTTGGCGAAAACCTGTTGCTTGCGAAGCAACCAGGCAGACGTAAGACCCAGCCCTCCGAAGATGATCGCAGCCGAGTAGAATACGGCTTGAACGCCGCCCAAGTCGTCAGAAATACCCGCAAGAACCGTCCCGATAGCAATTCCACCGCTCAACATCAGACTGTAGAGCCCCATCGCCGAACCTCTGAACTCCTTCGCAGCCTTGTCTCCGATATATGCGAGAATAGAGGGTATGAGGGCGGACCCCAGAAAGAATAGTATTCCTCCTAGAATTATGATAGGCCCAACCATGTTGTAGGAGTCAACCCAAGGAGTGCCTGGCGGAATCACTATCAACCGTTGAAACAGATCCGGCAGAACAAGGAGAAAGCCCAACTCGCCTAAAGCTCCAATCAGCATCGTCTTCATCCTCCCAATCTTGTCAGAGAGCCGTCCAAACAGAACGGACCCCATACCAAGCACGATTAACGCGAGTATTATTAGCGGAGCCGATTGGGCGAGGTCAGTGACCCCCGCGTTCTTGACCAACCTAGGGAGGAAGAGGAAGAATCCCAGAACAATCGTCAGGGAAAACCAGACAGGGAGGATTCCAACAACGTCACCGGTAAAGGTGTTGTAGATGCCCCGTAAACTCCGCTCTTCCTTGGAAGAGTGCGCCGGCTCGTGTAGAGCAAAGTAGACAAAAACCGCCGACGCGCCCATTACCACGGAGACAACTAGAAAGCTGTATCCCAAGTTTGAGGCGAATATATGCGAAAATCCAAGTCCAAGGAGCATTCCGGCACCATAGCCAGCTAGGTTTGCAAGGTCAAAGCCACCCATACCAGCCCCTCGGTTCTCCTTCACCGTAAGATCTGTAATCATTGTGAGCGAGGCCACAGTTACCATCGCGGCCGCCAATCCCTCCAGGGCATGAGCACTCCCCACGAGAAAGAGGTTGTTGGAGAGGCCTATCAGGAAGGTCAGGACAGAAATCATAGCCATTCCCGCCACGAAAGCCCTTCTTCTCCCTCTTAGATCAACGAATGTCCCGACGGGGAGAGCGCTGAAACCTTCCACAGCTGGGTAGAGGGCTGTGACAATTCCTGCCAGAGACGACATCGAAGATGGAATGTTGAGATAGAGAGGAAAAATTATCAGAATCGATCCAAAGCCTATCCTGGTAAGGAACACAGAGACGTAGAGGATTGAGAGTGTCCCGAGCTTTGAGAGCCAGGACGGACCCTTGACCAACGGTTTTCTGCGCTCTTCGTGGCGTGCCCGCTTATTCGCCTTGTCTTACCGCCCTCGCGATGATCTTCTATTCGAGTCTGAAGTGGAAAGCTTAATTCCACCACTTGAATTTTCGAGAGTCGCCGAGGATTGCCGAGGTAGCTCAGCCTGATCCTTGAAAATGGAGGCTCTGGAGAGCGCCCGGCTGAAGATTCAGCTGTCAGAAACCGGGTTGGCGGTCAAGACTCGATCGGCCCATTCGCAGGTTCAAATCCTGCCCTCGGCACCACTCAAGATCTAAAGAAGAAGTACGCCAGAGCGAGGAACAAATTCAAACCTAACAAAGTCGATGTACTTCTCGTAGCCGAGTCTCCTCCTTCATCAGGAGGATACTTCTATTCCGAGACCACGATCGGAAAGGATCACCTGTTCAGAGAGACGATGGGGGCCTTGGATTTCTGGCCGCTGGACCGTCCGATGAGGAAGGGTTGTGATAAACGACCGATGCTCAAACGGTTCCAATCGATTGGGTTCTTCCTCATAGACACGTGCGAACTTCCGGTCGACAAGTTGGAGCCCAGACTGAGAAGAATCACTACCAATCAAGGGGCATTGATTCTGCCGCATAGAGTAAGAGTGCTTGATCCTCGTCGAATATTGATAGTGAAGAAGACCGTGTTCAAACCAGCGAGGCAAGCCCTGAGCGAGGCAGGTCTCGGGGACAGGATCCTAAACAGAAAGCCGTTACCATTCCCTAGTCACGGGAATCAGAAGAAATTTCGGACAATGATGAGACGATTAGTAGGTCGGAACAGGCCCCGAAAGGGACAGTAAGAGACTTCTTGAAACCATCAGGGGTCATAACGTTCGATTGTTACGGGACCTTGATTGACTGGGAGACGGGAATTAGAAAGGCGTTCCACTCTGCTATGTTGCAGACTGGCGCCAGTCGGGGTCTTGAGTCCAAGGCGTTCGAGCTCTATGAGGAAGAAGAGCGGAAGGTTGAGAGAGAAAAGCCGCACCTCTTGTATCGGGACGTTCTGTCAAGGACCAGTCTCAATGTGGCTAGAAAGATTGGGTGGAACCTTCCGGAGCCTCAGTCGAACTTCCTTGCGAAAGAGCTGCCCACATGGACCCCGTTTCCCGACACTAACTCTTCACTAAAGAGGCTGTCAAGAAAACACGTACTGGGGATTCTCTCAAACGTGGACAACGATCTCTTGGCAGGTACCGTCAAGCATTTCACGAGTCCTTTCGAGATAAGAGTCACAGCCGAGAACGTCAGATCCTACAAACCAGCACTAGGCCATTTTGAAGAAGCTCGAAGGATCATAGGAGATAGACGGTGGACCCACGTGGCAGCTAGCGAGTATCATGATATTGAACCAGCCATGCAACTCGAAATAGAGGCCGTCTGGGTCAATAGAGTGAATGCTCCTCCCGCGCATGACTATTCGAAAAGGGGCGTCACCGAGATTAGGGATCTCAGCCAGCTCATAGAACTACTCGGGTCAGAAGAGTAGCTAGTTGAGTACGGAGAGGGCTTCCCGAACCGGGACGAGAATCCAGTCTTCCCATCCATGCATGAATTGTTCCTCCAACTTTTGGACCAGAGCCTCCTCCCCATATCTGCTCATATCCCTCTGCTGAAACTTCACGTGCAGAATTTCGTGAATCATTGTCGATATGGCACTCTCGGATATCTCGTAGAGAAGCTTCAGCTTTCTGTGAGACAGATTATCAGATCCCGCACGAAACAAGGTTAACCCTTCTTGCCGAATCCATTCCTTCGAAATTCTGAATGGGTAGAGGCTGATCTGAGAGGCTGATTCGCTGTAGCTTCCGTGGAGAATTCTGTTCTGTCGTCCGCGGAATGTACGGGCTGGAAAAACCATGACCCGGATGTCGACGGGTTTTTCGACTACGATTCTCTCAGCGGAAATAACCTGATGAATTCTATCAGTCACATTCTCATCTTGAAGAACGAGCAAGACGAAGTGGGCATAATCATAGAAGAACGCCTTCTCCTTCTGAGTGTACTTAGCTAGAAGAGCAGGGGGCGGGTTAGCTATCCTCACATCAATCTCCGGCGCCCAAGCAGTCTTGGACCTTAGTCCGACTTCTTGGTACATGGAGAACCATGCCCTTTGTCCTGTGATGGAGTCTTTAAGTTTCCATGACAGGAATCGAGAGATTCTATGGAAACTCAGGTGACTAATCTGACGATCAAGTCGACGGTCTGTCCGAACTTTTGCGAGTGCAAGAGCCTTACAGGATTAGCACTGGCGTCCAAACTCTCCATGGGGCCCGTAAGGTCTGAATGAAAACATTCGACCCGGAAAATCGCCCGAAATAAGCTCAGAGCAACGATCGGGGAGGGGGTCCCATATGCTGCCCAGTTCAGCTTGCATGATCCCGCAAATGCCGATATTGAAAATGGCTGATTCGGCTGTTCTGCCCGAAAAACCGATAAGCTCGGCGGGAAAAGACTTCAGCCAGCGAATGAACCGTGCCTAGAATTTACAAAAAAAATTCTTCCGCGCGACACAAAACACGAATCTCTGAGGGAATTAACAAAGAGCAATCTGTCTTTTGCCAGGTTCTATTCAAGATAGAAACCCAGAGACTGTTGTTTTTCAAACGCGACAGGCGCAGAACAAGCCCTGATCAATAATCGGGGGGCCAGATTTCAGATCGCGACTTTTTCACGCCGAGCCATCCGCTTGATCTACCCCTTGGGAAAACGGTCGACTATCCTATTCCAACACGCAAATCGGAAGACTCGCCCATAACAGCTTCAACTGGCGAGATCCCTCTGCGAAAAAGGGGGGCCAACAATATGATTCTCAAGATACGAGACGGCTGTTTGAGGGAGAGCTCATGGCAGAGAATCCTATCAGCAGAAACCAGTCCCTTTCCGAAAGCCTATCTATTCTAAACCCCGGCCCCGCCGACATCGAGAAAATGCTCTCACTAGGCCGGCTAAAGCTACCGACAAGCGATGAAAGACTCACTCTTTTCCTCAACCAAGTCTCTCCCTTAGTCCTCACCAGCCTGATGAGCCTCGTCATCTTCCACGGCTACCTCTTGATCCAGCAGAGCAACGGCGGCTCTGATCTCGTCAGCGCCGACATTCCGAAGAGCCTGATCCTCCTAAACGGTCAGAACCCATACTCCACACAGCCCTGGGCCTCGCCCTAT
>Ga0209237_1001651_pt1 | contig 13204 bp, 13 predicted proteins | sample GraSoi013_1_40cm_2_FD_185820 | JGI IMG/M metagenome (GOLD analysis project Ga0209237, IMG submission 185820) | Grasslands soil microbial communities from the Angelo Coastal Reserve, California, USA - Sample 10_02_2013_1_40cm (SPAdes) (version 2) | ecosystem: Environmental > Terrestrial > Soil >... | reverse complement strand
TTCGGGGCGGATGTCGTCCTTGTGCCGCTAGAAGACGGCGACCGCGCCGAGGCGCTCGTCCGCATGGGGAAGGTCGTCATCAGCATCGACTTGAATCCGCTCTCGCGGACCTCCCAGCGAGCGACCATCCCGATCGTCGACGAGTTGACGCGAGCCATCCTGAACGTCAAGAAGTTCGTGGAGGAACTCAAGACGGCTCCCGCGGAAGCCGCGCGGGTCCGACGAGCCTACCGCCGGAGCGGGAATTTGGCGGCCGTGTTCTCCTTCCTCGAATGGCGGCTCGGAGGGCTCCGCCGGTCACTCGCCGGCAGCAAGAAAGTCCCGAGGACCAGGAAGCGGCGACGGACCACGCGGCGTGCGGTCGGACGTCAGCGCCAGTGATCCGACTTCCACTTAATCGAGCAGCCCATCGGCGGCACAAAGGTCGTGGGCGGCTGCTTGCCGGTGAGGACCGCGTCAAGGACTTCGCGCATCACTTGCTTCTTCACGCCCTTCGGTTCCTTCGAGTCGTCGAGCTTCCCGCGGTATCGCAGCTTCCGGGCCGAGTCGAACACGAAGAAGTCGGGTGTGCACACCGCGCCGTACGACTCGGCGATCTTCTGGCTCTCGTCTCGGAGGTACGGGAAGTTGTAGCCTTTCCGCTTCGAGCGTTCGACCATGTTCGGGAAGTCGTCTTCCGGATAGCTCACTTCGTCGTTCGCGTTGATCATGACGAACTGCACGCCCCTTCCCGCGTAATCGCGCTGGACGGTGATCGTGCGTTCTTCCCACGCTTGCACGTAGGGGCAGTGATTGCACCAAAACGCAACGGCGAGGACGGGCTTGTCCTGGAACGATGCGAGCGAGTATGTTTTCCCATCGACCGCCGGCAGCGAGAAGTCCGGAGCGGCCGCTCCGATCGGAAGTCCTTCGTACTTCACGAGCTCCAAGGAACCACCGCGCTCACCCATTCGTGCGGTCGATATAGGCTTTCGCTCGCGTCGTCTAGCCGTGCGTCACCGCACTGTGCACCCGTTCACACCGGTTTGCCGATTTCAAGACACAAACTTTATCACCGACCCGCCGGATGGAGCATTCCCGTGATTGCGTGAAGTATGTCATTGTCACGGGAGGCGTTTTGTCAGGACTCGGGAAGGGCATCAGCACTTCCTCCATCGGCGTCCTGTTGAAGTCGAAAGGATTGAAGGTCTGTCCCGTCAAGATCGACCCGTACTTGAACGTCGACGCGGGCACGATGAATCCCTACCAGCACGGCGAGGTGTTCGTCCTCGACGACGGCTCGGAGGTCGACCTCGACCTCGGCAACTACGAACGATTCTTGGACGTCAACCTGACCGGCGACCACAACATCACGACGGGGAAGGTCTATCGCGCGGTCATCGAGAAGGAGCGCCGCGGGGACTATCTCGGTCGGACGGTCCAGATCATCCCGCACGTCACGGACGAAATCAAGGCGCAACTGCAGGCCGTCGGTGAGAAGGAGCGTGCGGACATCGTCCTCGTCGAAGTCGGCGGGACGGTCGGAGATATCGAGGGCATGCCGTTCCTCGAGGCCGTCCGGCAACTCGCCCAGGAAATCGGGAAAGAAAACCTCCTGTTCGTGCACACGACATTGGTGCCGGTCATGGGCGCCGTCGGTGAGCAGAAGACGAAGCCCACCCAACAGAGCGTCCGTGAGCTCCGTTCGATGGGAATCCAACCCAATGTGATTATCGCCCGCGGAGAGCACTCCCTCGAGCCCGACATCAAGAAGAAAATCGCGTTCTTCACCGACGTCCCGGTCGAAGGGATCATCAGCGCCCCGGACGCGTCGACGATCTACGACGTCCCCCTCCTGTTCGACGGCCAAGGCCTCACGGAATACGTCCTGAAGACCCTCCGGCTCAAGCCGAAGGACGAGGACATGCGGGAATGGAAGGCATTCCTCGAGAACCTGAAGAATCCGGATAAGGAAGTGACGATCGCCCTCGTCGGCAAGTACACGCACCTGAAGGATTCGTACATCAGCCACATCGAGGCGTTCCACCACGCGGGCGCCGCCGCGCGGGTCCACGTCAAGCTGAAGTGGGTCGAGTCCGTCGACCTCGAGAAGCATGGGACGAAGCTCTTGGAAGGCGCGGACGGGATCCTCGTGCCAGGAGGATTCGGCGATCGAGGGATCGAAGGGAAGATCGCCGCGACCCGATACGCCGCGGAACACGACATTCCGTTCCAAGGCGTGTGCCTCGGATTCCAGCTTGCGACGATCGGCTTTGCCCGCGACGTCCTCGGCCTGAAGGGAGCGAACAGTTCCGAGTTCGATCCGAAGACGCCCCACCCCGTCGTCGACTTGCTGCCGGAGCAACGCGGCGTGAAAGGGATGGGCGCGACGATGCGCCTCGGTGCCCACGAGATCGATGTCGATTCGAACTCGACGACCGCGAAGCTGTACGGCGCCACCACGATCTACGAGCGGCACCGGCACCGGTACGAGATCAACCCGGCCTACATCCCGAAGCTCGAGGACGCGGGCCTCCGATATATCGGTCGATCCGACGACGGACGCAGGATGGAGGTCCTGGAGTTGAAGGGCCATCCGTACTTCGTCGCATCGCAGTTCCACCCCGAGTTGCGTTCGCGTCCGCTGCGGCCTTCCCCGCTCCATCTTGGCCTCGTTCGCGCCGCCGCACGCTAGCCCGCAAACCTTTAAACCGACGCGGGCTTTGGTCGCCCTTCATGTCTTCTCTCGGTTACGAAGAGCTCCTTGCACGCGCCAAGAAGGCGTTGCCCGCGGCGCTCAGCAGCGGGGAGCGATTCCAGGTCCCGTCACCGGACGTCGTGATCGAGGGCAAGACGACAATCCTCCGGAATTTCGAGGACATCGTCGGCGCGATCCGGCGGGATCCGGATATGGTCCTGACGTACCTGCTGCGGGAGCTCGGGACCTCGGGCGCGATGGAGGGACGCCGCGTCGTATTCAAGAGCAAGGTCACCTCGCAGCAGATCGAGGAGCGGGTCAAGTCCTACGTCGACGCCTACGTGCTCTGCCAGGAATGCGGCCGGCCCGACACGCGGCTCGTCAAGGAGGGCCGGATCGCGATGCTCGAGTGCGACGCGTGCGGCGCGCGGCGGCCCGTGAAGGCGGTGAAGAAGGCCGCGAAGGTCGAGGAAGCCCCGCTCGTCGAGGGGAAAGTCTACGAACTGATGATCCAGGACATCGGAAAGAAGGGCGACGGAATCGCGAAGCTCGACAAGTACGTCATCTATGTGCCCGGGACCGCGAAGGGTGCGATCGTCAAAGTGCACATCGAGAAAATCGCCGGCACGGTGGCCTTCGGACGCGTGACACGGGAGTAGGCATCGATGCGCCGCGAGTACGCTCCGGTCGCGGCGATGGCGGTGCTCTTGGTCGCGAGCCAAGCGGTCGCGATCGCGCTTTCTCCGTTGTTCCAGAGCAGCGGTTTCCAGGCGTTCCCGAACCCGAGTGACGTCACGAACACCGCGATCTACATCATCCTGATCCTCGTCTTCACCGCGGTGATCCTAGGGCTCGTTCGTTATCGTCGGCAAAACCTCGCGAAGTACGTCATCATGGCATCGATCTTCGTCACGCTGGCCTTCGTCCTGTTGCTCCCTCTGTACTACGGATTGTATTATGGGACCGGGGAGAGCCAAGACCCGAATTTTCAGAACTTGCTTGCGAATGTCGCGACCCTGCTCTCGTTCGCCGTGGCGGCCCTCTTGGTGTACCTCCTCGTGAAGTTCCCGGAATGGTACGTGGTCGACACGATCGGTTTCGTGACCGCCGCGGGCGTGACCGCAATCCTGGGGATCTCGTTCGGACTGTTGCCCGCAATCCTCCTCCTCGTGGCCCTCGCGGTCTACGACGCGTGGGCGGTGTACCGGACGAAGCACATGATCACACTCGCCGATGAGCTGACGAGCCAGCGGCTCCCCATCCTCCTCGTCATCCCGAAAAAAGCGGGCTACTCGTTCCGGGAGCAGAAGAGCCTCAAGGCGCAGGTGGCCTCCGGGGAAGAGCGGGAAGCGATGTTCATCGGGTTAGGAGACCTCATTATCCCAGGGATCATGAGCGTCTCCGCCTTCACTTTCCTTAACGACCCGACGCTGAATCTCCTAGGCCGCTCGTTCGGTCCGGTCGCTCCGTTCATGACCGTGGCGTTGGGGACCATCGTCGGCAGCCTCCTTGGTTTCTTCGTCTTGATGCGGTACGTCCTCAAGGGGAACCCGCAAGCGGGACTGCCTCTCTTGAATGGAGGCGCACTCCTGGGTTTCCTCGTCACGAGCCTGATCGTGTACGGCACGATCCACATTGTGTGACCCACAACGGTCATATACGCCCCGTTCTTTGGCGCGATCCGATGGCCCTTTGGCAGGGACGCTCGAAACGGAAGCCGACGGGCGGCCGCTACCGGCCGTTCCGCAAGAAGCGGCGGCGGGAGATCGGTCGGGAGCAGCAATACGCCTTCATCGGGGCCCAGCGCCTGAAGCTCTACCGCACGAAGGGAGCGAACCGGAAGGTCCGCATCCTGAGCGCGGAATTCGCCAACGTCCTGGACCGCCGGACCTCGGCGACCAAGAAGGTCAAGATCGTCACGGTGAAGGCGAACCCGTCGAATCCGAACTTCGTGACGCGGAACATCATCACCCGCGGCGCGACGATCCAGACCGAGATCGGACTCGCGCGGGTCACGTCCCGGCCCGGCCAGGATGGCGTGATCAACGCCGTCCTGCTCGAGACCGCGGAGAGCGAGGCCCCGGTCACTCGGCGGACTTCGTGATCCCGACGTCTTTGATCCGCGCATAGGGGACGGAGTTCGGGATGCTCACCTCGCCCCACCACATCATTTGCTCGGGTTCGTCGCTCAACGCCTCGATGTTCTTCAGAAGGTGGAGGAGGTTGTCCGTGAGCCGGATGTCCTTCCACGCCTCGACGACGTCGCCTTTGCGGATGTGGAAGATGCCGTCCCTCGGGATCGTGGAGAGATCTCCCGTCATGTACGATTGGTAGCGGGTGTACCAGGTGTTCGTGAGCCACAGGCCGTCCTTCACCTCCGAGAAGATCTCGTCCCGCGACCGGTCTCCCGGCTTCACGAAGATCGCGTGGGGATCCGGTGAGACGAGGCCCGCGTTCCCCGTCGTCTTCGTCCGGAACTTCTTCGCCGTCGAGGTGTTGTGGAGATAGGTCTTCAGGACTCCTTTGTTCACGAGGACGTTCCTCCGGGTCGGGACGCCTTCTGCGTCGAAGCGCTTCCGCGCGATCGACTCTCCGGAGCCGTCATCGTACAGGGTCAGCTGCGGGGATGCGACCTTTTTCCCGATCTTCTTGCCGAATGGAGAGAGGCCGGCCATGACCGTCCACGCGCCCAGCCGTCCGCCCGTCTGGTCGGTGAGAGATCCGAAAATGAGCGGGTCGAACACGACCGTGTATCGCCCGGCCTTCCCGGGCTTCGGCGACCGCGCCAAGGCCGCGATGCGTCCTGCCTTCCGCCCGGCTTTTTCGGGATTGAATTGGGAGAGCCGCGTGGCGCAGGCGATCCCGTGACCGCTCGACTCGAGCGACACGAGCGCCCGAATCGACAGATAGAGGCTCGCCCGATGATCGTGCGCCTCGACGCCGTTCGAGGTGGCGAGGAAGTGCTCGTCCTCGTACTTCCAGAACGACCCGGCACATTCTTTCGCGCCCTGGTCCGTCGCGCCGCCGATCGCGGCTTCGACATACTTTCCGCCTTCGTCGAGGGAGAGCACTTTCGGGTCCGGCCGCATGCGCGCGTACCGGAACGGCCCGTCGGCGATCCCCGCGTAGTCCGGATTCTGCTGGGAGCTCTTCGCGATTTTCACGAGGCGTTCCACGGCCTCGTCCGCCCGCGAGAGGTCCTTGATGTCGCTCGCGAGGACCCGTTTCTGGTAGACGAAGAAGACGGACGCGGTCGACTCCCGCCACCGGTTGCTGATCACCGCTTCGTTCTGCGCGAACCGAATCTGGTACGAGCGATTCGCGACGACGTCGGCGATCGCATCCTGACAGCCGAGGCCCATCGCCTTTTCGACGATCCGGGAGGAGACATCTTCCATGGAATCACCTCAGGTACACGTTCCGGAGGCGGATCGTCGGCCCGCCGAGACTCGCATCGAGCGCTTGTCCCGGGTCGGATTTGCCGCAGAAGCCCGCCTCGAAGTCGAGGTCCTTCCCGACCGCGTCGACCGCGGACCAGAAGGCGGGCGTCGTGAGCTCGATGATCGTGTTCCGGACCGGGTGCTTGACCTCCCCGTTCTCGACGAGATACGCCTCCCGGCCCGCGTACTTCGCGTTGTAGCGCTTGTCGTCGATGTTCCATTCCATGAAGCTCTTCATGTAGACGCCGAACTTCACGTCCTCGAGGAGCTCGTCCACGGAGTAGTCTTTCGGCTCGACGAACGTGTTGGCCATCCGCACGATCGCCTCGACGTTGTAGTTCACCGCCCGTGCGGAGCCGTTGCTGCGTGTGTGCATGGCCGCGGCCGTCTCGCGGTTCTGGAGGAACTCCGTGACGCGGCCTTCTTTGTACAAGTACCGGCGCCGAGCCTTGACGCCCTCATCGTCCGTACGATAGTAGGCGATCGCGTGCTCGACCAACGGATCGTCGACGACGTTCACCACCTCGGAGCCGACCCGCATGCCGATCCCGTCCGGCGGGATGAACGACTTGCCCGCCTGGCTCGCTTCCCGTCCGAGGACGCGGTCCGCCTCGGTGGGGTGGCCGCACGATTCGTGGGAGGCGATGCCGGCCACTTGCGGTCCGGCGACGAGATCCATCTTCCCCTCCGGGGACTTCTTGCCTTCCACCAGGGATCGTTGCATCGAGCGCGCTTCATCGATGACGCGCTTCCGGAGATCCCATTCCGCGACTCCTTCCCACCCTCCGGACCACCCGTAGTTCCGATACGTCTGTTCGACTTGGCCGTCCTGGACGACGGTGAGGAAATAGAACACCCGGAGGCGCGGACTGTACGACCGAATCCGGGAGCCTTCCGAGTTCGCGAAAAATTTCACGATGCGGTTGTCGCTGAACTGGAAGTACCGCGCGGGGATCTTGAGCCCGAGTGCCATGAGGTCGCGGTCCACCGCCTGGACCTCCGCGATCTTTTCCTCCACGGAGACGTCGGCGAGCTTCCTCTGCTCCGGAATGGACCAGTTCATCTCGATCGCGTCTTCGTGCGCGAACGTGATTTTCGTCTTGCGCCGCGACGCCTTGGCGATCTTGATTGCATCATCCACGATCGCTCGCACATCGGACTTCGTCCGCATGTTCGTGGCCGCGAACCCGAGGGCGCCGTTCACGAGGACCCGTACACCGACCCCCCGGTCTTGGCCGACGTAGAGCGCGTCGAGAACTCCGTTCTTCAGGATGAAGTTCTCCTGCTCCTGATGCTCGTATCGGGCTTCGGCGTACGACACGCCCTTCTTCATCGCATAGTCGAGCGCAAAATTCGCGAGATCCGTTTCGTCTTCCATGGCGCTCCGCCCCGAAAGTGGCCCCATGAGAGCGGCATCGGGAATGAAGATATCGAAAGGGTCGCATGGCCGCCCAAATCCTTATGACGGCGCGGAGATTCGGGCCGGGTCCATGCCGAAGGGAGACCGCCCGATCGTCCTTTATCCTGCATATTTCGATTTGGGGCGGACGAGGGATCAAGGCCGACGGGTCGCGAAACGCTGGGCCGTCGAATCCCCCACCGCGCAGGAGGTCAACGCCGCCGCGAAGGCCCTTGGCCTCCAACCGGAGCTCGAGGAAGAAAAGGCGTTTCCGTCGACCCCCTGGCGGAAGGAAGGCCGTGTCCTCGTGCGGGCGGACTACTACAAGACCTCGATCGTCCAAAAGGTCGCGAAGCGAATCAAGGAGTCCCGGTAGCCGCGATCAGCGATGGTCTTGGCCGGTCCGGACATCCTCCACCGCGCGTTTCCCGGAGGCGACGAGATCGACGGAATGGATGACCGCGCCGAGCTCCCGTAGCGCGTCCTCCACGCTCGGATAGTTGATCGACGGCCCCTCGATCGTGACCTTGACGCTCTCCGTCTCCTGGTCGACTTCGTCCAAGGTGCACGTCACCCCGTCGACGCCTTTGAGGTTCGACAAACGAACCGACATCTCGACCAAGGACGGCTTGTGGGGCTTCAACACGTCCAGCACGATCCGCTTGATGTCGGTCAACGGAAGGCCACTCCGGGGGGACGGCATCGATGGGGACGTTCGATAATAAACGTTCCGAGTGCTGCACGTCTATGCGGTCGTGACTTCCGCACCGGCGGGTCCGACGATCATCGTGTGCTCAGTCTGCGACACGATCCCGCCGCCCAGGTCGAGGAGCGCCGGATAGGTCATCACGGCCCCGGTCCGAACGAGCGCGTTCAGGAGGGCCGGCGCCCTCGAATCGATTCGGTGGGCCCACCGCTCGGCGAACGGCAGCGTCTTGAATTCGTCGGCGATGCGCTTGAGGAATTCGTTTGCATCGGCCGCTTTCTGCGGCTTCACCTTCAGCACCCGGTAGATGTTCCCGGTCCGGCGACCGTCGACTTGCCCGGCGCCGGACGAGGCGAACGGCTCGATCGCGACGACCTCTCCTGCCTCGAGGAAATCGTGGCCGTGGGCGATGTTCGGCACGCTCTTGCCGGCGTGGAGCAGATACCGCTCAATCGTGTGGCCCGTCAGATTCCGAACCGGGCGATACCCGTGCGCCTCGATCGCCCGTTGGATCCCTTCCCCGATCGCCCGGGTCGAGACGCCCGCATGGACCGCTTCGATTGCCGTCTGGAGCGCGAGTTCCGAGGCCCGCACCAGTTCGGTCCAGTTCCGGGTTCCGACCTCCACCGTGAGGGCGGTGTCGGCGATCCAGCCGTCCAGTTGGGCTCCCAGATCGAGCTTCACGACGTTCCCGTGGCGGAATCTCGTCGTATCGTCGTGAGTCGGCGAGTAGTGGGCGGCGATGTGGTCGATCGAGATACACGTCGGGAACGCAGGCTTCGCCCCCCGCTTCCTCATGAGGTCCTCGGCCTCCTCGGCCACGTCGAGCAGCAACGTGCCTTCCTTGACCAACGAGACGGCGCGCTCGCGGACCTCCCGCGAAATTCGCCCCGCCCGCAACAGAGACTCGCGCACGTCCGCGTCCATGCCTTATCCCCCCGGCCGAATCGGACCTTGTCGAAGGATCTTCGCCCGACGCCCGGACAGATCCACGACCGTCGATTCTCCACCGAGCGGCGTGGGTCCTCCGTCCACATAGAGATCGACGCGGTCCCCGAGTTGCTCTTGCGCTTCCGGGCACGTGCTCGGCGATCGCTGGCCGTGCCGGTTCGCGCTCGTCGAGGTGACCGGACCGAACGCCTTCGCGAGGAGGCGGGGAATGGGATGTGCGGGCACGCGAAGTCCGACATGGCCCTCCTTCGAGACGATGACCCTCGGGGCTTCCGACGTCGCCCGCAAGACGACCGTGTACGGCCCCGGGAGATTCTTCGCGCAGAACGCATCGGCGATTGCGGTCCGCTCCCCGAACCGGAAGATCTCCCCGACATCGGCGACCGACATCGAGACGGCCAGATTCCGAGGGCGCGCCTTGGCCGCGTACACCTTCTCGACCGCCGTCTCCTGGAAGGGATCCGCCGCGACGCCATACACCGTGTCTGTCGGATGAACGACCAGCCCGCCGGAGCTGAGGATATCGCGAATCCGGCCCAACGCCGCCGCGTCCAGGACATACTTCGTGCCCAGGGACTGCGCGACGATCGTCTCGACCACGGCGCTGCAAAACGACAGGCCGACTAAAGGTTTTCTGGCCTCAGAGGTACAAGAGGTACGCGATTGGATGCGTCGGGTCCGCGGATGGCGTGTACGGATCCAGCTTCAAGCCGGCACGCTGGACGAGCTTCGAAACGATGGCCCGCGTGAATGGCGCAGATGAATCGGACGTCTGGAGTTCGGCGAGAGGACGGAACGCGGCCTCGCTCACCTCCTCGCGATCCGGTCGCGGCTCTCCGCTCACGTGCGTCATGGCGAAGATTAGGAAGGTGTCGTTCGCCGCCTCCGTCACGCGGTTCCGAACCGCGAGGATCGGCCCGGCGCGGCCTGCGATGCCCGTTTCTTCCTTCACCTCCCGTTCAATCGTCTGGACAATCGACTCGTGCGGCTCGACGTATCCCGATGGGATCGTCCAGAAGCCTCTCGACGGGCCGTACGTCTTGCGGACCACGAGCAGCTTCCCGTCGCGGACCAAGAACGCACCCGCGCCGACCGTGATCGGGAGCGTCGCGACGTTGAGGGCCATGGTCCCGGTCAGGTCTCCGAACGAGATGGCTTTATCCCAGGTCTCGTTCCTCGGCCAACTGGTGCGCCATGGCACGGAAGGTCACGTTCACCCCGCGGCTCTTCCTGAAGAGAATCTGGCAGCTCGGGAACTTCGACATGTCCCCCGATGGCCGGTTGCTCGCCTTCGCCGCGAACAAAGGAGACCAGTGGTCCGTCTACCTCCTGGACCTTCGGACGAAGAAGGATCGAATCCTCCTGAAATCCGAGCAGTCCGTCCTGAATCCGGAGTTCTCTCCGGACGGCCGGTGGATCGCGGTCCAGTCGGACTTCGAGGGGGACGAGAACTACAACATCTACCTCGTGCCCGTGCGGGGCGCGCACGTCCAGAAGATCACAGACACGCCATTCGACAGCGCGTTCCCCCGGTGGTCGCCCGACGGCACCAAGATTGCATTTCTATCGAACCGAGACGGCGACCGAGACAACGTCTTCGTGGTGGACACGAGCGGCGGCGACGCGAAGCAGCTCACGAACGTCGATGACATCGTCGGCGAGATTGCGTGGCGTCCCGACGGCCGGAGCATCGCGTTCTCGGCGGGCGTCGGACTCCTCGATTACGTCGGGCTCGTGGACCTCGCCGGCCACCTAGAGAACGTCGTCGCTTTCGCTGAGTCGGAGAATGCGCTCGGAGGCGACCTCGGCCGACCGGAACCGTGGTCCCCGGACGGCCGGGAATTGGCGTTCGTATCGAACGTCCACGATCACCTGGACATCGGGGTGCTCAGTGTCAAGACGAAGCGCGTCCGCTTCATCGTCACGAATCGATGGGACAAGACGATGCCCCTCTGGGCGCCAGACGGAAAGCGGATCGCGTTCCTCGAGAACCACGATGGGAACGTCCAGCTGAAGGTCGTCTCCCGAGACGGCAAGGGCTCCCGCGCGATCTCTCCCGCGAAGGGATCGGCGAACCGGGCCCTGTGGGCCCCAGATGGCAAGGGCCTGTTCTATCACCATTCCACGTTCACGCAGCCGGACCGACTTATCCTCCGGAAGGGACAGCGGTCCACCACCCTGCTCGACAGTCTTCGAGAGCCGCTTCCGAAGGACGAACTCGCGGACGGAAAGCTCGTCCGGTACCCGAGCTTCGATGACCGAAAGATTTCCGCTTGGCTCTTTGTGCCTCGAAAAGAACGCCGCCGCAACGCCGCCGTCGTCGACCCACACGGGGGCCCGGAGTCGCAGACGCTGAACGAATGGGACGCGCGGTTCCAGTTCTTGGCCGCGGAGGGCTTCACGATCCTCGCGCCGAACTACCGCGGGGGTACGGGGAACGGACGCGCCTGGCGCCGCCTGAGCGACCGCGACCTGGGAGGCGGGGACATTCGCGACATCATCGCCGGCGGCCGATGGTTGATTCAGAGGGGTCACTGCGCCGCGGACCGTCTCGGAGCCATCGGCGTGAGCTACGGCGGGTACGCCGTGGCGCACATCCTTGAGAAAACGCCCGAGCTGTGGGCGGTCGGCGTGAGCATCGTCGGCTACTTCAACTGGCTCACCGCGACGACGAACGAGCGCGGCTACCTGAGACGCTACGACCGGCAGAAGATGGGAGACCCCGCGGTGGACGCCGACCTGTATCGCAAGTTCTCGCCAATCTACTTCCTCGAGGAGATCCGGGCCCCGGTCCTCTTCACCGGCGGAGCGCACGACCCGCGGTGCCCCGTCACGGAGGCGCGGGCGATGGTTGACGAGATGCGGAAGATGGGGAAGGTCGTCGACTACCTCGAATTCGCCGACGAAGGCCATTGGCCCCGCAAGATCTCGAACCAGATTCGGCTGAACGAGCGGGCGATCGCGTGGCTTACGCACTATCTTCCGGACCGTGAGCTCAGAGGCTCGCGCGGATTGCCTTCAAGAGCCAGTCGATGATCTCCGGATCGGCCTGGGTTCCCATCGTCCCGATCCGGACCGTCTTCCCTCGCAACGGTCCGAGGCCGCCGGAGATGTAGATGTTGTGCTCGTCCCGGAGCCGCCGGACCAGCCGGTTCGCGTCCACGCCGACCGGAGGGGCGAAGCAGGTGACCGTGTTCGATAAGAGGTTCGCGGCTCCGAGGGGCGAGAAACCGAGTTCGCCCAGCCCGTCGCGCAGCCGAGCGGCGACTTTCGCGTGGCGGGCGATGCGAGCTTCGAGGCCTTCTTCCTTCAGGAGGAGGAGCGCGCGATGGAACGCGTAGAACAGGTTCGAGGAGATCGTCGTGGGCGTGGGATGCCATTCTCCCCATTCCCGCTCGTACCGGTCCCAGGTGTACAGGTTGAGGTACCACCCTTCGACGGTCGCCGGATCCGTGGACTCCCACAGCGAGCGGGCGACCGCGACCGGCGCGATGCCCGCGGGCGCCGCGATGCATTTCTGGGACGCACTGAATGCCGCTTCAATCCCGAGTTTGGCGAACGGGAGCGGGAGGCCGCCCAGAGAGGAGACCGCGTCGACGATGACCGCTGCGTCCACGGCGTGCGCGGCCTCGACGATCGGTTCGAGGGGGTTCGTGATGCCGGTCGACGTCTCATTGTGAACCACCGCGACGGCCTTTGTCGGCGTCTTGAGCGCCTCTCGCAACGCCGGGATGTCGGGGCCCGCGCCCCAGTCTGAGGAGACGACGTCCGCCTTCACGCGATGGGTTTGGAGGACCTCCCGCGTTCGTTCTCCGAAGAATCCGTTGGACACGACGACGACCCGATCCCCCGGGCGCAGAAACGTGTACGCGATCGCCTCGAGGCCCGCGTGGCCCGGACCTGCGATGGGCAGCACATGGCCATCGCCGGAAGACCAGAGATATCGCAGCATCTCCCGCGTCTCGCCGTGGGCTTTCACCCATGCATCGCCGTAATGAGGCATCGCCGGCTTCGAGAGTTCTTCGAGCACG
>Ga0209237_1001645_pt1 | contig 13230 bp, 12 predicted proteins | sample GraSoi013_1_40cm_2_FD_185820 | JGI IMG/M metagenome (GOLD analysis project Ga0209237, IMG submission 185820) | Grasslands soil microbial communities from the Angelo Coastal Reserve, California, USA - Sample 10_02_2013_1_40cm (SPAdes) (version 2) | ecosystem: Environmental > Terrestrial > Soil >... | reverse complement strand
CCGCGCTGCGCGACCTCGCAGAGCGCGCGCAGCGGCCCTCCCGGCGCGAGATGCGCGGCGAACGCGCCCCCTTTCGGCTGCTCGCGAAGGCGCTCGAGAAGGGCCGTGGAAGAGACGGGAAACGGCCTGCGCGTCACGGCGCGCGCCGCGAGCTGCTTGCGCTTCAGCTCCGCTCTTGCCGCCAGCTCCCGCAAGCCGGTGCGCGGGGACCCTTCGCCGAGAATCCTGCCGGTCTCTTCGGGTCGACCGGGGCGGAGACGGTGCTCGAGCTGCTTCCCCAGCGCCTTTCCCAGCGCGCCCTGCGTGCCCGCGAGCGCACCGAGCCCGACGCCATGTCCGCCGCCGAAGCCGCCGAGGTGCGCCGCGCGCAGTGCCTGGAGCCCGCCGCCGAGGCCCGCCATCCCCGACGCTCCACGCCCGGCTTGCGGCTTCTGCGCCAGCGCGTTCAGCCCCGTCGCGCCACTGCGCGAGAGCTCGGCGGCGAGCTGCGCGCGGGCGATGCGCTGCAGCTCGACCTTGCGCTCCTCGATCAGCTCCCGGAACCCGGCGATGTGCGACGCGCCACCCGCGCGCGCGGCGATGGCATGCATCCGCTGCAGGATCGAGCTCACGGCGTGGGCCCCCTCGAGCAGCTCCTCGCGGCCCTTGCCCTGCAGGCGCGCGAGCACCGAATCCATCTGCGCGAGGTGGGCGCGCAGCTGCCCGGCGCCGGGATCCGTCAACGTGCGGTGCGAGGCGGTGGCGAGGTGCGACAGCGTTCTCTCCAGCCGGGCGGCGACCACGTTGCGCTGCTGGTGGTCGCGTTCGAGCAGGCGGTGCAGCTGCAGCTTTTCCTGCCGGGCCCCGCGGATCGCTCGCGCCTCGAACAAGAGCGGTCCCAGGATGTGATCGAAGCTGGCGAGGTGGTGCTCGGCGGCGGCAGCGTGCCGGCGAGGTCGGAGGTGCGGCGGCGCCTTGGGCTGCGCGCGAGCGAACACCTTCGCGGCGGCGTCCTCGATCGTCTCCCGGATGGACGCCTGCAGCGCTTTCCCGAGGGCGCCAAGGCGCGCGACCACCGCGCCCGCGCCGGCTGCCGCCGCCAGCATCGCTCCCGTCTGCGCGCAGCGAGGGGTGACGCCGCCGAGGTGGCCGCCGCTCGCGATCAGCAGCAGCGAGATCTTGCCGCGCACAGGCTGGCCGGGGACCGCCGAGAAGATCTGCACCGACGGCATCACATCGAGGTGCGTCCCGCAGCCGAGCTCAATCGCGCTGGTTCCCTGGACGAGGAGAGCATCCTGGAGATGATCGGTGCGGAACCAGATGCCGGCGGTCTGGGCGCCGCGGCCGATGCCGTCCTGGCTCGTCGGATATCCGCCCACGCGTTCGATGCGCTCGAGCGAGATTCTCGCCGCCCCGCGCGGCTTGCGAGGCAAGGCAGGCTTCTTCTCCTCTGGCTTCCTGGTGGCGACCAGCCTGGGCGGAGAGGGCTTCGCGACCGCCGCCGGCCTGGGAACCGCAGGCAGCGGTTTCGGCGCTCCCTCCTTCGGGACCGGCAGCCGGACGATCAGCGGCAACGGCCGCTCTTTCGGAAGCACGCGCAGATCGGGAAAGGGCGGCTTCTTCACTTCGAGCTGCTGTGCGGGGATCGGCGCACCCTTCTCCCGCTGCGCGGCCTCCCATTCGCGCTGCGCGCCCAGGTACGACTGCCGCAGCCGCTCGTACCTGGCGCGAGCGCGGTCGCGGTCCGTCTGCAGCGCGACGACCTTGCGGTGCTGCTCCCGCAAGAGACCCTCGTGCCGCTGGGCCTCGGACAGCATCGCCGTCACCTGGTCGATGGCCGGCTGGTGATGCCGCAGGAGAAGGACGAGGGCGTCGCGATGGCGGCCCGAGAGCTGCGCGAGGTCGTGGCCGAGCGAGCGCCAGGTCTCGACGCACTCATCGAGATCGAAGTCGGGGTCGAACTGCCGGCTGCGCTGCTCGAGGTGATCCAGCCGTTCCCGGATCCGATCGATCTGGTCCTTGGGCGTCCCCTCGCGCTGCAGCGCCGGGCTGGCTCGCTCGACGGCGTCGTCCAGCGCCTCCGCCGCTTCGGACCACTGCCGCAGGACGGGCCAGAGGCTGTCGGCGTTGCGCGCTTCGTCGAGCCGCTGATCGAGCTGCGCGGCTTCGACCGACGCCTGGATCATCAGGCGGTGGAGATGCTCCACCTCGAACCGGCTCGGCGCGCTCGCCACTTCCCTCTCCCGCTACTGCTCAGGCCGCTGGCCAATTTAGTTTATCGGAAGAGCGGGTAGGCTTTCAAGGGGCGGCTTCCCTGCACGCTGGGGCGACAGATCTTCTGCGATCAGCGCTCCGATGGGCCGGGAGTCCCCTGCAGGAACGTGAGGATCTGGGCGCGCTCCTCCTGGCTCAAGTGCGTCTTCTTGTCCGCCTGCATCTTGTCGATCACCGCCGGCCAGTCGTCGCGGTCCCACGGTTCGTAAGCGCGATGGCACGAGGTGCATTTCGCCCGGTACAGGCGCTCCTCCCCGCTCAGCGGCCGCGACGGCGCGGAGCTACAAGCGAAAGCGAGCAGGAGGAGGATGAGGCGCGCGATCACAGGTTCAACCCGATCACCGAACGGACGAAGGTGGCGCCGGAGGTATCGCCGAGGCCGAACCCGGCCCCGACCTGCAGCCACAGCTTGCTCGTCGCGAACGAGATCGACGGCCCGGCGTAATAGCTCCCCGTGGTCACCCCGGCGACCGTGTCCTGGATGGTCCAGAACTCCGCCCCGAGCCGCAGCTGCGGGACGAGCTCGTATCGCGCTCCGGCGTCGACCTCCCACGCGTGCCCGTCGTAGAGGTGCATGATCTTTTGTGCGGCGACGAAGTTGGCGACCAGGGCGAACCGGCCGAAGTCCTTCTCCAGGATCAGCTTCTCCTCGATCTCCCAGGGAGCGGTGAAGTCCGCCGGCCGCTCTCCCTCCAGGTAGAGCTCGACGTCCAGGGGCAGGACGTTCTTCTCGAACAGCCGGTAGCGCGTCTCCAGCCGCCAGGAGTCGAACTTCAGGGAGGCGCCCGGCTCCTGCGCGAACACGTGGTAGAGCGCGAAGTCCCAGTTGTCCGTCACTCCGTACTCCAGCTCGACCCGGTGCAGGGTCGTGGCCTGGTCGAATCCGCCTTCCTTCGGCGCGTCGACGTCGTTCCAGATCTCCAGCTCGAGGTTGCCCTGCGGCTGCGTCATGTACTCGTACGCGCGGATCATCGTGCGGCGATCGGCGCGGGCCGCGGGCGCGATCGCCATGGCCAGGAGTGCGTTGAAAGAGATTATGATTCTCATTCTCATCCGGAGCCCGCGGAGCATTCGGTTCTCGTTTGGTTGGAGGGCGGACTATCGCTGCCGGTTGGGGTTGGACTGCCGCTGCTGGCACGCCGCGCAGAGCCCGTACAACTCGAGCTTGTGGTGCGTGACGGTGAAGCCGTGCTCCTCGGCCACCCTGTCTTGAAGCTCCTCGATGCGCTCGTTCTCGAACTCGGCGATGTTGCCGCAGGAGGTGCAGATCAAGTGGTCGTGGTGGTGCCGGTCCAGGGCCGCCTCGTAGCGGGTCTGTCCCCCTTCGAAGTGCCGCGCCGACGCCAATCCGGCGTCGGTGAGGATCTTCATCGTCCGGTAGACGGTGGCGGCGCCGATGCTCGGATCGCGCTGCTTGGCCTTCTCCACCAGCTCGTCGACCGAGAGGTGGCCGGCCTGCGAGAAGAAGGTGTCGACGATCAAGTCGCGCTGCCGCGTCGACTTCAGCCCCCGCGCCGCGATCCAGCTGGCGAGGCGCTCGTGGGCGGCGGTGGAGACCTTCTTTGGAACGGTGCGCTTCATTTTGAAATTGATTCTCAGTCTCGAAAAAGTCTAGCCGGAGGCCCGCGGGCCGTCAAGCGAGGTGCCCGCCGCGGTCGATTCAGCGCAGCCAGCCGCGCTGCCGGCCCAGCTCCCGCCATGCATCGGGATCCTGCCCGACGTCGCGCCCGGCGAGGCGCACCAGCGCCGCGTGCGCCCGCTGGCGGACCGCAGGCTCGGCGTCCTCGAGCCGCTCGATCATGTCCGCGGCGTAGTGCGCTCCGTCTCCGCGATATCCCGCCACTTCGACCGCCAGCGCGCGCACCCGCGGATCGGGCGATGCCATCAGCGCGGGCACTTCGTCCACCGGCGCGGACGGCGGGCGGATCTTCTGCCGCGTCGACGGCAACAGGAGCACCCAGATCAGCGCGCCCAGCCCGACCTGGAACAGCCCCGTCGCTGCCGGGTACTTCTTCGCCCGCATGAGGGCGAAGCGGTACACGGTGAAGATCGCGAGAAAGATGGCGAAGATGGTGGGGGCGACGCTCTTGGTCCAGGGAGGCAGCGTCCGTCCCGCCACCGCTCCGCCCGACCAGAACGTGAAGAGCGCCGAGAGCACCAGCAGCGCATAGAGCGCCGGCCGCAGCACCTGCACGAATGCCAGCCCAGCGCGGACGCGGAGGCGGCGTGGATCGGCTGCGCTCTCGCCCACGCCGCGTCGTTTACCCCGACGCGGCTCCGGCGTCCAGGATGACCGCGATGCGGTTCAGGCCCTTGTTCGCCTGTTCGTATCGGCCGTCGGAAAAAGCGGAGGTGACGTCCTTGAGCAGTTTCTCGATCTCGCCGCGCTGCGTATCCGACAGCTTCGCCGTTCCGCGCGCCCCCTGCAGCCGTGAGATCTTCGCCTCGACGAAGCGCTGATCGACGCGCAGCCGCGCCACCGCCTTCATCAGATCGTTGAGCAGATCCATGGCCCGGGCGAAGTCGCGCTGCCGCCGCGCCGCGAAGATCTCGGCGTTGAGGGGCTGGTCCTCCGGCGGCAGGTCGCTGATGAGGATCCCGCGCGCGTCCAGATCGGCGAGCAGCTTCTTGTGCTTCTCCTCCACCAGCGGCGCCTTCGGCACCTGCTTGCGGTCGCGATACTCGGGCGGCGGCCCCTGGCGCTCGAACGCCGCCACCGCTTTCTCCCGCAGGGCTACGTCCTTGGCCCGCTGGGCGATATCGCGCTCGTGCGCGGCGAGCTGCGCCTCGCGCTCGGCCATTCTTGCCTCGCGCGCCGCCACGGCGGCTGCCCGCACGTCGAGCGCGGCCTGCGCGGCGCGCTGCAAGTCGGCGTCCACGGCCCGCTTCTTCGCCTCCACCTCGACCTTCTGCGCCTGCAGCGCGGAGACGCGGACCCCGAGCTGTCCTTCCAGGGCCTGCGATTGCTTGAGCTCCTCTTCCAGGCGCCGCCTCTGCTCCGCGTCAGCCGCCGCCTTTAGACCCTTGGCGAGGTCGGCGATCCGCTGATCGAGCTGCGCCTTGTCCTTGGCCAGGGACTCCTCCCGCTCGCGCAGCACCTTCTCCTGCTGCTCGACTTCACGGCGATCGGCCTGCACGACGATGGTGAGCTCGTCGGGCACCGCCTTGTCGTCGTCGCAGGCCGCCAGGGCGGCGATCAGGGCTGCGGCAGCGAGCCGTCTCACGCTGCCTCCGTCGCGGCCAGTTTGACCCGCCGGATCTCCCAGAGCGGCACCGGCTTGGACTTGCCTTTCAGTTTCACCGGATCGCGCGGCGCGGCCTCCACTTCCACGGCCACCTTCTCGTAGACCGTCTGCGACACCAGCACCTCGCCCGCGCGCGCCTGCGATTCCAGCCGCTGCGCGAGGTTCACCGCGTCGCCGATCACCGTGTACTCGAGCCGCTTGGCGGCGCCGAGGTTGCCGGCCACTGCCTCGCCCGCGTTGATCCCGATTCCGAACCCCACCGTGGTGAGGCCCTTGCGCGTCCGCTCGGCGGACAGCTGTTTGGCGCGGGTCTGGATCTCGAGCGCGCAGAGGACCGCGGAGCGCTCCGACTGGGCCGCGTGCTTGGGAGCCCCCCAGATGCACATGGCGGCGTCGCCGATGAACTTGTTCACGGTACCGCCGTGGGCCGCCACCCGGTCCACCACCACGTCGAAGTACTCGTTGAGCAGCGCCACCACCTCCGTCGGCGTCAGCTTCTCCGAGATGGTAGTGAACCCGCGGACGTCGAGGAAGAGCACCGCTACGTGGCGCACTTCTCCGCGCAGGGAGAGATCGTCGTCCTCGGAGAGGATGCGCTCGGCGACGTCGCCGGAGACGTAACGGCCGAGGGTGCCGCGCAGGCGCTCGCGCTCCTTCAGTCCCTGCGCCATCTCGTCGAAGGAGCGGGCCAGATCGCCGATCTCGTCGTTGGTGCGCGCGCTGGGCGCGGCCGTGATCTCGAAATCGCCTTCGCGGACCCGTCCCATGGCCGCGGACAGGTCGGTGAGCGGTTGGGCGATGCGGCGGGCGATGGAAAGAGCGCTCAGGACGGCGAAGAACAGCGTGCCGACGAGCACGAAGGCGTCGCGGATCAGGCTGCGGCGGAGCTCGGAGTCGATCGCCATCGTGGAGAGACCCAGGTCGAGGCGGCCGATGATCGAATGTCCGCCTTCCGCGGCGAGCTTGATGGGCAGCCGCCGGATCCCGGGCTGGCGGCGTCCGATGGCGAGAACTTGCAGTGCCCGGGCGGGGTCCCGCAGGTAGAGCTGCGCGAGCGGCTCCGACGCTTTCTGCAGCAGCATGGTATTCACGGAAGAGGCGGCCGAATCGAGATTGCCCTTGTCGTCCCAGATCAGGGCGTACACGATCTCGACGCCCTGCACCCGGCTGGAGTTCGCCACCAGCGCGTGCACGCGGGCGGGATCGAAGTAGGCCCCGTCCGCGCGCAAGTCGATGCCGAGCGGCAAGGCCGTCTTCACCAGCTGCGAGGCGAGCCGCTCCTGCGCCTTCAGCTTCGCCCGCCACGGCAGGATCACCGTGAACAGCGCCACCAGCGCCGTGGCGAGCAGGATCAGGCCGGCCGCGAACCCGGCGATCTTGAGGCGGAGCGGAAAACGGCGCATCGGCGCCTCAAGCATCGGTCGTCACGGCGGGTTCTGGCAAGTATTCGGGTTGACTTGTAGTGCCGTTTTCGTGAACTTGCGCCGCCCGATGGCGAAACCCTCATCGCACAGGCCCCAAGGGCCCGGACCCCTACGCAGCGGCAGGCGCGGCGCGGAGCAGGCTGCACGCGCGCAATACCTACTCGGCCTGTTCGCTTACCACCGCGACGCACCCCTGGTGGCGCGCTCCCTCGCCGTGTCGCTCGAGGCGCTGAACGAGGAGCTGGACGCGCTCGGGATCCGGCGCAAAGCGTACCGGGTGGCGCGCGGCACCGACGCGCAGATGCCCCTCGCGGCCGCGATCGCCGGCCCGAGCGGACCTCCCGTGCGCCGGCGTCCGCGCTCAGTTTCTGCTGCACCGCCTCCGCCAGCGGCGGATGCACCCCCGGCCTCGAGCGAAGAAGCGATGCTGCGGGCACTGCTCGCGGAAGTCGGCCCGCGCCGGACGGCACTCGGCGAGCGGCTGGGGACCTCGGGAGGCGCGCTGCTCGCGCGCTTCCGCGCCGCCGGCCTGGAGCGCGAGCTGTCGCTGCGCGAGCGCGATCTGATCCGCGCGCTCTGGTCGAAACACCGCGGCTCGGAGCGGAAGGTGGCCGCCGAGCTGCGCACCACGCCCGAGGCTCTGCGCGAGATCGCCATCGAGCGCGGGCTCGTCCGCGAGCTGGAAGCCGAGCGGGACCGGCTGCGCCGCGAAGCGCTGCGCCGGCGCTGGCCGCGCGAGCGCATCGAGCAGGTGCTCCACCGCCGCGACGAGCTGCGCGAACTCGGGATCCTGGAAGGCCTGGACCGCGAAGTCGCGGTGCGCGCCGGCGTGATCTGGAACAGCCTGCGGGGAAAGCGGGACGCGAGCGAACTGTTCGCGAAGAAGCTGCAGCTGACGCGGGGCGATGCACTCCGGCTGCAGAAGCTGTTGCACCTAAGTTAAGATCCCGCCGTGCCCATCTACGAATTCGTCTGCGAGAACTGCGGCCGCATCGTGGAACGCCTGCAGAAGGTGACCGATCCGCCTCCGGAGGCATGCCCGGAGTGCGGGGGCAAGATGGCGAAGATCATGAGCCGCAACTCGTTCCAGCTGAAGGGCGGCGGCTGGTACAAGGACCTGTACAGCTCCGGCAGCAAATCCGAGGGGGGCGGGACCAGCAAACCCGCGAGCGACGCCCCTGCCGCCGCGACCCCATCCCCCTCTACGGGCGGCTCCCCTCCCAGCCACGCCCCGAACAAACCCGACAAAAGCTGAAAAACCTTATCCGGTCGTCCCCACCCTTGCTTCTGCCAGCATGGCGGGGAAGATAGACACGCGCCAAAGGGCGTGCTCCGGGTGGCCGCACAGGCGCCTGGTCGCTTGGCGCGCCTCCCGGCAAGCGACTTGGCGCTTGCGCACCGCTCGGGTTGTTCTGCCCTGAGGCGGCGGTCTTACGCGCGTGGCGCGGGAGGAGCCGCTTCCGCCACGGGCGGCGGCGGTGGCTCAGGCGTTCGCGGCGGCGGCGGGAGCGGCGGGTTCTTCTTCACGTGCGCGGGCTTTCGCGGCAGTGGCTTTCCGCCGTTGGCCTTGATGGCTTCCTTGATCCGCTTCTGCTGCTGCTTCCACTTCTTCCGGCGCTGCATGATCGTGCGGATGTGCTTGCTCTTCGAACGCGCCATCTCGTCTCCACTTTCCGGGGAATGGGGGCGGGGACTCTAGACTGCGTCTCGTGATCTGTACAGCCTCAAACCGTAGCCGCAAAAGCCGCACCTCCGGTGCGGCAGCGGCTATCACGAACCGGTCCCGGGCTCCTTCGGCAGCGGAACCGTCATCATCCCTTCCGCGCCGCGGGCTGCGCTGGGGGGAGCCTCGGAGACGCGCGGCGCCTCCGGCGGCAGCGCCGGCTTCACCGGAGGAGGCGCGGACGGACGCGCCCGCGCCTTGAGCGCCGAGCGCTGGACGATCTCCTTCACCTCCTCGAGCGGCAACGCGGGCACGAAGTTCCCGTTCACCCCCTCCATCTCTCGCGCCATGCACAGCGAGTTCAGGATCGCCTCTTCCGTCGCCTCGATCGCCGCTTCGTAGAGCGGGTTCAGCCGCTGATCGAGCAGGATCTTCATGTGGTAGATCATCTTCTGCGTCGTGCGCGGGATCTTGTTCGCGGTGGAGAACGCGAGGATGATCTCGCCCGAGCCGTGCGCGGCGATGCTGCCGGCGCGACCGATGCCCAGCGCCACGTGCTTGGAGACGCGCCCCAACTGGTGGCTGGAGAGCGGCGCGTCGGTCGCAGCGACGGCGATGATGCTGCCGTAGGTGATCGCGCGCTTGTGGAAGTGGCGATACTTCGGCTCGAGCAGCGGTCCGATGGGCAATCCGCCCACGCGCAGGTCCTGCATGTGGCCGAAGTTGTTCATCACCAGCACGCCGAAGGTGTAGCCGCCGAACGCGGGTGGAAGCTTGCGCGAGGAGGTGCCGATGCCGGCCTTGAAGTCGCAGCAGATCATGCCCGTGCCGCCGCCGACCGATCCCTCCGCGACGGGCCCGCTGGTGGCCGTCTCCAGCGCCTCCTTCACGTTCTCCGCTTTCACATGCCGTCCGGCGACGTCGTTGAGCCAGGAGTCGTCGCACTCGCCCACGAGCGGAATGAGGACGTCGTGCTCGTCCCCGATCCCCGGGAATTGCTCCACCATCCACTGCACCGCCGCGTCGCTCACCGCGCCGACGCTCAGCGTGTTGGTGAGGAAGATCGGGGTCTCCACGATCCCCCACTCCATCAGCTGCGTGAGCCCCGAGACCTCTCCGGCGCCGTTGAGGACGAAGCCGCCGCCAGTCACGCGCTGCTCGAAAATGTTCCTCTGGTTGGGGAGGATGGCGGTGACGCCGGTGCGCACCGGCCCGCGGCCGCGGCGGAGCGGTCCCGCCCCGCGGATGATGGTGGAATGGCCGACGAGGACGCCCTCCACGTCGGTGATGGCGTTCCACTTCCCCGGCCTGAAGCGCCCGAGCGGGATGCCGAGCTCGCGCGCGCGGTAGCGCTGCTCCACGCGCTGCTCTTATCACTTTCCGGACTCGGCGGGCTGCTCCGGCGCCAGCGGAGGCGGGATGGATGCCGCCCCGTTGCCATTGACGGCCCTGGCCGCTTCGTGAGGTCGCGCCTCTGTGCGGCGCTCCCGCTCGCGCTCCTTGTAGCGGCGGATGGCGCCCGAGAGGATCTCCGCGATCAGGGCGCTGTACTCGATGCCGGCCGCCTTCGCGATCAGCACCAGGTCGCTCCAGCCCGGGGTGAGGCCCGGCAGCGGATTGCATTCGAGGAAGTAGAGCTTCCCCTGCTCGTCCATGCGGAAGTCGACGCGCGCCACGTCGCGGCACCCGAGCGCGATGAAGCACTCCCGCGCCGCGCGCTCCAGCGCCTTGAGCTGCGCGGCCTCGAATCTCGCGGGGACGTCGTAGCGGATCTTCGACGACGAGTCCTGCTTGAACTCGAAGGAGTACACCGGGCGAGTCTCGCTCCCGTCGAGGAACACCACCTCCATCGGGGGCAATACTTTTGGTCGTCGCTCGCCGAGCATCCCGACGGTAAACTCGCGGCCGCCGATGTAGTCCTCGACCAACGCCGGCTGGTCGTACTTGGCGACCATCTTCTGCGCCGCCTCGCGCAGCTCGGTCTCGTTCTCCACCACGCTGGTCGCGTGCACGCCCTTGGAGCTGCCCTCGGCGATCGGTTTCACGATCAGCGGGAACTCCAGGTCCCGGGACAGGCGCTCCTTGCCGGTATTCATGATGAAGAAGTTCGGCGTGAGGATTCCGTGCTGACGGACGATCTTCTTCGCCAGCGCCTTGTCGAGCGCGATGTTGAGGGCGGCGGGATCCGAACCGCTGTAGGGGATGTCGAGCAGCTCGAGCAGCGCCGGCACCTGGGACTCGCGGTTGCGGCCCTTGATCCCCTCGGCCATGTTGAACACGAGGTCCGGCTTGGTGGTCTCGATCAGCGCCGGCAGATCCGCCGTCGCCTCCAGGTCGATCACCTCGTGCCCGGCCGCCGCGATGGCCTCGCGCACCGCCTGGACGGTGGCGGGGGCGTCATACTCCGCCTCCTCGTCGCGCGTCCCGTCCAGCGCGGGCTTCACCCGCTTGACGTTGTAGGTGAAGCCGACGCGAAGGGGCCCGCGCCGCGGCGGGCGGCTGCTGGAACGGCGCGGATCCTTGAGGCCCCAGCGCGCGACGGCGCTCTCGACCACCTTCCCCAGCACCGCGTCGGTATGCAGGCCCTCCAGGGCGGCGGCGGCGTAGATGCCGGCGCCCGGCTCCAGCGAAGGGAGCGCGTTGATCTCGATGAAGTACACCTGGCCGTCGTCGGCCACGCGAAAATCTATCCGGCCGAGATCGCGCACCCCGAGCGCCTTGTACGCCCGCCGCGCCATGTCCTGGGCGCGCTCCAGCACCCAGGGCGCGAAATCTGCCGGGCAGCGGACGGCGACCGCGTCGTAGTGCACGGACTTGAGGTCGTAATCGTAGATGCGATAGCGCCGCTTCGACAGCTCCGACTCGGCGATCACGTACTCCACCGGAGCGAGCACTCCCGCGCGCTCGGGGGCGCACTTCTCCAGGAACGCGACCGTCAAGTCCCTGCCAGGGATGAACTCCTCGACCAGCACGCCTGCGGGAAACCTCCCCAGCTGCCTTTCCGCCAGCGCCCGCAGCCGCTGCCGGTCCTCGACGACCGACTCCTGCGTGATGCCCTTGGAGCTGCCCTCGAAATTCGGCTTGACGATCACCGGGAAGCGCCATCCCTCGAGCTTCAGCTCGGAGATTTCCTCGATGAACTGCCCCTTGGGCGAGACCACGCCGTGCTCCCGCAGGACGAGCTTCGTCAGCGCCTTGTCCAGCGTGACCGCCAACACCCAGGCGTCGGAGCCGGTATAGGGAAATCCCAGCTCGTCGAAGAGCGCGGGGTAGAACGCCTCGCGGAACCGCCCCCGCCGCCCCTCGGCGGTGTTGAAGACGAGATCGGGGGCGTATGCCTCGAGTCGGGCGGCGGTGCGGCTCGCCGGCCCGCTCACCTCGATGCGCTCGACGCGGTGTCCGAGCCGCTCCAGCGCGGTGGAGAGGGACTCGATGGTCTCCCGGGTGTCGAACTCCGCCTCGTCTTCGGAGTCGGTGAGGCGGAGGTTGTGCGTCAGGGCGATTCGCATGCGATGTGGTCCTCTTCCCGGGCGGCGCGTGAGGCGAGCGGAGCGGTGGCAGGAGCCCGGTTCGTCACCGGGCGGGCCTCCAGCCCGAGGGCGACGCGGCCGTCGATCACCTGGGTGCCGGCGATCAGATCGCCCAGGCGGCGCTGGCCCAGGTCCCGCGTCAGGGGCCGCAGCGCGACGCCGGCCTCCAACACGACCACGCAGGCGAGCGCGGCGGCGGCCAGCTGTGGAGGCGCCCCGACGAGCGCCGGGACCGCGCCGAGAACGAAGATCCCGTTGCGCAGCACCGACTCGCGCACGCCGGCGGGGCGGCGGCTGGCGAGCACCACGACGCGCAGCCCTGCGATCCGCTTTCCCAGGGAGCGGCCCGGACCGAAGAGCGAGTCCGCGAAGAAGAGGAGCGCCGCGCAGAGCAGCGCGGTGGCGAGTGGGTGGCCGCGGGGCACCAGCACGAACGGAGCGAGCGCGATGAGCAGATCGATGGCGCGCGCGGCCGCCCGGCGCCGGAAATCCGCCGGTGGATACGACGGGCGCTGGCCGGGAGGATCAACCTGGTCCATCGACCCCCCGCGCAGCCTGGCCGCACGATTGCGGCGCCTGTGGCCGCGTCAATCCTGCAGCCATCGGGCCGCTTCGGCGGCGGAGTACGTGAGGATGATGTCCGCTCCCGCGCGCTTGATGCCGGTGAGGATCTCGAGGCAGACGCGCTTCTCGTCGATCCATCCGGCTTGGGCTGCCGCCTTCAGCATCGAGTACTCGCCGGAGACGTTGTAGGCGGCGACGGGAAGGTTGGTCGTTCGCTTCACCTCGGCGATCACGTCGAGGTACGCCAGCGCGGGTTTCACCATCACGATGTCGGCCCCCTCGCCGACGTCCAGCAGCGCCTCGCGCCGGGCCTCGCGCACGTTGGCGGGGTCCATCTGGTAGCCCCGCCGATCGCCCTGTTTCGGCGCGCTCTGGGCGGCCTCGCGGAATGGACCGTAGAAGCCGCTGGCGTACTTCACCGCGTAGCTCATGATCGGAGTGTCGCTGAGGCCGTTCTCGTCGAGGCCCGTGCGGATCGCCGCCACCCGACCGTCCATCATGTCGCTGGGAGCGACGATGTCCGCCCCCGCCCGCGCATAGGCGACGGCGGC
>Ga0209237_1001644_pt1 | contig 13234 bp, 13 predicted proteins | sample GraSoi013_1_40cm_2_FD_185820 | JGI IMG/M metagenome (GOLD analysis project Ga0209237, IMG submission 185820) | Grasslands soil microbial communities from the Angelo Coastal Reserve, California, USA - Sample 10_02_2013_1_40cm (SPAdes) (version 2) | ecosystem: Environmental > Terrestrial > Soil >... | reverse complement strand
ATTTCGCAGCTTGGCACGTCCTTCGTCGGCGCCCGAGCCGAGCCATTCCCCAGACAGCATGTTAGCCACGGACCTGTCGGCTTAGCACACGTCCAGGATGCATATGATCGGTATCAGTGGACGCTGTTCGGCGGAGCGAACCTCCTCCAGCGGCCTCTACCCCTTCCCCTTCGACGCCCGCGCACGTCGAGGGTGCACGTTCCGTCTCCGCGAGCAAAATGGGATGCCAATGGTGCAGAGCCCTGGTCTCGGAGACTTCCTTCACTATGCGATGGGCGTATTTAATTCTTGTCTCCGGACTTCCGTTGGACTTCGTCGATCCGCGCCTCGAGCCGACTGATCTCCTGCCGAGCGATTTCACGCACATGAGCACGTTTCGAAAACAAAATCTTGGATCGGACGGCGGCACGGAGGATGAGCACGACGATGACCCAGCTTCCGGAGAGGATCGGGACGTACGGCCAGATGGGACCTTTTCCCCCCATGACGACGGCAATGAGTGCGAGTATGGGTAGCCCGATGGTGAAGGCGGCAAGCACGATGACGCCGAGTCGCTCGAGGTGAACCCCCGTCGAACCGGTCACGGTGGGCCACCGGCCAATTGGACGATCCGTGCTTTCCCGCGGCCGACGAGGATCTCCGCGATTGTCTTCGGGAGCGTGACCACATCCTCTTTTTTCAGCCGATATGTCGTGTCGATCCCCGCGAACGGGGGCAGGTCCTCGAGGACGTGGACGAGGACGTGATCCTTCAGGCTCGGCGGAACCGCGACCCGTTTCGTGTCCTCCGCCCGAACGACTTTCATTCGTTCGGGTTCTTTCTTCGCAGCCTCCGGTCTCGGCGCGGATGATTGCGGCAACGGAGATTCTACGGGGGCCACAGGAGGCGATCCACCGAACGCATCCGCGCGGCTTTTCCCAAGGAGGGCGACCATTCCCTCGAAGAGGCGTCTCTCCTGGGCAGGCAGGTTCGGCACGTCGACCTCTGCGCCGCTCGCTCGACTCGAAGCGAGGAGGGCGAGCTTTCGTTCCCGATACGTGAAGATCTGGTCGCGCCGCTTGCGCACCTTCCTCAACTCGTCTTGCAACAGAAGGGCCTTGGGCGAGTTGGGATCTTTCTGTGCTTCTTTGTTCGCGGACTCGTCGAGCCGCGTGATGTACGAGGCGAGTTTGTCGTAGAAATCCGCTTCCAGGGCCACCAAAGTCTTCTTTCCGCTCTCCTCGCGGTACACCTTCGTGACGCGTTCAAAATTCACCTCCTCCTCGCCCGGCACAATTCGCATATCCGGCGGCCGATATATGATGGCTTCCTGCGCGCAACCCTTATCGTCCGCGGGCCGTTCGGTGAGTGAGCCGATGGACTGGGAGCAGCTCCACGACGACTTGCAGCGCGTCCTCGAAGATCTCACGGAGAAGAACCGACGCGCGCCGATCATCGTAGAGGGTGAGTACGACAAGCGCTCGTTGAGGGCCCTTGGCGTCACGGGCGACATTCGTATGATCAATCAGGGCTCGACCGTGTTCGGCCTGTGTGAACTGATCGCGGCCCATCATCGAGAGGCGATCATCCTGACCGACTGGGACGTCCGCGGCGGACGGCTCGCGAGGCAGCTGAGGGATGCGCTCTCCGCGAATGGCGTGCGATTCGACGAGGACCTCCGCGCGCGACTCACGCGGCTTTGTCGGAAGGACATTACCGACGTCGAATCGCTCCACGGATTCGTCGAGCGAGTCGCGGAGCATGTGTCGCTGGGCTACCGGCAGCGCCCATCGAAGCGATGGTACGCAGAGCGGGTCCAAAAGCGGGATACGCGCCGACGGTCGCAAAAGTGAGAATGATTGCCCGAACCCTTAAATAGGCCCGCCTCCAGTTTGGAATCGGGATAGCGGTAAAGGCCGCGATTCACAGATCCCACTCATCCGAATCATCCTTTCCTGCCTCCAGGACTGCGAGGCCGAAATGCCCTGCGGGGCGAGAGTTGTCCGGATAGAGGGACGTAAACCGCGGATTCACAGCTCGCCCGGACAAGTGTGAAAATGAACATCGATCCGAGTACGACTAAATATCTCATCCAGGCCCGCCTGGAGGCGGAAGGGATCGTCGAGAAACCCGACGTCGTCGGGGCCGTGTTCGGCCAGACGGAAGGGCTCCTCGGCGAGGAATTGGACTTGCGAGACCTGCAGAAGAGCGGCCGCATCGGCCGAATCGAGGTCGACGTCCAGAGCAAGAAAGGCCGGAGCGAAGGCACGATCCTGATCCCGTCCTCGCTGGACCAGGTCGAGACCTCGATCCTGGCGGCGGCCCTCGAGACGATCGACCGCGTCGGGCCGTGCAAGGCCACGATCAAGGTCGACAAGGTCGAGGACACCCGCGTGACGAAGCGGAACAAGATCATCGAGCGAGCGCGCTCCCTGCTCTCGTCCATGGTCGAGGAGTCGAAGACCTCCGGGTCGGACCTCCTCGACGAAGTGCGCCAGAGCGTCCAGGTGTCGGAGATCGTGTCGTTCGGGGCCGAGCGGCTTCCCGCCGGACCGAACGTCGCCGACAGCGACGCCATCATCATCGTCGAAGGGCGACAGGACGTCCTGAACCTGCTTCGGTCGGGGATCAAGAATGCGATCGCGGTGGAAGGGACGAACGTCCCGAAGACGATCCAAGAGCTTTCGAAGGAACGGGCGCTCACCGCTTTCGTCGATGGAGACCGCGGCGGGGACCTGATCCTGAAGGAACTCCTCCAGGTGGCGGAGGTCGACTTCATCGCTCGCGCCCCGCGAGGCAAGGAAGTCGAGGAGCTCACCCAGAAGCAGATCATGAAGTGCCTGCGGAACAAGATCCCCGCGGACCAGTACGTCGAAATGTACGGCCTCTCCGGCCAGGTCTACAAAGCGGAGTCCGAGTTCCCAGAACCGAAGCCCGCGAGTGGAGCGCAACCCCGCGCCGAGCCGAGACCCGAGTCCCGGCCGGAACCGCGAGAGCCGCGGGAACCCCGCGAGGAACGGCCGCCCGCGCCGCTGACCCCTACGACGAAGGTCCTCAACCCCAAGCTCGAGAAGTACCGTGACATCCTCCTGCAGCTCGGCGGCTCCTCGACGGCTCGTCTCCTCGACGAAGGAGACGGCGTCGTGACAGAGGTCCCGGTCCGAGAGCTCGTCGACACGCTCAAGAACGCGAAGCAGACCCGCGCCGTCGTCTTCGACGGCATCATCACGCAGCGGATTCTCGACATTGCCTCCGAGATGAACATGCACTCCATCGTCGGCACGAAGATGGGGACGATCACGAAGCAGCCCGCCGGCGTCGAGGTCTGGACGCGCAGCGACTTGGCACCGTAAACCGAGGTGAAGCGTATCGCACGAACGAAGATGGTCACCGCGGAGGACGGGTTCGCCCTCGACGACTTCGACACCACGGTGGACATCGCGATTCCAGACGATCCGTTGAAGCGGGTCGTCGGCCAGGACGAGGCGATCGCGCTCGCGCGGATCGCCGCGAACCAGCGTCGGCATTTCCTGCTCGTCGGCCCCCCGGGCACGGGCAAGTCGATGATCGCCCAAGCCCTCTCCCTCCACTTGCCTTCCGTCACGGAAGAGATCCGAGTCGTCCACAATCCCGAGAATCCGGAACGGCCTCTGATCGAAGTGAAACAGAAGGACGAGGTCCTGCAAGAGCAGAATCGGCTTGCGGGCGCCGAAGGCGACCTGATCGATCCGAAAGAAGCGCCGATCAACGTGGCGGAGCGGCTCGGCTACAAGTGCGTCCACTGCGGGACGTACTCCTCGCCGACGGACCGAATGTGCCCGAAGTGCGGGCGACCGAAGGCGGCCTCCCAGGCGAACGTCGGGAACCCGTTCGGGGACTTGCTTGGCGGGATCTTTGAGGTCACGTTCGCACAGCTCCAGGGCCGGGACCGCGTGACGACGACCCGGCAGCAATTCGGCAAAGAAGAGGTCGTCGTCTACGAGCGGGCGGGCGACATGATCCGCGTGCTCGACCAGAAGGCGCTCGAGAAGCGTCGAGAGGTGGAGAAGGAGAGCCCCCGCAAAGTGCTCATCCCGATCACCCGCCGGCCGTTCGTCCTCGCGACGGGGGCGAGTGAGACGGAACTGCTCGGGGACGTCCGTCACGATCCATACGGCGGCCATCCGCAACTCGGTACCCAACCGTACGATCGCGTCGTCGCGGGTGCGATCCACGAAGCCCACCAAGGAGTCCTGTTCATCGACGAGCTTCCGTTGCTCGGCCATCTCCAGCGGTTCATCTTGACCGCGATGCAAGAGAAGCGATTCCCGATCTCCGGCCGGAATCCGCAGAGTGCGGGTGCGAGCGTGAAGGTCGAAAGCGTCCCCTGCGACTTCATCTTCGTCGGCGCGTGCAACATCCAGGACCTGCCGCACATCCTCTCGCCCTTGCGGTCCCGCATCACCGGAGGCGGGTACGAGATCCTCGTCGAGACGACGATGCCCGATTCGGACTCAAATCGAGCGAAACTGGCGCAGTTCGTTGCGCAGGAAATAGCGGTCGACAAGCGAATCCCGCCGGCCTCGCGGGACGCGGTCGGCATCGTGATCGAGGAAGCCCGACGGCGTGCGAAGACCTTGGACAACAAGGACAAGGCCCTTAGCCTACGGTTGCGGGAACTCGGCGGACTCATCCGGTCCGCGGGCGACATCGCCGTCACGGAGCAGGCGAAGCGGATCGAGGCCGATCATGTCCAGCGGGCGGTCAAAGTGTCCCGCTCGATCGAAGATCAGATCCGGGAGCGATACGGATCGTACACCGCCGGCGTGGGGACGGACCTGTCGTCAGCCCAGCGCGAGTCGTCGCCGTACCACTACTGGAACGAGCACAAGGCGGACGATGTCCAGGGCTACCAGTGAGCGCCGGCATCAGAGCCGTTTGAGCATTTTGTAGCCGTCCTCGCCGTCCGTGTAGAACTTCTCCAGAACCCCCGCAATCTCGAAACCGTATCGTTTGTAGAAGGCGATCGCCTCATTGTTCGAGATCCGCACCTCGAGTTCGATTTGCCGGATGCCACGCATCGCGCAGGCCTGGACGAAGGCGTTCATGAGTTGGGTGCCGATTCCACGCTTTCGGAAGGCGGACGTCACCGCGAACATCAGGATGCGGGTTTGGCCGTCCGCGCTGATCACGGCGGCGAGGAAGCCCACCGGGTGGCCGTCGAGATCGGCGACGAGGAAGCCGTCCCGCCACCAGCGATGGATGTCGAGGTACAGCGAGGTCGGATAGTTCTCGCGCAACGCTTCCCGGACGATCGACGCGACCGCGGGGATGTCGTTCGGGACGAAAGGGCGGACCCGCACCGGAGCGGAGCGAAGGGTCCGGCCCACTTGAAAATGACGGTCGTCGGCAGTCTCATGACCCATCGCGGCGTTCGACGGCCGTGCGCGTCTTCATCGAGCTGTCCGGGGAACACCCGACGCTCCCCCGGGCGGAGGCCCTCGCCGCGATGGCGTCGGAGCGCGTCGAGGTTCAGAGCGCGACGTTCGGTCGGCACCTCCTGCGCCTCGATGTCGTCGGCCCCGTCGAGCGAGCGGCGCATCGGCTCGGCCTCGCTCACGTCGTCTGCGAGGAGCTGGCATCCGGAGATCTCGATGCGATTCGGGCGTTCGCGTCGGCTCAGGAACTGGGCGGCCGCACGTTCCGGGTCCGTGCGCACGGCCTCGATGCGGACCTGGACCCGCGCGCGGTCGAAGCACCTCTGGGTGCGGCTCTCGGCAAGACGGGTCGTGTGGATCTCGACGCGCCGCAGCTCGATTACCGCGTCCTGCTCGGCGAAGAGTTCGTCTTCGGTCGCGTCTTGCATCGCGTCGATCGTTCGCGGCTGGAAGCGACGAAAGTCGCGAACCGACCGTTCTCCCTTCCGATTTCTCTCCACCCGAAGTTCGCGCGGGCCCTCGTGAACCTGGCGCGGGTGCCGATGGCCGGTACGGTCCTCGACCCGTTTTGCGGCACCGGAGGGGTCCTCTTGGAGGCCGCGGAACTGGGACTCCGGGGTGTCGGCATCGACCGGGAGCGTGGTATGGTCCTGGGGACGCGGAAGTCCCTCCGGTCCGCGGGAGGAGCTCCCGATTTGGCCATTGCGGATGCCGGGCGGCTCCCGTTGCGGCCGGGGACGGTCCTCGGGATCGCGACGGATCCTCCGTACGGACGGGCCGCGTCGACGCGAGGCGAAGCGATCGATCGACTCTACGCGCGCGCCTTCCAGGCGTTTGCGGAACTCCTCCCGCGCGGCGGCCACCTGGCGATCGTGCTCCCGAGTGAAAAATGGATCGAGCGCGGATCCAAATCCCTCGAACTCGTTGAGGCCCATGCGCTCCGGGTGCACCGGTCGCTCGTCCGTCACTTCTGCGTCTTCGTCAGGGTGTGACTCGGAGATCGACCTGCAGCGCCGGGCGAATTAGGCCATCGGTAGTCCTTGCGGTGATCAGGAAACTGACATACTGTGGGAGGGGGGCGGAGGTCCAATTGGTGGGGGCTCTCACTTGAAGGTCGAACACTGCGCGCTGGCTTGCGTTCAACGTGATGATGACTGAGGCGTTGTTCACGGCCGTGCTGACGGAACCGATCCGGTAGGATGTGAAAAGGATTACGAAACCAAAGGCGACGAGATTCTGATCCTTCGCGCCCATGATGACGGACTCCTTGGTGGGTCCCGTGTTATTGACCGCGAAGATGAGGACGAGGGACGCACCGAGTGCAATGGTCTGGTTGAGGCCGGGGAGCGGCGTCCCGTTGGTCGTCTCAAACGCGATGCCGCGTTCGCTTGCGACGGTCACGAACGGCTGCGGCACGAAGGTCACGATCAGGATCACGACGGCCGCGATCCCGATGAGCTTCCGACGCGGGTCGAGGCGCGTCAGGTCGTTGAGGGGCGGCGGATGTCGCACGCCGAGGATAAAGATTAAGAATCCGAACAGGAACCAGCCCGGATAGAACAGGCTGAGTCCGAACAGGATCAGGATCGCGGACCATGACAAGTAGAGTTGGCGGCTGCCGAGGAGGGCCCTCGCGACGTGGCCTCCGTCGAGCTGACCGGCGGGCAGCAGGTTGATCGCGGTCACGAAGAGCCCGACCCAGCCGGCGAAGGCAAGCGGGTGCGGATGGGTGAGCAGGGTGTCCGGGAGGGGGAAGAACAGCGACAAGGCCCGGAACAGGAGCGACGGCTGCGCCTCCCCCGCAAGGGTGAGCCCGGAGGCCGGGGACGCCGCGGACAGGGCGAGCCCCGCGAGGGTGACGGGAATCGCAATCGCGAATCCGACGAGCGGTCCCGACACCCCGATGTCCAACAGCGCCCGGCGATTCGGGATCGGGTCCCTCATGCTGATGAACGCCCCGAACGTGCCGAGGGGCGGGACGGACGGGAGGAAGAACGGGAGGGAGGCCTGGACCTTGTACCGCTTCGCGACGAGGTAGTGACCCATCTCATGCGAGCCGAGGATTGTCAAGAGGGGCAGCGTGAAGAACAGGCCGCCGAACCCGATCGACTCGACGGACAGGAACGGCTGGCCCGAGTAATCCGCCCAGTTCCACGCCCCGCCGAAGAACGTGGTCGTGAGGACCGTGACGAGGAGCAGGATGAGGTTCACCTGGGTCCTGGCGAACCGCGGCCGCGGACGACGTTGAACATGGACGAGCGTCTCGCCCTTCTCCTGCGTGATGGTCGGGATGTAGTCTTTCGGGACGAGCTCGATGCGAAGGGCGTCGAACGGGGCGTCGATACCTCCCGGAGGGACGCCGACCTGGAAGGTCAACGCCATCGGGCTGACGACTACTCCGTACACCGAAAAGTATCGGGCAATCGTCGACCGGAGGGACTCGATTTCCGCCTCCGGCGAAAGCATCGCGCGAGCCAACCTTCCCACGTATTAAAAGGTGCGCGGCCTCAGGAGGGCAGCCACCACTTCCTCCTCCATCGCCCGGTCAGCAGCGGCGTCGGACTTTTTCGGGTCGATGGTCCTGAGGCGGACGTGCAGTTCTAAGGTCGCTTCACACGCCCGGCTCTTCATGCTTTGGCGCGGACGGAATCCAACAAGATTTCTCGAATGTGAGTGGACACGCCCAACATCGTGACGAGGCGGACCATGTCCCCGAGCAACTCGCGCGGGCTCAGGTATCCGTTTTCGGAGGCGAGGTCGACGAATCGATTATACAGAATCGGCGTTAACCTCAGTTTGGCGTCTTTCGACTTGACCCCAGGGCGACGCGTTGCGGCGTCCCTTTCGGCCGCTCCCGCGGCTCCCTCTCCCATTGCTCCCAGAGTTACAACGCACGCTCGCTGGATAAGGGTTCTCCTTGTATCCCATGCCTGGCTACAAGCCTCATCGACGCGTGCCGTGAAGGTCTCCGACGAGCGACGGTTCGTCGGATGGGATAGCGAATTGGGGGCGCGGACCGCAGATCGGGCGCGCCTCAGATGGGACGGGCTCCCATGAACCAGAGGAGGACCGCGGTCCCGAGGCCCGCAGCGACGAAGCGAAGGCCGGTGACGATCACGCGTTCGCGGACGAGATTCCCGAGATACGCGCCGATCACGAACAGGACCACGAAGGTGATGACGATCGCGGCGATCGTCGCGTCTCGAAAGTCGAGGAAGGCGAACGGGATAATTGGGAGGAGAGCCGCCAGGAGGGGGGCGATTCCGTGGACCAGCGCACTAAGGATCGCCGCGAATTGGAACGCCTCCTTGTGTTCTTCGCTGAGCCGGGCCAGCATCGCCCGCTCGATCGTGCGGATGTCGAGCTTCTTCTCGACGCGCTCCGCTTCGTAGGCGCCGACCGCGCTACTGACCGCGAGGGCGACCGCCGCGCCGATCGATGCCGAGAGGATCAGCGCCTTGTGTGCCTCCGACGCCCCAACCGCGTATGCGCCAATGATGATCCCGAGGACCGTCAGGGCGCCGTCGAAGGCACCGATCACGAAGTAGCGGCGGATGATCGGCCCGACATTCGTGATTTCGTCGTAGTCCCGAATTCGGCGACGCCAAGCTCCGAGATCCATGTCATCCGCTCGGGATCCCAAGTTTCTCGCGGATGGTCCGTTCGAGTCGCTCCGCGGCGGCCCGGGCCTGGTCGAGGTTCGGGAAGCTCGCCTGGGCGAAGTCCGGCTTACCCCCGCCTTTGCCGCGGAATTCCGGCGCGATCGACTGGAGGATCTCGGCGACGTCGACGGGGACGTCGGGTCCGCGGGAGACGACGAGGCGCACATCGTTCGGAGCCTTGGCCCACAGGATCGCGGTCGCCCGGGCCTCCGATGCGATTGCCTTGGACATCGACATCATGAACCCGACCCCTTCCGCCACCTCTTGTTTCACGAGGGGCCAGGCCATCCGCGTCGTCTGGACGGCCTCCCGGGCCTTCGCCGCCGCCTGTTCATCGGTCGACCGTTGAGAGAGCTTCCGCAGCTCCTTCCACTCGGACACGACTCGTTCGGCGGTTGAGACGAGCTGGTCCGCGGAGACTCCGAAGATTTCCGACGCCTGCTTGACTTCTTCGGACTGTTTCCGAACCGCATCGAACGCCGCCTTTCCCGCGGCGAATTCGAGGCGCACGACGCCGTCTTGGATACGCGTCGACCTTAGCAGTTTGATGAGCGCGACGTCGCTCGTGCGGGCGACGTGTGTCCCCCCACACGCCTCCACGTCCCATTTCGGGATTTCGACGACGCGCAACTCCCCGCCGGGCACGGAGCCGCCCTGGTAGAGTCGGAAGCCGAATTTCCGTTCCGCGAGATCGCGGGCCAAGAACTTGGCGCGGACCTGTCGAGACGCCAAGACCTGATCGTTCGCCAGCTCCTCGATCTTCGCGAACTCCGCATCGGTCAGGGCGTCGAAGTGCGTGATGTCGAGTCGGGCCATGTCGACGGCCTTGTGCGCGCCCGCCTGCCAAATGTGGTTTCCGAGGACTTTGCGCGCCGCGCCGAGGACGATGTGGGTGGCCGTGTGGTTCCGCATCAACGCCTCCCGCCGATTCGCGTCGATCGCGCAGGCCACTCGCTTTCCCTGAAGGCGACTCGCTTCCCCGCGCACGAAGTGCAGCACGGTCGGTCCGGTGCGTTGGACGTCGTAGACTTCGAATTCGTCGATCGTCCCGTGATCGGCTTCCTGACCGCCGCCCTCCGGGTAGAAGAACGTCTGGTCCAGGACCACGGCCTCGCCTTCGACCGCGAGGACTTTCGCGCGGAAGGAACGCCTCCGGCGGTCCTCGTAGACCCGAAGCTTCGTCGTCGGGAGTTCCTTCGAGATCGCGATCCGTTTCGTCGGCTCGGCAACGGGACGCTCGTGCCGCGCCGCGACGCGGGCATAGAAGTCGTCCGGGATTTCGATCGGCAAGTTCGTGAATTCTTGGACGACGTCCGGATTGAGGCCGTGGCTGTCGTACAGCTCGAGGAGGGTCCCGACGTCGAACCCCTTGCCCGCGGCGGTCAGCTCGGTCGCGATCTTCCCGACCGTCGCCCGCCCCTTTTCGAGCGTCTCCCTATACCGCGACTCTTCGACCTTCAGGAGCTTTAGGATGTCTCCTTTGTTGAAGAAGAACTCTGGATAGTCCTCGCGAATCTGGTCGATCATGAAGGACACCGTGTCGCCCAGGCTGTACGTGATGTTCAGATCTTTGAGCGCGCGGAGTCCCCGCCGGACGAGGAGGCGCGCGAAATAGCCCTCGCGACTGTTCGACGGGACGACGCCGTCTCCCAGGAGGAAGATCAGCGCTCGCGAGTGGTCGCACACGATGTATAGCGCTTCGAGCGGCGCGACCTGCGCGACGAGTTCGTCGACCGAGATCCCGACGCGCTCCGCCGTCCGTTGTCGGATCTCGCGGATGTCCGCGAGGGTCTCGACTTTCAGCATGCCTGCGACTTTCGAATATTCGCGGAGGACCCGGTCGTCCACGCGTTTGGCGCCGGTTGCCCGTTTGAGGTACGCAAGGGCCTCGCCGAAGACGGCTTCGTACGCCGACGTCGTGGCCTGCGATAGCCACGTCAGTCGCTCGAGGCCGTATCCGGTATCGACGACCTGGGTGTCCATCGGGACGCGATGGCCGTTGATCTCCCGGTTCATCATGAAGACCAGGGTCGCGGGTTCAGCGCCGCCGAAGACGACCTCGAAGCAAGGTCCGCTGTTGCCCCCTCCCTCCCACCACGACTCCTTGTACCGGACGAGGGTCGGGTCGACGCCGAGGCGCTCCGTCAGAAAAAGATGGCAGATCTCGACCGTCCGGTCCTTGAAGTAAATGAATTTCTTCGGGAAGTTGAACGCATGATGGGCCATCATCTCGAACATCGTGAAATGCTGGCCGGTCTTCCCGACGTTGTCGATGTCCAAGAATCGCACGCAGGGCTGGCTGATCGCCAACGGGTTCGCGGGCGGGCTCGCCTCGCCGCTGATCACCCACGGTTGGAACGGATACACGCTGGCCTGGACGAAGAAGACGTCATCGCGCCAGCGTGCGACGATCGGGTAGCGCTTCACCCGTGTGTGGCCGTTTTGCTCAAGGAACGAGAGGAAGTCCTCGCGCATCGCCCGGTAGGTGAGTTTCTTCTTGAACGGCGACGCGCCGATGAAGTCGTATTCCTGGCAGGGGGCCTCCCCGCACGTCTCGTGGATCCCGAGCGACCAGAAGGGGGTCGAGCATTTCGAACACGTCTGGCGGGTGAATCCTTGCTTCCGAAACAGCTCGACCTCGTATTCACTCTCGGGCATTTTCGGCCTCCGAACGAACGGCCGCGCTTAAAGGTTCTCGGAGGGCCTTCGGCATCCGAATCCGCATTCGGTGTTTTCCGAATATGTACCGCGCGGTTAAGTACGCGCGCTCCGCTGAGTTGATGGAGGCAATTGCTTGGAAGAGCGACCGCTGACTGCGTTCATCCTGTCGTTGCTCGGCAGCGTGTTCGTCATCGTCGGAACGATCCTCGGCTTGGTGCTGTACTCATCGAGCCCCTATACGTCCATCAGCACCCTCATGGCGATTCTAGCCGGGGTCTCCGTGGCTCTGGGCATCCTGATGCTCGCGATGACGTTCATGCTCTACTCGCGCCCGGAGCTTCACGTGGCGTGGGGCGTCGCGATCCTCGTCTTCGCGGCCGCGAGCATCACGAGTGTGTTCTCAGGTTATGGGGGGCTGGGACTGGGCGTCATCGGGATGGTCCTCGGGATCGTGGGCGGAGCGATCGCGATCGCATGGAGGCCCGGGATGGGGATGCCCGGGATGGTCGGTCCCGCGGGGGCGTACCGGGTGTGCACGTCGTGCGGCCGAATGGCCCCTTTCGGGTATGCGTTCTGCCCGTTCTGCGGCACGCCCCAACCGGCCGTGAGCCCTCCGACGCCGGGGCCCCCGCCGCCGCGATGAACCTCACGAGGTTCGGTACAGTTCGCGTGCGATGACGAGCCGCTGAATCTCGCTCGTCCCTTCGCCGATCTCCGTGAGCTTCGCGTCCCGCAGCATCCGCTCGACCGGGTAATCCGTGATATACCCGTAGCCTCCGTGAATCTGAACGGCCTTGTTCGTCACGAAGGAGGACATTTCGCTGGCATACAGTTTCCCCATCGCCGCCTCCTTCGTGAAAGGCATTCCGCGGTCCTTCAGCCACGCGGCGCGGCGCACGAGCACACGAGCCGCGTCGATGCGTGTGGCCATGTCCGCGAGCATGAACTGAATCGCCTGATGTTCCGCGATCGGCTTCGCAAACTGGACCCGCTCCTTCGCATACTTGACCGATTCCTCGAACGCTCCCTGGGCGATTCCCACGGCCATCGCTCCGATTCCGATCCGTCCTCCGTCCAGGATCTTCAACGCGTTGGGGAACCCCTCGTTCTCCTGTCCGAGTAACGCCGTGGACAGAACGTGGCAGTCCGTCAGAAGCACCTGGGAGGTGGGGCTCCCGCGGACTCCGAGCTTTTCCTCCACCCTCCCGATGGACAATCCCGGATTTCCGCGCTCAACGATGAACGCGCTGATTCCGCGGTTCCCTTTCGTTGCATCGGTGACGGCGTGGATCACGAACGTCCCCGCGACCGGCGCGTTCGTGCACAGGTTCTTCGCGCCGTTGAGGACCCAGCCGTCTTTCGCGCGCTTCGCGGTCGTCTCCATCGCGGCCGCATCGGAGCCGCTCTTCGGTTCCGTCAGCGCCCACGCCCCGAGCTTCCGCCCGCTCGCGAGGTCCGGAACGTACTTCCGACGCTGTTCCTCGGTTCCCGCTAACCAGATGGTCCCCGTGCAGA
>Ga0209237_1001641_pt1 | contig 13238 bp, 15 predicted proteins | sample GraSoi013_1_40cm_2_FD_185820 | JGI IMG/M metagenome (GOLD analysis project Ga0209237, IMG submission 185820) | Grasslands soil microbial communities from the Angelo Coastal Reserve, California, USA - Sample 10_02_2013_1_40cm (SPAdes) (version 2) | ecosystem: Environmental > Terrestrial > Soil >... | reverse complement strand
GCGCCGGTCTTCGTGCCGGACGAGCCATCGCCACCAAGGCCGGCGCCAACACCGCCTCCATCGGCGCGCTCGTCTGATGACATCCCGTGGCAGGTCACGCCGGAGTCGGTGGCTGCGATTCCGCCGGAGGTTGCGGCTCCCGCTCCTCCGGGGCCGCGTCGCACGCCGACACACTCGTTTCGGCTGCTCGAGGAGGAGCAGGAGAAGAAGCCGGCACCCCGCGCGCGCCGGCGCAAGCGGCGCGGCTCCTGGACCAAGCGGTTCGTGCTCGTGCTGTTGTTGGCGGGGATTGGTGCCGGCGCGTATTGGTATGTAAAGATCCGGAATCCGGCGGAGCCGTTGCCCTGGGCAGGTCTGGTCGATCGGGCGAAGCAGTTGGTGGCCCGCCGGCCGAAGCCACCGGCGCCCGGCCGTGCGCAGTCTGGCAACCGGGCGCCTCGCCCTCGTCCTCAACCCGCGCCACCCGCGCCTGCCGCCACACCGCCTCCGGCCCCTCCGGCGCTGCAACCGGTGTCGCCGTTTGCGCGATTCGATCGCCTGAGTGACTCCTTGTCCCGGGCGGTGCGCAATTTCCAGGATCGCGCCTCGCTGTTCGCGAGCGGCCAGATGGACTGTGGCGGTCTCTCGAGTGGGCTGGTCACGATCGAAAATCTGTGGATCACCTACAACACGGAGCGGCGTGCCCGCATGGCGGCATTCGATCCGCGGCGCGCATCGCAGGATCAGGCGTTGTACGCGGCGGTCGACTCGGTGGAGAGCCGATTTGAACAGTCGGGGTGCCGGCGGCCATGAACCTGCTCCTCGCGTTGTTACTCGTGACGCAAGGTGCGGCGCCGCTGCGCAAAAGCGATCTCGTACGGCTGCTCTCGGCTTCCGCGATGTCATCGGTGGAATTGGCGCAGTTCGTCGGTCGCAACTGCCTGACGTTCGAGCCGACCGAGCGTGACCGCACGGACTTCCGGCGGCTCGGCGCGGACCGCGCGCTGCTCGACGCAGTGGATCGCTGCGCGCGCAGGACGACGATTACGCCGGTGGTGGCCCCCCCCCGCCCACAGCCCGTTCCAGCCCGACGGGCGGTCTCACCAGTGCGCAGTGCGTTCGCGACCGGCGGCGGTCAACGGGGTCCGGCAGGCTCGCGGCTGCCGCGGGCGCTCGTCTTCGATGCTCGTGACTCGCTGGGCGTGCCGATCGCGGGCGTGCCCATTGTTTTCGTCGGCATCAATGCGCGCATCGACGCCGACACCGCGACCACCAATGCCTCGGGAGAGGTCCGGGTGGGCGTCTTTCTGGGTCCGCGCGCGGGACCCGCAACCGTGCTCGCCGCCGCCGGCGACGTCGAAAAGCAGGTTGCTTTCAACGTTGCGCCCGGCCCTGCGGCGCAACTCGTGATTCAGTGCGATCAGAGATCGGTCACGGGACACTTTGTGGTCCGTCCCGACACGGTGATCGATTTGCGCGTCACCGCGCAGGATGGGTTCGGCAACGCGACCGCGCTGCTCGAACTGCGCGGCGCCGTCGCTGACGCCCGCATTTTTCGAGTGCTGCGCGTGACGCAGGACAGTCTCGCCGGCACGCTCGCGCTCAAGCCCGATCAACCGGGAACGACGAGTCTCGCGGTGATCGCGAATGGGATGCGCCAATATTTCACGGTCACAGTCCCACCGCGGGCTGCGCCCGGCAAGGTGGATTGTCCGTAAGCACGATGTCTGGGTAGGTTTCCGGCGCCCCAGGTCCGCAGGCTTTCCGCTCGTGAACCGCGTCAGGCCCCCGCAGGGAGCAGCGCTAAACGATGTCGGGATTCGTTGCGGGGTGCCTGGGGCATTTCACGCCGAACCGACTAGATTCCGTACTCAATGATTGCGCTCGCTCGCAAATACCGCCCCAAGCAGTTCGCCGACCTCATCGTCCAGGACCACGTTGCCGCCGCGCTCCGCGGCGCCGTTGCCCAGGGCCGCGTCGCCCACGGGTACCTCTTTGCCGGACCGCGCGGTGTGGGGAAGACCACCGCGGCTCGCATCCTCGCGATGGCGCTGAACTGCGAGCAGCGGTCGCCAGCGGGCGAGCCCTGCGGCGTGTGCGATTCGTGCAGCCGCATTTGGACCGGTGCGGCGAACCTCGACGTCGTGGAGCTCGACGCTGCCTCCAACCGCGGCGTCGATGACGCGCGCGACCTCCGCGAGCGCGCGATGTACGCCGCCAGCACCGAGACGCGCTCCAAGGTCTACATCGTCGATGAAGCGCACATGCTCACCCGGGAAGCGTGGAACGCGCTGCTCAAGATTCTCGAAGAGCCGCCACCGCGTGTGGTGTTCGTGTTCGCGACCACGGAACCGCAGAAGATCGCCAACGCGGCCGCGCCGATCCTGTCACGGTTGCAGCGCTTCGATTTCCGCCGCATTGGGCCGCATGCGATCGTCGACCGGCTCAAGCAGGTGGTCGAGCAGGAACAGCTGCGAGTCGATGACGATGCGCTGCATCTCATCGCGCGCAGTGCCAACGGCGGCATGCGCGACGCGCTTTCGCTGCTCGATCAGGTGCTCTCCTTCGGCGAGGGTCCGGTGACCGCCGCCCGCGTGCGCGACGTACTGGGGCTCGTACCCGACGAGCTGTACGGCGAAATGCTGCGCGCCATCGTCGAGCACGACGCCGGCGCGGTGTTCCCGCTGATCGAGCGCTTGCTCGAAGCCGGCGCGGACCTCGGCGAATTCGTGAACGGCGCCGGCGAGACGCTGCGTGCACTCGTGCTGGTGGGCGTCGGTGGGCAACCCGAAGGGATGACGGAAGGTCTGCTTGCGGTGATTCGCACATACGCGCCGCAGCTGCCACCTGCGGACGTGGTGCGTTTACTGACGATTCTGAGCGAGTCGGAGGAGCGCCTCAGCCGCAGTGCCAACACTCGGCTGCTGGTCGAGGTTCTGCTGCTCCGCTGGGCGATGATGGACCGAACCGTGGAGCTGTCCGACGTCATCAATGCGCTCAAGAGCACGCCAGCCGCCGCTTCGCCGCCGCCTCATTCGCCGCCCTCTTTGCCGCCCGGTCAGAAGCTGGAGCCCACGCTCGCCAACGTCCGCTCGGTTTGGGCTCAGGTCGTCGCCGACGCGCGCACGCGGAGCCCGATGCTCGGCAGTCTATTGGCGGAAGCGGAAGTGGTTGCTGTCGACGGTCGCGTGGTGACATTGCGTCCCGGAAACGTCGGTCATGCCGAGGGACTCGAGCGCCAGCGCGATGCGATCGCGCAGAGTCTCGGCCGTTACGTCGCCGAGGCGCCGCGCGTCAAGATCGCAGCACGCGACACCGGTGGTACGCCAAGCCCCCCTGAACGGCCGGAGCGGATGACCGAAGAGCGAGCGAACGCCGAGCGGCTGAAGACGCTGCGCGCGAAGGATCCGACGCTGAGCGCGGCGGTGGATGCATTAGATTTGGAACTGCTCGAATAGCTTGCTAACGTACCCACGCGGGGTAACTTTCGACGTATGGCGGATTTATCTAGCCTGCTCCAGCTCAGCCAGCAGATGCAGGGGCGGCTTACCGAGATCCAGACGCAGCTGGCGCAGCAGACCCTAACGGTATCGGCCGGTGGCGGGATGGTACAGGCCACGGTCGATGGGCGCGGACATATTCGCGCCATCAAGATCGATCCCCAGGCGGTCAGCCAGGGCGACGTCGAGATGCTGGAAGATCTCGTGCTCGCCGCGGTGGCGGAGGCGCAAAAGCGCGCGGCCGAGCTCTACCAAGCTGAGGTGCGGAAGCTGGCGTCGGGGCTGCCGTTCCCCTTCCAGCTGCCGCTCTAGGCCGCCGGCCTTTCAGTGTCCGCCATCGAGGAGCTCGTGGCGGAGCTCGCCAAGCTCCCCGGCATCGGGCGCAAGACCGCCCAGCGGCTCACGTTCCATTTGCTGAAGCAGCCCGCGGAAACCGCGGAGCGTTTGGCGGAGGCCATCAGGCGAGTCCGCGGACGGGTCGTGGCGTGCGCGACATGCGGCAATCTGGCTGATGAAGACCCCTGCCCGATCTGCCGCGACCCGCGGCGCGACGCGGCCTTGCTGTGCGTGGTCGAGGAATCGGGCGATGTCAGCGCGATCGAGCGAGCGGGGCGGTATCGCGGTCGCTATCATGTGCTGGGCGGCCGCATCTCACCACTGGACGGCGTGGGCCCGGAAGACCTGCACGTGGATCGTCTGCTCGCGCGGTTGGCAAATGGCTCCGAGGTGCGCGAGGTCATCGTCGCGACGAATCCATCGATGGAGGGTGAGGCGACGGCCACCTACCTCCAGCAGGTGTTGAAGCCGAGCGGGGTCCGTGTCACACGCATCGCCCGCGGTCTCCCGGTGGGCGGCGACCTCGAGTATGCCGACGCGGTGACCATCGCGCAGGCGCTGGCGGCACGGCGCGACATGTCCGAGACCGACTAGGAGGCTCATGGCCGGGGCCGCAAGCTGGTCTTTCAACGAGAACGACTTCAAGCAAATCCAGACGCACCTGCAGGCGTTTCTGCGTGACTCGAACGCCCGCTGTGCGCTGCTCGTCGACCGCAACGGCCAGCTCGTCGCCACCGTGGGCGACACCCCCAAGTTCGATCCCACCGCCTTCGCCTCACTCACCGCCGCCGACTTCAGCGCCAACGATCAGCTGGCGAAGATGATCGGCGAAGCGGAATTCGCCTCGCTCGTCCACCAGGGCGAGCGCGAATCGATGTATCTCGCCGACGTCGCCAAGCGCGTGATTCTCGTCGTGCTCTTCGATCAACGTGCGACGCTCGGGTTAGTGAAGCTCAAAGCCAAAGCGGTCGTCGGGGAGCTCAACAAAGTCTTCGAGGAGATGTTCAGTCGGGTCGGAACCGGTCAGGGGGGGGCAGGGGGGGCAGAGCAAAAGGGCCTGCTCGAAGGGGCAGAGGACGAAATTGACAAACTCTTTGGTTAAAGGGACGCGCCCATGTCGATGATCAACTACGCGTCCCGCGAGATCAATTGTAAGCTCGTCTATTACGGCCCGGGCCTCGGGGGCAAGACGACCAACCTCGAGCACATCTACGGGAAGGTCTCACCCAACACGCGCGGCAAGATGATTTCGCTCGCCACCGAAACCGAGAGGACGCTCTTCTTCGACTTCCTGCCGGTGGACCTCGGCACGATTCGCGGTTTCAAGACGCGCTTCCACCTCTACACCGTGCCGGGGCAGGTCTATTACAACGCCAGCCGGAAGCTGATTCTCAAAGGCGTCGACGGCATCGTGTTCGTCGCCGACAGCCAGATCGAGCGCATGGAAGCGAACGTCGAGTCCATGCAGAACCTGTACGACAACATGGCGGAGTACGGGTACGACCTGACCAAGATTCCGTTCGTGATCCAATACAACAAGCGCGATCTGCCGAACGCCGCTCCCGTCAAGGATCTGCAGGCGTCGCTGAACCCCGGATGGCCGGTCGAGGACGCGACCCGTCAGAAACAAACGCCCGATCCCGCACATGCCGGGGAAAGTCTCGTCGAGAAGGTGGGCGGTGAGTGGGTCGGCCGGGCACCGTATCACGAAGCGGTCGCCGTTCGCGGCGACGGCGTGTTCGACACGCTCAAGGCGGTCAGCAAGTCGGTGCTCAAAACGTTGAGCTAATGGCTGGTCCCCAGGGTCTCACTCGTTCCACTGCGATGCGGTGGACACTGCCGAACATCATCACGCTCGCGCGCATCTGTCTCACGCCAGTCATCGCACTGCTCCCATTCATCCAGGGGTACTGGCCCAAGGTCATCGCGTTCGTCGTCTTCCTCATCGCGGCGTTTTCCGACCTGGTCGACGGCTGGTTGGCGCGGCGCTACGGCACCACCAGCGAGCTGGGGATGTTGCTCGACCCGATCGCTGATAAGCTGCTGCTCTTCGCCACGCTGATCCCCATTTTCTGGATGACACGCCACCCGACGATCCTCGTGGACTATCGCATCCCGTGGTGGGGCAGCCTGCCGGTCTGGGTCGCGTTGCTCCTGGTGGGGCGGGAAATATTGATCACGATCTTTCGCTTCTTCGCCAAGCGACGCGGCATCGTGATCCCCGCGATGGCCGCCGGCAAGCTGAAGGCCGTCGTCCAGAACGTGTTCATCGGCGCGACGATCGCGTGGTTTGCGTGGAAAGACGCGATCGCGCAGCGGCACATCGCGGGCGCGTTTCGGAATTTCTGGGACCAGTTCCACGGCTGGTTCGTCTCCGTGACGCTCGCCGGCGCCATCGTGCTCACGGTGTATTCGTTGCTCGTCTACCTGTACCGCTACCGGACACTCCTCAAAGTCGGCAAGTGAAGCTCGAGGTCGTCACCATCGGCACCGAGCTGCTGCTGGGACTCACCCCTGATACCAACGCCGCGGAGCTGGGCAGGGCATTGGCCGCGGCCGGCATCGAAGTCGTTCGTCACAGCTCGGTTGGCGACCGCCCCGAGGCAATTCGCGCTGCTGTTGCGGAGGCACTCGATCGCACCGGATTCGTGATCACGACCGGCGGCCTCGGCCCGACCAGCGACGACATGACGAAGCACGCGGTCGCAGAGCTCTTCGGAAAACCATTGCAGTTGAACGAGGATGTCCTCCGCTCGCTCGAAGAGCGGTTTCGGCACCTGGGCCGTCCCATGGCTGCCACCAATCGGACTCAAGCTGAAGTGCCAGAGGGCGCGACAGTCCTGCCGAACCCCCGGGGCACGGCCCCGGGGTTATGGGTGGAAGAACGGGAGCGTGTCGTGGTGATGTTGCCTGGCGTGCCGTCGGAAATGCGCGGCCTGCTCGCCGAGGAGGTGCTTCCTCGGCTCGCGGCGCGAGCGTCGGGAATGGTGGTTCGGTCGCGCACTGTGCGCACGACCGGCATCGCCGAATCGGCGCTCGCGGAGCGCGTGGGCGCGATCGAGGACGACATCGCGCCGCTGACCCTCGCGTACCTCCCTTCAGTCGACGGCGTCGACCTGCGTGTGACGGCGTGGACAATCCCCGAAGCGGAAGCTGAGCGTCGCCTCGCCGCGACCGTCGCGATGCTGCGCGAACGGGCGGCCGAACACTGCTATGGCGAGGATGGAACCGATCTCGCCGGCGTTGTCTTGCAGCAACTCAGCTCACGCAAGACACGGCTCGCCGTTGCCGAGTCATGCACTGGTGGATTGCTCGGCGGGCGAATCACCGCGATTCCGGGTTCATCGGAGGTATTTGCGGGCGGCATCGTCGCCTACGACGACGCGGTGAAGCGAGGGATGCTCGACGTATCGGCCGCGCTGCTGAAGCCGCATGGAGCAGTGTCCGAGGAAGTGGTGCGCGCCATGGTTGCGGGCGCGCTGCGCCGCTTCGGCGTCGGTGCGGGGCTCGCGGTGACCGGAATCGCGGGACCGAGTGGTGGAACTCCGGAGAAGCCCGTCGGCACCGTGTGGTTGGCTGCCGCATTCGGTCAGGAAACGAGCGCGCTCAAACGCATTTTCCCCGGCGACCGCGCCGAGATTCGTGCTCGCGCCGCGCAGGCGGCGCTCGACTTGTTGCGGCGTTTGATCGGCGAGACCAATCCGTGAACCGCGTCAACGCGCCCGATGGCACGCCGCTCGCGTACGACATCTACGAATCCGCGCATCCAAGAGTGGCGGTGCTCTTTTTTCACGACTGGCATCCGCCGCTCGGGGCTGAGTCGCTGGCGCGCATGGGACGGCAGCTCCAAGACGCTGGACTCGCCGCGTACTTCATCGATCAGCGCGGCCATGGCCGCTCGGGCGGTCACAGAGCCCACCTCTCGCGATTCAGTCAACTGCTTGGCGACCTGCAGGCGTTCCGGCGCGCCGTACGCCAGCGGCACGACATCCCGCAGGTTCTCGTGGGCGACGGTTTTGGCGGTTTGGTCGTGCTGCGCTATCTCGAGACACAGCCTGGCGAGCCGCCGGCCGCTGCTGTCGTGTCGAATCCTGCACTGGCGTGGCGCGCGCGGCCCGCCGTGTGGAAGCGCCTCGCCGCGAAATTCGCCGACGTGTGGCCCAGACTGCCAACGGGACGGGGAAGCGGATTCATGACCGCGGGCGCGCGGGCCGAATTGCAATGGGCGCAGCGCGCCGTACTCACCGATTCCCAGCGCATCGAGCGGCCGCTGCTCTTCCTGCTCGGTGGAAAGGATGGGCTCGTCGATGCGCCGCTCGCCCGGTTGTTCGCGGAGAATCTGCCACTGCGTGCGACGGTCAATTGGTATCCGGAGTTGGCGCACGAGGTCTTCGATACGCGGCGCGTCATGGATGACTTGATCACCTTCGTCGGGAGGCATCGATCCTAGGTTGCCCCGGGGGTTCCCTCCTGAGTTTTGCTGCCTATCTTGTTGTCAGACTGAAAGTTCCAATCAATGACCAACAAACGCCACGCGCCTGCTTCGCAATCGCCGCAATCGACCACTCCGCGCGCTCCCTCATTGGACCCTGACACGGGGGAGCCGTTGGACAACGTCGCTGTCCCGACTCCCGCGGCCCCTCCGGCCGGAGCCGCCGCCGAGACTGCGGCCGATGTCTGGAAAGACCGACATCTGCGACTCGCTGCCGATTTCGAAAATTTCCGCAAACGCACGGCCAAAGAGCGTACGGAGATGTGGATGCGGGCGCAGGCGGATCTTGTCGGACGCCTCGCGGATGCGTTGGACGATTTGTCGCGATTCGCGCACATCGATCCGGCGGAAACGGATGCCAGGACGCTGCATGAGGGCGTGGATCTGGTCGAACGGAAAGTCTGGAAGGAGCTCGAGGCCGCGGGCGTGACGCGAATCGATCAAGCCGGCGTGCCGTTTGATCCCAACGTACATGAAGCGGTGACGACGCAGCCCGCGTCGAAACCGGAGGAGGATCACACCGTAGGCCAGGTGGTGCAACCGGGTTACAAGATGCGCGACATCCTCCTGCGACCTGCGCGTGTTGTGGTGCTGACGTGGCAAGGTAAGTAATGGCCGCTCAGCGCGACTATTACCAGTTGTTAGGAGTCGCTGAATCAGCCGGCACGGACGAAATCAAGAAGGCGTTTCGCCGGCTGGCGAAGCAGTACCATCCCGATCGCAATCCCAACAATCCGCAAGCCGCGGAGCGCTTCAAGGAGATCAATGAGGCGCACGACGTATTGAGCGATCCCGAAAAGCGAAAGAAATACGATACGCTGCGACGCTACGGAGCGTTTGCCGGAGCGGGCAACGCAAGTTCTCGCGGACGCCGCGAGAGCCCCGGAGGGGGGGGACGTGGTGCGCCGGACAGCGGTGATTTCGATATGTCCGATTTCGGCGGCCTCGGCGATCTCTTCTCTTCGATTTTTGGTCGTCGCGGCGCCGGTCGCGAGGCCGAGCCTGAAGAAGTCGAGACCAGCGTCACGATTCCGTTCCGTGTGGCGGCGCTCGGCGGGTCGGTGCCGATCACCTTGGCAATGCCCGAGGTTTGCCCGACCTGCGGCGGCACCGGCGCCGCCAAGGGCGCCACAGTCAACACGTGTCCTGAGTGTAACGGGCGTGGCACCGTGTCATTCGGACAAGGTGGCTTCGCCGTCAATCGTCCTTGCCCTGTGTGCCGCGGGAAGGGCACCGTTCCTTCGCAGCGCTGTCCAACGTGCCAGGGTAGCGGCGAAGTCCGCATCGAAAAGCGCATCACCGTCGAGGTCCCGGCGGGGGTCGAGGACGGGGCTCGCCTGCGGCTCAAGAACCAGGGACCCAAGGGACAAGGCGACCTCATCGTCGTGATTCACGTCGCACCCGATCGCTTCTTCCGTCGCGAGGGTCTCGACGTGATCGGCGTCGTCCCGATCAATCTGGCGCAGGCGTTGCTGGGATCGCGCATCAAGGTAAAGACACTGGACGGCAAACGTGTGGTGCTGCGCATCCCGCCGGGCACGCAGCACGGACAGAAATTCCGGATCGCGGGACATGGGATCGAGAGGAACGGTCGCCGCGGCGACATGTATGTGGAGGCTCACGTCACGCTCCCCGAACGGCTCAGCACCGAGGAGCAGGAGGCGCTGCGGAGCTTTGCCGAGAAGACGGGGATGAAGTACTGAGATTGGCGCGCATGGCGACGGCGCTCGCCGGACATGCGCCGCGCAGCTCTTCGGATTGTCCCAACGCCGGATCCAGCTGATCGCGTGGAATCGGCACGAAGCCAAAACGCGGGAAGAAATTTTCGGCGGTCGTTGTGAGCAGGTAGATGTCGTGCACACCCCGGCGCCGTGCCAACTCGAGCGCGGCCTCGGTGAGTCGCTGGCCCAATCCGGCGCCGCGCTGATCGCGCGCCACAGCAACCGACCGTAATAGCCCAGCCACGCCGTAGATCTCAACTGCCGCGCACCCCACCAACCGTCCGGAGTCCCGTGCAACGAGTGTTGCAGCGACATGCTGCTCGATCCCGGCCACGGGCAAGTCAGTGGTCTTCAAGAGAGCAAGGATCTCGGACAGATCCATCGCCGCAGCGGCGTGAATGTTCATTGACAGTCCAAAGTTATCATGCTTGTTTTGTTTTTCCGCGGCGTCTCGGCCTCTAGGCCTCTCGGCGTCTAGCATTTTGGGGTGTAGGTCAACTGGCAGACCGCCCGGCTGTTAACCGGGAAGTTGGAGGTTCGAGTCCTCCCGCCCCAGCTTAAGCCCTCAAACAGGGAGTTCCCAATGATGAAGCCTAATCGTACAATCGCGTTCGTCGCGGCACCCGCTCTCATCGCACTGCTCGGCTGTGGCGCCGACAAAACAACGGCTCCTCGGTCAATGCGCTCGGTCTCGGCGGATCTCAACGCGGCCACCTCCCCGTTCTACCAACAACACAACCTCGTCTCTGACGGGGCGGTGCCGGCGGACCTGGTCGATCCGGCCCTCGTCAACGCCTGGGGACTCGTCGCCAGCGCGACCTCGCCGTGGTGGGTTGCCGACAACGGGACTGACCTCTCCACGCTCTACAACGGCAACACCGGCGCCAAGGTCCCATTGACCGTGTCGGTCGCCGGGGCACCCACCGGCATCGTCTTCAACGGCGGCGCCGGGTTCGTCGTCGCGAGTGGCACGGCGCACGGTCCAGCGCGCTTCATCTTCGCCAGCGAGGGCGGCACTATCTCGGGATGGAATCCGGGGGTCGCCGCGACAAGCGCGGTCATCGCCGTGGACCACTCGGCCAGCGGTGCCGTCTATAAGGGGCTGGCCATTGCCAGCACGACTGCCGGCGACCGCCTCTACGCCACCAACTTCCACGCTGGCACGGTGGACGTGTTCGACGCCTCGTTCAATCCCGTGGCGGGCGGGTTCACCGACCCCGCGCTCCCCGCAGGATACGCGCCGTTCGGGATTCGGAGCCTTGGCGGCGCGATCTACGTGACCTACGCGCTCCAGAATGCCGAAGGACACGATGACGTCGCCGGCCCGGGCCATGGGTTCGTGGACGCGTTCGACGCGGCCGGGAACCTGCTGCGCCGTGTGGCGTCCAAGAGCCGGCTCAACTCGCCCTGGGGGCTGGCGATCGCCCCGGCAGACTTCGGGAAGTTCAGCGGCAACCTGCTCGTGGGGAACTTCGGCGACGGGCACATCAACGCGTTCGATCTCGACCGGTCGGGCGGCAACGGCGAGCTGCAGCAGCGTGGTCAGCTCCACGCCGCCGACGGTCGGCCGATCGCGATCGATGGCCTCTGGGCTATCGCTTTCGGCAACGGCGCGGCCGCGGGGCCGGGTAACGTGCTCTTCTTCACGGCCGGCCCCCTCGACGAGCAGCACGGCCTCTTCGGCAGGCTCATCGTGACCACGCTGCCCAACGTGCAGCCCTAGAGGCTCTGCACTGTTGCGGGAGACGTCATCTCGTAGACTCGCCACGCTCTGGCGATTCGCGGAGTTGCTCGATTCCGGGATCCGAATCCCCGGCACACAATTGCGATTCGGGCTCGACCCGCTCATCGGGCTGATTCCCGGCGTCGGCGACGCTGCTGGCGCCGTTCTTGCTGGATGGATTCTCATAGAAGCGATCGGTCTGGGCGCGTCACGCGCGACCCTGGTGCGGATCGCGGGCAATATCGCGCTCGATGCTGGACTCGGCGCGGTTCCGATTCTCGGAGATATTTTCGACTTCGCATGGAAAGCCAACCTTCGGAACGTGGCGCTGCTGGAGCGCCACTTGATAGATCCCGCACGCGCGATGCGCGCCGACCGATCCCTCGTAGCCTTCGTGATTAGTGGGATCGTGGTCGTGACCTTGGGTGTCCTCGCCCTGGGCACGTTCCTGACAATTCACCTGCTGCGAGTGTTGGGACTCGCATGATGCGGAAAGCGCCAGACTTCATCGACGTGGGTGTTCGCAACGTCCGGTTCTGGACGTTCAACGTCGCCGACATGGGCATCACCATCAGTGCGTTGCTGTTGTTGCTGGCGCTGGGCCGCTGGGGTGGTGTAGCACAGTCGAGGGGCTAAGTTCCGCTCCGTGATCGCTCCGGAGCGTCTTCCGATCGCTGCCGCACTCGCCGATCGCTACACGATCGAGCGCGAGCTGGGACGCGGCGGGATGGCGACCGTCTATCTCGCCGACGAGAAAAAGCACGGCCGCAAAGTCGCCATCAAAGTCCTGCGGCCGGAGATCACCGCCGCCCTCGGAACGACGCGGTTCCTGCGTGAGATCGGCATCGCCGCGCAGCTTGCCCACCCACACATCGTCCCACTCATCGACTCGGGCGAAGCCGCAGGGATGTTGTACTACGTCCAGCCGCACGTGCCCGGCGGCTCGCTGCGTGAGCGGCTCCTCGAGCACCGGGGGGGGCCGCTGCCCCTAAAGGACGCGCTCCGCATCGCGCAGGAAATCGGCGCCGGCCTCGACTTCGCGCATCGGCAAGGCTTCGTGCATCGCGACGTGAAGCCGGAGAACATCTTGTTCGCCGATGGCCACGCAGTGCTCGCCGACTTCGGGGTCGCGCGCGCCTGCTGCGACCCGGACGCTGATACCACGCGCGCCGGTGAGCTTGCGACCGAAGTCGGATTGGCGGTCGGGACCCCCGAGTACATGAGCCCGGAGCAAGCGAGCGGCGAGCCGAATCTCGGCTCCGCGAGCGATGTGTACAGCCTGGCATGCGTGGTCTACGAGATGCTGGTGGGCGAGCCGCCGTTCACCGGAGCGGGCGCGCGCGCGGTAATGGCGAAGCACGTCACCGAATCGCCCCGTCTGGTGCGCGGGTTCCGGCCGGAGGTGCCGCGCTCGGTGGAACGGGCACTCGAACAGGCGCTGGAGAAGGATCCGGAGCAGCGGTTTGAGAGCGCGGCGGCATTCGTCG
>Ga0209237_1001639_pt1 | contig 13248 bp, 10 predicted proteins | sample GraSoi013_1_40cm_2_FD_185820 | JGI IMG/M metagenome (GOLD analysis project Ga0209237, IMG submission 185820) | Grasslands soil microbial communities from the Angelo Coastal Reserve, California, USA - Sample 10_02_2013_1_40cm (SPAdes) (version 2) | ecosystem: Environmental > Terrestrial > Soil >... | reverse complement strand
CGCCGCGGCGCTGGACCCTGTACTGGATCGCCTCGAGCCACACCGACGTCGGCCTCACCGGGCTGCAGGAAGAGTCCCTCGAAGTGCACCGCCGGAACCTGGATGCCGCACTGGCCCGGCTGCCGGCACACACCGACTTCTGCTGGACCGCGGAGTGCGCGCTTCAAGTCATTTCGTTTGTCGAGAACCGCGCTCCCCGCGCCGGGGAGGCGCTCGCGCGGGCGCTGCGCGACGGCAGAGTCGGGTTCTCCGCCGTGTTTGCTCAGCTGCTGACGGGGCTCCTCGACCACGAGACCTTCGCGCGCGTCCTCTGGCCCGCGGGTCTGTTCGCCCGCGAGCGTGGATTGGGCTATCGCGCGGCGCAGTTCACCGATGTGCCCGGCCAAGTGCTCACCTTCCCCACCTTGCTGGCCGCGAGCGGGGTGCGCTACCTCGCGAGCGGCGTCAACCCGGAGCGGGCGGCGCCGCTGCTCTCTCCGGCCGACGCGGCGCGCGCCCAGCTCGGGGGGGGCGGGGGGGGTGATTGGACCACGTACCCTCAGCTGTATTGGTGGGAGGGGCCGGATGGGAGCCGCGTGCTGCACTGGCGCTCGGACCAGTACGCCGATGCCTCGCGCTTCGGGTTCGACGTGGATGCCGCCGAGATGGGCCGACGCCTCTCCGACTGGCTGCTCACCCATCCCGTGTTCCTGTCCCCCGGTTATCCCTACGACATCGCGCTGCTGAACGGCGCCACGGGCGATAACGGCCTCCTGGACGAGCGCGTGGTCGCGAATGTAGAGGAGTTTTCCCGGCGGTTCGCCTACCCCCGGCTCGTCGCCGCGCGCCCGGAGGACTTCTTTCGCGAGGTGGAGCGGCGTTGGGGCACGAAGCTCCCCGTACGGCGCGGCGACACCGGGTGCTACCGCGAGGACGGAGCCGCGTCCACGGCGGCGGAGCTCGGGCGCTACCGCGTGGCCCAGCTGGTCGCCCGGGCCGCGGAGCTGCTCGCGCTGTGGGACGAGCAGACCGAGCCGCCGGGCGCCGGCTCGCCCGACCGGATCGAGCAGCGGGCCCGGGCGCGCCGCGGGATGTGGCGCGATCTGCTGCTGTTCGGCGAGCACACCTGGGGGTCATCGGCCAGCGGATCGGACCCCGACGGGGCGGCCGCCGTGGCGCAGTGGCGATACAAGCGGCGCTTCCTGGACGACGCTGCGGCCGCCGCCGACGCCCAGGTCGCGGCCGCGCTGCTCCGGATCGGCCTCAGCATCGGCGGGAGCGGGGGGGCCGGCCGGGTCGTGTTCAACGCCTCGAGCTGGGCGCGGAGCGACGTGCTGCGAGTGCCCGACGGAGCGGCGCGGCGGCTCGCCCACGACGGCCGGGAGTGGCCGGCGGTGGATCTGCCCGACGGGTCCGCCCTGGTCGTAGCGCGAGATGTCCCCGCGCTGGGCTATCTGGCGCTCACGGAACGTGAACGAGCGACAAACCCACCGCAGGACGACGGTGCCGCGCTCGAAGCACAGGCCGGGGGCTTCCACGTGGTGCTCGATCCGGCGAGCGGCGCGATCCACTCGCTCACGACCGGCGACGGCGTGGAGCGCGTCCGGCCAGCCGCGTGGTCGGGCCTGAACCAGCTCGTGTACGTGCAGGGGGGCGCGCACAGCGCCCTCTGGACCGGCCGGGCGCGCGACGAGCTGCGCGCCGTCCCGGACCTCACGCTGAGCCGGGCGGCGCTCGTGTCGGCGCGCCGCGAGCGGCTCCCGGGCATCGGCGCCCGGCTCGTGGTGGAGCGCACGCTGCAGGGCTGCACCGGCGTCACGACCGTCGTGACACTGTACGACGAGCTCCCGTGGCTGGATATCGAGAACCGCGTGACGAAGCCCGCCACACTCGACAAGGAGGCGCTGTACGTCGCGTTCCCGTTCGCGCTCACGAGGCCCACGGTCGAGGTCGAGGTGCCGCTCGGGCGAATGACGGTGGAGCACGACCAGCAACCCGGCAGCTGCCGGGACTGGTACTGTCACGCCCACTGGGTGTGGCTGCACGACGCGGCGGAGCGGACCCGACACGCCGCTCTTCACGCTGAACGACATCTTCCGCGGTCAGTGGCGCCGGCGGATCGAGCCGGACGGCACGCTGTTCGCGTACGTCCTGCACAACTACTGGCCCACGAACTTCGCCGCCCGCCAGGGGGGGCAGTTTTCGTTCCGCTACCGCATCTCGGCGCTCCCGCCGGGCGGCGACCGCGCCGAGCCGGCCCGGCGGGGCTGGGCCGCATGCGACCCGCTGTACGTGAGCGCGCCGTTCGCGAGCGCCGGCGCGGGCCCGCTCCCCCGCAAGGACTCCGCGCTGTTCATCCCGGATCCCGGCGTCGCCGTGGTCGGCGCCAAGCCGGCGGACGACCGCGCCGGCGTGGTCGTGAAGCTCGTCGACGTGGCCGGTGCGGCGCGCGCCGTGGCCGTCCGGCCGGGGGCGTACGGCTTCCACGGTGCCCGTCGCACGAACTTCGTCGAGATGAACGGCGAGCGCGTCCCCGTCGCGCCGGACGGTCGCGCCACAATCGAATTGCCCGCGTGGGGCGCCGCGGCACTGCGACTCTTTACATCGCGGGAGGGGGCCGATTAACTATTGCCCTATGACCAAGCCGACCACGCTGGGCGAGCTGAAGCAGACCGAGTGGGCGAGTCCCCCCCGCATCCAACGCAGCGTCAAGGACGAGCTGCGCGAGAATCTGATCTGTCTGCTCGAGAATGGCTCGCCCCTGTTCCCGGGTATCGTGGGCTACGAGGACTCCGTCATCCCGCAGCTCGTCAACGCCGTGCTGTCCCGGCACAACTTCATCCTGCTGGGCCTGCGCGGCCAGGCGAAGAGCCGCATCCTGCGCCAGCTCGTCACGCTGCTCGACGAGGAGATTCCGATTCTCGCCGGGAGCGAGGTGAACGACAACCCGTTCGCGCCGATCTCGAAGTTCGGCCGCGAGCTCGTGGCCGAACACGACGCCCGGACCCCGATCGCCTGGCTGCCGCGCGAGTCCCGCTTCGTGGAAAAGCTCGCGACCCCCGACGTCACCATCGCCGACATCATCGGCGACGTCGATCCCATCAAGGCCGCCCGCGGCGGTCACCTGCTGTCCGACGAGCTTACGATGCACTTCGGGCTCCTGCCCCGGGCGAACCGGGGGATTTTCGCGATCAACGAGCTCCCCGACCTCGCCGGGAAGATCCAGGTGGGCCTGTTCAACATCATGCAGGAGGGGGACGTCCAGGTCAAAGGCTACCCGGTCCGCCTGAACCTCGATGTGGCGCTCGTATTCACGGCCAACCCCGAGGATTACACCGCCCGCGGCAAGATCATCACGCCGCTCAAGGACCGCATCGGATCCGAGATCGTCACTCATTACCCCTATACGGTCGAACTCGGCGCCGCGATCACCCGCCAGGAAGCCTGGCTCGAGCGCACCGGGCGGCCCCTCAAGCTGCCCGACTTCGTGGCGGAGCTGATCGAGCGGGTCGCCTTCGAGGCGCGCGAGGATAAGCGGGTGGACCGCCGCTCGGGCGTGTCGCAGCGGCTGCCGATCAGCGTGCTGGAGAACGTGGTGTCGAACGCCGAGCGCCGCACCGTCACCACCAAGGAAAAGACGGTGGTCCCGCGCATCTCCGACATCTACGCCGCGCTGCCCGCGATCACGGGAAAGCTCGAGCTCGAGTACGAGGGCGAGCTCCAGGGCCCCGAAACGATCGCCAAGGACCTGATCCGACGCGCCGCCGGCAAGACGTTCGAGTCCCGGGTGGGCGGCGCCAACGTGGACGACATCGTCCACTGGTTCGACGAAGGTGGGGCGCTCAAGATCTCCATCGACGAGCGCTCGGAGACCTGCCTCAAGGGCTTCAGCGTCGTCCCCGGCCTGCTTGACCTGGTGGACCAGGTGGGTCTCGCCGCGAAGAAGGACCCGGGCACCATGGTCGCGGCGTGCGAGCTGGTGCTCGAGGGCCTCGTGGCCGAGAAACGGATCTCGCGCACCGAGGAGCTGGGCTACGTGCGCGCGCGAGCGGAGCCGAAGGGGCCGGGGTACGGGAAGACCGGTGGCGGAGGAATCGGCGGCGGACCGAATCTGTTCCAGTAGTCCGTCATCCGGTATCCGTCATCCGTAGATGGATAACGCCTCCCTGCAACGCGCAGTATCTTCCCCGCGTCACCTCCCTCCGGAGATCCCATGGGCAAACTCGTCGGCGGCGCGGTCCTCCTCGTCATTGCGTTTGCCCTGCTCCTCGCCGCGGCCACCGTGCGCGCCCAGCGCCCGGGTCCCATCTCCAACCTCCTGCGCTTCGCCGGCTTCGCCGTCGGCGTCCTCGCCGTCCTGTTCGCGACCGGCTCGGCCATGGTCGTGATCGACCCCGGCGAAGTCGGCGTGCGTCACGCCTTCGGCTACGTGGACCCGGGACCACTACTCGCCGGCATCCGCTTCGTGCCGCCCTGGTCCTCGATCGAGCGGTATTCGACCCGCGAAGAGCAGTGGCCCACCCGCGGCGAGCAGATCGAAGCGATCGAGGCGCTCTCGAGCGAGCAGATGGGGATGCACGTCGAAGTGTCGATCCGCTGGCAGATCGACCCGATGCAGTCCCCGAAGATCTTCACGGAGATCGGCAACGAAGACCAGATCCGCGGCGCCGTGCTCAACGCCATCCGCAAGGGCGTGCGCGACGGCATGGTGCAATACTCCATCAACGACATCTCCAAGCGCACGCAAATCGCGAACACGATGGAAGGGCTGGTCGACTCCGCCCTCGTGACGAGGCCCCGCGCCGGCGGCGGGAACTTCCGGATCGCGACGGTTACGGCGTTCTTCCTCCGGGATCTGCAGCCCCCGCCCCAGGTGGTGCAGGCGATCAACAACAAGATCGCCCAGGAGCAGCAGATCGAGACGGAGCGCCACCGCGTCGAGGTCGCCCGCCTCCAGACCGAGCAGCAGCGGCTCCTCAATCAGACGCTCTCCCCCGAAGCGCTCACCAAGCAATGGATCGAGGTGCTGCACGACATGAAGAGCTCGAACAACCTGATCATCTTCGTGCCGACCGAAGGCGGGCTGCCACTGCTCAACATCAGCGAGCTGCGCAAGAACCTGAAGCCCTGAGATGGCGCCGCCCGTCATCACGATCACTCGGCAGTATGCCTCCGGCGGCTCGGAGGTCGCCCGCCTCGTGGCGGCGGCGCTCCGGTGGGAGGTGATCGACAACGAGTTCGTCGACGAAGTCGCGCGCCGGGCGGGGCTGCCTCCCGAGGCGGTGGCCCAGCGCGAGGAGCGGGCGCCGGGATTGCTGGAGCGCCTCGCGCGCACCCTCGCGGCAGGCTCCCCCGAACTGTTCATCGCAACCGCCGGCGTCCCGCGCGTCGAGCCGGACGAGGCGGCGATCGTGCAGCTGACCGAGCGCGTGATCGCCGAGGCGGCGGCGCACGGTCGGATCGTCTTGGTGGGCCGCGGCGCCCAAGCCGTGCTCGCGCAGCGGCCCGACGCGCTGCACGTCTACGTCGTCGCCGGGAAGCCATGGCGCTTGAAGCTCGCGGTCGAGCGCCTGGAGGTGAACCCGGCCGACGTAGAGAAGGTCGTCGACGAAACCGACCGGCAGCGCGACCAGTACGTACGGACCTATTACGGGCGGCATCGCCCGGACGTGGTGAACTACGACCTGGTGGTGAACACGGAGAGGCTGGGAATCGACGGGGCGGCGGCGCTGGTCGTGGACGAAGCGCGCCGGAGGAACTGGAGGTGATGAGCGCGGCTCCCCCCCGGTCGGCGGCGCTCGCCGCTTGCCTCTCCCTGGCCTGCTGGCACGGTCCGACATCCGCACCGCTGGCGCCGGTGGTCGCGGTCCCGTTCGACGCGTACGGAGGCGCGATCTACGTGCCCGCGGTGATCAATGGCGACTCCGTCTGGCTCATGCTCGACACCGGCCTCTCCCGCACCGGGCTCGACCGGGACTGGGCCCGGACCGTCGGGATCGAGCCCGTCCCGGCGTCCTCGACCGCCGTCGTGGACACGATCCGCTTGGGAGCGCTCACCCTCGCGAACCACCGCGTGGCGCTGTATCCGCTCCACGGTCTGAGCGAAGCGAGCGGGCGCCTTGAAGTGGGCCTCGTGGGGCACGACGTCCTGCAGCACTACGCCGTGGAGATCGACTACCGGCAGCGGCGCGTGCGGTTGTTCGACGCGGCGCGGTACCACTACCGGGGCGCGGGCACCACCCTGCGATTCACCGCGGACGCGGATCTCCCGCTGCTCCGGGCACAGGTGAAGGTCCGGGGCCGCCGTGCCATCCCGGCTCGGTTGCTGCTCGATACGGGCGCGTCGGGCCTGTGCCTGATTCTCACGACCTCATTCGCGGAGCAGCACGGCCTGGGCAGCGTGGCCCCGGCCATCGAGGCGCCCATCGGGACGGGCCTGGTGGGCGAGCTCCACGGGACCATCGTCCGGCTGCAAGAGCTCCGGCTCGGCGGCCTGAAGGTCCCTTCGCCGACCACCGGCCTGGGCGGCGAGTACAAGGGCTTCCTGGCGCGAACCGACATCGACGGCGTCATCGGCAACTCGGTGTTCGAGGGAACGCGCCTGATCGTCGACTATCTGGGCCGCCGCGCCATCGTCGAGCCACGACCCGCCGACGGCTCGCCGTGCGATTTCGACATGAGCGGGCTGCGGCTCGCCGCGCGGGGACCGGGGCTCGCGCACATCATGGTCGATTACGTCGTCCCGCACAGCCCCAGCGCCGAGGCGGGGATCGCCGTCGGCGACGAGGTCCTGCTGATCGACGGACGCGGCGTCGCTGCGGGGGACCTGAGCGACGCTCGCAAGGCCCTCCGCGCCGATGGCCAGGTGCGCCAGCTCGTGCTGCGCCGCGAGGCGGATACGATCCGGGTGACGCTGAAATTGAGAAGGCTGCTGTAACCGTTGTACGACGCCACGACGCTACGTCGTACGTACAACGTAGCGTCTTATGACGTACGACGGAGCGCCGGCACCCGCCAGGCGAGCAGCGCCGCGCCGATGAGACAGCCGATTCCGCCCAAGGCGATCGCGAAGGGTGCGCCCGTATGCTCGGCGACGAGGCCGGCCTGGAACGCACCGAGCGGCGCCATTCCCACGAACACGAAGGCGTAGAACGCCATCACCCGGCCCCGCAGCTCGTTGGGAACGAGGGTTTGGAGCATGGTGTTGGCGAGCGCGGTGGTCACGATCATGGCGCAGCCGGCGAGGGCCAGGAGCACCAGCGCTACCCCGACGGAGCGCACAGCGGCGAACAGCACCAGCAGCGCGCCGAACGGTGGCGCCCCGTCCAGCAGCGCCGCACCCTTGCGAACGCGGCGCCCGCGGAGCGCGAGCCCGAGCGCGCCGAGCATCGCCCCGACGCCCACCGCCGCCATGAGCACTCCGTAGCCGCGGGCGTCGGTGTGCAGGACGTCCCGGGCGACCACCGGCATCAGCACGATGAACGGGAAGCCGAGCACGCTGAACACGGCGACCAGCACGACGAGGGCCGACACACGGGCGTCGCCCCGGATGAACGCGATGGCCTGGCGCACCCCCTCGCCGGCCGAGGTGGCCGCGCCGTCGGACACGAAGGGCGGGAGGCGCATCGCCAGGAGCCCGGCGATGACGGCGATGTAGCTCACCCCGTTCAACAAGAAGCACATGCCGACGCCGGCCGCACCGATCACCACGCCCGCGACGGCCGGGCCGACGATCCGCGCCGCGTTGAACATGGACGAGTTCAGCGCGATCGCATTCATCAGGTCGTCCTTGCCCACGAGTTCCGCGATGAACGCCTGGCGGCCGGGAATGTCGAACGCATTGACGATCCCGAAGAACACCGCCAGCACCATCACCTGCCAGGTCGTCACCCGGCCGGCCCACACGAGCGCCGCCAGCGCCAGCGCTTCGAGCATCTGCAACCCTTGTGTCCACACGATGAGGCGGCGCTTGTCGACCCTGTCCGCGACGACGCCCCCATACAGCGTGAACAGGAGGACCCCCAGGGACCGGAGCGCCTGGGTCAGGCCGACGGCGAACGGAGAGTTGGTGATCTCGAGCACCAGCCATCCGAGCGCAATCGATTGCATCCAGGTCCCGATGAGCGAGATGCCTTGACCGAAGAAGAAAAGCCTGAAGTTGCGGTGGGAGAGCGCTCCGAGTCGAAACGTGCGCGCGGCTTCGTCCATTGCGGGAAAGCTCGCCGCCGCCCGATATTTCGGGTAGGGAGCCCGATGAAATACACGACGTACAGCCGCTACCTCCCCGAGCTGGCCGATACGATCAACCTCCAGGCCCTGCTCGATCAGCTCGCCGACTTCCTTCTCCAGTCGGGCTTCGCCGGAGGCGCGTACTCGCATCCGTTCTGGGGCGAGTTCGGCGAAGAGGAGTCCGACCGCTCCCTCGACGCCCTACGGCAGGCGATCCTCCAGGCGCTCATGGACTCGGGCCAGCTGACGCCCGAGATGCTCAAGCTGTTGCGCGGCGAATCGACCGGCGACGCGGCCCGCGACGCCGAACTCGAGCGTCAGCTCGGCGAGCTGCTCGACAAGATCGTCCAGAAGCTCATGGACGAGGGCTACCTGAACGTGACCGAGGCGCCCAAGGTGCCCGCCGGGCAGCAGCCGCTGTTCGGTCCGGGCGGGATGGCCAAGGAGGCCGCGCAGCAGGTGCAGTTCAATCTCACCGAGAAGGGCATCGATTTCCTCGGCTACCGAACGTTGAAACACCTCCTGGGAAGCATCGGCAAGTCGAGCTTCGGGGCGCACGACACCGAGCACCTCGCGACCGGCGTCGAGGCCGAGGCGGCGAGCAAACCGTACCAGTACGGCGACACGCTCAACCTCGACGTGAACGCCACGCTCACGAACGCGCTGCAGCGCGAGGGGCTGGGCGTGCCAATCAACCTCGAGTACGACGACCTCATGGTGCACCAGGCCGAGTACCGCTCGTCATCGGCCACGGTGCTCATGCTCGATTGCTCGCACTCCATGATCCTGTACGGTGAGGACCGCTTCACGCCGGCCAAGAAGGTAGCGCTCGCGCTCACCCACCTGATCCGCACGCAGTTCCCGGGCGACACGCTGCGTGTGGTCCTGTTCCACGACACGGCGGAAGAAATCCCGCTCGCCCAGCTGGCGCGCGCCCAGGTGGGGCCGTATCACACGAACACCGCCGAAGGGCTCAAGCTGTCGCGCCGGATGCTGTTGTCACAGCGCAAGGACATGCGCCAGATCATCATGATCACCGACGGCAAGCCGTCGGCGCTCACGCTCCCCGACGGCCGGATCTACGTGAACTCGATGGGCCTCGACCCCCAGATCCTCCAGGCTACCTACCGGGAAGTGGCGCTCTGCCGGCGCTCGGGGATCATGATCAACACCTTCATGCTGGCGCGGGACCGGAGTCTCGTGGAATTCGTGAAGAAGGTGTCGGCCATCTGCCGCGGGAAGGCATACTTCACGAACACGATGACGCTGGGGCAGTTCATCCTGATGGACTTCATGCGGCGCAAGACTCGGCGGGTCAGCTGAAGGCCCGCGGGGCCCAACATCCCTGTCGACTGGAGGCGCACGCATGCCGCTGGTCCGCATCTCGTTGATGAAGGGGAAACCCGCCGTCTTCATCCAGATCACGTTGAATGAGGGGCGGACAGTCGAATTGAAGAAGCTGTTCTACCGAACGGTGACGGAGCGCCTGCACGCAGATTTGCGCGTCCGCCCGGAAGACGTGTTGATCAACCTGGTGGAAGTGAAGAAAGAAAACTGGTCGTTCGGCCGCGGCATCGCGCAATACGCGTGACGTGCCGTCAGCGACCGCCGCGACTCGCCGCCTCCCCGTACACGAGCCGTGACAGATCCGCCACGAGATTGTGGGCGACGCTGTCTTCCTTGATGCCCCCGGTCAGCACCACCAACACGTAACTGCCCTTCCGGGGCGGGTACACGACGGCCGCGTCGTGGTAGACGACCTCCCCGATCCATCCGGTCTTGTGAGCCACCCGGGTTCCCGGCGGGACGCCGACCGGGATGCCCTCGTTGAACTCCTGCCGGCCGAGGATCGCGAGCATCGAGTCGCAGGCGCCGCGGCTGGCGGCGCGGCCGGTGGCGATCGCACCGAGCAGCACCCCCAGGTCGCGGGCGGTGGTCGTATTGTTCAGCCCGGCCCGGTACGCCGCGCCGTCCTCCACGCCACGCAGCACCTGAATCGACCACGCGCCCAGGGCGCGCGCCGACGCTTGCGCGCGTGATGCGCCGACCCGCTCGATCAGGATGTTGGTGGCGAGATTACTGGAGCGGGTGATCATGAGCTCGAGCAGCTCCCGCACCGACCGGTTCCGCCCCACCAGCGCGTACAGCGTCGAATCCGAGTCGTCGTCCCTGCCGACCGTGAACGCCCCGCCCCCGACGAGCGAGGGGAAGGCAGTGTGTACGGTGAGCGAGTCGTCGAGCCCAAGGAGCCCGGCGTCCGCGTCCCGGAAGATCTGGATCATCACCGGCAGCTTCATCGTGCTGGCCGCGTGCAACCGCAGGTTCGCCCCAATGAGAATGGAGTCGGAACCCGCGAGGTTCCGGTAGTAGAGGCCGACGGCCTGGGCCGGTGTCCGTGCGATCCGAGCCTCGAGCCGGTCACGCAGCGCGCCCGCATCCTGACTCGCGGCCGGGGCTGCCGCTCCCGGCAACACGCCGATCAAGAGCAGGCAGTGTCGAAACATGGACCCAAGATAAGGGCTAAATTGCCGTGTGCCCCAGCCTGCCATTTTTGGTACCCACGAAGAAAAGACCCTCGCCCAGCTGCGGGACGTGGCGACGCGGGCCGAGCGCGTGGCGCTCATGGCCGACGGCCATCTGGGCTACATCATGCCGATAGGCGGCGTGGCGGCGTATCGCAATAAAGTGAGCGTCGTGGGCGTGGGCTTTGACATCGCCTGCGGCAACGCCGCGATCCGCACCGACCGCCGCGGCGACGACTTCCCCCGGCCCGAGCTCGAGCGCCTGGCGGACGAGATTCAGCGCACGATCTCATTCGGCATCGGGCGCTCGAACCGCGCCGACGACGCGCCCACCGACCATGTCCTGTTTGAGCACCCCGCCTGGGATGCCGTCCCCGGACGCCACGAGCGCGATGGCCTCCGCGCCAAGGCGCGCAACCAGCTCGGCACGGTCGGGAGCGGCAACCACTATGTGGACGTGTTCGCCGACGAAACCGGGGACATCTGGGTGGGCGTGCACTTCGGCAGCCGCGGGCTCGGCCACACCGTCGCGTCGGGCTTTCTGGCGCTGTCACAAGGGAAGCAGTGGGGCGAGCGCGTACCGGAGGCAGAGGCGCTGTTCGCGCTCGACCAGCCGCTTGGACACGACTACTGGCACTTGATGACGCTCGCCGGCGAGTACGCCTACGCGGGGCGCGAGTGGGTGGCGCGCAAGGTGGTGTCGCTGCTCGGCGGTCGGGAGCTCGAGCTGGTCCACAATCACCACAACTTCGCGTGGAAGGAGACCCACGACGGGACGGAGTACGTCGTGGTGCGCAAGGGAGCGACGCCGGCGTTTCCGGGGCAAAAGGGGTTCGTCGGTGGCTCGATGGGAGACGACGCGGTCATCATCGAGGGTGCCCGACACGACTCCCCGCTGCAGCGGGCGTCGCTCTACTCCACGGTGCACGGCGCGGGTCGCGTGATGTCGCGCACGGAGGCCGGCGAGCTGATCCGGCCCGGCCGGGTCACGTGGGACATGCTGCGGTCGTGGATCGGTGGGAAGGGTGTGATCCTGCGCGGCGGCGGGCTGGACGAGTCGCCGCACGCCTATCGCCGGCTGCCGGACGTGCTGGCGGCGCAGGGCGACACCGTCACGGTGGTGCACACGCTCACGCCCTTGATCGTGGTGATGGCGGGGGAGAAGGAGTTCGATCCGTACAAGGACTAGACGGCGCGTCGAGTCGGTTGCAAGACTGCGAGGAAGCACTATGTTGGCGCGGTGAGCATGCACTCCGCCTTCGCTGGTTTGGCCCTCGCTCTCACGGCCCTTCCGCTCCCCGCCCCCGCGCGCGCACAGTCCATGGACGCGGGTATCTGGTCAGGTTCTGTCACCGACCCCTATGGTCATTCCAAGGCGGTCATCTACAGCGTAGCGGGTCCTCCTGACTCTTTGTCCATCACGCTGTCCGAGCCTCCAGGTGTCAGGCCCGTGGCTTTTGCCGACGTTCACCTGTTTGCCGATACCCTCTCGTTCAGGTGGGCCGGTGGGGCCCAAGGGTCGCGGATCGCCTGCAGGTTGTTGCAGCAGACAGACGGGGTTTACGAGGGCGGCTGCGTAGACTCTCAAGGGAGGGAGGCGCGCATGCGGATGGCCCCCCCTCGGAAGCCCTGAAGCCATCGCCTCCGCGGCCATCAGCTGGACCCAATGACCAGCCGGTACCTTCGTATTCTCCTGGTTCTCGTCAGTGCGGCGCTCATCGTGTCGGGCATTGCGCCGTACGATCGTACTACATGGTGGCTCGAGATCTTTCCGGTGCTGATCGCGGGTCCGGTGCTCGTGCTCACGGCTCGCCGCTTTCCGCTGACCCCGCTCACCTACACCCTGCTCGCCGTCCATGCGCTCGTCCTCATCGTCGGCGGCCACTACACCTACGCCCGCGTGCCCCTGGGCTTCTGGGTTCAACACTTGCTCGACTTGGCGCGGAACGACTACGACCGACTCGGTCACTTCGTCCAAGGCTTCGTCCCCGCCATCCTGATCCGCGAGATCCTGCTGCGCACGTCGCCGTTGCGGCCCGGCCGTTGGTTGTTCGTGCTCGTGACTGCGAGTTGCCTGGCGTTCAGCGCCTGCTACGAGTTCTTCGAATGGTGGTCCGCGCTCGCCGGCGGCCATGCGGCGGACGCCTTCCTCGGCACCCAAGGCGATGTGTGGGACACTCAGTGGGACATGTTCTCTGCACTTCTGGGTGCTATCACGTCACAGCTGTTGCTTGCTCGCAGCCACGATCGCAGCCTGGCCAAACTGCTGGAGCAGCAACAACACGCGGTTGCCTAATCAGCGCAGGGTCGTCATGACGACTGACGCCGCCGCCGTTCCAGAGCTGCACCGGTGACCACATCGACGGTCTCAGTCGGATTCCGCACGCCAACAAACCGCACGTCGAGACCCCCTTCGTCGCTCCGACTGAACGCGACGGTGCCGATGCCGCCGAGTTGCCAGGCCACGCGCGCCCTGTCCCATGCCTCGTGAAGGGTCCAGTCTGACTCGGCGCCGCGC
>Ga0209237_1001638_pt1 | contig 13253 bp, 15 predicted proteins | sample GraSoi013_1_40cm_2_FD_185820 | JGI IMG/M metagenome (GOLD analysis project Ga0209237, IMG submission 185820) | Grasslands soil microbial communities from the Angelo Coastal Reserve, California, USA - Sample 10_02_2013_1_40cm (SPAdes) (version 2) | ecosystem: Environmental > Terrestrial > Soil >... | reverse complement strand
ACGTACCCGATGCTCGCGACAAGCCCCATCGCCAACACTTCCTTGCGGGCCATCAGAATCCCGAAGACGTAACCCCAACTGAATCCCGCGAGCCCCAGGAAAATCAGCGCGTTGGGAAAGATCTTGGTCGGGTCGATGAGGTTGAGGCCGCCGGCAAACGCGCAGAACAAACCGATTACCGTGTACGTTGCGAGGTGGAGCGCTAGCGGTAGGGGCAGTGTGCCCATCTTGTTGAAGGTCATGATCACACAGGTTGTGAGATTCTAAGAAAATACCCCCGGAGCTGCCTCCGCGCACCTGTCATCGAGGCGGCCGTGTAGTCAGGCCGGTTTCCCTTCGCTGCCAAATCGCGCTAACGTTGAGCGGCGCCGCCGACCCTATGAGTATCACCATCGCCTCCATCGGTCTCGCGACGGCTCAGGGATCCGCCGCCGAAATCTTGTCGGGCAGGCCGCCCGCGCCTCCCCGGGATATGCCGTGGCCCCTCCACCCGAGAACGCGGTGTCGAGTGTGTCATCCGGCGCGCGTCGTCCCGAACAACATCGAGGGCCCCGCTCGATGGCGGGCGCTGGCACGGGCCGCGCTGGATGAATGCCAGCGATCTCCGCGGCCCGGCACACCGCTTGTGGTGGCCTCGTGCAACGGAGGCGCCTACTCGACCGACACCGCGAGCTGGGTCAATGCCTTTGATGCTCGCTCGCTCCTCGCGGGCACGCCGTGGGCCGAGCAACCCGTGCCGATTGTCAGTGGCTCGTGTGCGTCGGGGTTGCACGCCTTGTTTCTCGCCGCTCGGCTGCTGACCGGAGACGTCCGCGAGGTGATCGTCCTCGCCGTCGACATTCTCTCGCCTTCCAACCACGACAACTTCGAGGCGCTCAAGGTATTGGCCACGCATCCCGGGACGCCGTGGCAGGCGACTAGCCAGGGGTTCATCCCGGGGGAAGCCGCAGTCGCGCTGCGCGTCACGCGAAACGGAGAGGCCGAGCGTGGAGTTCAGGCGGAAATCCCCGTGCTGAGGCAGGATCTCGATGGCCAAGATGGGCTGCGCGATGTCGTAAGCGCGTTCCGGTCCCGAGCGCATTCCGTTCTGGTGGGACAAGGCACTGGTCCGTGGGCGGTAGACGCGGTCGAGCTGTCCGCGCTCGATTCTCTCTCCGATCATGCCACGCCGATCACGACGCCAACTCTTCATTTCGGTCACACCCTGGGAGCATCCGGCTTGCTGTCGCTGAGTCTCGCGGCGCTCGCTCAACAGCTCGGCGAGCTGCCGCCTGCGCTCAGGATGCCACGAGGAGCGGCCGGCACCGGCCGCCCGCTTGCGGATCGCATGCCGTCGGGGGACGAGGGAGGCATGCTGGTGATTTGCCGCGCCTTGAGCGGTGCCTGCGCTGCGACCGAAGTCGCCAGCGCGCGAGAGCCGTTGACGCCCTGGCGACAGACCCGTTATCACCTGCCGGCGGCGCCGGAGCCCGCGTTCCACAGCGTGTTGCGCAGAATCACGGCGGATGCATCGGGACTGCGGCCGGCCGCGGCCCCCGACGTGCTTCTCGTCCGACTCGAAGCGCCGCTCGTCCCAGCGCCCTCCGGCATGATCGGTGACCGACTTCTGCCGCACGCCGTCCTCGAGATCACGCCGGCATCGATTCCCCGCCTAATCGCACGGCTGTGGGGTTATCGTGGGCCGGCGTTGTGCCTCGTGGGCGACGGGGGCACCGAGTCGTCCGCCGACGCGATCGTCGCGGCGTGTCGGACGGGGGGTGAAACCGTGGCCGAAATCAGAGTCCGCGGCACCGGTTACGAACGCTCGTTGGACTGGCATGTCTCACCTAGCTGAGTCGGGCCTGTTGACCGGCCAGCGGGTGCTCGTCACCGGTGGCTCGAGCGGGATCGGCCAGGCGATCTGCGCGGTCGCCGCTCGCGAGGGAGCGCGCGTTGCGTTCACCTGGAGCACCAACGCCGCAGGTGCGGCGACCACGGAGGGAATGGTGCGCGAGCACGGCTCCGCTTGTCTTTCGCTCCGGGGCGATTTGCGCGACCGTGCCGCCGCGGACCAGATGGTCGGGGCCGTGGAGCGCGAGTGGGGAGCGGTCGATGCACTGGTCAACAACGCCGCCGTGAGTGAAGCCGTGCCGTTCGTCCTCCTAGGCGACGACGACATCGCGGACGTGATGGAGCTCAACGTGCTGGCCGCGTTCCGCACCTGCCGCGCTGTGCTAAAAGGAATGGTCCGGCAGAAATACGGCCGGATCGTCAACATCAGCTCGATCGCCGGATCGCGCTCGGTCCCCGGACCCGTACACTACGCCGCGAGCAAAGGAGCCATCGAAGGACTGACTCGTAGTCTGGCCCACGAAGTCGGCCCCTACGGGATTCTCGTCACGGCCGTCGCCGCGGGCATCTTCGACGGCGGCATGCGATCGACGATTCCCGAGCATCATCAACGCCGCTACACCGATGCCTCGGCGCTCTCCCGTATCGGCAATCCGCTCGAATGCGGTGAGCTCGTCGCGTGGCTGATCTCGAAGCGTAATACCTACATGACCGGCAGCGTCATCTTCCTGGATGGTGGGACCCTCGGGTAGGACCGTCAGTGCATCAACACGACCGCGCCGTAGCGATCGCGGCTCGCCACCAGCTGATGACCACGACGAATATCGGTGAACGCGACCTCGTGGCCGACCTGGATCTCGAGGTCGCCTCGACCGAACCATTCCAAGAGAAGCCCGACGGACGCCCGGGCGGCGGCCGCGTCGCGGAGCAGCGCGTTGAGATGAAACCCGAGGACGCCCTGAGAGCGAAACACCAGCCCGATGCCGTCGATCGGTGGCACCGCACCGCTGACAGCACCGAGCACGACCAGCCTTCCGAGCGGGGCGAGCAGTGCCAAGCTGCGGCGAAACACGTCGCCGCCGAGGGATTCCAACACGATGTCCGGACCCCGCCCGCTCGTGAGATCGCGCGTCGTTGCTTCGAAGTCCTCGTAACCGACTGCACGTGTCGCTCCCAGCGCCCGGATCTTGATGCGCTTCTCTTCAGTAGAGGCGGTCGCCACGACGCAGAGCCCGAGGATGCGAGCGATCTGCACGGCAGCCGTGCCGACGCCACCCCCGGCGGCGTGAATGAGCACGGTCTCGCCGGCTCGCGCGTGCGCGACCGTTGCGAGCGCGTGATAGGCCGTTAGGTAGTGTACTGGGAACGCCGCCCCCTGGGCGAACGACATCTCGTCCGGAAGCGGAATGCAGGCGGCGGGTTGCACGACGACGCGCTCGGCGTGCAGGCCTCCGGCGGCCAACACCGCCACCCGCGTGCCGACCGGAATGAGTTGTTGGCCACCGTCGTTCCCTTCGACGATCCCCGCGGCTTCCATCCCGGGAACGAATGGGGGGACGGGGCCGCCGAGGTAAAGGCCTTGCCGCTGCAAAACGTCGGCGTAGTTGAGACCCCAGGCCTTCACACGAACGAGCACGGAGTCCTTGGCGGGAGTTGGGATCGGCATGTCGACGACGGCGATCCGATCCACGTCCCCGAAGCCCACGACCTGCGCTGCCTTCATCTAGATGGATACCGTTGGTCGGGCGATCGAACGCGCCAACTCGGCGACAAGCATGTCCGTCAGCGACTCGGCTTCGTCTCGTGACAATGCGGTTTCCCGATGGCTGATGAACAACTGCAATCGGTCCGGCCACGCGACTGCCGTGAGAGTCGCGCCCATGTGGAGACAAACAGGGGTGTAAGCGAGTTGGTGCTGCAGTGCCAACGCACCACGCGAGCGCTCGGCCACCTGCTCGAACACGTCGTCGCGTTGCGACAGCCACGTGAAGTGACTCGTGGCGAGGCCCGTGGTCGCGGTATTGATCGCCCAGCGACGGAACAGCCCCCAAGGGAGATGGCGCGCGGGCGCAGTGAGTAGCGGCATGCTCAGATGCGCGCCGTCACGGACAGCGGAGCGGAGCTGACGCCAGAGGGCGTGGGCGACGACTTCGAGCGATTGTGAGGCATCGCCCACCAAGACGAGCGGTGAGAGGAAATTGCCGACGGCGCACCCCCGCGCCCCTCCGCGGCGCAGGCTCACAGGAACCTCCAGTGACACATGCGGCGTGACGGCAGCGCCATGAGCGCCATTCCAGCGGTGAATCGCTCGGATCCAGGCGGCCGCACACATCCACGGGGCCCCCGTGTGCGCTCGCGTGGCGCGCTCCATCACGGCATCGAGATCGTCGCCGTGCAGCGTGCGTTCCACGACCCCGATCCCTCCGGCCGACAGCGCGCGGAGCCAGAGCCGCGCGCTGTGTTCAAGCCCGACATCTCGACGCAGCCCTCGGACGTGGCGCCACAGCTCCCCGATGGATTCCCATCGGACCCCGGGCGGCGCTAGCGCGGGCACCGGTGGCGGCAGGGCGACGCCGCCTCGGATCGCTGCAAGCGCGAGGAGAGCCTCGACGCTCAGAAAGAAGAACGACTCTCCGTCCGCCACGGCGTGATGGGTTCGAAACGCGAGGTCCGTGCGCGACTGGCCCGGCACCCACAACACCTGAAAGGGAGCCTCGGTAAACGGATCAATCGCATGGTTGCGCCAGGCCACAATCTCCCGGGGGGTGGTGGCCTCGCGTATCATGCGGCCGACGTCCGGTTCACCTCCCCACTCGAGGCCGAACAATCGCCGCCGGACACGTTGCCCCAGTTGTGGCCAGCGGATAACGAGGCGCTCCAGCATCCGGATCAAGTCTTCACGTTGGACGACTCCCCGGAGCTCCACTTCAGTACCGATCTGCATCAGGATCCCGGTACGCTCTTGATAAGCGACAAAGAACGCGTCCACCTGCGAGAGGCCTCGGGCGGGGGCGCTAGGTCGCACTGTTCCACCGCGCCAACCGCTCGTGCCGTCCTTCCAAGACGCGGGACCACTCGGGCGGCACGTCGATCATCGCCATGACCAGCTCGGCGCGGAGGACGATCGCGTCGCCGACGGCCGCCACGACGGCGGCGATCATCCGTGCCGAGTCGGCGTGTCGCACGTGGGCGGTGAGCCGCACCGTCGCCGGCAGGAAGCAGGGGCGCAAGAACACAGCACGGCGGACCATCGCCAACACGGCCCCACGCTCGAGACCAAAGCGCAACGCCGTCACCTCCTCGCACAACGGACCGGCTGCCTGCGCAGCAAGCTCGAGCAGGAAGGAGCCGGGCAGGAGCGGCACACCGGGAAAGTGATCGGCGAACATTGGATGATCGGCAGGGACGGCCGCTTCACCGACCGCGCCACCGGCGTGGGCGTCGATTCGGAGCGTCCTGATCAGCTCGAACATGGCTCGCGCGCCGCCAGCCTCGCATCGACTAAGCGAGCGATGGCGCCGACGGTGCAGAACCGCGGCAAGCTCGCCGCGTGAATGCGCTCCGGAAACACCTCCGCCGGTGTGTCGTTGAGCAGCGCCATCAGTCGCGCCTTCCCCGCCGCCGAGAGCACACTGTCGGTCGCAAACTCCGCGTCGGGCATCTCGCCCCGCGCCAGCCCGTACAGCGTCCCATCTGGAATCGCGATATCGAAGTGCTGCTCGACACGAAACAGAAGATCAAGGAGGTCCATGGATGTGAAGGCGAGGTGGTAGAACAGCAGCGTGTCGGACGAGACCTTCTCGCCCTCGCGACCGGACAGGCTCAGGGTGTCGCGGATCATGTCGACCACGACGTTCAGCGCGGCAGGTTCGGTCATGCGGTCCATCCTCCGTCAATGCCCCAGATCTGTCCGGTGACGTAGGAGCTCATCGGCGATGCCAGAAACAACACTGTCGGAACGACCTCTTCGGCCCTGCCGAGGCGTCCCATGGGAATAGCGGCGACCGCTTGATCCCGCGCCTCGTCCAGGATCCGAGCAGCCATGCCCCCATCCAACAGTCCCGGCGCGACTCCGTTCACCCGCACGCCGCGCCCAGCCGTTTCCCGCGCCGTGACGCGCACAATTGCTTCGAGCGCGGCCTTGGAGGAGGCGTAGGCGGCCTGACCCACGTTGGGCCGGCGGGCCGCCGCCGAGGAGACGACGATCACCGCACCGCGGCGGGCCAGGATCATGGGGCGTAGCGCGGCGTGGAGCAGACCGAACGCGCCGTGGACGTTGACGGCGTGCACCTGAGCCATGTCGCTCCCGTCGAGCGCGGCCACCAATCCGTCGGCAAGGGTCCCCGCGTTGAGCACCAGAGCGTCGATCCGTCCGGTGAGTTTCAGTGCCGCGCCAACGATCCCATCTCCCGCAGCGGGATCCGTGAGATCCATAACGACGGTGTGGATCGGCACGCCGCAGGGCGCCAGCTCCTCCGCGAAGCGCGCCAACGTAGTCTCGCACCGAGCGGTGAGCACCAACGTCGCACCGGCGTCGGCGAATCCTCGGGCCAGCGCGCGGCCCAGATAGCCAGTCGCCCCGGTGAGCACCACCACCGAGCCACCTTGCCCCCACTGAGGCTGCAGCGTCATGCCAGCCTGCGAAACAGGACCGCAGCATTCTGTCCACCCATGCCGAACGACGCCGAGAGGACAGTGCGCACGTCGTCGTGGCGCGGCCGACCGATGACATGGCACAATTCGCATCCGTCGTCGGGCTCGCCGAGGTTCACGGTGGGCGGGACGACGCCGGTGCGGCACGTCTCGACCGCTGCCACCGCTTCCAGAGCCCCGGCCGCGGCCATCGCGTGCCCGATGGCGCCTTTCAGGCTCGACACCGGTTTGCTTGTCCACGCATTGCCGAAGAACCGGCGAATCGCGGCTGCCTCCGCGAGATCGCCGACGCGAGTGCCCGTCGCGTGGGCATTCACGGCATCCACTTCGCGCGGAAGGAGGCCGGCATCCTCAACTGCCCGTCGCAAGCAGCGCTCGGCACCACTCCCGTCCTCCGGCGGCCGGTTGAGGTCGTAGCGATCCTGACTCATCCCGAACCCGGCGATTTCGGCGAGAACGGGCGCGCCGCGCCGGCGAGCAAACTCAAGGGACTCCAGAACGAGACCGCCTGCTCCATCCGAGACCGCAAACCCGTGGCGGCGGCGATCGAACGGCCGGCACGCGCTCGACGGGTCATCGCCATCGTCCGCCGCGAGCGCTTGCAGGGCGGCGAAGCCGATGATGTAAAACGGCGAGAGCATGCCCGCCAGCCACGCACGCATCGACGTGCCCTGCCCGAACGTGCCAGTACGCTTCACCGATGGCCTGCGTCCCCGCGGCGCAAGCCGCGGCGACCATCCGTCGCGGCTCGCCGAACGGATGCGCGAGCGCCGCGAAGCAACTGCCGGCAGGCCGGAACACCGGTCCGCGGTCGCCTTCCTGGTAAGTGTCCAAGCCAGTGGCCCAAATGAATCCGACGGCGGAGCGCTCCAGGCGTGCTACGCCCAGTGCTTCGTCGATGGCGCGGTTCGCCAAGACGACGTCACGATCGGCGCGATCCAAAGGGACAGCCACCACCTCTCCACCCACCGTGACCGGCAGTTGGGCGGCCACCAACCGGGGGAGTCGGGCGATCCCGGAGCGCCCCATCAGCAGTGCCTGCCAAAAAGCAGCGGACGTCGCCCCGACGGCGGAGACCGCACCGCAGCCCGTGACGACCACTCGGTGGGCGGCTCTCACGCGACCCGAAGGAGGACTGTCACCTGATCGATCCCGTCGGTCTGCTCGGCAGGGACTTCGTACGCGATCGGGCCGCCCCCGCGCAGCGCGAGGGCCCCGAGCAAGTCGCATAGCCCCGCGGCCGCGTGCGCCGCGACCGGCTGTGGCGCCGGCCGGCGGCGGTGCTCGATCGCGACGAACTCGACCGGCCGACCGAGCGCGACGTACGGCCTGCGTCGCGCGGAGAACAACAGCGCGACGCCTCGGCTCCCCGTGGCGTCGGCCACCGACGCTTGGTCGCCAGCCATGAGCAGCGCCTCTCGCTCGCGGCCATCCGCGAGACGATCGCAAATGATCTCCAGCCCACACCACGCCTGCCCTGGGGCGCCGCCCACGCCCAGACAGTAGCCGTCGGTCCCATAAGCGATGGCGAACGCGGAGAGGGCGAGATTATCGATGACGTGCAGCGTATGCGTCGGATTCATCCGGGTCGCGCCGAACCGCCCGGCCGATCCAGCCGCGATCGCAGCCTCTGCCCACCGGTACAGTTCCGGTGATCCGTTTTGACAGGGGGCGAGTGAGACGACCGCCATGCTCGCCGGATCTACGGCGGCGGGCACGACGTCCGTCGCTGCGGCCAGCGCGAGCTGCACCGGAAGGTTGAAACGACGGAAGTCGCGGCGTAGGCGTGCCGGCTCGTCCGGCAACTGATCCGCCGAGCGACGCTCCGCCGCAGCCACGAGGTATATCATGGCTGCCCTTCGCTGCCCCACACCACGACGAATTCAGGCCGGTCGATCACGTGGAGTGAGGCGTCGGGCCCGATGCCGTGCACCAGCACGCGCCGTCCGTCGCGGCGCACCCTCGCGTCGCTTCCGATGAGCGCCATGATTCCCCAGCGGCGCATCTTGAGGACGCACTCGAGGGCGGCCCACTGCACCACAGGATCCAGCTGAACGCCCCGGCCAGTGAAGCGCCGTAGAATCGGCGCGAGTCTGTCGGTGTGCACGCGGCGGCACAGATCCACGCCGATCCGCAGTGCGTGACCCGGTGCCAGAGCCACGGCAAACCAGAGCCCGTCGTGTGAGAGGGAAACGGTGCAGTCGACGCCGACCACCAACGGCGCGCCGCTGGACTCGGAGTGGACGCGGCATCTGGACGCGTGGGGGATCCATCGCGCTACCGCGCGCCGTATCGCCACTCGGCCCCGGATCCATTCCTCGCGCCTGGACCCGAGGAGGTGCAGCGCGCACAGCTCGCGACGCTCCGCCGGCCGCAGCAGGCGAGAGTCGCCGGGCACCGAAGAGAGATCGTCAGCGCGAACGCGCATCACCGACAGAACTCTCCGCATCCCCGCGCAGTCGCTGGATCATGTCCGCGAGCTTCTGGAGCGTTGCGCCGCCGGCGAACGCCGCCTGGAGGGCGCTGCGCGTGACGACGATGCCGAAGCGATCCTCGACGGCGACGATCACCCCGAGAGCGATCACCGATGAAAACGGCATGACTGTATCCAACGGCACATCCGTCGGGCAGCCGTGCACCGCCGCCGCTTGCGCCGGGTCGGGCGCCGCGGTGACGATGAGCGTGCGGAGCTCTCCGACGACGGCCGCGGCAGCGGTCACGCGGTATTCATTGGCGGAGGACCGGCAGCTCCCGTCTCCCGGTCACGGGGACCGGGTCAGGCCGGTCGGGCTTCGCATTCGGGAAGAAGCGCGTGTCGTAATGACGGTACAGGTTGTTGTACGAGCACCCCGGCATGAGGCGACCGTCGGGCATGACGTAGTGGGTACAACACTTTTTTAGGCGGGCAACGTCCAAGTCCCACGGATCCATGAAGGCGTGGATGAAGAGGGCCTTGCTCCGCGCCTCGGCCTTCCGCTCGATCTCGCCCGGAGTCAGAGGATTGCGCGAGTTGAATGTCTCCCGCAGGAAGGTTTTCACCGACGCCAGGATCATCGCCGACGACTCTCCCACCTTAGTTGCCGACCAGAGGTTCGTGATGGAATCGAGAAGCATCTTCTCCAGTGCATCGTCGGACCGGAGGATCGCACGGTTCGCCATGGCGTCGAGGTACTGCCGGATGTTCACGAACTCGGGTAGCGCGACGTACCGACCGTCCTCTAACCGGAACAGGTAGGTCGCCGTGTAGCAGCTCGGGTGCGAGCACGGCACCGGATGCCAGTACTCGCGTTTGAACCACGGCAGCTGTTCCTCGAGGAGCTGATGCACTTCCGGCATCGTGAGCCGGTGCCCCGCCGGGTTGGCGTGGTAGCGGTCCCCGCCGTCTCCGGTATGCGCCATCGGCTGGATCACAATGCTCGACACCTGGTTCATCTCGAGGCCGAGCTGCACCAGCGCGCCTAGCTCGTCGCTGTTGTCCCCCTTGGAGACCGTCGGCACGAGGACCGTGGGTATGTCCAACTCCCGGATGTGGTCCAGGCACTTGAGCTTCATGTCGAGGAGCTCGATGCCGCGCAGCTTGGGATAGACGCCGGGACGGAGCGAGTCGAATTGCAGAGAAGCGTACATCCCCCCGGCCTTGAAGCGCTCGGCGAACCTCAGGTTGTTCGCGATGCGCCGGCCGTGGGTGGAGATCAGGAGTCGCTTGATCTTGCCGGCATGGGGCCCTTTCTGCACGTAATCACAGAAGTCGAAGAACTGGGGATGGAGCGTGGGCTCACCCCCGGACAACAAGAGAATGGAGAGCTCACCTTCCGCCGCGATAAGATTGTCGACCGACCGCTTGAAGTCTTCAAACGACATGGTGTACCCGTGCTGGTTGCGGACAATGCACACGGGACACTCCAGGTCGCAGACGTCGTTGATCTCGAGGATCGGGGAGCAGGTATGCTGCAAATGGTCTTCACACAGGCCGCAGTCGGAGGGGCACCCGTGCTCCACCTTGGTGGCGAAGCGCAGCGGCATCGTGCCCGGTTTCGTGTAGGAGAGTGACTTGATGTAATACTCGGCGTCGCTCGAGATCTCGACGTCGAAGTAGCCGTGTTGAGGACAGCGCTTCTGCATGAAGACGCGCCCGTCGCGCAGGACAATGTGGGCATCGAGGTTCTTCTTGCAGGTCGGGCAGATGGAGCGGGTATAGCCGAAGAATGCGCCGTCGCGGCTCCGCTTCTCGGGTGCGATCGGTATCGCGGTCATCGCGGATGCACCTCCCTTGTCGAAGACCTCACCGCACGACCGGATGCCTCACGATTGCGGCGGATTGAGCGGGAACTCCCCCTGCACCTCGAACCCCTCCCCGTTCAGGTGGTCTCGGATCAGACGCGCGATGAGCGTGCTCTTTTTGTAGCCGCGCTCCACGCAATACCGCTCGAACCGAGCCAGCTCCTCTTCGGTGAGTAGGACACTGACTTTTGATCGTCGTGGCTTCACCAAGTGATCGTCCGCTCGGAATCAGCACAGTTTTGCCAAGTGCGCATAGTAGAGCACAATAGAGCTGATGTCAATATACATCTGTAATTAAGAGTAGCTTTGCGCACTAGTGCCCCATACATTCATAGAGCGCCCATGGCCTTCGTCCTCATTCTTCTGACGTTGAGCGTGGCGTTCGCCAATGGAGCGAACGACGTCTCCAAGGGCATCGCCACTTTGGCCGGCTCAGGCGTGGCCACCTATCGTCGCGCGATGGCGTGGGGTGCCGCTTGGACGGTGGTTGGAGCGCTGGCTGCAGCGCTCATCGCACGGGGCTTCGTCCCCGTCTTTTCCGGGCGCGGAATACTCGACATGGTGCCCGCTGGGCTCGGTTTTCCGGTCGCCGTTGCGGGCGGCGTGATCGGCTGGTTGCTGTTCGCGACGCGTACTGGACTCCCCATCTCAACCACGCATGCGCTCGTCGGTGGTTTGGTCGGCGCGGGCATCTCGGCCGCCGGACCCACGGGCGTCAGGTGGTGAGCGGTGGTCCGCGCCGTGGGTCTCCCGCTCGCTCTCTCTCCCGTGTTGGCGCTGGCATTAGTGTTCGCGGTCCTCCCGATCGTGCGTTTCTTCTTCCGCCGCCTGAACGCCTACTGCGTCTGCCTGGAGCGCAAGACGGTCCTGCTGGCGCCAGCGGCGATGGGCGCGAACGTGGGTGTCGGACCCACGCTCCAGGTGGTTGCCGGCTCGGACTGCCCGCCTGAGGTCGTAAGCCGCATCGACGCGCTCGACGCGCTCCACTGGCTCTCGGCGGGGTGGACGAATTTCGCCCGCGCACTCAACGACGCACCGAAGGTCTTCGCCCTCGGCATCGCCGCCCAAGCAGCGTTGGGCATCGGCTCCGGTGCGATCATCGCGCTCGTCGCGGTGGCTATGGGCGCCGGCAGCCAGGTCGCGGGATGGAGGGTGACGCACACGCTGGGCGCGAAGGTCACGCGAATATCTTCAGCCGACGGGCTCGCGGCGAACCTGACGACTGCGGCGCTCGTGGGACTTGCGTCGGTGCTCGCCGCACCGGTATCGACAACGTACGTATCCAGCGGCGCGATCGTCGGCATCGGGATACGCGGCGGCGAAGTGCGCTGGACACTCGTTCGGGAGATGATGGCTGCCTGGCTCGTGACGCTCCCCATCGCCGCGTTGCTGGCCGGCGCCACCTATGGCGTGCTGGCGCGCCTGCCATAGCTCGGCGTGTGAGGCGCCACGTCGCGATCCTCGGCGCGGGTCCCGCAGGATTGGCCGCCGCCGTCTGCCTGCAGCGACACGGGATCTCGCACGCTGTGCTCGAGCGCGGCCCCACGCTGGCCGCCGGCCTCCGCCGCATCGATCCCGAAATGGAGCTGCTGTCGCCGACACGCATCTCGCTCATGCCGGGCATGCGCCGGCTGCCGGTCGATCCCCCGTATCTCACCTTCCCTACCTACGCCGGGAAGCTGGAGCAATTGGCCCAGGAGCAGCGGGTTGAGGTGCGCACGGGCGTCGACGTCGCGCGAGTCGATCGCTCCGACCGCGGATTCTCGGTTCGGCTGCGCGACGGGACCGCCGTGGACTGCACGCATGTCGTCAGCGCGACGGGCATCGTAAGCTTTCCGAAGCTGCCGCCCCGGTTCGACCCGGCGGCAGCCCGGTACCGCTGGCTCCACAGCATCGACTTCAGGACCAGCCACCTCGCGGGGGCGCGGCGTCTGCTGGTTGTGGGCGGAGGTCAATCGGCGGCCGAGGTGCTCGAGCGCTGGCTCGCGCACCGCAGGGAGGGCGATCGGGCGTGGCTCTCCGTGCGAGCGCGCACACTCGCGCTGCCACACTGGATCCTCGGGATCGACGTCCATTATTTCGCTTGGCCGCTCGAGTTCCTGCATCCGAGCTGGCTGGGCGTGGATCCGGCAAGGTTTCGGGAGCCGCTGCTCGGGCTCGCGCTGCCCCGAGCCCTCCGCACGGGCGCGATCGCGCGCCTGCCCGAGATTCGGGACTTCGCGAGTCCGGCGCTTGTTGCCGCGGACGGCACGCGCCTCGAGCCCGATCTCGTCGTCTTCGCGACCGGGTTTGACTACTCGCTCGATCACGTCCGGGATCTCGTCGGGTCCGGTGCCCGCTGGCCGCGCGTGCGCGGCTGTGAGAGCGCCGACGTGCCGGGCCTGTATTTCCTTGGCTTGCGCCAATGTCGCACACTTGCGTCGGCCTACCTGCGGGGCATCGCTCGCGACGCCAAAGGCGTCGCGGCCCGGCTCGCGCGGAATTGAACA